>Ga0206817_1085_pt1 | contig 31045 bp, 39 predicted proteins | sample Alteio_BWOrgCont_89_FD_152873 | JGI IMG/M metagenome (GOLD analysis project Ga0206817, IMG submission 152873) | Enriched cells from forest soil in Barre Woods Harvard Forest LTER site, Petersham, Massachusetts, United States -... | ecosystem: Environmental > Terrestrial > Soil > Temperate forest >...
GTTTTCGGAGATAGCCTGGGGTCTGTGGTAGTTGGCTTCAACTGTTTCTTTTGGTTTGTCCTTTAATGCTGAACTTTTCTGTGTTATTTCTTCGTTATTTTCGAAAGTGGCGTGAGGTGAATAGCAATCAGCCTTGATTTCTAATGGAGGTTGCGGTGATGATGTTGCTATGTCGATTTCTTTTGGTGTATCATTTTGTGCAGTATTTTCTTGTACTATTTTTTCCTTGTTTTCGAGAATACTTTGAGATGTGTGGTGATTAGCCTCAACTGCTGGCATGGCTTGCGGTTGTTTCTCAGGTGATTTTTCTTCTGATGCTGAATCTTTTTGTGTTATTTCCCCATTATTTTCGGAAGTACTCTGAGGGATGTGGCAGTTGGCTTCAATTGCTGGCATGACTGGGTGAGTGTACAGCGGCACTAATTCACTGCAAAATTGGTTAAAATCATCTATATGCTCTCTCTGCTCTGCTGGTGGTTTGAAAAATCTGTCCTTTACCATCGTGATATACTCATTTTGCGTGTATATAGAATGTTGTTCTTCATGTTCTTTGTACAAAAGGGTTATATAATCGGTAATAGTTGGCTGTCTGTTATCGCCACTATGTAATGTAAATAAGCGAACTAATATGTCATGTTTTTTTGTTGGTTTATTTTGTAATAAAAAATTTTCTCGTATTATTTTTTTGTACTCTGGATCCATGCCAGGGAATGTGTCCAGTTCATAATAATGATCAGTTCTGCTTATTGCTTTTTGTTCTTCCCATTTGGGGAGAGAACTTACAAATTGTCTAAAGAGTCTTGGATAGTAAAATAACCTGTGCGTTATTTCTTCTCGGTCAGAATCGGGAAATATATGTACAACATGCTGCATAAAATTGTGTTTCAGGGGATTATACGATATATACTGTCCAGGTTCGGTAGCAATTGTAATACAGAGATTTGGGTTTTTAGATAGTAACGTGTTCAGTGTCGAATCTCCAAATGTGGGTGTTTCACAAATTTGTGGCCACTGGTCTTCGTCCAAGTGAGAAGGGGAAATTTCGTACTTTCGACCAACCATCTTATCTGGATATCGGATGGCATATACATGCTTTGAGGGCGGTGCAATGCAATTTTCTTGACCGCATTGATCTCTTTTCCTTATTCGCTGTAACGTTTCCTGATCCTCATTATTGAGTTTTAATTTTTCCAGCAAAAATAATGTTTCATAAGGTTTGTTCCAGTACGCTTTGAAATGATGTAGCAAATCTGTTTTGTTCGATATAGGTTGTTTATCCGGTGTACGTGCTATTTCAAATGCTCGTTTGTACACCATTTTTTTGCATGCAGCGGGATGATTGATCTTATTCCAATAAATTCTGTGAAATTGTTTATTGACCGGTGCCAGTGATCTTTGGATTGAGTCATCAAGTTGATTAAAAATGTCCTTAACAAATAAGGCGTGGTATGTCCCCAATTTGTATAGCCAATCTAATTTACTGCAAAATTGGCCAAAATCATCTATATGCTTTTTTTGTTCTGCTGGTGATTTGAAAAATTGTTTTGTTACAATTTTAACATATTTATCTTTTGAACGTGTACACCCTAATTTTTTTTGGTATTTCTCATACAAAGAGGCTATACAGTGAGTGGTAGCGGGCGATCTTTCATCACCGCTGTGTGATGTAAATAGACGAACTAATATATCATTTTTTTTTATCGGTTCGCCGCGTAATAGAAAGTTTTTTTGTATTATTTTTTTATACTCTGGATCCATGCCGGGAAACGTATCCAACTCATAGCGATTATAGATTTCTTTTGCACCGCAGAAATCGTTGAATTTACTTTTGGTCGGAGAGGAGTTCACCAGTTTTTCAAAAAGTCTTGGGTAGTAAAAAATTTTACCTATTACTTCTTCTGGACATGATTGAAAATCAGGAAATATATGTGCAGTATATCGCATAAAATCATGCTCTAAGGGATCATAAGATATATAGCGTCCAGGTTCAATGCAAACGGTAATGCAAGAATTCGATTCCTCAGGTAGCATCCCGAATGTGGGTATCTTGCAAAATTTCGGCCACTCACTTATTTTCAAGTTGGTATCGCAATTTATATAATCTTGAGAAATCCAATTGCTTAGATTTTTTATAGCGTATACTTTTTTTGGAGGCTGTGAACATAAACGTTCGGAACAATCTTCACCATTTTCTTGTTTTCTTATTTTTCGTAGTATTTTTTCATCTTTTTTATTTAGTTTTTCAGATAAAAATAGTGTTTTATAACTTGGGTTCCAGTATACTTTAAAATGCTGCAACAAGTCTGCCTTATTCGATATGTCTTTTTTATCCGGTGTATGTGCTATTTTGAATGCTTGTTGGTATAGTTTCTTATTACATGTATCGAGGTCTGACTGATACATTTTGTGAAATTGCATACAGACTTGCGCTAATAATCTTGTTGCTGGATCTTGAAGTGATCTGAAAATATCTGGAACCAATAAGGCATTGTAACATGGACTAAGCTCATATAATCGCCCTAGTTCGTCGCAAAATTGGTGAAAATCATCTATATGTTCTGTTTGTTTTGTGATTGGTGTTTTGAAAAAGTGGCCTTTTACCATTGTGACGTATGTATCTTGTGAATGTACGTGTGTTCGAAGTTTTTTTTGATATAGTTTATACAAAGAAATTATACTTTTAGTAATATTTTGCGATCTGTTATCGCCGATATGTGATGCAAAAAGGTGTGCTAATACATCAGATTGCTCTGCTGGTTCGTCGTGCAATACAAAATTTTTCCGTACCGCGAATATATGCGGTACTATCGCGGCCGACTCTATTTGATAAAACCGACAATATACTTTATTTCCAAGAGTATCACTGGAATTCCAACTATTTGTAGGGTTAAAATTCATAAATTTTTTTAAAAGTCGCGGATAGTGGAATACTTCAGCCTCCAATTTTTCTAATTTTGTAGAATTTCTACTTGCATTTATACCCACGCAATACTGTATAAATTTATGCTGCGAAGCATTATATGATATGTAAAGCAACGGTTTCAGACTGATGCAGGCAGTAATGCAATGATCTATCAATGATATGGCGTGTGGTAGTTCTCCGAACGTTGGTGTTTCACAAAGGACTGGCCAACTGTCTACTTCCAGGTGAGCACTGTTAGCTACATATCTTTGAGTAATGTAATCATTTGGTCGGATTGCATATAAAGACTTTGATGAACTTCTTCCTTGTTTCAATATTTTTTTCTCTTTTTCGTTTATTTTTTCACATAGAAATAATGTCCCGCGATAGTCGTGCCAATGGGCCGAAAAAGCATCGAATAAAGCAGTCTTGTTCAATGTGTGCGTTATTTTAAATGCTTTTTCATATACCCTTTCTTTGCGCGTATCATCGGAGTTACTTAGCCAGTTAAGCCAGTTAGGATCAACTCGCATCCAATAGGCTTTGTAAAATTGCTTATTAATGCCCTTCAATAATAAAGGTGCTGAAGAATTAAATGGTTCAAGAGCCTGCATGAGACTATTATAGTTCAATTCTTGTGGTGAAGAATCCTGCATACTGTGCACGAATGCTCCCAAAAACATTACACACAATAAAACACCCTTCACGAAGTTACATACCAGCGACATATGTTATTCCAATGTATTGTTTTCAGATAAACAACGTTACCGGGTAAGCCCGAGTAACTGTTGCACTTTTGCAGTAATAACATGCAAAAAAGGAAGTTCTTTGTAGCTGAGGTACAGAATAAGAGCGAGAAATAGCAGCCACGTACCGATAAAGAGATACTCTCGTACTTTCAATGGCAATTCTCGTCTTACAAGAGCTTCAATACAGCAGATGAACAATTGGCCTCCATCAAGAATTGGAATGGGAAGAAGATTGAAGATTGCTAAATTAATGCTGATTATTGCAAGAAATAAAAGATAGATCAAGAGGCCATCTGACGCGCTTTTGGAAATCATAGATATTATTTTTATAGGTCCACTTGCCTTGTTAAAATCTCTTTTTTTAAAAATTTGTAGCAGTCCGTGTGCGGTTTCGTAGATCCATCGATTGGTAGTGGCAATGCCTTGCCTAATTGCTTGTCCTAAAGGAACTCCTTTTTGTGCAACATGCGAAAAGAGAACGCCAAACCCCTGCCCCTGCTCGGGGGGAATAGACATACTAATTTCCTGTGCGTTGCGTAGCACAACAAGCGAAGAGATAGGAATGCCAATAAGAGACATTAAAAAACCTTTACCTACCGGTTTTCCGTTGATCATAGTAACTATGTCTTTTGTCTGCAAACCAGCTTTCTGGGCAGGAGAATTTTCAATAACTTCTTCAATAACGGGTATTGCTGTTTCTCGATATAACAACATGGTTGCAGGAGCGCCTCTAAAGTGCACGATGGAAAATATAATATAGGCGAATATGAGATTAAATATGATACCGCCTAATAAGACCAACACCTTCTGATAAAGTGGCTTATATCCGAATGTTTGGTGGAGGGGGGTTTTGGTAGAATCTGTGGGCGTTGTGTTTACGCTATCATTCAACATACCGGCAATCTCTACATAGCCACCAAGTGGGATAGCAGCGATGATGAAACATGTTCTGCCAATAGTACGGGAAAATAGTTTTGGACCAAATCCAATGGAAAACGATGGTGTATCTATATTGAATAATTTGCAAAATAAAAAATGGCCAAGTTCATGAAAGAATATAAGAATACTTATGCCTCCTAAACCTGCAAAAACAGAAAAGAACGTTTGTGCTATAGTAGATACCGTAATCATCGTAGTCCTTTGAGAAAAAACAATTAAATACGCTAAAAAATAGTACCACATTATGCTACGGAAAGACAAGCCCGATATGTTGACAATCACTTTTTCTTGTATGTGTATTGTGTCAGATGTGCATGCCAGCCCGGAAGAGGCAACGAGCATAGTGTGCTGTGGAAAGGCAAGTTGGATGTAATGACCAAATAATTGAAAAAGTGCAATGTTTTTCTTGAAAAATGTCGTAAAAAGAGTAAAATACTTACAGGTGGTTGTCGGTATGGCGTTACTTGAAGAGATCTGGTCTGAAGTCAGCGCAGTAAGCTGAGCGTGGTCAAGAGTGTCTATTAGTATTATCAGGAACTAAATATTATGCCAACAGTAAATCAGTTGTGTCGGTTCGGCCGAAAGCGTGTCAGGGCCAAAACGAAGGCGCCTGCGCTAAAGCAGTGTCCTCAAATTCGTGGGGTTTGTTCTCGTGTGTTTACTACAACACCAAAAAAGCCCAATTCCGCATTGCGTAAGGTGGCGCGGGTAAAGCTTTCTACGGGAATTGAAGTAACGGCGTACATTCCTGGTATTGGGCATTCTTTGCAGGAGCACTCCGTGGTGCTTGTGCGTGGTGGTAGGGTGAAGGATTTGCCGGGGGTAAAGTATCATATAGTGCGCGGCGCGCTTGATGCTACTGGTGTAGAAAATAGAAGGCAGGGCCGTTCTCGATATGGTTCAAAGCGTCCCAAAAGCAAGTAATAATACAGGACTAATATATGCCAAGGCGCAGTAGAAAAATTGTTCGACATGAAATAGGGGTTGATCCGCGGTTTCATTCTCGGATTGTACAGAAATTTATCAACATAGCAATGAAGCGAGGCAAAAAAAGCGTCGCTCGTGCCATTGTATATGATGCCCTCGATTATTTGGTGCGTAAGGCGGGTGGAGACGAGCGAAAGGGGCTTGAATTTTTTAACAAGGCTTTTGAGCAAGTTGCTCCACACGTGGAGGTTCGTTCACGTAGAGTGGGCGGTAGTGTGTACCAGATTCCTGTAGAAGTGCAGGCAAATCGCAGGCAGGCTCTGGCTCTTCGCTGGATTCTTGCAGCGGCTGCTGCGCGTCCGGGAAAAACAATGGGTGCTCGGCTTGGTCCAGAGTTGCTTGAGGCGCTGGAGGGACGTGGGGGTGCAGTGAAAAAGCGCAGTGAAGTGCAGCGAATGGCGGAAGCAAATCGTGCATTTTCGCATTACGCATGGTAGGTTGAGGGTGCGTTCATGGTATATTCATTAGAAAAACGGCGTAACATTGGTATTGCGGCTCACATTGACGCCGGTAAAACAACGGTTACTGAACGTATTTTATTTTACACAGGAATTTCTCATAAAATTGGTGAAGTCCATGAGGGCGAGGCGATCATGGACTGGATGGAACAGGAGCGTGAGCGTGGAATTACTATCACCTCTGCGGCTACTACTTGTTTCTGGGGGGACTATCAGATTAACATTATCGATACGCCGGGCCACGTCGATTTTACTATTGAGGTCGAGCGTTCGTTGCGTGTACTCGATGGCATGGTGGGAGTTTTTGCAGGTGTCGAAGGAGTTCAGCCTCAGTCAGAGACGGTATGGCGACAGGCGGAGCGTTACAAAGTTCCTCGTATTGCTTTTGTCAACAAGCTAGATCGTATAGGTGCCGATTATATCGCGGTTGTCGATGATATGAATACTAAGCTGCGTGCGAATGCGGTTGTCATGCAGATTCCCGTTGGTCAAGCCGAAGAGTTTAATGCGATCATCGATGTTCTTACTGAAAAAATGGCAACATTTAACGTCGAGGATGCCGGCATGACTGTCGTTTGGCAAGATGTTCCGGCGAATTATGTTGATCGTATGAAGCAGTTGCGTATGCGTATTATCGAGGCAGCATGTGAGTTTGATGAAGCTCTTGAAGAGAAATATTTGAATGAGCAGGTTATTACTACAGCGGAGATAAAGGCTGCGCTGCGTAAGGGAGTGATACAGCAGCGAGTGACGCCGACGTTTTGCGGTTCTGCTTTTAAAAACAAGGGGGTCCAGCTCCTGTTAGATGCTGTTGTTGATTATTTACCATCGCCACTTGATGTGCCTCCTATTCAGGGGCATGTGGTAGATGAGCCTGAGAAGCTTGTTACGGTGACTTCTGATCCGAAGGGTCCGTTCTACGCGTTGGTTTTCAAGATTATGACTGATCAGTATGTGGGCGTGCTTAATTTTATTCGAGTATATTCGGGTGAGTTACAGTCCGGTTCGTACGTGTATAATGTTCGTACGGGTAATAAAGAGCGGGTAAGTCGTCTTTTGCAGATGCATGCTAACAAGCGGGACGAAATAAAAGTCGTTCGTGCTGGAGATATAGCGGCAATTGTTGGCATCAAGGACTCGGCTACGGGTGATACGTTGTGTGAGACGGGTAAGGAATTGCTTCTTGAGTCTATTAATATCCCTGAAGCGGTAATATCTGCATCTGTAGAGCCAAAGAATAAGGGGGATTATGATAAAATGGTAATCTCTCTTAAAAAAATGGCGCAGGAAGATCCTTCATTTAGATTTTCGTACAATGAAGAAACTGGGCAAACAGAAATTTCTGGCATGGGAGAATTGCATCTCGAAATCGTGGTGGATCGCTTGCGCAGAGAACATAAGGTCGATGTGGTGCAAGGTAAGTTGCAGGTAGCGTATAAAGAGACAGTGCAGAAGGTGGCTGATGCCGAGGGCAAATTTATCAAGCAATCTGGTGGTCGTGGGCAGTATGGTCATGTTTGGATCAAATTAGAGCCACGTGAACGGGGAGCTGGATATGAGTTTGTTAATGGTATTGTTGGTGGTACTATCCCAAGAGAATTTATTCCGGGAGTGCAAAAGGGGTTAAGTGAAGCGCTCAATACGGGGGTTTTGGGTGGTTATCCAGTTGTCGATTGTAAAATAACACTGTATGATGGTTCTTATCATGACGTTGATTCATCAGAAATAGCTTTCAAAATAGCTGCGGGTATGGCCTTTAGGTCTGCTATGAATAACGCTTCCCCTGTTTTGTTGGAGCCGGTGATGGAAGTTGTAGTAATAACACCAGATGCTCATATAGGTGATGTTATTGGTGATCTTAATGCACGTCGTGGTAGAATTATGGGCACTGACATAGAGGCGGGTAAGCAAAAGATTACAGCTGAAGTGCCGCTTGGATGCATGTTTGGATATGTAAGTGATTTGCGGTCCATGACAAGCGGGCAGGCATCGTACACTATGGAATTTAAGCACTATGCGGAAGTGCCTAAGAGTGAACAGGCAAAAATCTGTAAGCCAAAGTAGGGTGGGTTCTGTATGCAGTGGTTGGTAATATTAAATTTTTGTAGGAGATTTCGATATGGCGACTAAGGTTTATGAGCGCAATAAGCCTCATATTAATGTTGGTACTATAGGTCACGTTGATCATGGTAAGACTACTTTGACTGCGGCGATTACAACGCATCAAGCACGAAAGGGTCTAGCTGAAGCGCGTGAGTTTGATCAAATTGATAATGCACCGGAGGAGAAAGCGCGTGGTATTACTATTGCAGTTTCTCATGTTGAATACGAGACTGCAAAACGTCACTATGCGCATATAGATTGTCCTGGTCATGCTGACTACGTAAAAAATATGATTACTGGTGCTGCACAGATGGATGGTGCAATTCTTGTTGTCTCTGCGGCAGATGGTGCTATGCCTCAAACACGTGAACATATTGTATTGGCAAAGAATGTCAACGTTCCGGCTCTTGTCGTTTATCTCAATAAGTGCGACATGGTTGAAGATCCTGAAATGATCGATATGGTTGAAGAAGAGATTAGGGATCTTCTGAGTAAATATGATTTTCCTGGTGATACTGTTCCTGTTATTCGTGGCTCTGCTTTAAAGGCTTTGGAAGGCGACAACAGTGAGCTTGGCGGTAAATCAATTGATAAGCTCATGGATGCTTTGGATAATTATATTCCTGAGCCGAAGCGTGAAGTTGATAAGTCATTTTTAATGCCGGTCGAATCAGTGTTTTCTATCCCAGGCCGTGGCACCGTGGCGACAGGTCGCATAGAGACTGGAGTTGTCAAAATTAATGAGACGGTGGAAATTGTTGGGTTTGGTTCTACACTTAAAACGGTAGTAACTGGTATAGAAATGTTTCGTAAAAGCATGGACGAGGGGCGAGCTGGGGAAAATGTTGGTCTGTTACTGCGTGGTGTAGATAAAGATCAAATTGAGCGTGGCATGGTCGTTGCAAAACCTGGGACGGTAACGCCGCACACCGAATTTAAGTGTAAGGCGTACATTTTGAGCAAGGAAGAGGGTGGCAGACATAGTCCATTTTTGACCGGATATAAACCACAATTTTATTTTAGGACTACTGATGTGACTGGTATAGTTACATTGCCAGAGGGGCGCGAAATGGTAATGCCTGGCGATACTGTCGATTTGGTGGTTCATCTTATTGCTCCGATTGCTATGTCGAAAGATGATAAATTTGCGGTTAGAGAGGGTGGTAGAACGGTTGGATCTGGTGTTGTAATTGATGTAATTAAGTAAAAGAGCAGTCAATGGCAAAAGAACGTATTAGGTTAAAATTAGAATCCTACGATCATCGTTTGCTTGAAAAAGCAGTAAAGCAAATAGTGATGACGGCAAAAAGAACGGGTGCTCAACTTATGGGACCTGTTCCTATTCCTAATAAAAAACGGTGTTTTACGGTGTTGCGGTCACCTCATGGTAATAAAAAATCGCGTGAGCAATTCGAGTTGACGCGTCATTCGCGTGTGTTAGACATTATTTCACCTCCAGATAAGACAATGAATGAGTTGATGAAGATTAATATATCGTCAGGCGTTCATGTTGAAATTAAGTAACGTACAAGGACTTCGGGCATGCTGAATGGTTTTTGGGGTCATAAAATTGGGATGACTCAGATATTTTCGAACGATTGTGTGGTTCCGGTAACTGCCGTGAGTGCTGCCAACTGGATCGTGACTGGTGTAAAGGTAAAAGCGGTGGACGGGTACGACGCCATTCAAGTGGGATGCTTGCGTGAGCGTTATCGGTGTAAGCCATTTTCCTTAGATTGGTTAAAAAAAATAAAAACATATTTTCTATATATGCGGGAGATTAAAGGAGAGATTGTTCCCGATCAATACAGGCCTGGATCAGTATTCGACACATCGTCAGTGCAGTGGGAGGGTTCATATGTTGATGTGACGGGCACGAGCAAGGGAATTGGTTTTGCTGGTGTTGTTAAACGACATGGTTTCAATGGTCCTCCAGGGAGTCATGGTTCAACGATGGGAAAGAGGCCCGGTTCGAGCGGCTCTCTACGTCGTTGTGGAAAAGTTATCAAGGGTAAAAAATTTCCTGGTCGGGCAGGTGGTGCCACTTGTACTGTAAAAAATCTTGCAGTAGTTAAAACCGGCCTTGATAATGGTTCCGTTTTTTTAGTGCGTGGTTCGGTGCCTGGTAAATCAGGAAGCCTGTTATATGTTCGTAAGGTATAGTGTGGTGAATTATGATTGACAGTAAAAAAATAACTCAAGCTGTTTCATCGTATCCGATTTCTGCGGAAGATATTGGGCTTGTGATGCGAAAGAAAACTTTGCAGCCGCAAGCATTTGCATTGTGCGTTCGATCTTTATTGCAAGGTTGGCGTCAGGGTACTGTGTATGCCAAGGGGCGGTCTGATGTTTCTTTGACCAATAAAAAGCCGTGGAAGCAAAAAGGTACTGGGCGTGCGCGGGCAGGTTCAGCGCGGTCTCCACTGTGGAGAGGTGGCGGCGTTATTTTTGGACCTCAAGAGCGCGTAAGGCAGTTAAAAGTTAATAAAAAGATTAGAAAAGCTGTGTTGTCAACGGTGTTATCTGATTATGTCGAGAAGCAAAAGATAATTGTTCTTGATTGGCAATTACAGGGTGAAATTCCGAAGACGTCTCAGGCCCACAATGCATTAAAGCAGGTTGGGTTGGCTCATAATAAAATTGTTCTTTTTGCACTGCAAAAAGATATGTTGACATATGCTTCTTTTGCCAATATACCTACCGTATCTTTGTTTTATTTTGATCAGCCTAACGTATTTAATCTTGTTAATAATAAACAGTGGGTTGTGCTTCAAAAGGACATTGAGCATTTTAAGGAAATGGTGTCGAAATGGAACTAACAATATATGACATTATACAAGGACCTGTGAGGTCATCGTCGAAAGCTAAGTTTTTAAATACAAAATTAAGCAAGTTAACGGTATATATTCATGAGCGGGCAACAAAGCATCAGGTTAAGGATGCGATTGAGAAGTTGTTTAATGTACGTGCTGAGAAAATTAATACGTTGCGTTCCGGTGATAAGTCACGGCGTATGGGGCAAAAAATAGTAGTGCATCGCGGTAAAAGAAAAGCTGTTATAACACTTGCCAAGGGATATACACTCGATCTTTTAGATACTATGGGCGTTGTTGGTGGTACGACGGCTTCTGATGTATCAAAATAGATTCATGGAAAAATATAAGAGGTAACAATGCCAATCATGAGACGGAGACCGCGGAATTCTTCATTGCGTTTTCAGTCGTTTGTGAGTTCAGAAGATATTACTAAGAAAAAGCCAGAAAAGGGGTTGCTGACAGCTTTGCGCAATAGCGGTGGTAGAAATGCATATGGCAGAATAACAATACGTCATCGTGAAGGCGGGGCGGCGCGTAAGTATCGTATTATCGATTTTGCGCGTCAAGAACGAAATGTTTCTGGTGTGTTGTTGGCTGTGGAATATGATCCGAATCGTAATGTACGCATAGGATTGATCGGGTATGAAAATGGAGCTCGGCGATATATATTACTTCCTCGAGAACTTTCCATTGGGGACACCATTATTGCTGCAGAAAGGGTTGATGCTAAGGTTGGTAATTGTTTGCCGTTAGAAAACATTCCGGTCGGTTTTATAGTGCATAATGTTGGCATTAGGCCAGAATCAGCGGGTGTATTTGCGCGGAGTGCGGGTACTTCTGTTGAGATAGTTGGTAAAAATGATGCACATGTCTCGCTCAAAATGCCTTCTGGTGAAATACGTATGGTTTCTAAGCGTTGTTGGGCAACCATTGGCACTTTGGGTAATGCTGATTATAAGAATATTACGTGGGGTAAAGCGGGTCGTACACGGTATCGTGGATTTAGGCCATCAGTCCGAGGCATGGCAAAGAATCCGGTTGATCATCCCCATGGGGGTGGTGAGGGACGTTCGAAATCTGGTTCACATCCTAGCACGCCGTGGGGTAAGGGGTGTAAAGGAACAAGAACACGTCATCGTCGTAAAAATAGTTCATTGATTGTTAAACGCAGAAAATGATGGTAAGGTGATCAATATGGCAAGATCTGCTAAGAAAGGCCCGAATGTTTCTGTCTCGCTTTTACGAAAAGTAAGAGATGCGAAGAGTGCGGGCAGGCGTGATGTAATAAAGACGTGGTCACGTAGCAGCATGATAGTTCCAGAGTTCCTCGGTTTGACAATTGCTGTGCATAATGGTCGTAAGTTTATTCCAGTGTTTATTACCGAGAATATGGTCGGTCATTTACTGGGTGAGTTTGCGCCAACGCGTGTTTTTAGGGCACATAGTGGTCAGCGGTAGCTCAGTGTTCGTCATTTAGTTGATGGGTAAAATTAAAAAATGTGTTTCCGTGACAAAATGCAAAAAAGTAGGATTCAACATGCAATTTAATGCAAAGGCTCGATATGTTCCGTTTTCTCCGTATAAGCTTCGGCCTATCGCTGATGTAGTGCGAGGTAAAAATGTGCAGCAAGCACTTGCATGGCTGAATACATGTGCATTGAAACGTGTTGTTCCTCTGAGAAAGATAATTGCATCGGCTGCTTCGAATGCAAAGCATTTGAAGGGGGCTGATGCGGGACATTTGGTAATAAAGACGTTGTGTGTGGATCAGGGGCCGATGAGGCGTTATTTTAAACCAGGTGCTATGGGAAGATCCAGTATACAGCGTGGGCGTAAAAGTCATATACATGTTGTTTTAGAACTTTCTCAGCATTAAGGAAATGGTGCAATATGGGACAAAAGGTTAATCCTATTGGTTTTAGATTGGGTATTTATAAGTCATGGCCTTCTCGTTGGTTTGCTCGTGGCAACGCATATGGTGACTTAGTTATAGAAGATATGCGTATCAGGCAATTTATTGATGAACGATTGGAGCGAGGCGAGATCTCTTGTGTTGAGATAGAAAAGGCAGGTGATTTGGTGCGCATTATTGTTCATTCTGGCCGACCGGGTGGCATTATTGGCAAACGAGGACAGGGTGCGGATGCGTTAAAAACACAACTTTCAAAATTGCTTGGCAAAAATGTTGATATTTCTGTGCAAGAAATTAAGAAACCGGAAATGGATGCATTATTGGTTGCAAAGAATATTGCTGAGCAGCTTGAAAAGCGTGGTAGTTTCAAACGGGCTATGAAGCGTGCGGCTCAATCGGCAAAGCGTTCGGGTGCGCTTGGCATCAAGATATGTTGTGGCGGTCGTCTTGGGGGTGCTGAAATCGCTCGCAAAGAGTGGCTACGTGTAGGTTCAGTTCCTTTACATACATTGCGCAAGGATATTGATTATGGATTTGCTGAGGCTCTTACAACATATGGTGTGATCGGAGTGAAGGTTTGGATCTATAAGGGCGATTATCAGCGTGTGCGTGAGCATTTAAGAAGTTGAAAGTGTAATCATGTTAATGCCAAAGAAGATAAAATTTCGCAAAGTGCAACGGGGCAACATGCGCGGTATTTCAAAGGGAGCTCGTACAGTTGCTTTTGGAGAGTATGGTCTGCAAGCTGTTGAACCTGTGTGGTTGACTGCTGCACAAATTGAAGCAATGCGTGTTGCTTTGTCACGTAAACTTAAAAAGGTTGGCAATTTCTTTCTGCGAGTATATCCTGACAAACCAATTTCTAAAAAACCTGCTGAGACTCGTATGGGTAAGGGAAAGGGCGGTGTTGATCATTGGGTTGCAGTGGTTAAGCGGGAACGAGTGATATGTGAAGTTGGTGGTGTTGATATGGCGACCGCAAGGGATATTCTTAAGTACGTTTCATATAAATTACCGCTTAAAACAAAATTTGTGCAGAAAGATATCAAGGCAGAGGTGCGTGTTTCATGAAAAGGCAGGATTCACTCTTTTTGACGCGTGAGCAGTTGCGGGATAAAGTTGACGAAGTGCGACGGGAGCTTTTCAGTTTGCGTTTGAATGCAATGTCAATGCATGTGAAGGATTGTTCGCAATTCAAAAAGAAGCGTAGAGTGATAGCTCGTTTGCTGACGTATATGGCTCAAAAGTAATATGGGAAGCATGGCATGGTAAATGATGGAAAAAAAATAAAAAATCTTGTGGGAAAAGTTGTTTCTGATAAAATGGATAAAACGATCACGGTAAAAGTTGATCGCGTTTTTAGAGACGAACGTTTTCATAAGACGGTGTGTGTGAGTAAAAAATATAAAGTGCATGATGAGCATCAAGTTGCTTCCGTGGGGGACGTTGTCTCTTTTCATGTGGGTAGACGTCTGTCAAAGGAAAAATATATGTATCTTGATCAAGTATTAAAAGCACGTAGTGCATCATTGAGCGAGTAAAATTATGATTCAGGAAGGATCGCGCCTTGTTGTTGCTGATAACTCTGGTGCGTTGATTGTGGAATGCATTCGAGTGCTTGGAGGTACGGGAAGACGGTTTGCTTCTATAGGCGATGTTATTATTTGTGCAGTAAAAAAGGCAATACCTGGGGGTACTGTTAAGAAGAGTGAAGTTGTTAAAGCGATTATTGTGAGAACGCGCAAAGAGATAAAGCGTATCGATGGAACGTATATTCGTTTTGACAACAATGCGGTGATAATTATCTCTGCACAAGGAGAAGCTCGGTTTACGCGTATTTTTGGAGCAATTGCAAAAGAATTACGTTTAAAAAGTGCTTGGGCTAAATTTCTTTCATTGGCGCCAGAAGTGTTATAGGGGGTTGTATGACTCGTATTAAAAAGCATGATCTTGTACACGTTTTAACAGGAAAAGATAAGGGGAAGCGTGGTGAGGTGATTGAAATTTTGCTAAAAAAAGGTAAAGTTAAAGTCAAAGGTGTGTTTTTGCAAACACGTCATACAAAAAATAGTACAGCTGGTGGTGTTGGGGGGGTGCGGACTGAAGAGGGATTTATAGATCTTTCGAATGTTATGCCGATTTGCAAGTCGACAGGAAAGCCTTGTCGTGTCAGGATAAAGCAGCTTGAAGATGGTAGCAAGGCGCGGGTGTCACACCGTTCCGGAGAAGTGTTGTGATTAAGGTAGTCGTTGCGTTAGGACGTTTTTATGAATAGGGCTCGTCTTCAGGTTTTGTATCGGGATGTTATTCGTCCGGCTTTGCAAAAAGAGCTTGATATAAAAAATAGTATGCAGGTTCCTAATATTATTAAGATTGTGTTGAATGTTGGTGTTAAAGATGCGGTGTCTAATAGTAAAATTTTACAGGAAGTAGCGTCAGCACTTGATCTCATTAGTGGTCAAAAATCGATACGTCGTAATGCGCGCAAGTCGATTGCTGGTTTTAAGTTGCGTGAGGGTATGCCTATTGGTGTTTCGGTAACGCTGCGTGGTAGACGTATGTATGAATTTATTGATCGTCTCGTTAATTTAGCACTTCCAAAGGTGCGTGATTTTCAGGGTGTTAATACGACGTGTGATAGAGGCGGTAACTGGAATTTGGGTATTCAGGGCATGGATATTTTTCCTGAAATTACTGATTTTGATGTTACAAAGAAGATATACGGTATGAATATTTCCGTACACACAACGGCGAAGTGCGGTGATCACACTATTGCGTTGCTCAAGATGTTTGGTATGCCGTTTAAAGCTGTAGTGTAAATATACGAGTGATGTAATATGGCTAAAAAAGCGTTAATAGAAAAATCTAAAAAGGTGCCTAAGTTTGCAGTGCGAGCATATAATAGATGTGCGATGTGCGGCAGGCCTCGGGGTTTCATTCGTCTTTTTAAAATGTGTCGTATTTGTTTCAGAAAAAATGCTTTGAATGGATTACTACCTGGTGTGAAAAAAACGAGTTGGTAGTAGCCTTTTTTGAGGGGTAAAATATGGATGTAATAGCTGATTTTCTCGCAGTGATACGCAACGGCATTATGGCATCTAAGTCTTTTGTAGTTGTGCCTCATTCTAATATGCGCGCTGCAGTGGCAGCCATTTTAAAAGGAGAAGGTTTCGTGAGCGATGTGCTGACAGTGCGTAGTAATGAAAAACTGCAACTTAAGGTAGTGCTTAAATATGTTGCGGGCGAGTCAGTTATTCACGAAATAAAGCGAATAAGTAAACCTAGCCGTCGTATATATAAAAGCATTAACATGGTGAAACCGGTAATTGGTGGGCTTGGTGTTTCTATTTTATCAACTAACAAGGGTATTATCTCGCACAAAAAAGCCAAAGAGCTTAATGTTGGTGGGGAAGTGCTTTGTACGATTTGGTAGAAAGGTGATATATGTCAAAAATCGGTCGGAAGTCTATTGATATTTCTGGATTACAGGTCTCGGTTCATGGCCAGGTGGTTGAATATAAGGGACCAAAAGCATCTGGGGTGTATCGGTTGCCGGAGGTATTGAAAGCGGAGATAGTGAGTTCTCGGTTGTTGCTTGTTCCTGCTGCCGATAGCGAAAGAGGTAAGAATCGTTTATTGAATGCTCAATGGGGATTGCATCGGGCATTGCTTGCAAATAAGATGCAAGGAGCTCGAAAATTATTTGCTACAGAAGTTCAAATAAATGGGTTAGGTTTTAAGGCAGTGCCGTCGGGTGGGTCGTTGATTATGTCCCTTGGTTACAGTCACAAAATAAATTTTCCCCTTCCCGAAGATGTTGTAGTTTCGGTAGATAAATTGGGTCAAAAATTAATATTTGAATCAAGTGATAAAGTATGTTTGGGGGCAACGGTAGGTAAATTTCGGGCTTTAAAGGAACCGAACGTGTATAAAGGTACCGGTATAAAACGTGCAGGTGAAGTTCTTGTACGTAAGGCTGGGAAAAAGAAGGCCTAAAATGGAACATACCAACATTGGCGCTAAAAGGTATTTGGCATGAGTGAGCATAAAAAAAGCAAACAAAAATCTCGAAGACGTAGTTTTCGAGTCCGTCAACGTATTAAAAGAGATACAACATTGCCTCGCGTTTCGGTTTTTCGGAGTCATAAGCAGATATATGCTCAGATTATTGATGATGCAAGGGGAGTTACGATTGCAAGTTGTTCTTCGCTCGTATTGAAATTGTCGACAGGTGATAAAAAGGAGGCTGCTCGTGAAGTTGGAAAGCGATTGGCGCAGCAAGCGAAAGACGCTCATGTTGTAGCGGTCGTTTTTGATAGAGGAAGGTATCTGTATCACGGTCGTGTTCGTGAGGTTGCAGAGGGGCTTCGAGAAGGTGGTTTACAAGTTTAATAAAGAGTAAAAAAGTATGGCTATTGAGCGTGAAAAAGAAACGAAGGACAAGGAGTCTTCTTTCGTGGATCATGTTGCTGATGTGCGACGTGTAACTAAAGTTACTAAAGGGGGAAAGCGCTTTTCCTTTTCAGCGTTTGTGATCACTGGCGACCAAGATGGTCGTGTTGGTGTTGGATCAGGAAAGGGTCGGGAAGCGGCGCAAGCTATTACCAAAGCGACTAATCGTGCTCGTAAAAGTCTTATTCAGATATCGCGTCGCAATAGGACTATTCCTTATAGTGTGCAGGGTAAACATGGTGCAAGCAAGGTTATAGTGCATCCAGCGTCAAAAGGGACAGGTAATATCGCTGGAGGAGCGGCTCGTTCCATATGCAACGCTGCTGGTATTGAGGATGTTTTGATCAAATCTATAAGGTCATCAAATAATATCAATGTCGCAAAAGCAACATTGAATGCTTTTGCGAAGCTTCGTACTGCAAATCATTTAGCGCGATTGCGTGGGAAAACAGTTAAACAGATTGTTGAGGAAGCGTGATGAATGAACTTCATTCCATGATTTCGGCGGGTAAGGATAGAAAGCGTGTTGGGCGTGGGGGTTCACGTGGTGGCACGTCTGGTAGGGGGCATAAGGGTCAAAAGGCTCGTACGAGTGGTACTGTGGGCATTGGTTTTGAGGGTGGCCAGATGCCGTTATATCGCCGCGTACCAAAACGGGGTTTTTCGAATGTTCCTTTCAAGCGAATAGTGTATGTTGTTGACATTGTTAATTTGGAGCGCTGTTTTGATGCTGGTCAAGAAATAACACGTGATATGCTAAAAAATCGACGTTTAGTTGTTATGCGTAAAGGTGTTTTAGGTGGTCTTATTAAAATTCTCGGCAATGCATCCATAACTAAAAAATTTGTTATTCATGCTGATTTGTGTAGTAAGGCTGCTCGGATCGCTGTTGAAAAAGTCGGTGGTGAAATTAGATTTTCTATGGGGAATTAAGTAGTGGTTTTACTAAAAAACTTTTTCAATGTTTTTAAAATTTCAGAGTTGAAAAGAAAATTGTTTTTCACTCTTGGTATCCTTGTTGTATATAGGATCGGTAATCATATTCCTGTTATTGGGATTGATATTGACAAATTGCATCAATTGATGATGCAGACATCGAGTGTTCTTGGTGGTTTGTTTGCATATATAGATCTTTTTTCTGGAGGTAGTTTAAGGCAGTGTACAATTTTTGCATTAGGTATTGCGCCGTATATAACGGCATCGATTATGATGCAAATGTTAAGTATGTCGGTTCCTTGGCTGGAACAGTTAGCAAAAGAGGGGGAATATGGTAGAAAGATTATTAATCAGTACACACGTTACTTGGCACTTGCGGTAAGCATTTTACAAAGTGCAGTATATGCTACAGTTGTGGAAAATCAGGGACTTTTTATCAGTCCTGGTTGGGCTTTTCGCATTGTTTTTATCATGTCACTCGTTGTTGGCACTATGTTTGTGGTGTGGTTAAGTGAACAAATTTCTCTGTATGGTCTTGGCAGTGGTAGTTCTGTAATTATTTTTGCCGGCATTATTGCGCGTTTTCCAGAAGATGTTCTCAAAACATTAAATGCGGTGAAAGAGGGCTATATATCTCCTTTGATGGCGTTTATAATTTTTGCATTGGTAGTTGTTATTGCATCATGTATTGTGTTTTTAGAAAAGGGACAGCGTAAAGTGCCGGTGCAATATTCTCGCAGAGTCGTGGGAAATAAAATATACGGTGGTCAGAGTACCTACATTCCGTTTAAAATAAATCCTGCTGGTGTTATGCCGGTTATTATGTCTAATGCGGTGCTTAACGTTCCCTTGTTTATCTTGTCTCTTTTAGCGAATCGCATAGAATTTTTGAAAAATTTTGCTTCAAGTTTGACCTATGGGGGACTTCTTTATAACGTCGTAAATTTTGTTCTCATTATTTTCTTTACATTTTTTTATACAGCGTTAATTTTCAATCCAGATGAACTTGCGGATAATATTAAAAAAAGTGGTGGTTTTATTCCCGGTATTCGTCCTGGTCGTAAAACTGCTGAATTTTTCAATTATATATTGAATCGTATAGGGTTGGTTGGAGCTTTATATATCGCGATATTAGCTGTTTTGCCATCGATACTCCATGTTATGTTATCATTACCCTTTTATTTAAGTGGTATCATGAGCGGTACAGCCTTGTTAATTGGAGTTGGGGTCGCCCTGGAAATTGCGTCTCAGATCGAATCTTATCTCATTGAACATAGGTATGAAGGGTTTTTGGTGTCTGGTGGGCGCTTAGGTAATCGCACTCTTTATTATAGAGGGACTCGGTGAAATGCAGCGAGGAGTATATATTTTTATAGGACCCCCGGGGTCAGGCAAGGGAACATTATCGGCATGGTGCAGGGAAACGTTTGGTTGGGAGCTGCTTTCTACGGGAAGGCTTTGTAGACAGCGAGTTGCCGACGGTACTGTTGTTGGTAGTCAGATAGATTTTGCTTTAAAATCTGGTAAACTAGTTTCTGACCAGGTTATTACTGAAGTTGTTGTTGATTGGTTTATGCATAAGGTGCAACAGATTTTTACCATTATACTAGATGGATTCCCACGAACAGTTGTTCAAGCACGTGCATTTCATCAGGCTCTGCGTGATGCTGTGTCTGATTGTATGATTTTTGTAGTTGAATTAGAGGTTGATGATGGGACGGTGATGGAGAGGCTTGCCCGGCGTTATATATGTGCTAACAGGGATTGTCAGGTAACCTATGCATTAGCAACTTCTTCTAATGGGGGGATATGTTCTGTGTGTAATTCGTCTTTGATTCGACGGGATGACGATGCTGCTGAATTTGTTCGTGAGAGGTTGGTGACGTATCGTCAGCACAGGGATGGTCTTCTGCACTTCTATGATTCGTTGGGTGTCCCGATAAAAAGATTGAATGCTGGGGTGCCACGTGAGGCATTGTTTAGTCAGTTTGATGCCATTGTGAAATATTGGACGGCATGATTAGCATTAAAAATGAAGAAGCGTTAGCTCGTATGGCAATGGCTGGTGATTTGCTTGCAGGGGTCTTTGAAAAGTTACCTTCTATGTGTTGCGAGGGGTGTTCTACCGCTGAACTTGATTCTTTTATTGAGCAAGAGTTGAGTAATAATGGGCTTTTGTCGATGATGAAGGGATATATGGGGTATGGGCACGTAAGCTGTATTTCTCTTAACGACGAGGTGGTACACGGTGTGCCGTGTGAGAAAAAAAAATTAAACACAGGGGATTTAGTAAAAATTGACGTGTGTGCTGCGTACAGAGGATATTGTGCAGATATGGCGCGACCTTATTTTGTGGGATTTGTGGCGGAAGATAATCCGCGCAGGGTTTTTGTTGAATTTGCACAACGGGCTTTGGATGAGGGAATTAGAGAGGCGCGAGTCGGCAATAGACTTACTGACATTTCGGCGGCAATACAGCGTGAGGTTGAGCGGGGGGGTTACGGTGTTGTGCGGGATTTTGCGGGACATGGCATTGGGCGTCGTATGCATGAAGACCCTGAAATTTTAAATTATGGAAAAAGTGGCAGGGGCCCTCTTTTAGAGGCAGGAATGGTTTTTGCGCTTGAGCCTATGCTCACAATGGGTGGTTATGCAGTGTATGTTTCCGATGATAATTGGACAGTGAAAACGATTGATGGGAGTTTGGCAATGCATGTAGAAGATACTGTTGCGGTTACAAAAGAGGGGCCAAAAATTTTGACACGTAAGAGTACTTGTGGGACTTCAATGGTATCAGGTGATCGATTATGACGCAAAAAAAGGAAGATGTTATTCGTGTTGATGGTGTAGTAAAAGAAACATTGCCTAACGCTATGTTTCGCATAGAAATAGAGGGCGGGCATGAGGTTCTTGGGCATGTATCTGGTAAAATGAGAATGCATTATATACGTATTTTGCCAGGTGATAAGGTTGCATTAGAGCTTTCTACGTATGATTTAAAAAGGGGGCGTATTGTGTTGCGGTATAAGTAGTAGGGAGGCTGTACAATACAAAAAGTGTTTAATGTGTAAGGAATGTGTGTGAAAGTGCGTACTTCGGTAAAAAAGTTTTGTAACGAGTGTCGTATTATTAGACGCTGTGGTGTGGTTCGTGTGATTTGCAAAAAAAATATGCGCCATAAACAACGGCAAGGGTAAAGTAAATTTTAAGCTGGGATTGTTTACATGGCAAGAATAGAAGGTGTTGTGCTGCCGTACGACAAGCGTATTGAATACGCGTTGCCGTATATTTATGGTATAGGTCTTAGTCGTTCGCGCGATATTTTGGAGGCAATTGGTGTTCATATCGATACCCGCGTTAAGGATTTGACAGATACGCAGATTGCTGCCATTCAAAATGAGATAACGAAACGTTATCGTATTGAGGGCGCATTGCGAAAAGAAGTGACTATGAATATAAAGCGTCTTCAGGAAATTGGCTCTTATCGAGGTGAGCGTCATAAAAAGGGACTTCCGGTGCATGGGCAGCGCACAAAAACAAATGCACGTACAAAGCGTGGTGGTTCTCGCGGTACTGTGGCTAATAAGAAAAAGGCTCCATCCAAGAAATAATGGTGGTTTAAAAATTCTTATGAGGTATTAAGTAAGTTATGGCATATAAAAAACGGCTAAAAAAAGTTAAACGGCAAGTCGAAACAGCTATTGCGCACGTTAAGTCGACATTCAACAATACGATTGTTTCAGTAACAACGTTAGCTGGTGATGTATTACTTCGTGGTAGTGCAGGTATGCTCGGTTTTAAGGGAGCGCGAAAGAGTACTCCGTTTGCAGCTTCACAAATTGTTAACAAATTGGTTGCAGGCATGGTTGAGGTTGGTGTGTCTAAACTTGAGATCAACTTGGAAGGTCCTGGTTCTGGAAGAGACTCTGTAGTACGCTCGCTGCAAGCTGCTGGTTTTAGAATTACTAAGTTGCGAGATGTTACTCCTGTACCACACAATGGTCCTCGTCCGCCGAAGAAACGGCGTGTATAAAATGGGCAGTGAATATTATATTTACTTTTGTAATGTGGGTTGATACATGGAAAAGAAAATAATGGTGACGCAGAGCGAAAAAAAACAGAAAAAGCCTGTTAAGCGAACATCGGAGTATGGTCGACAGCTCGCTGAGAAACAAAAGGTGAAGGAGATGTATGGTGTGCGAGAAAGGCAGTTTAGAAAGTTTTTCGATCAGGCACTTAAAAGTGCCGGTGCACCGGGGGATACACTGTTACGTATGCTTGAATCCCGTCTTGATAATGTTCTTTTTCGCTTAAAGATGGCTACAACCCGTGCACAGGCACGACAAATTATTGTGCATGGACATGTACGAGTCAATGGTACACGAGTTACATCGCCCTCGTATCTTGTAGTGACACATGATGTGATACATGTCGATGAGGGAAGTCTCAAAAGATCAGCGTTTGTTGAACAAGTGCTTGATAAAAGAATGAAAGTCGGTGTTAAAATTCCAGAGTGGCTTGAACTTGACAAACAGCAATATCGGGGTGTTATATTGCGTGCACCAGTGCGTTCGGACATTCAAACGTTGATTGAAGATCATTTAATTGTCGAACTTTATTCTAAGTAATAGTTGGGTATGGAACTATGCCACAAGCTTGTAGATACCGTGTAGTGTAGGAGGTTGTAATGGATAAGCACGAATATAGGCCACTCATCATTCCGTGCATTGAGTGGGATAAGAAGTCCTTGAGTAAGACATTCGGGGAGGTTATTGCGCAACCGTTGGAGCCTGGTCTTGGTACCACGTTTGGAAGTGCAATACGTCGTGTGCTGTTGGGTGCCATTGAGGGTGCTGCAGTAACTTCGGTTCGTATTACGGGCGTTAACAATGAGTTTTCAGTAATTCCTGGTGTGATTGAAGATACAATGCAACTCATTCTCAATATCAAACAGATTGTGGTCAAGAACAAGACTGGTAAAGCGGGAACCATGCGATTGCATAGTGTACGCGAGGGTGTTGTACGTGTATCCGATATTCAAGCTGATTCTCATCTTGAGCTTGTAAATCTAGATCATACTATTGCGCACATAGCTTCAGATGGTATTTTGGAAATAGAGTTTTTTGTTGAAACAGGAAGGGGTTATCAGGCAGCGCAATGGCCGAGTGACAAACCATACCAGGAAGATGGTCGTATTTATCTTGATGCCATGTTTGCGCCGGTGATTAACGTAATTTTTGATGTTCAGAAAACACGAGTTGGAAAAGATATAGATTACGACAAATTGATATTGCAAATTACAACTAATGGCTCAGAATTACCGACTGATGTATATAATTATGCAGTTTCTGTATTGCGCACACAATTAGAGCATTTTTTAGTTAGTGTTGAAATTCCCTTTAATGATATTGCTACTCCTCCAGAAGAAGTAGCGGTTGTACCACATCGCGTTGTAGACGAGGTCGGCTTAAGTCGGGTTGCCCTCAAGTTATTGTTACAACCGATAGAGGAATTGGAGTTATCGGCTCGTGCATACAATTGCCTTGAGCAAGAGGGTATCAAGCGTGTAATCGATCTAGTCAGTAAATCGGAAGATGAAGCTCTAAAAATAAAAAATTTTGGTCGCAAGTCACTGAATGAAGTGGCAGAGACGTTAAGTAGTTTTGATTTGTCGTTTGGTATGCATTTGAATGAGGAAGAAGTCAAAAAGCGACTTGCAGAATTGGAAGAAGAATAGTGCAGGAAGGTGATTGGTGTAAATTTGCGTTTCTTGCTTGATCAGTAGAGGATATTGTTGCCATGATACATCAGAACGGACACAAAAAATTGAATAGAAAGGAATCGCATAGGCGTGCGCTTGTGCGTAACCAGGTGCTGCACCTTATTCAATACGGTCATTTAACAACCACAAGGGCACGTGCGAAGGAAGTGCAAAAATATGCTGAACGGGCAGTAACTATAGCGCGTGTTGGCAATGATTTTAATGCACGCCGTCGCGTGCAGGCGATGTTGCCATATAAGGTGGCAACGGTAATCAAATTGTTCAAAGAAATTGCCCCCCGATATACTGAGAGGCCTGGTGGGTATACGCGCGTTATTCCTTTGGGGCGTCGTCCTAGTGATACTGCCACTATTGCGCGGTTAGAGTGGGTATAAGGATAAGGAAGTAGTGATGATTACAGAAGGTGACGTACCGACTATCGTTGCTGTCCTTGATTCTTTGCGTCCACTGATACAGATGGATGGTGGTGATCTTGAGTTTGTACGTTATGAAGATTCACGTGTATTTGTCCGTTTGCAAGGTGCCTGTGTTGGCTGCCCTATGTCAATGTATACAGTGAAGATGGGTATTGAATCTGCTCTCAAGGAAAAAATTCCTTCTATTACGGAGGTGATATCACTTGATTAGACCAAATTTTCTTTTTAGATTAACACCTATTGATCCCCGATGCACTACGTGGTAGTATGGCACCGAGTTTACTTTCTGCCGGAAGAAGCAAAAACGCGTTGTGATATTAATGGCGTAGTTAGTGGTCTGGTGTGAGTGGTTTTCAAAGTAGAAGGAGAAGTAATGGTTTTCAAAAGGAGTCTATGCGCTGTTGTGTCATTGTTCCTGTGCTGCATAGCGCGGGGTGGTGATGAGAAAAATTTTGCTTCAAGTCTGCCTTCTGAGGGTGGTTGGGACCCCGTAGTTCTTCCGAAGACAGTTGGCACATTGTGTAGTTTAACCGAAGGTGAGCGGAAAATTATTGCGTGTGTGCAGAACTTGCGGTGTGCTCAAATAAAGCGTGCGGGCCGGAAGCCTCAAGGGGGGTGTTGTAGGCGTAGACAGATTGATGAGGTGAGACGCGCAGAAGAAGCATTACGAGAAGAAGAAAAAAAAGTATATGGGGTTTCAGAGCTTGGGACCCGTTTTTCTATTGATGGGACTGAGAGACTGAATTTTCGCAGTCGAGATCTGCTTTCGCTGCATGGTTTTAGCAACTTCGGGGAGTCCATCAAATCAGGAAATATTACGCAAATAGACGTGAGTAATAATCATCTTGTCTATCTACCTATAACGGATATCTTGAAAACATGTAAAGAATTGGAACAATTGAATGCAAGTGGTAATCGGTTATGCGAAGTTTTGCAATTGCCTTTAGGTGCAAAGCATCCACTCAAGAAGTTAGATCTTAGTGATAACGAACTTGCTGTATTCAATCTTGGTGCACAGTTTCAACAAACGCCATATTTACAGTTTCTTGATTTATCCAAGAACGGTCGTCTTAAGATGGTAAATTGTCTACCCGATATTGGTTACGTGCGAAAAGAAAAGGTGTGGCCTACTATTAATGTATGTAATACTAGTTTGCCTGAACATACCGTCCAGGAAATAAAAAAATCATATATTTCGAATGTCAAAAAAATCTTGATAGAACCTGAGGCGTCTGAGACGGGACGGCAAGCCGGTTCTGCTGTTGCTGTGCTTATAGCGGGCTTTGGAACGGGGTATTTGGGTGGCTTGTGTAACCCCTTGTCGTTTGCAACATTATGTGCTATTGCGCTTGGACTTGGTAACGAAACATATAAGACGGTAAAGGAATATAGAATGAAACAAAGAGAACTGGATGTACTTTCGTATGCGAGCGCAATTGCGGACGATAATGTTCAACATTCTCCAATTGAAGGCATTTTTCCAGTAGCGTTGGTTGATCAGTAAGTAGACATAATGGCTGACCGCCATATAACAATTCGTCGCGAGTATGTGGGAGGAAATGTAGCGTGGTATACAGAAAATTTTTATGCATTATGATGATGACGGTTATGTGGCGGTCTGGTTTATGTTGTATGGAAAATATAGAAGTATGGAACACATTAGAATCGAGACGCAATGCAATGCTTCATTCGGTGTCCGAGATTGAAAAATGTGCAGCAGGGATTGGTGATGTTTCTTGGCTAGACTGTGTGGGCCAGATAACAAAAAGAAGGTTAACTCAAGAATTGAATGGCATGCGCTCCACGCTGTGTAGCATAGAAAACGATCTTTATAATGTTGATGACTTGATGTCTGGTGAAGGTGTTCAATTGTTTCTATGTGACAATAGCAGAACGCTTAATTTTTCGAGGAACTTTCTTTATTCGCTACACGGATTTTCAGGTTTACAAACTGTGGATACAACCGTGCGTAATATTACAAAGTTGAATATATCTGGTAACAAGCTCAAATATCTACCTTTTCCTACTATTTTTTCGTCATGCCCAGAACTTCAGGAGCTTGATGCGAGTAATAATGAAATTTCTCATCTTATCTATGTATCCAGTAGGATGGTAGACCTTGGCGCGATACCCAGAGGGTACTCGTTCAAGTCGCTTACATTGCGTAATAACCAATTGACAACATTTCCTCTTGATCAGCAATTAATCGCAACTCCTTTCATTGAGCTAATCGATGTTTCAGATAATTCAAATTTGGAGAGCATTCCTTTTTTTAGGACGAGATTTGAGCAACAACGGCGATATGCCACATCTAATTTGCCGGTAATTGATGTAAGAAATACTAAAATAAGTCAAAGTAAAAACTATATAGAGTTCGTAGGGAGCGAGTATCGCAAAAAGATTTGTTTGTTGCTGCAAGAATCTCTAAGATCGAAAATTTTGCGATTTGTTTGTGCAACAACTCTTTCGTCGACATTGTTGACAGGGGAAATTGCTGCTGGAACTCTTAATCCAGCGGATCTTTTGGTTGTTGGTTTTTGTGGACATATGATTTATAACTTGCTACAGAGTGATGAAGTGACGGGTGTAGATATCGAGCAATTGATCAAGAGAAAGATTATTCACACTACCGACTCAGAAGAGTCAAATGCAATATAATATGTTTGCTGTACGGGGGTTGTCAGCTGTTCTTGGGTATGCCTGGCGTCCTGGCGTGTAGTTTTTGGATCTTTTGTGATACAATAGGAAACTGTGGCGTAGAATGGTGTTTTCTATAGTTTCATATACGCCTATGCACAAGGCTTCGGTGCATACTGCAGCCAATTGTTCTGTATTAGGCTGTACTAGTTGCATTGATATTCGGACAACCATAGTAATTTATGCTATACAATGATTTTTGTACAATTGTTTATTATTTCGTTTTTTTTCTGTACGTGCAAAGCGATGGTGCCAGAAGAGTCTCAGTTATCTCTTCTTGATATGATGAACACAGATGCTCTTGGAAGTATTTTCAACCGAGATACTTTCGGTCAGTATTTCGGTTGGCAGGATCTTGGTCGGTTGCGTTGTGTCAATACAGAATATTGTCGATGCATTGATGAAAAGATTGATATGCCACTTGACGCACTGCGTCGCACACGCATAGCAGAAGCGAAATCTGAGTTATTGCGGCAATTTTGTAAAGATGATCCGATGAAACTATGGGCTTTTGCTATTGGTCCCACTCTGGGGCAAAAAAACTGCACAGAATCTTCTTTTGTATACTTATCTGTATTAGGAGTGAATGAAAACAAGAATGTTTACCGTCATTATTCCTATGGTACTTGTAGTGGTGGACTACTTTCACTATTTGCCTCTTACTCACTATTACACGCTGACCTGCGATATGATGAAAAGAGTCTTGTAGCATATAGTGAGGATTTTGAACGGGTATTAGTTTGTGGTCGACGGAATTTTGGTTTTAACTTTTATAACAATGGCATTATTAATGTCATTAGTTGCAGTGCAAATACACTCATTGGCAATGTACGCTTGCACAGTAGAGCTTGTGTGGGTGCTCTTGGCTTCAAGGTGCCCAGTCTTGGTTTAATTGCTACATATAATCCGAGTACACAAGAAAAAACTACTGTAGAGTATCTGGTAAAAAATTCTTGGGGCTCTCGCACAGATTGCATTGATCCTGCTAAGTTGTATAACATGTTTCCTGCATATGCATTAATGCTTGCAGAACAGGCAAAAAAGATTAAACCGGAAGTAGAAATGTCCTTTCCAAGACATCCTGGGGGCTATTCACAAGATGTAACCATAACGTGGCCTTGCCAACATTACAAGTATACTATATCAGAACCACCGTCTGAATTCGCGTCAGTACAGGACTGTTTGATGGGTTATTACCGGGCAGTTGAGGGTTCGTTCAAGCAGTCTAACAAGGATTGGGCGTTGAACTTTTTTTATGGCATGTCAGGTTACAGTATGAAGCATCAATTTTATCTTGCGTGTGTTTACTTACAGGCATTTTTTAAAGGGGGAATGCCTTTAAAAATGTACCGTGAATGTCTCAATGGCATAGTTGAAACATTGTTGCCATCAAATGTGGGTGAACAGATGCTGGATTATGATTTTGGCGAGGATGATTCTTTCGATGAGGATACGGATGCTGCAGTTGCAGTTCATGACATGTTACAAGAGAGGAGAAAAGATGACATCAAATATATGGTAGATCTTATGCAACAAGCAATTCCAACAATGGTCTTTATTGTTGGTGAAAAATATAGTGATAGTGATATTGATATTAGTAGATCATTGCCATTGCCAACAAATATTAGGCAATTATGGCAGATTTATGAGTGGCTTAAGAAGAAAGAAGAGTGTGCTGTAAATCAGTTACTCAACGAAAGTAAGGCTCGTCGTCCACCGAAAAAGGAAGAAAACAGTGCGCACAATAGTAGTGCTATTCATTCGAATAATGACACACAGTTGGCGCAGGTTAACAAGAACCTTACGGTATCTCCCACGTTGTTGCAAACCTGGGTAAAAAAAATTTGCTGTTTAAAGACACCATGGCTGCATTTTTTGAGCATGTTAAGCGTTGTTTGGCACCGATGTTCTGCAATGGTACATCGACTATTCTAGTTTTTTACCCTTGTTCAAAAACAGTAACCATGCTTGTACCAGCATATTTTTCAATTACAAAGTGGACTGGAAAATGGTCCTTCATATGGGGAAGATGAGAAACGATGATGATTTTTGCAAACTCTTCCTGAATGGCATACAGTGTGTCCATGATCAATGAGAGCCCCTCTTCATCTTGTGAACCAAAGCCTTCGTCAATGATAAGTGTTTGTAAATCGGCACCAGCACGCCGTGCTAGTAATTTCGAAATTGCAATACGCAGTGCAAAATCGATTCTAAAGGCTTCTCCGCCGGAAAACAGTTCGTAGGGACGTATGCCGGCGCTATCTGATATCTTTATATCAAGTGTTTCTTTGGTACCTCCTTTTTTGAGATCGCGTACCGATTCGATCATTACATGTGCGTTGTTGTTGGTAAGTTTAGCGAGAATGTTATTTGCTTCATGCTCAATTTCAGGAAGAGCATCTTCAATGAGCAGAGCCTGAATTCCATCTTTGCTTGCCGCGTGTGCTATCATAGTATAGTCGTCAAGGACAGTATCAAGATGTGCTATTTTTTGCTGTTCAGCCTGGTATTCATCATGTATTTGCTGAAATTTGGCACACTGGGCATCCAAAATTCCTTTTTTGTGTATTAATTCTTCTTTTATTTTTGTAATGTTGACGGCTTTTGTCTTTAATGTTTCATAGTGTTGTTGACAGGTGAAATATTGCTCCTCGGATATCTGTTTCTGTCCTACAGCAATGGTTAGATCAGTCTGTTTTTTGCGTTGACTTTTTATATGCCGGCAGAGCGCCTGTATGTTTTTTTTGCGTTCTTGTTGTACATGCCATTCTGAGCCGGTTTTATGTTGATTACTGGTAGTCCATTCTGTAATAAGCTGTTCGTGTACAGCTTGATCATACGTAATAGCCTGGCTGCGATGCAAGAGGTTGGTGCGCATGTCGCTTAATGCATCAATTTTTTGTTTTATTTCCTGCAATTGCTTGGAAGGCTGAGAAGAAATGAGCGTTATAGAATATGTCATTTTTTCTATTTCTCGCTCGAGATAGGTATTTTTTGTTTTGAAAATATCCTCTTGGTGCGCAACAGTTGTAAGTAATTGTAGAAGTTCTTGTTGTGTGCGCATTTCTTGTGCGAGTGCTTGCTGCGTTGCGGAATGCTCTATGTCTATCTGCTGTTGCTGTGTCATTTTAACATGATCATTAACTACCATATCTTTGAGCCGTGGTAATAATTGTTTTAGTCTATCGAGTTTATAGCTGATATTGTGCATTTCCCTCGATAGCTTTGTGTACAAAAAGCGCTTGCGAGATGACGAAAGACTTTGCTCACATAATGGACAGCTTGGATTGTTGCTTTGCTGCCATTCTATTTTTTGTACCATCAAGATGTGCTGATTATATAGATATTTTCCCAGTGCAGACCAGCGTTGGTATGTTGCTTTTCTTTTTTCATAGTGAGTGATTTCGGATATTGTGTCCCGTTGTGTGGAAGCAAGTTGTGCGAGTTTTGTACATAAGCTATCCGTAGTTTCATATGATGCTTTTAACGCTTCATTGAGTTTTGTTTGTTGATTTTTGAGCATTTTGTATTGTTGAGTTGTGTTTTGTTGTTCTAGATGTAGTCGTTCTATGTGTAGTTGGATCTCTTGCTCTTCTTTGTACAATGCTTGCTCAAGCGCGTATTGTTCTTTTTGCAAATTGCCTTCTGTGTGTATAATTTGCTCTTTTAACAGCAGATGTTCTTGTTGTATCTCACGTTGTTTTTGTACAAGCAGCAAGAGTGCTGCTTGTTTTTTTTCTTTTTCAGTGCTTTCTATGGTATGCGTTATATAGCGCTGATTTGTGCGCCATAGTGTATATTGTGCACGTAATGTATCAAGATCTGTACTCAAGCTTGCTGTAGATTGTGTCAGTTCTTCTATGTGCTGGATGTGTAAATGAATTGATTTTTGCAGA
>Ga0206817_1087_pt1 | contig 30573 bp, 33 predicted proteins | sample Alteio_BWOrgCont_89_FD_152873 | JGI IMG/M metagenome (GOLD analysis project Ga0206817, IMG submission 152873) | Enriched cells from forest soil in Barre Woods Harvard Forest LTER site, Petersham, Massachusetts, United States -... | ecosystem: Environmental > Terrestrial > Soil > Temperate forest >...
CAAATGGACCTATGGCCCGCAAGTTTTGCCGCCCATGTTTTGGGACATTGGCCTTCAAGAGGGAAGCCCGCTGGTGTCGGTCCGATGGCCCAGTGCTTTATTACCTTTGACTCAGAAACGTATTCCTGGATTTAGTAAGCCTAAACGCGGGGACATTGTGGTCTTTGTTTATCCCGGCGACCCTACCAAGGATTTTATCAAACGTTTAATCGCCGTCGGTGGTGAAACCGTTGAGATCAGGATGGACTCAACCCACTCGTGCAGCTGTGATTTTGGTTTCTTATTCTTAAGCATGTTTTGACCCCTTACCCTTAAATTTTTAACGCTGCTAAAAAAGCTTCCTGCGGCACTTCCACCCGGCCGATCTGCTTAAGCTTCTTCTTACCTTCTTTTTGCTTTTCCCAAAGTTTACGCTTACGGCTGATATCGCCGCCATAACATTTGGCCGTGACATTCTTGCCCGTTGATTTGATCCTGGCAGAGGAAATGATACGCCCGTCGGCTTGGGCTTGAATTTTGATTTCAAATAATTGCTGAGGGATAAGTTCTTTGAGTTTGGTAACCAAACCTAAACCTTTGTCATACGCACGGTCTTTATGCACCATGCAGGAAAAAGCATCACAAGGCTCATCATTGATCAGGATATCCAGACGGGTAATGGCTGCTTGGGCATAATCTTTAAATTCATAATCAATGGAGCCATAGCCGCGGGTGGCAGACTTGATCTGATCATTAAAATCCACAATGACCTCGGAAAGCGGGATATCAAAAATGATTTTCATGCGGTCGCCGATAAATTCACTCTTTTGAAAAATACCACGCTTCTTTTTAGAAAGCTCCATGACTGCATCCATATAGGTGACTTGGGTAAAAATGGACACCGTCAAGATAGGCTCTTCGATACGGACAATATCCGAACCGTTAGGCAAATCCGAAGGGTTTTCCAAATTCATCACCGACCCATCCCGCTTGATGATCTTATAACCGACGTTAGGCGTGGTTAAGATCAAGTTCAAATCATATTCGCGCTCTAAACGTTCCTGCACGATTTCCATGTGCAGAAGCCCCAAGAAGCCGCAGCGGAAACCATAACCAAAGGATTGGGAATTTTCATGCTCGTAGACAAAGCTCGGATCTGAGAGACGTAATTTATCAATGGCCTCGCGCATAGGCGCGTAATCGCTGGCATTGACCGGATAAACCCCACAGAAAACCAAGGGCTTTAATTGGCGATAGCCTTCCAAGGCATGAGCCGTTGGACGCGTCAACTCGGTCATGGTATCTCCCACACGCACTTCCTTGGGGTCATGCAAATTACAGGTAATGTAACCAACTTCTCCGGCGGAAAGCCCTTTGACCGGCTGAATGCCAGGGCCAAAGACGCCCACTTCCTGCACGTCAAAATTCTTACCTACGTTCATGAAATTAATACGCACGCCGGGCTTAATCGAACCTTCAAAAATACGCACATAAATGATGACACCCTTATAAATATCGTATTTCATGTCAAAAACCAAGGCCTTGAGCGGCGCCTGCGGATCCCCTTCGGGTGCGGGGATGAATTTGACAATTTTTTCAAATAGCCCATCGATATTAATACCTTCCTTAGCGGAAACTAATTGAATATCTTCTTCTTTGAATTTAAGGATTTCGGTAAACTGACGCTTGGCCTCGTCGATATCAGCATTGGCAATGTCGATCTTGTTGATAACGGGCAGGATTTCCAGATTACTGTCAATGGCCAAATAATAATTGGCAATGGTTTGGGATTCCACACCTTGAGTGACATCAATTAACAGAAGCGCGCCTTCGCAGGCGCGCAGAGATTTTTCTACTTCATAAGAGAAATCCACATGGCCAGGTGTGTCGATCAAATTGAAAATATATTCCTGCCCGTCTTTGGCCTTATAATTCAGACGCACGGCAGAAGCTTTGATAGTGATCCCGCGCTCGCGCTCAAGGTCCATATCATCAAGCATCTGATTATGGAATTTGCGCTCATCGATGGCGCCGGCAAACAACATAAACCTGTCTGCCAGAGTTGATTTGCCGTGATCGATGTGTGCTATGATGGAAAAATTGCGGATATTGGAATGCTTGCTCATAATTGGATCAATTTCATGATCTTGTCAACCGTACCTTCAACAGTCAAACCGGTAGAATCGACGGTGATGGCATCAGCAGCTTTTTTTAAAGGCCCTACCGCACGGTTAAAATCTTTTTGATCACGGTCCTTCATGTCCGCGCGCAATTGATCTAAGTCAACGGACTTCCCCGCAGCTATCAATTCTTTATAACGGCGCTGCACGCGTTCTTCCACGTCACAGTCCACATAAAATTTATAACGCGCGTCGGTAAAGACCACGGTCCCCTGATCACGACCGTCGGTAACAACGGAACGCGCCTGGCCCATCGCCCTCTGCCAGCCGACCATTAGGGTTCTGACACCCGGAGCCTTGGCAATGTAAAAAGTATTATTAGTGACCTCCGGTGTACGGATGGCCACAGAAACATCCTCACCGTCCAAGGTCACGTTCAAAGTGCCGTCAGGCATTTCTTTAAACGCGATCTTGGTGTTGCGGGCCAAGATGCTTAAAGCTTCCTCGTCAGATAGATCCATTTTTAAACGGAGCGCTTTAAGTGTCAGGGCGCGGTACATGGCGCCGGTATCAAGATAGGTGATCCCTAAACGTTTGGCCAAAGATTTGGCCACCGTGCTTTTGCCGGCACCGGCAGGGCCGTCTAAGGTAATGACGAGATGTTGTTGAGTTTGCATAAATTAATCCAGACGTTTGCGTTTATCTCGGGCTTGTTTAAAAATATCGGTCAGTACTTCTGCGTCACGGGCCACAATGGCACGGCGCATGGATGCTAAAACCTTCACTGTTTCATCAAGGGCCTTTAGCAGCGGCTTATGATTACTCAAGGCAATGTCCTTCCAGACCAGTGGATCAGAAGCAGCGATCCGTGTGCTGTCTTTAAGCCCTGGTGTGGCATGCTCCAAATAATTATCCGGCATGCTCTTCATGACGGCAAAAGCAACCAGATGCGGCAGATGGCTGATATGGGCAAAAACCTGGTCATGCTCCTGGGGGGTCATTAATTTGACGGTACACCCGAGCATGGTCCAGAATTGCTTGATCTTTTCACGGGCCAGGCGATTGGTCTTATCCGTCGGTGTCATCACACAGGGAGCGCCTTCATACAGCAGGCCATTGGCGTTCGCAGGCCCTTTTTTATCGGAACCAACCAACGGATGTGAACCCACATAAAGCACGGAATGATGCAGGACTTTTTCAGCACGCTCCACAATGGCAACCTTGGTGGAACCTAAATCAGTGATGATGCAACCGCGCTTATGGTCCTTGCCTAAAATTTCAATAATATCCAGGATGGTATTGACCGGAGTGGCCAGCACGATCAAATCAGCACCGACAATACCCTTGGCAAAATCCAAGGTCCCTTCATCAATGGCGCCTAAATCTTTTGCTTCTCTTAAAGAAGTTTCCTGGCGTCCAATACCGATGACTTCACGGGCCAGGCCCTTTTTCTTGATGGCCAACCCCAAAGAAGCCCCCATGAAACCCACACCGACGATCGCAACTCTTCTAAAAAGCTCTTTTCTTATGAACATAGTTTTTCCTTTATAAGGTCCTGTCAACCGCCTGTGCTACCCGGCGGCAAGAGCTCATCAATTCTTCAAATTTATCCGGCATCAAGGACTGTGCCCCATCCGAAAGAGCTTCTTCCGGATTATCATGCACTTCGATCATCAACGCATCACAGCCGGCTGCAATACCAGCGCGCGCACCAGCCGCCACATATTCCCATGAACCAGTGCCATGGCTTGGATCAACCACGACGGGCAAATGGGACAAACGTTTGGCCACGGGTACAGCATTGATATCCAGTGTGTTACGGGTGGCCGTCTCAAAGGTGCGGATACCGCGCTCGCAAAGCATGACATCAAAGTTCCCGTTGGCCAGTAAATACTCCGCAGACATCAGCCATTCTTTGATCATACCGCTCATGCCGCGCTTGAGCATCACCGGCTTCTTAATAATACCCACTTCTTTTAACAACGAAAAATTCTGCATGTTACGCGCACCGATCTGCAGCACATCGACATATTTGGCTAAAAGCTCGACCTGACGGGTGTCCATGACTTCAGAGATGGTCACAAGGCCCACTTCTTTCCCGACAGCCTGCAAGATCTTCAAACCCTCTTCACCCATGCCTTGAAAGTCATAAGGCGACGTACGCGGCTTAAAAGCTCCCCCGCGCAGGATATTAGCTCCTTGGGCCTTCACCATTTTAGCAAGGGACAGCATGCCTTCATAACTTTCAATGGAGCAAGGACCTGCCATCACCGCGATTTTATTGCCACCGACGGTGGTATTGTAAGGCAATTTAATGACTGTATTTTCTTTCTTAAACTCACGGGAAACCAATTTATACGGAGCCAAAACTTGCAACACCTGTTCAACACCCGGAAAAACTTCCAAAGGTATAACACGCAACGCATCTTCCGGCCCAATAAAACCGATCACCGTACGCTCTACCCCGCGTGAAATATTGGCCTTTAAGCCCAACTTTCCGGCGCGCTCGACGATGTGTTGGACATTAGCCTCGGTCGCATCCGGGCGTAAAATAACGATCATAATACCTCTCCTAACGATTTGATAAAACGTTTGTTTTCCGATGCATTCCCGATGGAAACGCGTATATATCCCTTTAGGCCCCACACCGCCATGTCGCGGATAATGACCCCTTTTTTAAGCAAAGCTTGGGCCACCTTAGAACTATCACCCCTGACATTGACCAAAATAAAATTCGTAAAACTTGTCTCATAGCTGATCTTCATGTTTTCTAAAGAACGGTACAAATACTGACGCTGGGTTTCCACTTCTTTGGCAATATTACGGTAATGGGCGTCGTCGTTTAAAACAGCCACCGCGGCCGCCTGGGCAACAGAGTTGATATTAAAAGGCTCCCGCAGACGGTTTAAAATGTCAATGACTTCCCGACGGGCAATACCATAACCCACCCTTAAACCAGCCAAGCCGTACATCTTGGAAAACGTACGGGTGACCATGAGATTCGGGTATTTTTTGATCAAACTTAAACTATCTGGATAATCTTTCGCATGCACGTATTCAAAATAAGCTTCGTCCAAAAAGACCAGGGTGGTTTTAGGCACCGCAGTCAAGAAATTCTCTATCTGGGCCTGAGTGATATAGGTCCCGGCCGGATTATCCGGATTGCCGATAAAAATAATTCTGGTGCGCGCGCTGATCTTAGCCTTCATGCCCGCCAGATCATAACGAAAACTTTCAAGTGGTACCTGGTGCAAACGCGCCCCTGCTAAAATAGAGGCGATCTCATAGATCAAAAATGAAGGCTTGGCAATGATGATCTCATCACCCTTGGCCGCAAACGCCTTGACCGCCAGCACAATAAGCTCATCTGAACCGTTGCCGAAAATCAGCTGATCATCGTCGATCTTTAACTTAACCGCCAATGCCCGACGCAATAAAAAACAACCCCCGTCCGGATAACGATTGACCTCGCGTATGGCCCTTTTCATGGCCGCCAAGACCTTGGGGGAAGGCGGATACGGGTTCTCATTGGAAGCCAACTTAATGACACTTGTAAGGCCTAACTCCCGCTTGACCTCATCAATAGGCTTGCCCGGAACATAGGGCTTGATCTTAAATATATATGGATTTGCCGCTTGTAAAGTCATAAGACAGAGCATTATAAAGGCCGCTTTAGGTACTGTCAACCTTTGGATACCCCCTTGCTTGAAACCCTTAAGGTGGCATTATAATAGATATATATGTTAAACTTATAGCCTATGGACTACACCAAGATCATTCCCCTCATCCTTAAGGCCATTGACCACAGCGCCACGGATATTCACCTGGTGGTAGGCAAACCTCCTGTGTTTAGAATTCACGGTGAGCTGCAAATATCCCATTTACCTGTTTTAAAATATGAAGATATTCAAACGCTCCTCTTTGATATGATGACCGATGGACAGCGCAAGACCTTTTTAGAAACCCAGGACATTGATCTTTCTTATATTGGTGTTAAAAATTTTAACTTTCGTGTCAATGCCCACTTTGAAAAGGGCCGGCCTGCGGCCAATATCCGCATCCTGCCAACCATCATCCCGACAGCCAAACAATTAGGCCTGCCTGCCATCGTTGAAAATTTGGCGCGCAAACGCAAAGGATTTATCATCATAGCCGGCTCCGCGGGCAGCGGAAAAACCACAACGATGAATTACATGGTGGACTTAATTAACAAAGAGAGGCCATTTAAGATCGTCATGATCGAGGATCCTATTGAATACGTCCATGAGTCTAAAAAAAGTTTGATCATCCAGCGTGAGGTAGGAACCAACACCAAGTCCTTTGCCACCGCTTTAAAGCACGCCCTGCGCCAGGACCCTGATGTGGTGGTTGTCGGTGAGATCCGTGACGCGGAGTCCATTTCCATGGCGCTGACCACTGCTGAAACTGGGCATTTGGTCTTGACCACCTTGCATGCGCCGGACACGGCTGAGGCCATCAACCGCATCTTGGACGTTTATCCGCCTGGCAAACAAGACCAGATCCGCACTCAATTGGCTGAAAATCTTGTAGCCATCATCGGACAAACCTTGATCCCCTTACCGGGAAAAGAAGCTCGGGTTTTAGCCACCGAAGTGCTTATACCAAATTTATCTATCCGCAATATTATCCGTCGGGGGGCTTTGCTTGAAATCCGTGGTCAGATGACAACCGGAGACGAAGGCATGTACAGTTTAGAACAGTGCCTGACAGGGCTGATCAAACAAGGTATTATCACTAAAGAATACGCCAAAGAATTTACCAAATTCCCCAATTATCTCTAATGCCACTGCAGGTGAACGCCTTCTTCATACGCATCCACATCAACGCAAATTTTATCTGTTTCGCAATTCCAAGCTTTCAGTTGATGCCCATCCGTTGCTGCCGCTGATGCACTGCTTAGTGTGGAACCTGCGGGTGTTTTAATAACAACGGTCAAAGGTTGTGGTAATTTCTCCGGCTTCGCGGCATGCAAAATAAAATCTACGGAATTATTTCCTGAGGTGGTGGTTTCGATGGTTGTATTCTTCCGTCGGGCCAGGTATTCAAAGACGTGTGAAAAAGTCTCCACCCAAACATCATCCGTTTTGGAATGGATATAACTTAAGTTTTGGTCTAAGAATTCCGGGGTGATGGATTTAAAAGAACGCATACTTATTTTATCTGTCACCCCATGGCATTTGGCTATCAGCCATAAATGACGCTTAATACCCAAATCAACCAGCCTATTGGCGCTTTCCACAGAAACATAAGGCCCGCCTAAAACGATATCAACCATCCTATTGTAGTAGGGACGTAAAAATTCCTGCGTACGTATGGCTTCGTGTGTCCGTAACGCGCGCGCAACAGCCTCATCTGAATAACTGTCGTGAGGGAAGACATAGGCAGTCACTTTTTGCCCGATATTCTTCTCAATGACGTCCTTGGCCTGATCTATAGATATATCAAAATCACTGCCATGCAATTTTATTGAATCACGATGGTACATGGAATGATTGGCGATTTCAAAACCACGGGAAGCCGCATCTTTCCACTCTGCCCAGCTTCCCCAAAAGGGATCATTACTCGTATCAGAAACATAGCCTGCCACCACAGGAATGGTGGCTTTATATCCGTATTTATCAAAGATAGGCAGGGCTTTATAAATATTGGCTTCCCCATCGTCGAACATGAAAGATATGGCTGATTTCTTATCTTCAGGAAAATTAGCCAGATAGATATTTTCTGCGGGCTCTTCCAAAGGCATGCGATCAAGGTCTGTGTCGTCAACCATGGCGAGGATATTATTAAAATTAGGGTAGGATCGGCCAGCCAAGGTCAAGGTATCAAACATATTCCGCTCCTGGCCTGTCATCAAGTAGAGCTTGGTAAGCAAAATATAGGGTTTGCTGTCTATCGGAAAGATATCAATGGCTGTTTTACAGTCTTCGATCGCTTCTTTGATATTTCTTCTCTTAAGCGCTGCGACAGCGCGGTCAGCCATCTTGACGGAGATTTCGGAGCTTTTTACAATAAAGGAATGACGGGAACCTTCATAACCTTTTAAGGCCATGTAAGGATTATAATTTTCTTGGGATTCTCGCTGCTGGCCCAAAAACCAGCCTATACCCATAAATAAAACAGCGCACAGAATCACCCCTATAATCCAAAAAAGCGCCTGCCCGCCGTTAGACTTTGCGTTTTGCTCTTGAGGAATATTCAGTATTTTCTGGGCCGTGTTAAACCGAGAGGTTTTCCCTGCTTTTGGTTTCTTCATCTTTAATACAAACAATTGATTGAACCTTATTATAACAATTCCTTCTGTGTTTATACAGGGTTTAAATAATATTTTATTTAATAAAATAAAATGATAAATACGCAGAACTACGTAGTCTTCACTTTTAAAATGATGGGATTAAAAGCTTTAGCAGCGACGATTATCTTACTACCCACAGATAAATCCACGAGCTCTTCATCGCTGGCAATGACCTTGGTGATATGGTTCCCGATATTCAAAGTCAGGATGTTTAAAACACCCTCTTTTTGAATTTCAAGGATCTCTCCGGTAAACTGGAATTTACCGCTCAAATCACTATTTACAAAAACTTCCTGAGGCGTTCCAGATTTGATGATCCTGCCATTATCAATAACAAAGACCTTTTTGGATAATTTGAACACTTCAGGTAATTCATGGCTGACCAAGATCGTTGTAAGCTTAGTCTTTTGATAAATTTTAATGATCTCATCCTGAAGGGTTAGACGTGACAAAGCATCCAAATCGGATAACGGCTCATCTAAAAGTAAAATTTGGGGTTTGCAAAGAAGCGCCCTGACCAAGGCTGCCCTTTGCTTTTGTCCGCCGGATAATTGAGCAGGCCTCTGAGTTTCCAAGCCTTTTAATCCCATGACAGCCATCCATTCCTCAACAGTATTAAAATCTTCTTTACTCCTGCAAGCGTATTCCAAATTCTGGCGTATGGTCATATGAGGGAACAAACTATTATCTTGGGACACAAAACCGACCTTTCTTTCTTGGACCGATCGATTGATCCCCCGACGGCTGTCCAACCAAATCTCTCCGTCTACTTCGATATACCCTTCTTGAGGCATTGCCAGCCCTGCCAGGACACGCAAGACTGTTGTTTTTCCCGCACCTGATGGCCCGAAGAATGAAACAAAATCATTTTGGGCCAAATGAATATCCACCTCAAGCCATTGCTCGCCCTGAGGCGTATGCATCTTTTGTTTGATCTGAAATTTGACCATATTAAAAAATCTTCACCACACGCCGATTCAAATAATAAAAAGTAAAGAGCACCATAAAAGAGATGATCACCAAAACCAAGGCATAAAGCCCAGCAGTGTCATAATTTAACGCCTCCACCTCGCTATAAATAGCCGTAGAAGCCAGTTGTGTTTGGCCGGGGATATTCCCCCCGATCATCAACACCACACCAAATTCACCGATGGTATGAGCAAAAGCCATGACAATGCCTGTAAACAGCGCTGGCCTGATATTAGGTAGAATAACTGCAAACAAAGTTTGTCGCCCTGACTTACCCAAACAGTAGGATGCTTCGATCAGTGTCGATGAGAATCCCTGTAAGCCGGCTTTGATGGGATTGACCATAAAAGGAAGGCTAAAGATTACCGAACCAATGACAAGACCGGTAAAACTAAATACAACGCGAAGCCCGAAAGCAGATTCTAAAAAATGTCCTAAAAAATATTGCGGGCTAAAAGCAATCAACAGATAAAAACCGATAACCGTGGGCGGCAAAACCAAGGGCATGGTGACCAAGGTCTCAACAATATACTTAAATTTGCTTTTGGAAAAAGAAATCCAATAGGCCAAAGGCAGTCCGATAACAAATAAAATGACCGTTACAACAAAGGCCAATTTGAAGGTCAATAAAAGAGGTTGGATCACACCGAACATTTAAGCCTCGTTTAATAAGGAAACTTCATTGGTTTTGACCAACCACTCGATCTCATCTCCGACGGAAAGTAATAATTTTTGAGCGGAACGCGTGGAAATAACGGAAGATATTGCCCCTGCCTTATAATCAAGAATGATCTTGGTTAAAAGGGGCGATTTCTCCAAAGCCTTGATCCTGGCTTTAAATCGATTACGGATGCTGATCAGGCCTGAAAGGTTTTTTCCGATAGATACCTCGGTTTCTTTAAAAATCAGGGTGATGAGATTGCCTTGCTTTAAATACGCGGCGCTTGCGGGCGTTTCGAGGACAATGGAAGAAAAAACATCCCCGCTCACATCGATGTCCACCATCGACATGTGCGGGGTGTTTTCTATAGACACGATCTTTCCAGTTAATTTATTCACGGCAAACGATAGCCATACTTCTTAAAAATACCTCGCGCAGGAGTTGAAAAAAGGAAATGATAAAACTCCTGGGCCTCTTTTGAATGCTCTGTTGATGCGTATTTTAACACAACGACCCCCTGAGCAATAGGCTTATATGCTTGTGGGTCTACTTCCATCCACTTGCCTTGTGCCCTCATGTTTGGGGCCAAGACCACCGATTCAGCTGTAAACCCGATATCCGCGGCGCCGGTTGTGATAAATTGATTGGCTTGAGAAATGCTTTCCCCTAAAACCAATTCTTTTTGTAAGGGATCATACAATTTATAAAACTTTAAAGTATTAACCGCCTCACGGCCGTAGGGTGCCACCTTCGGATCTGCAATGGCGATTTTCTGGACGTGGGCATCGTTTAGAACAGCAATGCCTTTGGATAGATCAACGTCCTTCATCGTCCAAAGCACCAAGGTGCCATAAGCATAAACTTGTGGCGCGGCTGATGAAAATCCATCCTTGTAAAGTTTGGTAGGATATTTCATGTCTGCTGACAGAAAGACATCAAAAGGAGCGCCATTCTCTGCCTGGGCTGTCAATTTGCCCGAGGAGCCGATGACAGTTTTGACACCGACACCGGTCTCCTTGGTAAATTCCGCTTTCAGATCATCCAAGGTAAACTGCACGTTGGCTGCAGCTGCCACCGTGATGTCTTGGGCAAAAGATACTGCTGGCAAGCACAGGAAAAATGATGCCATAAGAAGGCTTATTTTCTTCATAGAACTCCTTTTAAGATTAACCGAAATTCAATTGAAGCATGGTTTCAAAAAGATTTTCGGTTTTACGATTGCCATTATTTCCACCGGCAACTGTTGAGCCACGATCGAACTTGGTTTGTTCATAATCAAAAACGGCTTTGACGTCCTTGTTTAAATACCAATTTAAGCCAGTGGACCAGGCGGTCGCTTCTGAGGCTGAAGTATTTAAGTTAGCAAAGTTCTCTGAGAAAATAGAATCATCCAGCTTCAATTCTCCATAACGCCCGACCAACTCTAAAGCACCCCAATGGCCAGCGCCTAAATTAAAATCATTATTCGGGGTCACGCCATTATAGGAAGCATTCTCACCTGTTAATACGTAAGAAGCTTCTACGTTAAAGGCCTTGTTATCCACCTTATCACGGTAGACCTGGCCGCCACCAAAATACTCCAATGATTCATAAGAATCAACCTTTTCACCTAAGAGACCTAAGGATTTGTAATAATAATATGCTTGGGGTTCGGTGCGTAATTGCGGACCGTCATTAGCGACGCCACTGTTATATCCGAAGAATGGTGCCTGGCTTGTTGTCACATAACTTGTAGGCACATCAGCACCCTTTTCCTTACCATAGCTTGCGGCATAGCCAATACCAAATCCCTTTAAAGGCGTCAAACTTGTATCTTTAAATGGATTAGCAAAGATGCGTCCTACACCGGTCGCATTGTCATTTGCATAACCGACTGTACTGCTTCCCCCGTAGGGGTTCTCATGGTCTGCGGCCCCATTAAAGATACCTGCCGCATAGGTCAACCAATCAAAATACAAATTACCGCCTGCCTGTACGCCGATATCGCGCTGAGGTGAAAGATTTCCTGTTAATCCTATTTCCACAAAATCGGTGTAACGGGTGTCTTGTAAATTTTCCAAATCGAAGGGCGTTTTCATCTTACCGGCCTTGATCGTAAAATCGGGGAAGTATTTCCAGTCAATCCACGCATCTTGCAGCGCTGGAGAATAGGCGGTTGGGGATGTTGCTGTGATTGAACTGTAGGTGGCGTTATACCCAAACTCAGGTTGTAAGAAGAAATCAAAATCATGCGCCACTGTTCCTTGTATCATAAGCCGCACACGACGCGGCAGGAAGGTATCGTCTTCATCATAACTTGTAGTAGCTCCATGATTGGTTTGTAAATCTACCTTATCACTGGAACCAAAATCACGGGACAAAACCTGGGCATAGCCGCCGATTTTAAGGGCGAAATTGCCGTCAGCTGATTTGATGGCAAAACCATCCTTGGCATTGGCTGTCACATAGGCAGCGGGTGGAGTTGAGCTAACAGCTTGGGGAGCTGTTGCTTGCTGGGCATTCTGAGCTGCAGTCTGCTTTTGTTGTTGTAATTCAGATTTTAGCTCTGCTACCTGCTGTTCGAGATCATTGAGACGCTGCTCGATGGATGAAGTATTGTCTTGAGCAAAGACTGGTGTGGACATAGGCAGCAGGCTTATAACCATTACAGCTGCCAGAATTCTTTGGAAACTCCGCATAGCGATTAACTCCTTGATCGCTTGGGCTTCCAGTGTATCTGGTCAGCTAAAGCACAGATGATTTTATTTCATGCAGTTTATCTGCTCTGTTTCTCGATCCGTATTTTTTCTTTCTTCTCTATTTGAATGATCTCACCGTTATGCACGATGATCTCAATGGAGCCATATTTGATCTTTTTTAGATCTTTGAGGATTTCTTCTATTTGTTTGATTTCAGAGACCATGATTATTTTCTCACCTTAATCCCATTCGACCAGATATCAAGGACTGCATCCAGCGCTTGTGCAAAAGTCAGATTCTCCTGCTCGAGAAATCTGGGATTGGTAATAGCTTTGACCGCTCCTAAGTACGCTTCCGTGGCAATGGAAGGGTTGACCTTGCGAAAAAGTCTATTGCGGCTTCCCTTTTCCACCAACAAGCGGATCTTCAATATCTTCCCATTCCTAAAACGAAGGAATTCTTCCCAGAGATCAGGCAATTCAGTCTGTAACTCTCGAAAAAAATACTCGAACCATGGCCCCAGCTGTTGACGCAGCAGTAAAACACTATCAGAGAAAATCTGCAAAGGGTCTTTTTGGGCTTTCTCTATATTATTCAGAGACTTATCCAAATGCTGCTGTAGACGATGTGTTAAAGCTTTAGCAATCTCTTCCTTGCCGGCAAATGATTTATAAATGGTGTTCTTGCTCATACCAAGATCACCGGCGATCTCATCCATGGTCACCTTGCGGTAGCCAAACTTGACCATACGCTTCTGCGCGGCATTAAGGATCTTTTCCTGATTAAGAATATCTTTAGTCATGACATGCCTCATAAATACTAATTTAGTATTATTAGTATTCTAAACAAAAAATCAACCAATGTCAAATTAAATACAGTGATGTGCTTTAAGCGTCGGGATAAGAGCCCAAGATCTTGAGGAATTTACACATGCCCTCAAGCTGGGATAAGGCTCGGGCGACCTTGGGGTCATTTTGATGACCTTCACAGTCGACGAAGAAATAGTAGTCCCAAGCCTTTCTTTTGGAAGGACGGGATTCTATCTTGGTGAGATTGATTTTATTGCGCATGAACGGGGTCAACATGGCATGCAAAGCACCCACTTTATCCTTGATGGAGAAAACAAGCGAGGTACGGTCATTGCCCGTGGCAGGCACATCCATGGTGGAAATAACTAAGAAACGGGTAATATTATGCGCGCTATCCTGAATATTTTTCTTGAGGATGGTAAGACCGTATAAGGAAGCCGCGATCTGCGAGGCAATGCAGGCCGCGTTCTTTTTGTTGGCCACCATCTGGGCTGCCTTGGTGGTTGAGACCGTTGGTATCAGGTGAACTCCCGGCATATTCTTCATCAGCCAGCCGCGGCATTGTCCCAAAACCTGGGGATGTGAATAAATCTCTTTGATTTGATTGAGACTTCCCTTAGACATTAATTGATGCGTCACATCCAGCATGACTTGAGAACAAATTTTAAGGTCTGATTCAGCCAGCAGATCCATCGTATGCGTCACAACACCCTCAATGGAATTTTCAATAGGGACAACACCATAATCACAATCCCCGCTTTCAACGCGGCTAAAAACCTCAGCGACATTGTCGCAAGCCACATTCCCAACGGAAGAACCAAATTTCTTTAACGTAGCTAAATGGGAAAAGGTAGCCTCAGGCCCCATGTAGGCAATACGTAAAGGTTTTTCCAAATTCAAAGATGCAGACATGATCTCACGGTAAATAGCTTCCACCGCATCATTCTTGATAGGGCCGCCATTAAGCTGCTTGATGCGCTTGATCACTTCCTGCTCGCGGTCAGGCGCGTAGATGGGCTTTTTATTTTTGATCTTTTCTTTGCCAATAGATAAGGTAATGGCCGCACGATCATTCAACAGTTCAATGATCTTGGCATCCAGCCCGTCGATTTTTTTGCGTAAATGAGATAAATCCATATTATTCTACTTCCACGTTATTCATCGCACGTGATTGGCCGCTGCTTTCCTGAGTTGCAGCTTCTTCCTGCAAGACCTTCCTGGTTTCAGCCTCAGCAACAGCTTCATCCACCTGCAAAGCCTCGATTTTAGGCACATCAACGCCTAATTGATTGAATTCTTCGATCTTAGGCAGATCTTCCAAAGACTTTAAACCAAAATATTCCAAGAATTCTTTAGTGGTGCCATAAAGAAAAGGCCGTCCAGGCACTTCTTTGCGGCCGGTGATCTTGATCAGACCCTTATTTAATAAATGCGCGATGGTCCCGTCGGAATTGACCCCGCGGATAACTTCCACCTCGGCACGGCCAGTGGGCTGCTTGTAGGCAATGATGGCCAATGATTCCAGCGCCGGTTTGGAAAGTTTTTCTTTTGTCTTGGTCTTATAAAATTCACGGATGTAGGCGGCCGCATGACTATTGGAAAGCATTTGAAAGCCGCCGGCGATCTCAACGATCACCATGCCCGCCTCACGGTTGACATATTCTTCCTGCAATTGTTTGATCAAATCAACGATCTGCAGAGGTTTAAGCTCCGGAAAAACTTCTTTCAATTGTTCCAAAAGCACCGGTTTTTCACTGACGAATAACAGGGCCTCAACAGCACTTTTATAATTATTCAATTGTTCATCCATGTTTTAAGAACTCTTTCTCTGTTTATAAATTTCATTGAGCAGCTCTTCAGAAGTGGCCAAATTGGGTGCTCTTTGCAGAGCTTTTTTGATCATATCTTCTGCTTCCGGCTTTTTATACTGTAACTGCAATAAAATATGCAAGGCTTCTTCTTCGATATCGCTTAATTGCACCGATGGCGTTTGCGCCACAACCCTGTCACGCATCAGGGTAAATTTGCCCATCTTATTCTGCAGTTTGGCCACGATCTCACGGGCCTTTTGCTCGCCGATGCCAGGTAAGGTTTTTAAATATTTAGTGTCGCCGCGATCAATGGCCTGGGCAATCTCGCCGATAGCTTTATTAAGCGCCTTGACAGCCGCCCGCGGGCCAATGCCTGAAACCTTGATGAATTCCAGGAAAAAATCACGCTCGACTTCATTTAAGAAACCTATCAGCACCGGCACCCCGCTCGAAGGGGTCATCTGATAATAATGATACGTGATTAAACGTATATTGCCATCGCTATCTTGATTTTCTTGGATGCGCTGCAAGACTGAAACAGGTGTTAAAATTTCATAACTTAACCCATTGGTCTCGAGGGTGACCGCTATTTCCGACTGGGCTGTTATTTTGCCTTTAATGGCCGTTATCATATCAATTGATACCGCATCATGTGCGCATGGCCCAAGGCCAGCGCTAACGCATCACTGGCATCTAATTTAAACGATGGGGATTTGATATTCAATATTCTTTTGACAAATTCTTGTGTCTGGGCCTTGGTGGCGTTCCCGTTGCCGATCAGTGCCTTACGGATACGCTTGACACTTTGCTCAACAAGCATGACCTTCTGCTGGGCCACGCATAAACAAATCACCCCGCGCACATGCCCCAAGATAGGAGCGGTCGCAGGGTGCTTGGAATGCGAATATAATTTTTCTAAGATTACAACATCCGGATGCTGGGCCTGCAGGATGGTGCTTACATGCTGGTGGATCTTAAGAAGACGCTCTTCGAAAGCAGCTTTAGGATTAGGCTCAATGGTCCCTGCCTCCAGGATTTTTGCACCGCCGTCTTTTACCTCAACGATGCCATAACCCGTCGTGACAAGGCCGGGATCAATGCCTAATATGCGCATAGCTTACTCAGCGGTCCTCATGCCGGACACTCACTATTGCTCGGAGATTTTTGCCATTTCCTCATCGGAAATATCAAAATTAGCGTACACGTTCTGGATATCTTCGTTTTCTTCCAATGCTTCGATCAAGGACAAGACTTTCTTGGCCTCATTGCCTTCAATGTTAACAACGGAATTTGGGTCCGGTATCATGGTCACTTGGGCTTCGGTCGTGTCGATATTTTTAGCGGTCAGGGCATTCTTGACAGCTTCCAGCTGGGTTGGCTCACAATAAATTTCAAAAGATTCACTTTCCGTTTTCACGTCTTCGGCACCAGCTTCCAAAGCGATCTCAATGAGAGCATCTTCAGTGGTCTTGGTTTTATCAACCGCCAGAAAACCTTTCTTGGTAAATAAACGCGCGGATGAACCGGCACCGGACAAAGAGGCATTATTCTTATTTAAAAGATTACGCACCTCAGCCGTGGTGCGGTTCTTATTATCCGTCAAACCTTCGATTAAAAGAGCAACCACGCCTAAGCGCGCGTCAAAAGCCACATTCTCATAAATGATACCTGGAATTTCGCCAGTACCTTTTTTGATGGCGTTCTCGACGTTGCTCTGAGGCATATTGTATTCACGGGCCCGGGCCACTGCCGCACGTAAGCGGAAATTAGTGTCCATATTGCCGCCCTTTTCCTTGGCAGCTGCCGTGACTTCTTTGCTGAGTTTGGTAAACAAGGCACCGCGCTTGGCATCTTCAGCACCTTTTTTATGTTTAATCTTTGCCCATTTGGAATGACCTGACATTTGAACAACCTCCATTAACCTTCATTGATTATTAAATTAAAAAAAGCAGTCAATAAGCCGAGTTCTGTACCTCTGTGAAGAGTGATGGCCATTCGACTAACACCCCGCTTTGCGAGGCATCTGGCAGCCTACCCGAGAGTTTGACGGTGCGGATCACCCCGTGTCTTATCGACTTCTCTCCTATTTGGCATTGCTCCATGCAGAGATTGCTCGTTTCACTCTCTCTTGCGAGAGCATCGTCACTGTAGCTCTAATCCTCAACTGATATTGCTACCAGCCGGTCCCGCGTTATCGGGATGCATTATCCTTTGGAGCTCGGACTTTCCTCTCCGACGCTAAAAGCATCAGAGCGGCCATCCTTAACTGCTTTTTTTTAAAACCTGACCAACCAACGCATCAGCCTCGCTGTTTTGTTCGCGGGGCACATGCGTGATTTGAAACGATTTAAAACCAGTGACTAAATGTTTGACCTGCTCAAAAAGCGGTTTAATATTCTCATGCTTGACCGCGTACGCACCAATAACTTGCTTGGCCATTAATTCGCTGTCTGTCTTGATACTCACTTCATCTGCTTTTAAGATCAACGCTTCCTGCAAGGCCACGATAAGGGCTGTGTACTCAGCGATATTGTTCGTCCCCTCGCCAATGGCGCGAGAAATGGTCTTGACGGTTTTGCCGCCATCCCTGATCACCACCCCGATCGCCGCGGGCCCCGGATTTCCTGAACAGCCGCCGTCGGTAAAAATTTCCAATTTCATATTAAAGATCATCCGCCAGGTACAAAATCCGGGCGCACTGATCGCAGGAAATGATTTGCTCGTACTTCTTTAATTCATTCATGACCTGTTCGGTCAAATGCATATAACAGCCGCCGCAAGAATGGTCCAGCACTTTCACAATACCCAAGCCATCTTTATTTTTCAAGATACGTTCATAACGTCCAAGATAATCTGGACGGACCTCCGGGGCAATGCGGCTGCGCTGAGATTCCTTAACCTTCACCTGATCATTAAGGATGGCCACGGCATCGTCGACTTCTTTTTTCGTGGCGTTATATTCTTTTTCATATTGGGCCACAACGCCTTTTTCTGTTTCAAGCGCCTTGCGGGCCGCATCCACGGTATCATAGCCCAAAAGGATTTTCTCCTCGACGATCGATTTGTCGGCCTTTAAATTCTCAATTTCCAAAAGCCTGGCCTGATATTCTTTATTTGTTTTTAAAAGGCTCAATGAACCATCAGCCTTAGAAATACCTTCCTCTTTGGCCTTAAGGTCCAATTCCAGCTCTTTTTGTGCTACCTGAATAACCTTTAATTTATCTTCCAAGGTCTTAAGGATAGCTTTTTTCGATTCGAACTCGACCTTAAGCGCTTCAACTTCCTCAGGTTTCTCGCGTAATTCGCGTTTGAAACGGAAAATCTCCTCGTCGATGACTTGCAGCTCAATGAGTTTCTTGATTTGATCCTTCAAATTTTGGCCGGTCACCGTCATTAAACCCCTTTATTTAATTATATCTGGTGGACTCAGAAGGACTTGAACCTTCGACCTTCGCCATGTGAGGGCGACGCTCTAACCAGCTGAGCCATGAGTCCCTCAAAAGTCTTTTATATCAAGTCGTACATTATAGTATATTTGGCATTATACTCAATAAATTTCTTATAGGGGAGCCTTCGAAGGGAATTGCGGTGATAGAACTTTAATCACGCCTTAACGGATCAAACGAAAACTCCAAATACTTAAAATACCCGTTATAATGACCGCAACCCATGAAAGGGATAATGATATCTCCCATGGGCCAACGACCAAAGGCCAATGATTGACAGCCCGCACCAGATGTACCAGTGCAACAAGAGCAAAAAGCGTACCTGTAACAATATGGTAAGTTTTCATACCGTCTCCTTTATTAATGAGAGCCTGCCATACCGCCGCCCTCAGCACTTGAAGAAGTGCTTGAGATAGCCACCCCATTAGCTGTCGTATTTCCGTGCATATCTGTACTGACCGTGGCATTCTCATCGGCATTGACTGTATCATTAAGCAATACCGGGGTTACTTTAGGAGTTTCATTGGCATCGCCTTTCTTATTACTCATAAAAATAAAAGAAATAGCAATAAGAACTACCACAACCACAACGAGCAGAATGTTTCTCATACTTAAGCTCCTTTAGAAGTTGTTATGCCTTGGCAAGTAACAATTTCTTAAGCAATAATCCAATACCCAATAATAACACAACTCCCACGAGTATCTCCAATATAAACATCATCACATTGCCACCTCCCGATGGGCTGTCTTGTTCTGACTGACCGGCTGGAGGAGAAACAACAACATACCCACTGGGACCGGATTGATAGTAATACCCGTCCGCGTAATAATAGGGCGTTCCATCAATATATACGGTTTCATAACTGGGCGGCAATGACGCCACATAAGCGCCTACGGCTAAACCAGTAACAAACCCGCCCAAACCCCACCAGCCCGCATCGCGGTAATAATGCCCTCCATGATAATGATAATGGTCCCAAAAACAATACCCTGAAGTGGACACCCCGCTAACCAAGAATACCGCTAATATCAAGCCTATTGTCTTTTTCATATGCCTCCCTTCATTGATGCTACAGCTTCATGATATGGAGGCCAAGATTAAAAGAACGTTAAATTAAAATTAATTGCGTTTATTCCCATGGCGAGAGGCGGTGGCCCGATTATCTAAAGGTACAATGGTCTCCTGCGGGGCATCATAGCAACTGATGACAGGGATGCCTCTAAAGAATGTTTTGGCTTTATGCAGCTGCTCGCGCCCCAAGGGCGGCGTGCTTGAGGCCCGAAGCGGCGTATTTAACTGTACTTCATGGGGATTCAATAAAAATGCCAAAGCCCCCAATTTCTTTAAATGCTCAACATTGTCCTGGATGACCATGATTTGCAGGGCAAATTTTCCTTTATAGCGCTCCCGAAAAAGACCTATCCCTCTGATCATTTCATCGTAATCAATCCCGCATTCACCATCAATGGAATCGAACATCTTCTGGCTGGAAGCATCCAATTTCGCCAGGACAAAATCAGCAGACATCAAATCATCCTGAACATCAGCCCGACACAAAAGCGAAGAATTAGTGATCACGGCTATTTTTTCGCGACGGATCTTCTTGACTCCCCGGATCATGGCCCCTAAATTTTGGGCCAAGGTGGGCTCACCGCGTCCTGAAAATGTAATATAATCTATAAAGAATTCCGGGATCGTTTTAATTTCATCCAGCACGGCTTGGGTGGGAATATATTCTCTGCGCTCATGCGACAGGACAGCTGTTCGTCCTAACTGGCAATAAACACAGTCCATGTTACAAATTTTCTCTTTGGAAGACAAAGGATCAACCCCTAAGGACCTTCCCAATCGCCAGGAATACACCGGGCCATAAATATATTTGAAAGTAGAAATCATATTTTGGACCTCATGATTAGTTTCTTAGCTTTTTATTCTAAGATAAAATTAAAAAAGCAACCATGAGCTGATATACGCAGGAATATACGTAGAAGTACGTAAAACCTTTAGATCAATCCTTTGGAGATAGCATATTTGACTAAGCTGGCAGGTGTTTTAAGCCCCAGTTTCTGGATGAGATGACTGCGATGGGTCTCGACGGTGCGGATGCTTATTTTAAGTTTGGCAGCGATATTCTTATTGGCTTTTCCTTCAGCAACACAACATAAAATTTCTTTTTCCCGAGAAGTCAAGATTTCAAGAGACGGGATATCTGCTTCTTGGTCAACGGAGCGCACATATTGTTCGGTGATCAAGCTGGAAATGGTAGGAGAAATAAAATTCTTTCCCTTAATGATCACCTTGATAGCCATGGTCAATTGATCAAAAGCACTGTCTTTAAGAACATAACCGCAAGCACCGCAAGCCATGGCCTGTTTGAAATGCTCAGCATCTTTCTGCATGGTCAAGACCAGTACTTTAAGTTTGGGGTGTTTCTTACGGATCTCTTTAAGCGCGCTTAAGCCATCCATATTGGGCATGGACAAATCCATCACCGCGCAATCTGCCTTGATAAGAGCCAATTTCTCTAATAGATCTTCCCCGTCCTTGGCTTGGGCCACCACTTTAAAATCTGATTCCCTTTCCAAAAGCCCTTTAAGGCCGGCTCTAAGCATTTCATGATCATCCGCGAGGATAATTCTAATCATATTTAAATCCCTTCATTGACAGGTAAATCAATGAGAATGCTTGTCCCATGTTTGGATTGTGAATGAATACCAAAGGTACCGCCCAGCAGTTTAGCGCGTTCCTGCATGGTTGTCAGTCCCATGCCTGAGGACTGACCAGTAAAAACAAAGCCCTGACCATTGTCCCGGATAGAAATCTTTAACAAGCCCTTTGCATGATAAGCTTTAATATCCACGCGTGTGGCGCCTGAGTGCTTGATAATATTGGTCATGGCTTCCTGGATGATACGGAATAAATTGATAGGCTCTGCTTTAAAACGCAGGGTGTCTAATTTGGAATGCCGAAAACTAATCTTGATCCTTTTATGAGAACTCATTTCCTTAAACATGCTCTCCAACGCTGAGGTGAGTCCCAAGACATCCAGGGTGGAAGGCCGCAGCCGCATGGATAGATGGCGGGACTTTTCAATGATGCTATTTAAATAATCAATGATCTTCTGCTGATCGGCGTTGATCTTTTTATTGCCCTTCTCAACAAGCCACGCGGATTGGATAAGCATTTTTAAAGTGGCCAAGGATTGGCCTAAATCATCGTGCAGGTCACGGGCAATGCGATTGCATTCCTGCTCCTGAGCTTGGATAATACGTTGGGGCAAGGCCTTGATTTGCTCTTCCATTTGCTTTTTCTGGGTGATCTCATTGCGGATCGCAATATATTGATAAGGCTTACCCTTGGCGTTCAAAAATGGAACAATGGTGGTATCAACCCAGTAAATGGTGCCATCCTTGGCACGATTACAGATTTCGCCCTTCCAGACGCGGCCCTGGGCAATGGTACGCCAAAGTTCACGGAAGAATTCCTTAGGATGATAACCAGAATTGATGATGCGGTGATCGCGGCCTAAAAGCTCTTCACGACTATATTTTGAGATTTGGCAGAAGGTATCATTGACATAGATGATCTTGCCAGCCTGGTCGGTGATAGCGACAATGGATGAGACATCAAGCGCATATTTAATATCCGCAAGCTCTTTGACGTGATCTATCTTAACTATTGTCTGTGGAGGCACGCCCTTTATATCTCATATTTTGAAGCTGTTGTCAAAATATTTATCCCTAAAGTTCTAAAAACAAAAAGCCCCCTGCAAGGATGCAGAGGGCTTTAAAAAACTACACACTTAGATTATTGGTTCTTATTTTCTGTCAACTAACTTCTGGTCGATAGAGACAGCACCAGCGCCTACCATCAAAAGGAAGATCAAGCACAGGAGCATGGTGAAATCAAGGCGGGATTCATGCACCGTTGGCCAGAACCCTTTATTAAAAAGCATCGGGACCTTGGTGGAGATGATAGCCACCGTGATGTTAATGATCAGTGGAATGCTCGAAATCCTGGTTAAGAAACCAATCATCAAACACATCCCGAAAATTATTTCGGCACCAGCAGAAACATGGATCATCACATGCGGCCAGGGAATGCCTATTTTAATAAAACGGCCGATCCCTAAGGTATCTGGATACAGGTATTTCTGGATACCTTCTACAAAAAAGACACAGCCTGTGATAAAACGGACCAAGACTACTGATGCCGGTGCGGTTGATTCACTCAATAAAAAATCGATCATGATCTTCTCCTTTAGTTGTTAGAGTTTTTCTCCAGCTTCTTTAATATCTTCAGTTAAATCATCCAGCTCGTCCTTGGCATCGCCTCCATAACTCTTGAGGATTTCCACCTCACGCAAGGCGGCCATCACATAAGCTTCGCCTAAATACTCATGCGCTTCGGGAAATTTAGGACGAAGTTCCAAGGCTTTCTTATAATTGGCTAAAGCTTCATCGATCATCCCGATCTTGCGCTGCGTGTGGGCCAGCATGTTGAGAATATCCGGATTATCCGGATCGTTGCGCAAGGCCTGCTCAAAAAGCGGCAGGGCTTTTTGATAATCATTGGCCTGGGTTGCAGCCAAACCTTGATCATATAAGGACACGGTGGCCTTGGAAGCATCCTTATCATTAGCTGCCATTTCATCGGTCGTGGTCTCATTAGCATAGGCCGAACTGCTTAAGACCATAAGCAGTATGGCAAACAACATCATTTGTTTCATACCCCCTCCTTTGTGTTTGACTCTACAAGGAGTATATCTTCTTGAAATTACGGGAATCTGACCGCAAGATTACATTTTGGTAATCTTGGGAAGGAAGGTTTTAAGCAAGTGGAAGTATGACGATAAAACTGCTGCCTTGGCCAAGGGAACTTTTTACAGTAACTCTGCCGCCTAAGGCCTGGACCATGGACTGAATATAGCTAAGCCCCAGGCCATTGCCGGGATTGGTGCGGCTGGTATCAACGCGATAAAATTTCTCAAAGATGCGCAACTGATTTTCAGGAGAAATGCCAATGCCGGTATCAGCAACGGTAATAAAGGCATGTTTCGTTTCTTGGGTAAGGCTTACTGTAATGCTCCCACCCACAGGCGTGAATTTGACAGCATTATCCAATAAATTGGAGACCACCCGCTGCAGGCGCGGGGCATCGCCTGAAACAATTAAGGAAGGCTGTTCTGATTTGAAATTTAAAGTGATATTTTTATCCTGGGCTACCAGCTCAAAGATCTCACAGCCCTGGCGCACTAAAGTTACGATATCGAGCGCAACACATTGCACCTTCTTTAAACCAGCATCAGCCTCGGCAATTGCGAGCATGGTATTGATCACTCCCACCAGACGGTCACATTCTTCGATAATCGCGCCTTGGGATTGCTGATAATCGGTTTCCGCCATGCCGCGGATACGGGTGATGGGCGTTCGCAGATCATGGGCGATATTATTGGTCACGTCCTTTAAGCTTTGCATAAGTTCTTCAATGCGTCTCATGGCCCGCTGGGCTTCCAGCCACGCCAAAAATACCCCGCAGAACAAAAGCACCAGCACCGCGCCGCCAAAAACCTTCCGGTAAACAGCAGCCAGTTCTTCTTCATCGCTCATGGTCTTGCCGATCTGGACAATATATTTGCCTTCATCAATGCCCCGTGAAAGAATGCGCACCTTATAATTTCTATCCGACGGTTTGATGGTGCTATAAATGCTATTACTGCCTGAAGCTCTATGGGCCCATTGGCTCATCTGGGGAAAATTTAGGCAGGGCCATTTTAAAGGATCAGATGTCGTCACCACATCAAGATTGGATTTAAGCAGGCGATAAAAAATCCTGTTCTTGCCTTCTTCTTCGATGCTCTCACGGATCTCTGTGATCACTTGAGGGAGCTCTTCCTTGCCCAAGTTATCTTCAATCCTGGCTGTCTGGGCGTAAAGGCTGCGGTCAACCACATGCAGAAGATCAGATAATAAAATTTTATAGCTGATAAAAAACACGATGGCGAGTGAGGAAACGAATAACAGGGCATACCCTGCAGTAAGCCGGAAGGAAAAAGTCTGGAATAAATTATTCTTTGTCTTCAATGACATAACCGAAGCCGCGGATGGTATGCAGTAATTTCTTAGAGAAAGGCTTATCAATTTTATCGCGCAGGCGGCAAATGCGTGCTTCGATCACATTCGTCTCAGGATCAAAATTATAATCCCAGACATGTTCAATGATCATGGTCTTAGAAACCACCTTGCCTGTATTGCGCATCAAATACTCCAAAAGCAAAAATTCCCCAGGCTGCAGGATAATCTCCTTGCCCTGTTTAAAAACCTTGCGTCGCAGCACATTGAGGCTCAGATCAGCAATCTCAAGAGTCGTTGTTTCATTATTACCCGTTGTGCGGCGGATCATAGCCTGGATCCGGGCCAATAGTTCTGAAAAGGCGAAGGGCTTGACTAAATAATCATCTCCCCCGCTTTGTAAGCCCTTGACGCGGTCATCAACGGAATTTTTAGCACTTAAAATAATGACAGGGGTGGTAATCTTCTTATGGCGCATGCGGCTGATCAGACTTAAACCGTCTAATTTAGGAAGCATGATATCAACGATCATCAGATCATACTTCTCAGTCCGCGCAAAATGCAGGCCATCTTCACCATTGGAAGAATGATTGACAGAAAAACCCGCCTGTTTAAGGCCCTTGATAATAAAGGAAGCGGTGCGTTCATCGTCTTCAACTAAAAGAATATTCATCAACAACAACCTCAATGGTATATACTTGTTAGAAGTATAAGCCAAGTAAAAAGCCTTTGCAAATGGGATCTATTCATGTTGCATCTATAGACTTAAGATCAAGGAAAGGAGTTTGAAATGAAAAAACTTTTTTTAGGGTTAGCAGCAATGTTAATAGCAAGTCCTGTTTTCAGCCAAAACATAGCCGGCACTGTCAGTAAGGTAGGTCCCGGACTGGTTGTCGTTGATGTTTGGGGCGATGATCTGAAGAAAAACTTTTACGTCACTGGCACACCACAGCTGCAGCAGATTAATTCACTGGCTGATTTAAAAGCAGGAGATAAAGTCAGTCTTGTTTATAACGGACACGATTATAAAATCGCCTCCAAAATTATTTCCCTGGGAAATTAAAATAGGTACTGGCGATATGTTCCTTGCCGTCTTGATCAATGACTTTAAGCCTCAAGACCCATTCATCACTGCCGCGTAAAACGTCACGGATAACCAAGCGGGTAATGAACTGATAATTATACTGACCGTGGAAGGGCCCCGCGATTGTCCTATATCCCATTGGTGTCTTGCCGCGTCCCCCCTCAATGCTAAATTCTTTATAAGCCCCACGCACTGTGCCGTAAATATCAAGGGATGTTAAATGACCGCGATTGTCACGATTATAATGCATGTTCGTGATCATCACCAGTAATTGATCGCTCACCGATGCCCGTAAGGCAGCCGATGCATTTAAAAGACCAAAACCTGTTTTATCATCCCAATCTGTCTTGCCCAATGGAGTAGCCGTTTGCCGGATAATATCGGCCACTTGCTCAGGGGTCAATTGCGGATTCTTAGCCAGGATAAGCGAGGCCGTGGCCGTGACCATGGGCGCTGAGAATGATGTACCGCTTTGCTTGTAATAACCGTATTTGCGTACCGACGGTAAAACTTCCTTAGTGTCTTTAGAGCACAAGGACCATATCTGCTCGCCGGGTGCCAAGATTTGTAAATTCGGTCCCCAGCTGGAGACGACCGACCGTGTGCCATCAAAATCCGTCATCCCAACAGCCAGGGCATACTTCGAAGATGACGGCCCAAAGCTCATTAAATTATCATTGGTATTTCCGGCCGCAACCACCACTAAGACGCCCATGGCATTGGCCCGCTCAATAGCCTGTTGTTCAAGCCTGGAAATAATGGGCCCACCGATACTAAGATTAATAATCCTGGCGCCATGATCCACGGCAAAATTGATACCACGATAAACAGCCAGGCTGTTTGTCTCGCCCTTATCATCCGCGATCTTAACCGGCATGATCACCGCACCCGGATTAATACCGGCCATGCCAATTCCATTGTTCCATTTGGCAGCGATGATGCCAGCCACCGCTGTTCCATGACCGCGGTAATCAGTGAAATCCGTATTATTCTCATTCACAAAATTCCAGCCATGCGAACCATCTTGCGGGTTGGTCCATATGTATTGCGGCCCGTCAGGATGGCTTAAATCCAAACCGGAATCAACCACAGCCACCAGCACATTCTTTTGGGTAACATCCATCACATTCCAGGCAGAATTAGGATCACTCAATGGAGTATAGCCAATGGTGTTCAAATAATACTGATCTTTGACATTGAGTTCCGTACTGGTATCTATGGGGCCAACCGGCGCTATAAGAGACAAAAGACTAAAACCGCTACTATGTTTTTTCTTTTTGGCTGGTTTAGGATACAAGGGATCATTCGGAACAACAGATGTATTATCATCGGACGCGGCTTGCAGCATCTGTTTGATAGGCAGGCCGGTGAATTGCCCGGCGAGGCTGGCAAAATCAATACCTGATTTAGACATCAGCTGATCGGTCAAGCCCTGGGCCGCCCCCAACTGTTGCAGGATAATACCAGGATTACCCTTAAGCATATTTTGGGTAATGGTGCTGACAAGCTGGCCACCAGCATCAAAAATTTGAAGCACCTTATTATTGTTTTGGGTGCCGCAGGCAACAACCGGCCCGCTCACCGCCGGAGCAGCGGCATTATCAGAAGTTTGAATTTGATTAGTGGGAGTTGATAGATCATCGCTACTATTGCCCTGCGGGCTGTCCTTGCCTTGGGTTATGTCTTGACTGGTGGGCGTGCCGGCCGAAGAAGCGTTTTTATCCGCCTGATTTTGGACATTATTAAAACAATTAGAACCATAATCCCCGCCGCTGCTCAAAGAGCTTTGAAGCATTCCTGTCAACTGGTCCATGCTGATAGTACCTGTCGTGGTTAACCCTCCAGGACCAAAGCCTACGCCAAAGGCAGAAGTAAAATCCGTAATCTGCTTTAATTGACCCAGCACATTGGTTATCATACCCGATGAAGGATCCACCTTGGCTAAGGCCATTACGGCTGACGGAATAAATTGAGTTGGATCTATGGGCAAATTGTTTAAAACAAAACGCTCTGTTGGTTGTTCAATAATTAGCACCACATAGCTCGTTGTGGTTGTGGTCGTAGTTGTGGTGGTCGTGTTTGTTGTATTATGCGATTTACAGCTATAGCAGGTATAGACCCTATTTTTATCAAAAGTTGTCCCCTTAACCACCTTACCGGAATCATCAACAGCCACAGCCTCACAATCATCCGCCGAACATTTCCCGTCGCAGGTAGAAGTACCGGAATAACCGTCTTTGGAGCAAATAGCATTCATCCAAGAAGCATGCGAATTGCACTGATAACAGGTATGGACCAAATTGGCATCAAAAGTTGTCCCTGAAACCTCTTCGCCGGTTTGATTATTAATAGCGACTGCTTCACAATCATTGGCCGGGCATTTCCCATCGCAAGATGCATTGCCGGAATATCCATCCTTGGAACACATGGCATTGAGCATGGTGCCGTGTGTATTACATGCGTAGCAAGTGGCTGTAGGATTCGTCGTTGTCTGGCCTTCAGCCACAGCCTGATGCGTCGTGGTATCGATATTTTCTTGTACACAATCCTGTGCGGAACACTGGCCATTACAGGTAGGATCAGTGAAATACCCATCTTGAGTGCACATAAGATTATTGATGTTAGGTGGATGGTTCTTGCACATGAAGCATGACAAAACAGGACGTCCGGCCTCGCGCGTGCTGCCGGAGGTCATGATGCTGTTGGTACTTAGATCAAAATCAACAGGGACGCACATGTCACCCTCTTCGGTGCATTTGCCGCTGCAACTGCCGTCGGATGAGAGACCGTGGTTTTCACAATTGTCCTTAGGGCCTTCTTCACAATTATGGCAAAAATAATCTTCACCGGTGACATCGCTTTTTTCAGCGTACTGTTCGCATTGCTGCCCGACTGGACAGGCATTGTCCGTGCACGCACCTTCATCACTGCCATGACAGCGGATTTCTTGGACTCGATAAACACTGGGAGGTGGTGGGTTCTTATAACAACGCCAGCACATCAATGAAAATCCTGATTGCAACTTTCCGTTCTGACCAACCCCCGGCGGAGGCACGGGCGGTCCCATACCAGCGCCCGGTGGAGGCGGATTGTCCTTTTTCTTGAAACCAATAACATTGCCGTTAGCATCGAACTGAATATCCCAACCAGACCAATTGCTGGGACCAGGGTCAGTCGGGTCCCCGTGGAAGCCTATGGGCGGTCCGCCATCCGGGCCTAACCCCTTATTTAAATTGTCGATCATTTTATTAAGCTGGGCCGCCTGTTGGACAGCCTGTTGAGCTGTAAGATCGATATCCGTTGAAATTTGACTTTGTTGCTGCTGGATGAATTGGTTAAGAGCATCAGGCCCTTGATTTCTGGCTGCCCAATAGGCTGTTGTAAGATCCATTTGCGCCTGGGTGCTGTCGCTATTGCCTAATCCCGGAGCACCGCTGACGGTCTTGCCGCTAGTCAAATTATTCAACATCTGGGCCTGGGCGATTTGATCGTCAGTGGCATTCGGGCCATTGGCGGCGTCATTGACCTGATTTTCAAATTGCTTTATAGAATCAGCCCCACCTTGCAAGGCCTGATAGTATTGGTTGACAAAGCTCTGCTGCTGCGGTGTATAGGCCGGCTGTTGAGATGGCTGGGCCTGCCCATTAGCAGCATACAGCGGCCCGCAGGCCATGAGCAAAAAAAACAGTTGTAAGATTAAACGCAGCATCATTAATCAGTCCCTGCAGAGGTTTTGGCCATGGATTTGGCCACCGCTTCATCTGTATATGGGAATTTAATTCCCATGGTATTCTCGTAAAAGGCTTTCATCTCTTCGGCATTATTCAAGGTGACCGGTGGTCTGCCGTCGGGAAAGAACACGGTCACCGGTGGATCAGGCTCCTTGGAATTCGGATTACTGGTGATCCAATCATCCTGTGCCCCATGCTGGATAAAATCCTTATCACTGCTGATGGCTTCGTTTAACTGCTGACGCAGTTGTGTGCCTTCTATATCCACATGATTGGCATCCAAATTGGTGCCTGAGCCATAAGAAACATGTTCCACGGTCCCGTCAGGCATTTGCTTATAAACGCCATGTAAATCATAGTCTCCATGGATCCCCTCATATGTCTTGCCTGTATGCGGGTCAACATATTCGATAACACCTGTTTCAGGATTGACCTTATAACCATCCTTGAGCATACCTTGGCCATATTTATCCCAAGCCTCTAAGGCCTTGGTACGAGCCGTTTTTAATTTTGCAAGCTTTTGGGCATCGCCTGAATTTTGAGCCTTGGCAATGGCATCATCCCAATATTTAGCTTGTTTAACGTTGGTAGGATCAACCACGAGTCCAATATCAGGACCGACCTTGGCGGTCTTGGCCTTGCTGCTCATGGCCTTAGGGATAGTATCCTCATTGCCGAAAAAAGGAACGCTGTCAGGGTTTCCATCACGGACAATCAAATAAACTTTCTTTTCTTGGGCAAATGTATTCATGCGTTCCGCATGATCAACACGGAATCCGTTTTTATTTTGAAGATGGGCTAAGGTTTCGTCATCAAGCGGCTTGACTTGAGTAGTATTTGGGACATCCGGCAGCGTACCATCAGGAGGATTGTATTCAGGAGCAACGGGTTTCTCCCCTG
>Ga0206817_1088_pt1 | contig 30568 bp, 24 predicted proteins | sample Alteio_BWOrgCont_89_FD_152873 | JGI IMG/M metagenome (GOLD analysis project Ga0206817, IMG submission 152873) | Enriched cells from forest soil in Barre Woods Harvard Forest LTER site, Petersham, Massachusetts, United States -... | ecosystem: Environmental > Terrestrial > Soil > Temperate forest >...
CGAATGTGCCCGGCAACGAAATGCCAATATTTGCATGTTTCGATTCGCCCGGGCCGTTGACTACGCAGCCCATTACGGCGAGCTTCAATTCTTCGACGCCAGGGTAGCGCTCACGCCAGACAGGCATCGAATCGCGAAGGTAATTCTGAATTTGCTGGGCCAACTCCTGGAAAAATGTGCTCGTCGTCCGCCCGCAGCCGGGGCAGGCCGTAACTTGTGGCGTAAAGCTGCGGATGCCAAGCGATTGCAGAATCTGTTGGCCGGTCAGCACTTCTTCCGTCCGGTCGCCGCCAGGTTTCGGGGTCAGAGAAACGCGAATGGTGTCGCCGATGCCTCTCAATAAAAGGGGAGCAAGCCCGGCAGTGGAGGCGACAATGCCCTTCATGCCCATTCCGGCTTCGGTAAGCCCGAGGTGCAGCGGATAATCGCAGCGGCTGGCGAGCATTTCGTAGACATCGATCAGGTCGCGCACGCCGCTCACTTTGCCGCTGATGATGATCTTGTCATGTCCGAGGCCATAGCGCTCGGCGGCGGCGGCGGAATCAAGCGCACTGCGGCACATCGCTTCCATCATCACGTCGCGGGCGTCCAGTGGTTCGGGCCGCTTGGAGTTCTCGTCCATCATGCGGGTCAGCAGCGCCTGATCGAGCGAACCCCAGTTCACGCCGATGCGGACAGGTTTGTCGTTCTCTACCGCGCACTCGATCATGGTGCGGAAGTTGTCGTCGTCTTTGCGGCCAATCGAGACGTTGCCGGGATTGATGCGGTATTTGGCCAGAGCCCGTGCGCAATCAGGGTATTTTTTCAGTAATTGGTGCCCGTTGTAATGGAAATCGCCAATGATGGGAACATGGATGCCCATTTTGGCTAGCCCTTCAACGATGTGGGGTACTGCCTTTGCCGCTGCGTCATTGTTCACGGTCACGCGCACCAGCTCCGACCCGGCCGTGGCAAGCGCTGCCACCTGCTGAATGGTCCCCTGAACATCGGCCGTATCGGTGTTAGTCATCGACTGGACGACGACAGGAACATCCGATCCTACGCGAACATGGCCGATCTTGACCGTAACGGTCTTCCTGCGCTGAATTTCGGGCATAGATTTCCTCATTCACATTTTACTAGAGATGGCGCCTTATGGCTGGCACAACACTACAGCCGCGCCATCAATCGAATCCCGATAAACCGCAGTTAAAGCTTCATTTATCTGATCGAGTGTAAACAGGGTCGTGCGCGGACGAATTCCGATCTCGGTCGCCAGCTTTACGAAATCGTGCGCATCTTGCCGTGTCATATTTGCCACACTTCGCATCTGGCGCTCGCCCCATAGCAGTGTGTCGTAGTCGAACTGCGGTATACGATCCATATGAATGGCATTGATTGCGACAATCCCGCCTTTGCGCAGAGAAGCCAGTGCAGCAATCACCACATCCCCACTCGGGGCAAAGGTCACGGCGCGATCTAACTGCACTGGCGGCCGTTCAGTAGCCTCACCTACCCACACGGCTCCCAGCTCATGCGCCAGTTGCTGGTGCGAGGCACCCCGCGTCGCGACGTAAACTTCACATCCCCAATGCTTTAGCACATCAATTGCCAGATGCGCCGAAGCGCCAAATCCGAACAATCCGATGCGCTCTCCGGGCTCGACTTCTGCAACCCGTAGGCTGCGGAAACCGATAATCCCGGCACAGAGTAGTGGGGCCAGATTTTTTGCTTCCGTATGTTCCGGTAAGGGAATACAAAAATCCGCACGGGCAATCGTGTACTCCGCATAGCCGCCATTTACGGTATATCCGGTAAAGGTGGGCTGATCGCAAAGGTTTTCCAAGCCCTTGTGGCAGAGTGGGCAGGTTCCGTCCGTTCCGCCAAGCCACGAGACGCCCACACGCTCTCCAACACTGACGTCGTGAACATCCTCACCACATTTTTCGACATGTCCCACAATCTGGTGGCCCGGTGTAACAGTCGGACGCAGCGGCGACAACTCACCGCTGGTGATGTGTAGATCGGTGCGGCAGACGCCGCAAGCTTCAACACGTAGAAGAACCTCGCGCCTGTCCGGCGAGGGCATAGGCAGGTCTTCCAGTCTCAGAGGATTCTGCTCAATCGGTGCGGGTTGGTGAAGGACAGCAGCTCGCATAGCGCCTCCACCTGAGATTCTAGCCCGTCGGTTATCTACCAATGAGCAGACGAACCGCGTTCGTGAAACTCCTTCCGGAGGTAAGGCGCGCGCCGTGCTGCATCTCGACCTCATATGTGCCGGCGGTCAAGGGATGGACTGCCACAATGCGGCTTGTGTTCACGATATGGCAGCGGTGAATCCGCAAAAATTTCTCCGGGTCGAGACGCTGCTCTATTCCGCTCATCGTCTCATTCAGCAGGTGGGTTTTATTTCCGCAGTGCAATTCAACATAGTTGTCCGCCGATTCGATCCAGTCGATGGAGTCGGCGGACACGAATTCATAATGGTTGGGTTTGCGGACGACGAAACGCTCCGGTCCCCTGGGGCGATAGGTGGTAAGCAGCGATTGAAGCTGCTGGACGATGTGTGGCTGTCCGTCGAGCGCTAGCCTCTCTCGGGCCCGCTTCAAGGCGCGCTCCAAATATTCTTCGTTCAGAGGCTTAAGCAGGTAGTCAAGAGCATTTAGCTCAAACGCTTCGATCGCATGTTCGTCATATGCGGTGACGAAGACCAGCAGGGGCATCTGTTCCGCTCCGACAGCGCGCACAACGTCAAGGCCGCTCGCATCGGGCAGGTGGATATCGAGCAGGACTAGGTCGAGGCCGCCGCGCTGAATGGCTGTAATGGCTTCGGTGGCATTCCCGCACTCGCCGGCAACCTTAATATCCGGCCATGAGGCAAGCAGTTTGCGGATGCCGGTACGGATGGCCGGCTCGTCGTCGACGATGAGAATACGTAGCTGATTCATGCTGTATGGCGCGTGCGGAAGGGAAGTTGAATGTGGACGAGAGTGCCTCCGTCCTCAGAGCGCTGCACCGAAAGGTCATGATTCCGTGGATACATGCGCTCCAGGCGCTCCTGCGTAGATCCGAGGCCTATGCCTAATTGGAGCTCGGCCAGCGACTGGCGAGGCGGCCCATTACCGTTATCTTTTACCGTGATGACCAGAGATTCAAAGCTTTTAACGCTGCGCACCTCGATTCTGCCAATTTCCGTTACATCACGAAGGCCATGCAGGATGGCATTTTCAACCAGCGGCTGCAACAGAAGACTGGGAACCAGGGCGGGTTCTGTTTCCGGTGCAATATCGACACTTACCATCAGGCGCTCGCCAAAGCGGACGCGCTCGACATCGATATAGGCGTTCATCAGCGCAATTTCAGAGCTGAGGCTGATCTCGGCCTGAAAGTCACGTCGGAAGGCGGCTCGGAGCAATTCACCTAAACGCGACAGCATTCTGCGCGCAAGACGTGGATCGTCTTCAGCAAGAGCCGAGATATTTTCCAGAGTATTAAACAAAAAATGCGGCTTGAGCCGAAGGCGCAGGGTCTCCAACTCGGCATGCTTCAGAGATGTTTCGAGCTTTGCATTTTCTAGGGCCAGTTCGGCTGCGAGCCTTTGTTGGCGTTCCAGCTGAATCATCGTGCGGATCACAGCGCCAGCAATCACGATATTCCAGTAAAGAAAGAAGGCAACAGAGAATTCGGCGACCGGATAGTCGAGGATCAGGTCATACACATCGATCCGCCTATTGATCAGCATGTTAAGCGCAATCGTTATTTTGACCGCGACCACGGCAAGCACCAGGCCACCTGCTATAAGCATGGGAAGGCTGCGTATCCATTTCTCCCGATCGAGCGGAAACCGGCGTTCCAGACGGAAAACCAGAGGAGCGAGCAGCACCCACGGATAGAAGCACGTGAGCCATTCTGCAAATTCCGTAAGCGGATGAAGGTGAGACGGGGAAGAAGACGGATCAAGGCGATAACGCAAAAAGCGAAACGCTCCGATCAGCGTCCAAATGACAAAGAGGGCCAACCAGCCGGGGTAGCGGATGCCCTTTTTGTTGTGCTGCGGCTGCTCCTCTGGATCCATCGTTTTATTCTCGGTTGACGGCTGCTACTTCTGAATTGATTTTGGGCCAAATGGTTGGTCCGGCAGGTGAACCGCGGTCTGGAGTCGGTCAACGGAGGCCATACAATAATAGCGGAACAGCGAGAGAGTGATTTGCCCCAAACCGCAGCGTCTCAATTGATTTCAAAACCTCTTCCTTTTCGCCCGATGACGGTAGCCGGCATCATGAGTGGCACGTCTGCCGATGGTATCGATGTTGCGCTGCTGCAGATCCAGCCGCATCGCGGCCAATGCAGGTTGAACCTGCTAGGACATACCGCGTTTCCATTTTCTCCGGCTTTGCGGAAAGCAATTTTGGCCGCGATGGATGCCAAGTCTACGTCCACAGCTGAACTGGCGCGGCTCAACTGGCGTCTGGGACAAGCCTATGCCGAGGCGGTTCGTTCTACCCTGAATCACTATCCCTGCAGGCTGGAACTCATCGGATGCCACGGACAGACGGTGTATCACCAGGCCATGCCTGCGCCCTATGCGGGCCGCAAAGTAGCATGCACCTGGCAGATTGGCGAACCAGCGCTTCTTGCCGCCGAACTCGGTGTGCCGGTCGTCAGCAACTTCCGTCCGGCAGATATGGTAACCGGTGGTCAAGGTGCTCCGTTGGTGCCGCTCCTCGATTATGTGCAATTCGCAGATAAGAAACGCGCTCGTGTGTTGCAGAATATCGGAGGCATTGGAAATCTGACGCTGGTTCCTCCCGCATCGGGAATAAACGAAATAATTGCTTTCGATACCGGTCCGGGAAACATGGTCATCGATGCCTTGATGCAGCGGCTTTTCGGCAAGCCGTACGATCGTGGAGGCAAGACAGCAGCCAAGGGACGTGTCCTGGAGAGTGCGCTGACCGCCGCACTCCGGCATCCATTTTTTAAGAAAACGCCGCCAAAGTCAGCCGGGCGGGAAGAGTTTGGGGCGGCATTCGCTGAAAAATTTCTGCGCACGTGCGGTAAGGCGAAGGGTGCGGCCGAAGACACAATCGCTACGGCGACAGCGCTGACTGCGGAGAGCATCGTCGACGCATTTAAGCGTTGTGTGTTGCCGGAACTTCAACGCGGCACTTCCGTCGATTACATCGTCTCGGGCGGCGGAGCAAAGAACAGCACGCTCATGGAAATGTTACGCAACAGACTTCAGCCCCTGGGCTGCTCTCTTATTGAGAGTACAGACGCGGGTATCCCCGTCGATGCAAAGGAAGCGGCGGCGTTCGCGCTTCTTGCGTATTACACATGGCACAGGCGACCGGCCAATGTTCCTTCCGCAACCGGCGCGAAGCGGCCTGCCATTCTGGGACAAGTCAGCTATGTTTAAGAGACTGGCGCCGATTTTGCTGATCGTAGCCTGCAGTTGCAATTTCGGCTGCAGACAGAAGACATCGGCGAACACCGTTACGGTGCTGATTGAAAGCAGCCCCACAAACCTTGATCCGCGGATCGGCATAGACGCGCAGTCCGAGCGTATCGACTCGCTGATCTTCGATTCACTGGTACGTAAAGATCAGCATTTCGAACTGCAGCCATGGCTCGCCGAGAGTTGGCAGACGCCCGATCCATTGACCTATATCTTTCATCTGCGCAGCGACGTGCACTTTCACGATGGGCGTCCGCTCACTTCCGCCGACGTGAAATACACGCTCGATACCATTCTCCAGGGCAAAGTCGTCAGCGTAAAGGCAAATGCGTACCAGACCATCGATCGCGTAGAGGCTCCCGATGCGCAGACGGTTATCATTCATCTGAAGAAGAATGATCCGGCCTTACTTTGGAATCTCAGTGATGGAGGATTCGGCGTCGTTCCCGCCGGGAGCGGACGGGACTTCTGGCTACACCCCATCGGCAGCGGACCATTCGCATTTGTGAGTCAGGAACAGGATAAAGAGGTGGTGTTGCGGCGTGCGCCACATACCTGGCAGCCGCAGCCTGCGATTCAGAGCCTGCGCTTCGCCGTAGTGCCCGATGCGACAACGCGCGCTCTGGAGCTCCAGAAAGGCTCCGCGGACGCTACCATCAATGCGCTATCCGCCGACACGGTTTATGCCATGCGGCGCAACAGCAACCTCGAAATTGACTCAGGACCGGGCACCACGCTTATCTATCTCGTATTCAACACGCGCGATGACGTGTTACGAGACGCCCGCGTTCGCAACGCAATCGCTCTTGCAATCAACCGTCCGTTGATCATTCACTCCCTTTACCGCGATCAGGCGCGTCTAGCGGAAAGCATCTTGCCGCCTGAACACTGGGCATGGAACGGAGATGCAGAGCAGCACAACTTCGACCCAGCCAGGGCCAATGCCTTGCTCGATAGTGCCGGATATCCGCGCAAAGCCGATGGCTACCGCTTTCATCTCGGCATGAAAACCTCAACCGACGAGAGCAGCCGCTTGCTGGCAATGGTCGTGCAGCAGCAGCTCGCCGACGTGGGTATTGCCCTCGACGTGCGCAGCTTCGAATTTGCAACCTTCTACGCGGACGTCAGCCGCGGCACCTTCCAGATGGCTCCGTCGCGCTGGATCGGCGGGAACGAGGCACCGGATATTTTCCGCTACTCCTTCGCCGCGTCGAGTTTCCCGCCGCATGGCGCGAACCGAGGCTTTTATGCCAATTCTCAAATCGATCAACTGCTAGCCGACGCAGCCTCCACATCGGATCGCTCGCTTCAACAGACCGACTATGGCAATGTGCAGAAGATTCTCGCCAAGGATATGCCGACCATCAATCTCTGGTACCTGGACACAGTACTAGTTCATAGCCGCCGTCTGCAAAACCTGCATCTTTCGCCCTCGGGCAACTATGATTTTTTGCGCGACGCAACGTTGAAGGAATAAAACGGATAGCGACAAGGAGATCCATGAAGGCACTCTTGCTTTCCGAATACAAAAAGCTTGAAGTTGCAGACCTGCCGCGCCCGGTGCCTGGCAAGGGGGAAGTCCTGGTACAGGTGGCGGCGTGCGGCATTTGCGGCAGCGATGTACACGGTTACGATGGCACTTCAGGGCGACGCATTCCTCCCATCGTCATGGGACATGAAGCGGCAGGAACGATCGCAGAAGTCGGCGCTGGCGTAACGTCATTTCAGCCGGGCGAACGCGTTACGTTCGACTCGACCGTTTACTGCGGTGAGTGCGATTACTGCCGAAGTGGCCAGGTCAATCTCTGCGATTACCGCCAGGTTGTCGGCGTTTCCTGTGGCGATTATCGTCGCGCTGGGGCCTTCGCCGAATATGTCGTTGTCCCTCAGCGCATCCTCTATCGTTTGCCGGATACGCTGTCATTTCCCGAAGCGGCGATGCTGGAAGCGGTGTCCGTCGCATTGCATGCCGTGCGCCTTTCAGAACTCGAGGGGGGAGAAACAGCGCTGGTCATCGGCGCAGGCATGATCGGTTTGCTTACTCTGCAGGCCGCTCGTGCAGGCGGAGCGTCGCGAGTGATGGTCGCCGACGTAGACCCGACGCGGCTGAAGATGGCGAAAGAGATGGGAGCCGATGAAGTGCTGCATCTTTCCGGCGTGGATTTAGTTGCCGAAGTGATGCGTCTGACAGCTGGTCAAGGAGTCGATGTTGCGCTTGAAGCCGTAGGCCGCAATGAAACCGTCTCCGCAGCGATCGACAGTGTGCGCAAAGGAGGAAAGGTGACGCTGATCGGCAACATCGCTCCGGAAGTAACGCTGCCACTCCAAAAAGTCGTAACCCGGCAGATTCGTCTTCAAGGTACGGCAGCTTCCGCAGGAGAGTACCTGCAAGCCATCGATTTGATGACCAGCGAAAAAATCCGCGTGAAGCCTTTGATCACTGCAGTCGCGCCTCTCAGCGATGGGCCACAGTGGTTTGAACGTCTCTATTCCCGCGAGCCTAATTTGATGAAAGTCGTACTGGAGCCATCACCAGCTGCGGCAGAGGCTGCTCGATGAGCAAAGCGCTCTTTGATCTCACCGGACAGGTCGCGCTCGTCACCGGAACCAGCCGCGGGCTGGGCCAATACTTTGCCCGCGCTCTGGCTCGTGCTGGTGCTGACCTGATTCTCACCAGCCGCAAACGCGAATCCCTCGCATCGTTTGAGTCTGAAATAAAAGCGCTGGGCCGTCGTGTCGTCTCGCTCGAGCTCGACGTGCGCGATCAGAGGAGCATCGAGAACATGGCTGCCGAGGCCGAATCCGCATTCGGGCAGATTCATATCCTCGTGAACAATGCAGGTTGCAATGTGCGCAAGCCTGCTCTCGATATAACGTGGGATGACTGGAATCTTGTGCTCGATACGAACCTGCGCGGCAGTTTTTTTGTGGCGCAGGCCGTTGCGCGAGGCATGGTGCCGCACCATTACGGACGCGTTATCAACATAGGGTCAGTAACAAGCGTTGCGGGCTATGCAGGCCTTGGGCCCTACACGGCAAGCCGTGGAGGCATCAAGCAACTCACTATGAGCCTTGCCGATGACTGGGGTACACACGGCATTACCGTGAACTGCCTGGCGCCCGGCTGGTTCAGAACCGAGCAGAATAAAGTCCTCTATGAGAACAAAGAATGGGTCGATTACCTTGTCGATCGAATTCCATTAAAGCGGCCTGGGCGGCCTGACGATCTCGATGGAGCCATCGTATTTCTCGCCTCGGAAGCAAGCCGCTACATCACCGGGCAAACGCTGCTCGTAGATGGCGGCATTTCTACCGGAGCAACGCGGGCAACCGTTGCGCAAAAGGAGCCATGATGGACATTCTCCAAAAAATGACGCTGCTGTGCTGTCTATGGAGCTCTATATGTGGAGCATCTATTGCGTTAGGCGCCGCTCAGAGCGACGGTAAACTGCAAATTTTCTTTGTTGACGTAGAAGGTGGTCAATCAACGCTGTTCGTTACCCCGACTGGTGAATCTCTGCTCATCGATACTGGCTGGCCCGGCCACGAGGGTCGCGATGCCGACCGTATCGCAGCCGTCGCCAAAAAGGCTGGCATCAGCAAGATTGACTATGTGCTGTTCACCCACTATCACGACGATCACGTAGGAGGCGCGCCGCAATTGGTGGCTCGCATTCCCGTGGGCACATTCATCGACCATGGCCCCAACCGCGAGACGTCGGATGCTGTCACCGAGCACGGTTATGAGGCCTATCAGCAAATCCTCGCGACAGGGAAGTACAAGCATATTGTCGCTAAGCCCGGTGACGTGCTTCCAATTAAGGGCATTAAGGCGCTTGTCATCAGCGCCGATGGCAATCTGATTGATCACGCCTTGCCCGGTGGCGGAGAGCAGAATGCGTATTGCAAAGCATCGGAGACCAGAGCCGCGGATCAGACAGAAAACTCCCGCTCTCTTGGCGTGTTGATCACATTCGGCAATCTGCGCATTCTTGATCTGGGCGATCTTACCTGGGATAAAGAGATGCAGCTGATGTGTCCCATAAATAAGCTCGGGCATGTAAATATTCTCGTCGTTTCGCATCACGGCTGGTATCAAAGCTCAAGCCCGGCGCTGGTCGATGCGATTCATCCGCAGGTTGCCATCATGGACAATGGCGCAACCAAGGGCGGTTCAAGGGCTACGCTGGAAACATTCAAGAAGGTCCCTGGACTGGAAACTCTCTGGCAGCTGCACTATTCCGAAGAAGGCGGGGCGGCTGACAATACAGAGGCACAGTTCATCGCCAATCTTCAAGGAGCGGACAGTGGCAATTACCTGGAGCTGGATGCAGCACCAACCGGCAACTTCTCAGTGTTGAATCCACGCACGGGGGAATCCAAAGCCTACAGCGCAAGATGATCTTCGCCGGGGATCGGCTCGATATCGCCGAGTAGAAATAAATACCCTGCGATGCCAATCACCAGGTAGACCGCAGCAACGCCGAAGGCAAGAGTAAAGGATTGGCGCGCGGCTACAAGATATCCGGTTGCAATCGGTGCCGCGATTCCTGAAATCTGGTTCGCGAAGTTCAGAATGCCACCGACTGCGCCCACTCTTCCGCGCGGCGCAATCAGTGTCGGGATAGACCAGCCGACAGGAGCTGCAGCGGCGAGCCCTCCGATTGAGAGGCTGATCCAGAAAAGCGCTTGCATAGGAGTACGTGCGTTGGCCGCGCCCAATATGCCGAGTCCGAGCGCAGTGCCGCCAATTAAAACCACTCTGCGCACGAGATTGGCATTCCAGCCCCGCTGAATCAGTGCGTCCACCATCCAGCCACCTACGATCAGATCGGTGAAAGTGGCAAAGAGCCAAGGTACTCCGGTGTAAAGGAAGGAATGCAGCAGGTCGATATGCAAAGATCGTGCCAGATAGCTTGGCAACCACGTCAGCAATAAATAGAAAACGTAGTTATAGGACCCGAAGCCGAGCGCCAGTCCAATCACTTTACGGCGGCGCAGCAGGTAGCCAAGCGATGCACGTTCTGCTATTGCCGTATCTGCCTGCGCACCGGCTGACTCGGAAAGAATGTACGCATGCTCAGTCTTGCTCAATCCCGGATCGTCTTTGGGGTCGCGATAAATCCAATAAAAGAGCAAAAAATAGAGAAAGCTGATGAGGCCGGTAGCCGCAAAACTTAACCGCCAGCCCATATGCAGCAGCAGGATACCGATCAGCGGAACCCCGATAGCCGGAGCAAACTTGGCGGCGGAGTCAAAAATACTGGTAGCGAAGCTGCGCTCTTTCGGCGGAAACCAATAGCCGATCGCCTTTGCATTTGCCGGAAAGGTTGGGGCTTCGCCGATGCCTAAGAGAAAACGTGCGCCAAAGAACCCGCTGATCGTAGGTGTGAGAGCAGCGGCGAACGATGCCATGCTCCAGATAAACGTGCTGATGCGACCGATACGGCGTACGCCGAACCTGTCGATCACCACCCCGATGGGAAGCTGGCAAAGCGCGTACGTCCAGTTATAAGCAGCCAGCAAATAGCCAAACGTGATGTCGGAGATGCGAAAGGTTGCGTACAGGTCGCTATGCGAAACGGAAAGATTCACGCGGTCAAAGTAGTTGACCAGCACACCTATTCCCAGAAGGACGGCGATCCTCCAGCGGCGGCGAGGAACAGTATCGATGGATAAAGCTGTTTCAGCAGGCAAAAGTCGTCTCGCTTTTCTCAAGCAACAGTCTAGTCGCTCGCTGCTCGACTAACATATCGTAGAGCGTTATTTCATGCAGCCCGTCTCTTTACAAACGCTGATCGCACAGGAAGCCGCGAATGCCGGCTTTTCGGCCGCGGGGATTGCTGCCGTTCCCGCGCCCGGCTCGCCGGAAGACCAGAACGATCGCCAAAGCTTCGCCGAGTGGATTGAGCAGGGAAGCGCCGGCGATATGGAGTATCTGAAACGTCGCAATGATGCGGGAGAACTGGTGCGCTCGTCCCTGCGTATCGCTGTGCCCTGGGTCAGGTCTGTAATTGTTTGCGTTACAAATTACAACGTGCCGCAGCCTCTTTCGATCGATCCCGCTCCAGACGGTACAGGGTGGGTGGCGCGATATGCTTGGACTGGGCAGTCGAGCGTCGATGGCCTCATGCCCTCCGACTATCACAAAGTCCTGCTGAAGCGGCTTGAACGGCTAAACGCTTCCCTTAAAGATGCACTCGGTCCATTCGCATCAAAATGCTATGTCGATACAGGCCCGCTGGTGGAACGCGTTTATGCGCGCTACGCCGGGCTCGGCTGGACCGGTAAAAACACCTGTATTCTCAATCAGAAACTCGGCTCATGGCTCTTTCTCGGGGTAATTCTTACATCTCTTGAACTTCCACATGATCAGCACGCCGAGCTGGCTGCCGACCGATGCGGAAGCTGCACTCGTTGCATCGATGCCTGTCCAACGGGAGCGCTTACCGCGGCACGGCAGATGGACGCAAGCCTCTGCATCTCGTATCTGACGATCGAAAAGCGCGCATCCATTCCGCTGGAACTGCGAGAGGGAATCGGCCGGCAGATCTTCGGCTGCGATATCTGTCAGGATGTTTGCCCATGGAATCGCAAAGCGCCTATCGCCGTTGATTCTGAGCTGCAACCTCGCACGGAGTTGGTTAACCCGGCGCTCGACTGGCTCGCAGAACTGGATCAAGCGTCTTTCGGTCAGCTATTCTTCGGCTCACCAATCAAGCGGGCGAAATTCGAGGGCCTGCGGCGCAATCTCGCCATTGCCATGGGCAACAGCGGACTAAAGCGCTTTCTCCCAAGACTCCAGGACTGGAAACGAAGCGACGACCCGGTGCTTGCGGACACCGCGACGTGGGCGATCCAGCAGATTGAGAAACGCATCTCTTAATCTGAGACAGGTACTAATTGTTTCTGATGCGCAGCAGTGCGTAACACCGCTGATACGTAGTGGCGTTTATCACGCAGGAAAGATGACAGATGTAACCAGAAGGGTCATCGATTGAGTAAAGACATTTCAGCCAATTGAGAGGCGGTCCTTTACAAATTTACGAGACGTTTAGACATCCAGTCCTATCGAGCGCATTAGTTTTAAAGCGTTCGCGGTCTGGACGACTCCTGGGGTGAGCCTATAGTCGAAGCGCAGTTCTCCATCTTCCAGATGATCGGCGAAATGAAAGTTGGACGCATGCCCGCTCAAGCTCTCAGCAATCTCCGCGAGCGCAAGATCGTGTGTAGTAATCAGTCCAACGGCTCCGCGTGAGAGCAGACTGCGAACGAACGACTCCGTTCCAACCCGCCTGTCGTGCGAATTCGTTCCCGAAAGCAATTCGTCGAGCAGAAAGAGCACCGGGACCGGACCTCGGCTCAGCTCGTCAATTGCCTTAAGACGTGTAATCTCCGCATAAAATCGTGAGAGACCGCCTTGCAGCGAATCAAGGATGCAAATGGAGGCAGCTACAGCGAGACGCGAAAGCTTCAGTTGCCGAGCACATACGGGCGCTCCGGCCTGCGCGAGAACAACGTTGATTCCGACACAGCGAATAAAGGTGCTCTTGCCGGCCATATTCGGCCCGCTGATGACGATCAATTGAAGATCGCTACCGAGCTCCAGATCGTTTGCTATTGCTTTACGAGACGGAAGCAAGGGATGAGAGAGTGCTTCAGCATGCAGGTACGGTCCTGCGTCCACGAATTCCGGAAAGGTGTTTTCAGGGTGTTCATAGGCATAACACCCCAGAGCCGTCAGTGCCTCGATCTCGCCTGTAACAGCGATCCAGTTGCGCACATTGACTCCGTGTAGCGCGCGCCATGCTTCGGCGGCCATGACCCACTGCGGCGTCCAGAAGACAAAAAGATCAAGCACCTTTACAAACCAGTTCTCGTGCGCGTCGAGCCACGTTACCCGTTTGTGCAGTCGATGAATCGCCTGCGATGGGTTCGCTCCTTGAGACTTGAGCCCGCTTTGCAGCCTTGTCAGTTTGTCTGATGTAAAAGATGCCTGTTCAATCTCCATCAGGATCGAAGCAAGCAGATCGAGATTATGAGATGCTTCGTCAATTCTGCCGATGGCCACCTGCACGCGCGGACGGAGCTTATAGGTGAGCGCCAGGTTGAGCAGACTTATGCAGAGTGCGATCGTGCCCCAGTCCCACATGATCCAGGTTGCCAGACTTATCACCCAGCAAAGAGCGAGCAACGGCAAAGCAATGCGCAGGAATTTATGGGGGCCAACGCGCATCGTCGATTCGCTCCAGTCAATCAGAGGCTCTGGGTGCAGGCCGATGCGAACATCCTCGCCTGCAAGGGCCAGGCGTTCGCGAAAGTCGAGCTGCGACGCGAGCTCTTGTACGGCGGCGTGGCGCTGTCCTATTTCTTCAGCGGAAGCATGGGCCAGCAGCCATTGAGCAAGCCTGTCTTCGCCTGCGCGCGTGCGTGCTGTGCACAGCAGCTCAAACAGGCTGCCCTTGCCAAAGAGATCGAGATCACGAGCGTAGGGATGAGAAGTATTAAGAAATGCCTCGCCCTGTTGCCCGGCTCCGGCCCAGCGATCTTCCAGCCGCGCTATGCCCTGCTCGTAAAATCTTCGCAAACGTACACATCGCCGCAGCGCCCGCAACACACGTTCGTGCGCAACGAAAAGCGCCAGCAGAATCAGAAGCGGCGCGAATACGTAAGCGATTAGGGCGGTATGGTACTTCGCCAGCCAGATAATGGTGCTGACCGTCAAGAAGCCGACGGCAAGCTTTGCCCCCACAAAAACCCTGTCCTGCTGCGAGTGGCGAGTTTCCACGATCCGTAGAGCGTTGAGCCGAGATAGGTACACATCTTTGGGGCTTTCAGCTGGCACTTGATCATTATCGCAAGCAGCTGTCTTTGGCTGCATCACTGAAAATATCCGGTCTTGACAAGCCGTTATAGCGAAGTAATATATGTTGCTATGAAACATATGGGAGCGCAAGCTGTTGATCGTGAGCTGAAAAAAGGTAGCGCCGAGTTGCTGATTCTGTCTTTGATTGAGAACAAGGCAAGGCATGGATACGAGATCAGCAAGCTCATCGAAGAGCGCTCGGACGGCGTTCTCAAGTTCAACGTCGCCTCGTTTTATCCTTTGCTTTACCGGTTGGAAGACCGCGGCCTGATTGCGGGCCGCTGGGTGGAAAAAGCGGGCCAGCGCCGCCGGCGGTATTACCGCCTGACCGCGCAGGGAAAAGACGTCCTGAAGACACAGCGCACAACCTGGCTCGATTTCGTGAACGCAATCCACCGCATTACGGAGGCGGAAAATGCCTGACTGGCCGAAAGAAATACGTGCTGCCATTGCTGGCCTCAATCTAGAGCCAACGCGCGAAGAAGACGTGGTCGAAGAACTGAGCCAACACCTGCGCGACCGCTATGACGAGATGCTGACGAGCGGCATGGATGCAGATCAGGCATACCGGATACTGCGTACCGAACTACAAGATGGACGCCTGCTGAAAGGGTTAGCAAACACCGTGGCCCGAGCCCGTGAGCCATTGGCAGCCGGCAGCAGCGGCCGGAAAAGGTTCTTTGGCGGCATGGGCAGAGACATTCGATATGCGGCTCGTCAACTCTGGCACAATCCCGGCTTTGCTGCAGTCGCGATTCTATCGTTGGCCCTGGGCGTAGGGGCAAATACGGCCATCTTCCAACTGCTTGATGCCGTGCGCCTCCGCCTGCTTCCCGTGAAATCCCCGGAGCAGTTGGCAATGATACGCATTACGAATGCCGCTAACGGCCGGACAGGCAATTTTGTAACAAACCGATCGGACCTAACCAACGGGATCTGGACTCTGCTTCGGGTGCAGCAGCAGGGCTTCTCAAGCATCGCGGCATGGTCTCCTGGGCAGCGCAATCTCAGCCAGGGAGGCGAGGCCCGCAACGCCAATACTCTGATGGTCAGTGGCGATTTCTTCCCCATGCTAGGCCTCCACCCGGTGATCGGACGATTATTGTCGTCCGCAGACGACTATCGTGGCTGCGGCACGCAGGGCGCCGTGCTCAGTTACTCTTTCTGGCAGAGAGAATATGGCGGCCGCGACGCGATACTGGTCAGCAAGATCGCACTGGACAGGCAGCTATTCCAGATCATAGGTGTTACGCCGCCTTCATTTCATGGCGTCGATGTAGGCAGAGATTTTGATGTTGCTGTTGCACTGTGCTCTGAACCAACCGTTACCGGAAAAAATCCGTGGAGCGACAATCCTCAAACATGGTGGCTGGCTGTGATTGGCCGTCTCAAACCGGGCTGGACGTCTGAGCGCGCATCAGCGCAACTGGCGGGTATTTCGCCGGGTATATTTGCGGCGACATTGCCTGCGAAGTATGACGAAATCAACAAGAAGGACTATCTGCATTTTCAGCTGGGCGCGTCGCGAGCGGACAAAGGTGTTTCATCCCTGCGCGGCGAAAATGACCCGCTGAATATCCTGCTTGGGCTGTCGGGCCTGGTGCTGTTGCTGGCCTGCGCAAACCTGGCCAATCTCCTTTTGGCGCGTGCCAGCGCACGCCAGCGCGAAATGGCACTCCGCCTCACGCTGGGCGCATCGCGTTCACGTCTCATGCGGCAGGTGCTGGCTGAAAGTTTATTGCTGGCGGTTCTCGGCACGGCAGCAGGAGTGGGCCTCGCCCAACTGCTGAGCCGCGCCCTGATATCCATGCTAGGCTCCGGCCAGCGCAGCATTGTCCTCGATATGACAATCGACTGGCGGGTCCTGGGCTTCGCTGCAGGCCTGGCGGTGCTCACGTGCATCCTCTTCGGACTCACGCCCGCGATATCGGCCTCCCACACCGACCCCGGAGCTGCGATGAAAGCGAACGGACGTGGCGCGACAGCGGGTCGCGAGCGCTTTCTTATGCGACGCATTCTTGTCGTGGCGCAGGTGGCGCTGTCCCTGGTCCTGCTCACAGGTGCTCTGCTATTTGCCAGAAGCTTTCGCAATCTGCTGACGCTGGATGCAGGCTTTCAACAAGACCACCTTCTCGTCGCGAGCTTCGACTATTCTCCGCTGCAAATCCCGTTAGAAAGGCGTGTAGCCTACAAGAGGGAATTAACGGGACGCATGAGCGCGATTCCAGGAGTGGAATCAGTGGCTGGGACTTTCATTGTGCCGATCAGTGGCAGTGGATGGGACGACAACATCGATATTCCCGGCGGACCGCAGCGTCAGGACACACAATTCAATTCCATCTCATCTGGTTTCTTTCAGACGATGCGCGTGCCGATGCTCGCAGGCCGCGACTTCAACGAGACCGACAAACCCGATTCGCCGCGTGTGGCCATGGTGAATGAGACTTTTGCCAAAAAATACTTTCAGGGAGCAAATCCGGTAAACAAAGTCTTTTACGATTCGGGAAAACCTGACAAAACATACCAGATCATTGCCGTGGTAAAGGACACGAAGTACCAAAATCTGCGGGAAGACTTCCGGCCCATTATCTTTGTCGCCACATCGCAGGAAAAGGAGCCAGGCGAAGGCTTAACCCTCATGATCCGATCCAGCGAATCCATGGAATCGCTCGCAGCGACCGTGAAACGCGTCGCTAGTGACATGAATCCAGCCATGATTCTGACACTTACTGTGTTCAAAACTCAGGTCCGAGACGATCTGGTAGGCGAGCGGGTGATGGCAACCCTTACCGGCTTCTTTGGCATACTTGCCGTCACTCTAGCCATGGTCGGAATCTACGGCGTGATTTCGTACATGGTCGTTCGCCGTAGGAATGAAATCGGCGTGCGCATGGCGCTGGGAGCTGCCCGCGGCAAGATCCTGTTCATGATCTTGCAGGAATCAATCGTCCTTCTTGGAATCGGTTCAGCGATTGGAGCCGGCCTGGCACTCGCCGCCGGCAGTGTGGCCAGTACCATGCTCTTTGGATTGAAGCCTCGTGACCCGTTGACACTCGGAGCGTCAATCCTTGGCCTGGCTGCAATCGTCATCCTTGCCAGCCTTGTGCCTGCCCACCGGGCCGCGACTGTCGATCCGATGGTGGTGTTGCGCGAAGAGTAGGACGTTTTAAAATACAAACGGTCTCCCTGTTTCGATGACAGGGAGCCGTTTGCAGAAGAAGTTGTGCAAAAGTCTAGGCGTTACGTGTCACATTAGCTGCGTTTAGCCCTTTGGGGCCTTGCTGACACTCGAATTCCACTGCCTCGCCTTCATTTAATGTTTTATATCCATTGTCCAGAATCGCGGAGAAATGAACGAAAACGTCCTCCCCGGTCGAACGCTGGATGAACCCATAGCCTTTGGCTCCATTGAACCACTTCACAACACCATTCTCTTTCACACGTACTCCTTTCTGCTATTGCTCTGCAGAGACCCATAAACACCAAGAGCCGCCGTTACTGCATCGGCAGCCCAACGCGTCGACAGTTTTCCGCAGAGTAGACCCACAAACAAACAAAACGGCCTTCCGACAAATACTTGACCTGCCCGTCAGGGCAAATCGTGCATATGTTATGGCAGGAAACAGTTGTGGACGCAAGAAAAAAATGTGTTGCAAATGCAGGAGTTGGATTTAATTACGAAAGGGCAGTGGCCTAAAGTACCCATGGGCCAAAGCCTTGAGAAGCGTGAAGGAAAGGCGATAGTGAGACGTTCTGTTATGGCGGTTTGGTAGCATCTCGCTTAAGAAGATATGCAGGCAATCCCTCAGAAGATTGAAATCAAACAGCCGGATGCTTTACCACCTGTTGCAAAACCGCCGGCACACCCGTCCTCTGAATCAGGCATCTGGGCGCAGATTGTCTCGCTCGTCAGATACCTTGCGCAGACGGAGGTGCATACCTACGCCTTTAGCGTGGCTGCAAACGCAATTCTGTCGCTCTTTCCTTTCATTGTGTTGATGTTCACCATAGCACGTCGCGTCTTTCATTCCACGGCCATGGAAGATGTGATCGGAGACATGCTGCGCTATTTTCTGCCAACCAATCAGGACTTCGTTGTGCGCAACATGAGCCTGCTGGCGAACCCGCGGGGCGGAGTGCAAATCGTCTCAATTCTTATGCTGCTGATTTCATCATCGGGTGTTTTTCTACCGTTGGAAGTAGCGCTCAATCGTGTCTGGGGCGTAGCGGAGAACCGTTCCTACTGGAGAAATCAACTGGTATCGCTAGGTCTGGCATTCACCGTAGGCGTTCTGGCGCTCACTTCTATTGCCTTCACCACCGGGCAGAATAAAATACTTACACTCCTGTTCTTCGGGAAGACCAACAACATCTTCTTCTCGTTTTTTGAGGACGCCTTCCTGCAAATTTCCGCTGCGTTTCTAAGTGTCGCTATCTTTTTCGTTATCTACTGGGTTCTGCCGAACCGCAAATTGCCGGTGCGCGCTGTGCTTCCTGCGGGAATCGTCACCGGCCTTATGTGGGAAGGCGCTAAAGTGATTTACGTCAAGGTCCTTCCCTGGCTGGATCTGCGCTCCGTGTATGGGCCGTTCTCGGTCTCGGTTAGTTTGATGATGTGGGCTTTCCTTACAGGACTGCTGTTACTTGCCGGAGCGCAGTCTTCTGCGACCCGGTACACCCTCCGTTTAGCGCACCAGGCAGACGTTGAAGCTGCCCAAAAAACAGATAACTGACGGACTTTTCTCGATTTGCGCAGACTCGCGTACACTCACTGCATTAAGGCGAAGCAAGAGCGAATACATAAGAATGGGACAGGTTAAAAATTTCGAAGCCCGCATTTTCCGCGCACTCCGTCGCGATCCGCCGCAGAGCAAAGTGCATCGTCTCGCATTCTGGCTGCTGATCATTTACTTAGCCCTCATGCCCGGGCGACTGCTGCCCGGCTCCGCAGGTCAGGTTTTCGGCGGGCTAAGCTTCTTCACATTCATACTTCTGCTGGGATTTTGTGTGCCGCTGGTTTGGCGCTGGATCTTCGGGCGTTTTCTCTGGAAGCTGCGCAATCGGCTCATCATGACCTATCTGCTGATGGCGTTGACGCCGATCGTGCTCTTCGTGCTGTTGGCGCTGAGCGCGTTATACATATTCAGCGGGCAGTTCGCTATCTTTGCCGCCAACGCTGAAATGCGAGCACAGCGCGAGCATTATGCTGCAGAGAATCGCGCTTTCGCCATGCATGTGGCGCACATCCTTCATATGGATCCGAGCTCCAAGACCGTTGCCCTGCCGGAAATGGAGGACACCACGCCCGGAAGTCAGGACGCGAGTGTGAAGGTCGCCGCTTTCCATGACAAAAATCCGGTCCCGATTACTCCGGTCAGCCTTCAGGCCGCGAATATTTCGCAAGTGCCGTCATGGGCGAAAGATCGCTTTAGCGGTGTCGTGCTCGATAACCGCAAACTTTACCTGCGCGCCATCGATATGCAGACGATCGACGGCCATACGACGACTTTGATTACCAGTGTGCCGCTCAATGAGCAAAGCATCGATCAGGTAGCTCACGGCATTGGAACAATCGAAATCGCGCCCTATCTTCCGGTGAGAGATGAGACATCCGCAGGTGGCGAGCCATCGAAAAGAACCTCGAACAACCCATCGAATTCGGGGCTGACGGCAAGGATTGATAACCGCAATTTGACCCGGCAGCAAATGAGAGAAAACTCGATCATTGGCGGCGTGCTTCCGGCGGCCCAGCACTTTTACGACATCCCGATTACTTTCTATGCGCCTATGGAAACGACCGACTGGGCCACGGGTAATACTCGGGATACGCCACAAATTGTTACCTCACGTCCATCGCTGCTCTATCAGCGACTTTTCATTACTTCTCTGAATATCGCTTCGGTCTTTCAGAACATATTGATAGCCATCGCAGCCTTCTTCGGACTGCTGGAACTGATCGCCTTCATCATGGCCGTGCGTTTGAACCGGACGATCACACGATCGGTGAGCGATTTATATGACGCGACGGTGGAAATCGACCAGGGCAACCTGACGCATCGCATCAAAGTCACCCGGAACGACCAACTTGCTGCGCTCAGCCGCTCCTTCAACCGCATGTCGTATTCGCTGGAGCGTTTGCTTGCGGAGCAGCGCGAGAAAGAGCGGCTGCAGGGCGAACTTGCCATCGCGCAGGAGGTACAGGCAAACCTCTTTCCCCGCAGCACCGTTTCCATGCCCACTCTGGAATTGCATGGTGCCTGCTACCCGGCACGCACGGTCAGCGGCGATTATTACGACTTCCTCGTCTTTGGCGATTCCGGATTAGGGCTTGCGTTGGGTGATATCAGCGGCAAAGGGATCTCGGCCGCATTACTGATGGCGACACTGCACTCGGCGGTGCGCGCCTATCGCTATGCGGGCGAGGATCTTGTTACAGCGGGATCACAGGTCGCTGCTGCGATCACTGAAAAGCTCGGGGTCGGCGGTTCAAATGGCCGTGGCGGTGATCCGTTCCTTCAGCCGGCAAAGATCCTGACGCAGCTCAACCGCCATCTCTATCGCAGTACGCAGCCGGAAAAATATGCAACGCTCTTTCTTGCTCACTATGATGGAGCAACCAGCCAGCTTACGTACTCCTGTGGCGGCCAGCTTCCTCCTATGATTCTGCGGAGCGATGACAAAATCACCCAGTTGGGTTGCGGTGGCACAGTCGTCGGTTTGCTGGAGCATGCAACCTACGAGCAGGGAACCGAGACTCTATACGCAGGCGACATTCTTATTGCGTATAGCGATGGCGTCACGGAACCAGAAAACGACTTCGGAGAATTTGGCGAAGATCGTTTGATCGATGTCGTGCGTCGCCACCGCCACATGCCGCTCGATGCCATCTCCGAGCAGGTTATGCAGTCATTGCGTAACTGGATCGGCGGCCAGGAGCAACCGGACGATATCACACTGGTGCTGGCGCGCCAGCGTTGACGGAGCGGAGATGAAACAGGCTGAAACAGGCAAAGTCTATATGGTTGGCGCAGGACCGGGTGATCCTGATCTGCTAACCGTGCGAGCGGCTGCGCTGATTCGATCCGCCGACTTTCTGTTTCACGACGATCTGGTAGCGCCGGAAATTCTGCAACTGGCGCACACGGATGCTACGGTTCAAAACGTGGGCAAGCGCTGCGGCAGCAAATCTATTACCCAGGAAGACATCAATCAACTGCTGATTCGCAATGCACGGTTAGGGCATAGTGTCGTTCGCCTCAAAATAGGAGATCCGATGCTCTTTGGCCGCGCCGGCGAAGAGATGGATGCCTTGCAGACCGCGTCGATTGCATTCGAAGTGGTGCCCGGAATCACTGCCGGTTTTGCCGCCGCATCCGCGCTTCAAGTTTCTTTGACCGACAGACGACTCGCTTCCAAGGTCATTTTTCTTACGGGACATCGTGTCGGTACAGACGAGCCTTGCTGGGGCACTTTGCCGTCCGATGCGACGCTCGTCATCTACATGCCGGGCTCAGACTACGCGCGGCTCGCCGCGCAGATCACCGAATCGGGATTCAGTCCGCAAACACCTTGCGACATCATTTCAAATGTCGCCACACCGCAGGAACGAAGAGTCTGCACACGCGTCGATGAATTGGCACAGATTGCTTCTCTGCCAGCGCCGTGTGTGATCCTGGTAGGCAATGCCCTTGCGGCGGCGCAAGATACGCTCCCGTAATTAAGCAGCTATCTTAAAAAGCATCCTTTGTGGGACGATGCTGTCGCTGCAAATTGACCAAAGGCTCAAAGTACAAAAGACCGCTGTCGCTGGACAAGCAGTGCTTTACTGTACGCGGAAGGCCTTCACCACAATCGCATTCGGCTGCTTTCCTGTGGGCAGCATGGTGAAGAGCGCGCCCGTGCGATTGACCCCAGCAGGTGTGCGACTCATGATGCGCACGACGGAAATCCCTCCTGTGCGCGCATTGGCGGCCAGCAGCAGATGACCTTCGGCGGAAAAGGCCAATGTATCCGGCCCACCGCCTACATGCACAGTGTTGATCCGTTTCCCATCGTCAATCGAATAGACCTCGATGGAGTCGGCGTTAAACTTGCTGATCCATAAAGTGGAATTGTCTGCGCTTACGATAGCGCTCGCCGGATGTGCCCCAACAAGATAAGCGCCGCCAACCTCATTCGTTTGCGTCGCAATTTCCGAGATCGTCTCGCTGTCGAAATTGGAAACAAATATCTCGCCGCCATCCGGCTTCAGCGCCAGATGTACGGGCGTCTGGCCCACATCAAGAAAGGTAATCAGACGGTCGACATGCTCACTAACGATGGGGCTGTCAGGCTGCGCCAGCCCAACCACCATCACCTGATGTCCACCCGAGCAGGCAATAAACGCCTTCGATGAATCGGGCAAAATTACTGCATGGGTTGCAGCCGGGCAGCCACCGAACACGCTGCGCACTTTATAGGATTGCGGGTCGATGATCGTGACGCTTCCACTGGCGCGGTTGGTAACCACAAGACTCTTGCCGTCCGGAGAAATGCGCGCCATTCCCGGCGCTTCGCCTGTGCCCACGACGGCGATCTCACGCCGCGCCGCAAGGTCGATCACCGATACATTGTTTGACCCGGAGTTGGCGACATACGCGCGCTCGCCTTTCGCGTCCACGTCAATAAAATAAGGCTTGCTGTGAACAGGGATGCTCGCCACCACCGCATTCTTCTCAGAGTCAATCACGCTGATCGAATTGCTGCCTGTGTTGACCGCATAAATCTCGTTTTTCACCGGATTGGCTGCAATGCCGGAGGGGTTGTTTCCAACACGGATCTCGCGGTCCTGCCGGAGGTTCACTAGATCCAGGACCGTGACCGTATTGCTGCCGCCATTCGTGACGTAGGCGTATTCGCGGTAGTCTGCCGAGTATTGTGGGAAGTCGCGCCGTCTGCATGCCGAAAGTGGAAGCAGTAAAACAAGAAGTATAGGAAGCAGAACAGCAGCACGCCTTCTGCCTGCAATGGGCAGAAGACGAGCTGCCCCCATATCTTGCTGGATGGACCGCATGCGCCTAGCGTGAAGCAATGCTTTCGGTAATCTGGATGCCGCGAGGCACGTTGCGGCTGAGGACCGTGGCAATCTGCGAGGTTTCATCCATCAGCTGGACAAACTGCTCGGGATAAATCGACTGCATGCCATCAGAGAGTGCTTTTTCCGGCTGATGGTGCACTTCTACAATCAGCCCATCACAGCCCACCGCAACCGCAGCGCGGCTTAACGGAATCACCTTGTTGCGTTTGCCGGTGCCATGGCTGGGATCGACCAGAATCGGTAAGTGGCTCAGGCGATGAACTGCCGGGACGATGCTGAGGTCGAGCGTGTTGCGTGTGTGGTCGGCAAAGGTGCGCACACCTCGCTCGCACAGAATCACCTGGTAGTTGCCCTCGCTCATGATGTATTCAGCCGCCATCAGGAACTCGTCCAAAGTCGCAGCAATGCCGCGCTTCAGTAGAACAGGTTTGCGCTTCCGTCCCGCCGCCTTCAGCAGCGAGAAATTCTGCATATTGCGTGCGCCAATCTGAATCACGTTCGCATACTTGTCGACCAGTTCCAGTACTTCGTTGTCGATGGCTTCGGTCACAATCCGCAGACCGAACCTGTCGCGAATTTCAGCCATGATTTTAAGCGCTTCCTCGCCCAGACCTTGAAAGGCGTAGGGAGAAGTGCGTGGCTTGTAGGCTCCGCCGCGAAAGAACTGCGCGCCTGCCTTGGCGACCTGCTCGGCCACGGCAAAAGCCTGCTCACGCGTTTCAATGGAGCAGGGGCCGGCAATGATGGCGAGATCGCGTCCGCCGATCGAGGCATTTGTGCCCGGAAAGTGGATGACAGTATCCTCTTCCTTCACATCGCGGCTTACCAGCTTATAGGGCTTGGAGACGCGTATGACCTCCGCTACGCCTGAAAGTTCATCGATGTTGCCGTGGTCAATCTCCCCTTGGTTGCCGGTGATGCCGATGGCGGTACGCTGTGCGCCGGGCAGGGGATGGGGACGAAACCCTAATTGCTCAATGTGTTCGCAGACCGCCTGAATTTCCTCCGGCGTAGCCTGCGCTTTCATAACGACCAACATAATGAGGCCTTTCTTCAACTTTCAAGTGTATCGGGAGGCTGCGTCGGGCGCAATGAAGCCTTATGGTACAAATCCTGCGCCATCATATGCTTATATGGACGCAAACGAAACCCCGACGAGAATTCATAAAGAAGTCATAAATATTATGAACGCTGCCGAAACTTTTCCAGCAGAAATATGTTCTCCGTATATCAGAGAGGCAAAACACTGTAAAAGTGCTCAGGCTTCTTCAATAGCAGCAAACCCTCCTCGGACAACGAGGTTGCCCCAAGGCGGCCTCGTTGCTTTTTTTAATGACGGGCAGGACCACCATTCCACCTGTACTTTTCTTTTATCTGCAAGTCTCCGATGAAAAAATCACGACAGCTTTGCGACGGAAACAAGTACATTCGCAGATCAGCTGTTCTGACGAATACCGGGAGGTGTGTTAGCGTCGCCGCCCCTTGTCATACTCGGGAGACTGTGAATGAAAGATGGAAAGGTGTTGTTGTGTCCGCGACGCGAATGCCTGGAAGCTAGTTCCGGCCAGATCTCCATTTCAAGGCAATATAGGCAAGATATCCAAGCTGGATAACCCACGTTACAGCGTATGCCAGTACAAGATGGCGATGAAACATTGGATTCATAGTTGTTATCCTGCCACTTCCAGTGCGTTCAGCGCAGCATTTTGCTCGGCTACCTGGTCGCGGTAAGCAATGCCATAGCGGAAGCTGACAAGCAAAGCACCCCACGCCAGCCACGCTGCCAGGTTCCACCACACCGCCGGCATCATGCTGTGATCGAGCCCCGCATTCGGGCCGCCGAAGAAGACGGGAGCCGGATGCTGCGTTCGCCACCAGCGCGTAGACATATAAACGATCGGTACATCCGCGTAGCCGAAGATGGCCATCACTGCGGCCAGTGTCTGCATCTGCGGCCCGGCGGCAAAACGCCGCAGCAACAGGTATGCAACGTAGATAAGGTAAAGTACCAGCGTCGAAGTCAGACGCTCATCCCATGTCCACCAGATACCCCATACCGGCCGTGCCCAGAGCGACCCGGTAATCAGTCCGACTGTGCAAAAGACGACACCCATCTCCGCCGTCGAAACTGCTAGCGAGTCGGCTTTCATGGCGCGGAGGGTATTTCGATGGCGATAGACGAGGTAGACAATTGATGCGCCGAGATTGAGGGCGAAAAAGACGCTCATTCCACTCCACGCTGCGATGTGATAGTAGAAGATGCGCTGAATTTCGCCCTGGGCTTGATCCGGCGGAACAACAAACATCGCAACGCGAAAGCCCTGGGCAAGCAATCCGAGCGTAACGAGAACCCATACCCAGCGAAACAACTTCATTCCTGGTCCTTAAACGGAATACGTACCACTCAGTGTATCGCGTCCAGTGCACTCAGCGCAGCCGCGGGCGACTGTGCCAATGCATCGGGAATTGGCCAGCTTAGCCGTTCCAATGACTCACGATGTGCATGACGAAGTGGGTTGCGAAGATAATCGCCGACAGCAAAATGCCTATGGCCATCGGTCTTTTCTTTTGCCAAAGCTTCACTGCTCCAACAATGAAAATTGTTTCCGGTATAGCAAACACAGTCAGCCACGCAAGCCATGGTATCCCGCCAAATTCCAGCACAGGAAAGAGGTGAAGGGACAGGCGCAGGAGACCGTAGGCGCAAAGAGTCACCGTGATGGCCATCGCGACCCCTAATAGAAGACCGGCAATCTCTTTCACTAAGTCTTTCATCGTCAGTTCGTCAGTTCCTCCTCCCACCCGAATATTTTCTGAACCATGCCCTCAAACCCCGCGACTGGAATATCTACAAATCGCGGTCGTGCTTCCCAGTGCCTAAAACAACGCGGCCCAGTCGCTCTCGATGAAATCCAGTTCTCGCAGCATCGCGTTGGCCCAGTCTTGGCTGTTGGCCGGTGCGCGACGAACATGTCCGGGAGCACAAGACTTCGCGCTTTACGGGTGGCTTAAAACGGCCAGCATGGAGCGATTTGACGTGTTTTAGGGGGCAGGCGCAAATTCACGCGCCAACTCTACATATGTAGAGTTGGCGCGTCAACAGCTTTCTTGGGGCTTACTTAAGGTCCATTATCAGGAAAGGATAGTTAGATCGGAACCCAGTTGGGGCGAGTAATTCTCCGTTGTCCACGGAGTGCAATGTCACAAGGTTTCTTTCGTTGCCGCGTTTTCCCTGTACTTAAGTGCCTCAGGGGATTGGAGTCGATTTTCCCGCTTCCCAATCGTTAGTGAAAAAGAGTACATTGCATCGCTATGGCAGTTACTACCCTTATTATTGGCATTATTCTTCTTGGGACCGGGATTCTCGGCCACACTTTTTTCACTCGCCAAAAGCGCGCGCTGCATCCTGACGAGCACAAGGCCCGCAGATGGGTCGTGACGATCGGCTCACTCGTGGCGGGACTTTGGCTTGTAGCTTTTTCTGCAGCACAGCTCCTGCGCTACTATCGCGGACACTAAAAATTCGAAGATCCATTTTTAGTTCCTTGATCGGACTTCGAATGGGCGTGCCTTCAGCCAATGGCTGAGAGGGAAGGGCAGTTGTTGCTCATTCTTCGAAGATAGGCGATTGGGACCGTGCATATGCCAGTACCGCTCAGTGAGACAGTGCAGTCAACATGACATCACGTGTCCAATGATGACAGGTGCCCGCAAGTTACTTCATTCCAATGATATACATCGCTTCTGTCATCTTAGGAGTGAAATGTGTATTTCTTTAATAAAAATATTCTTGACACGCAGACCCCCTTCCTATAACCCATGAAAGGACGAATAAGTCTGTTCAAGACATTCGGCCGACTCACTGTTTTACGGTCGAGTTGCAATATGTAACTCGCCTCCCACGGCAGCCGCACATTGTGTTGGGGCTGCCGTTTTTTGCGTTTTACGGTTGATGGCTGAAATCGACGGGAAGCACGCGTCCCAGACTGCTGCTTTCTCGCGCCAGTTCGATGAGGCGTGTCGTACGCCACGCCTGTTCTGGGGTCACGGCGAGTTTCGTTTTGCCCAGCAGCGCGTCGCGCACATTGGCATAGATACCACGATAATCGCCTGCTTCGGTTTCTATGCTCTGTGGCTCCGCATTCTCCAGATGCAGCTTTCCCCATTCTGCTTCCGATTCGTGTCCGAAGCCCGGAGTCTCGAAAGTTGCGCCGCCCTTCAATGCCTCTTCCTGCGGATCGAGGCCAAATTTTACGAAACTGCCCTCCGTGCCATGAAGGGTAAAGCGGGGTCCCGGTGCGCGGGCTATGGTTGAGGCACGCAGATAAGCTGTGAATCGCGGGTAAAAGAGTGTGATGTCGAACGCATCGTCTGCGGCTCCATTATCGCGATCGATCCGCACGCTGGCAAAAATACTGTCTGGTTTGTCAAAGAGCGTGAGCGCCTGATCGATTAAGTGTGCTCCAAGGTCGAAAAGTGTTCCACCGCCTGGCCCCCCGCTTTCGCGCCATACTTCGTGACGCGGCTTGGGACGAAAGCGGTCGAAGTGCGATTCAAATGTCACGAGGCGTCCCAGTTCTCCGCTGACTAGTATTTTTTCGACTGTTTTAAAGTCGCCATCCCAGCGCCGATTCTGGTACACCGTCAGCAGTCGCTTGCGCTCCCGGGCCAGATGAATCAGCTTTGCAGCCTCGTCTGATGTCAGCGCGAAGGGTTTGTCGATGACGACATCGCGATCGGCCCGCAGACACTCTTCCGCCACCTCAAAATGCGAGAAGCTCGGCGTAGCCACTACAATGAGCCGAATGCTCGCATCGGCCAAAAGCTCCTCAATTGATCGATAAATCTGAACATGAGGATAGGCTTTAGCTGCTTCGTCGCCTTTACGCTGCACGATCGCCGCCAGTTCCAGCCCCGGTGTGGCATGTATGACCGCGGTATGAAAGATCCGGCCCGCAAGACCAAACCCGATGACTCCAGCACGAATTGTATCTGTCACGGTTGCAAATCCTCGAAGGAAGATGAACGCACTCCATTCTCTCTGGAACCGAACGAGTGCGCAACAGCCTACTCAACGACGGTTGGCTTGGTCTTCTCCCGCTCCATCAGCAGTATTAGTGTGCGTCCTTCCAGCCGAAGCCGTCGCCTCGCCGTCGATTTCTTAAACGGAGTTTCAACATGGTTTGTATTCAGAATGCACTGCCATACCCCATCCTCTGGCGGGGGCGGCAGTGCAAAATTCACCGGTTCGTGGTGCGCATTCAATAGCAAGAGAAAAGAGTTATCGGAGATGCTGTTCCCTAACTGGTCGGTGGCATTCAGTGTCGTGCCGCCCAGCATCATGCCTAGCGTCCGTACCCAGCCCGCATTCCACGCATCTTCATCGAGTTCTTTGCCGTCCGTGCTGAACCACGCAATATCGCGCGCCGCCGAATTGTGTATTGCACGGTCCTGGAAGAACTTCCGCCGTCGCAGGTTAGGGTGATCTTTTCGCAGAGCGATCAACCGGCAAGTAAAATCGATCAGCAATTCTTTTTCTTCGCTCGGTGTCCAGTCGTACCAGCTGATTTCATTGTCCTGGCAGTAGGCATTGTTATTGCCTTTTTGCGTGCGCCCCATCTCGTCGCCGCCGGAGATCATGGGCACTCCCTGCGAAAGCAGCAGTGTTGCCAGAAAATTCCGTATCTGGCGTTCACGCGCGTGAATAATATCAAGGTTGTCGGACGGCCCCTCTGCACCCATATTCCAGGAAGCATTGTCATTCGTGCCATCCTGATTGTTTTCGCCGTTTGCTTCGTTGTGCTTTTCGTTGTAGCTCACCAGATCGCGCAGCGTGAAGCCATCGTGCGCGGTGACGAAATTGATGCTGGCGTAAGGACGTCGTCCATCATGCTGGTAGAGATCGCTCGATCCCGTAAGGCGGTAACCGACGTCTGAAAGTTGTCCATCGTCGCCCTTCCAATAGCGGCGAATCGTATCGCGGTATTTACCGTTCCACTCCGCCCACTGTACGGGGAAGTTGCCGACCTGATAACCGCCTTCGCCCACATCCCAAGGCTCCGCAATAAGTTTCACGTCTGCCAGCGTCGGGTCCTGATGAATGATGTCGAAGAAGCCGCTTAGCCTGTCTACATCGTGCAGTTCGCGCGCGAGCGTGGCTGCAAGATCGAAGCGGAATCCGTCCACATGCATCTCGATGACCCAGTAGCGCAGCGAATCCATAATGAGTTTCAATACCTGCGGATTTCGCACATTCAGGCTATTGCCGGTCCCGGTGTAGTCCATGTAGAAGCGCGGATTGTCCGGGACTGTGCGGTAATATGTCAGATTATCGATGCCCTTCAACGAGAGCATCGGTCCCATTTGATTGCCTTCCGCCGTATGGTTGTACACAACATCCAGAATCACCTCGATGCCCTCGCGATGCAGTGTCTTGACCATCGCTTTGAATTCGGCCGTCTGATTGCCGGCATCCCCGGTTGAGCAATAATTTCCATGCGGAGCGAAATAGGCGAGCGTGTTGTAGCCCCAGTAATTCTTCAGCCCTTGTTCCACCAGACGGCTGTCATTGACAAAATGATGTACCGGCATCAATTCGACCGCTGTTACCCCAAGACGTTTCAGATGTCGCAGGCTCGCAGGCGATGCAAGTCCGGCATACGTCCCTCGCAATGGTTCCGGTACATCCGGATTCTGAATACTAAAGCCGCGCACATGGGTTTCGTAAATAATAGAGTCGGAGAGCGGCGTGCGCAGCGGGCGATCCTGTTCCCAGTCAAAATAGGGATTCACAACGACACTCTTCGGAATTCCCGGCGCACTATCCCGCTCGTCGCGGTGCAGGTCCGCATCATCGCCGCCCAAAACATAAGGGAAAATGGCCTGCGACCAGTCAACGCGTCCCATCACTGCCTGAGCATAAGGATCGACAAGAAGTTTCGCCGGATTAAAACGCAAGCCTTTCTCCGGCTCCCAGGGCCCATACACACGATATCCATATCGCTGTCCCGGTTGGATGCCCGGGAGATAGCCATGCCAGACAAAAGCCGTCACTTCCTTCAGTTGGACTTTTTCTACCTCTTTGTCTTCTCCGTTGAAAAGGCAAAGCTCTACACACGTGGCTTGCTCCGAATAGATGGCGAAGTTTACGCCTGTTCCGTCCCACTTTGCGCCCAACGGGTAAGGCTTG
>Ga0206817_1089_pt1 | contig 29787 bp, 33 predicted proteins | sample Alteio_BWOrgCont_89_FD_152873 | JGI IMG/M metagenome (GOLD analysis project Ga0206817, IMG submission 152873) | Enriched cells from forest soil in Barre Woods Harvard Forest LTER site, Petersham, Massachusetts, United States -... | ecosystem: Environmental > Terrestrial > Soil > Temperate forest >...
GACCGAAAGTGCCGCGCCGGCGCTGGTGATGCTTGTGCCGATGCCCACATTGCCCCATGTTGAGCCGTTCTGTTCATAAACATCGTTGGTATTGATGGCGTTCCAAAAACCGCCACTGGGAAGGCCGGTCAGGCCAGCGCCGCTGCCGATAAAATTCGTCGCCCGTACCGTGCCGGCAACGTCGAGCTTTTGGCCAGGCGTCACCGAACCAATACCGATATTACCCGCGGAGGAGGTATTAAAAGGGATATAGCTGGCGTACGACAGGGGCGTTAAGCCCAAAAGTATAGTAGAGATTAATATTATTTTATGTGTATTGTGCATGATAAAAGATTGCTTCGTCATATATGTATATTTGACAATATGCTATTGCTTGGTATAATTGGGAAATTAAAGGCGTTTCCCCTAAACGCTCTATTATTTAACAAATCTATTCCCGTCACATTTGCCGTAGTTTCCCCCGTACTACTTTCGCCGACGGAATTAAGCGAAAGGAGTTGTTTGTGCGCCATCTGTTTAACGAAGAAACTTGGGAGTTCACCGCTAAAATTGTTTGTGATTTGGGTAAAAACATTGTTAGCATTGGTTTTGCCAGCTATTTCTTCAAAGACCTTCCCTTGCCTTTCAGGATAGGTTTTGTTATACTTGGAGCAGCTTGTCTGATTATCAGCATTGACATGATATCTAAAAAAGGAGTTAAATAATGGAAGCCATAATAATTGTGGGTGTTTTTGTAGCTGGCTTGTATCTTCTTTTTCTTTGGGACCATAGAAAGCCGCGCCAGCCACAAAAACATTAAACATAGGGTTTTTTTCTAAAATTATTTTGCGTACAATGTTCATGATAAAAGATTGCTTCGTCATATTTAGTAGAAACTCGTTTTAAAATTAGCCAGGTGCGCGTGGCTGAATTGGTGCAATTGGGCACCGATCCCGTAAAGCTGGGACATGTCCGACGCTGACAAAACACGATTGTAAATGCGGACATCATCCATATATCCATTCATGTACTGTGAAAGAACAGTGGCCCCGCCTACTTGAGTTGTACTATTTGAAAGATAACTACTATTAAGCGTTCCGCTCCCCGCACTTGCGCCATTAATATAAAAAACATAGTTTGTTCCATCGTAAGTAAAACCAACCAAGGTCCAGACTCCGGCAGTCACCGTCCCTGTTGATGTTGCACTTGCATTTCCATTAACCTGATCAATAACCTTTGGCGCGCCACCCGTATTTATTCTAAATTGATAATAATCAGCCGCTGAACCACCGATGATCGGGTATACTGTAGAAGTATTTATCAAATTCACCCACGCTGTTTCAGTGTAAGGAACTGTGGTTAAAGCTGTATGCGAGCCGACACTTACATATTGAGAACTCGCGCTACTGAAAGACAAAGCATTGGTCCCAATCTTACCTGGAATCCAAGTTGGAGTATTGGTCAACGTTCCCGTATAACCACTACCGCTTGAATCATTTGCCGTTGTCCCAGAGCCTTCATCAAATTTCCACCAGCCGATAAGGCCGGTCGTAATATCAGCATGGGCAGCTGAAGAGAGCGTCAAGAATACTATGGATAAGATCAATTTTTTCATCATAAGTTTAAATAAGTAGTGTCTGACACTACTTATTAATTTTAAAAAACGTCCCCCAAGTGATTGGCGGCCCCTGCCTCAAAAAGTTCATACACCTCGCCTGCTGTTAAAGCACGGTTATAAATGCGAACATCATCTATATCACCATTATAAGCTCCGAAACCAGCCTGACTATAAGCAGTTTCAGCAATATACCAAGCTGTTTGACTTGGAGCCGAACTGGTATCGCTTGTTACCTTTTGATAAAAAACACCATTAAGATATACAGAAGACTTAGACCCATCGTAGGTCATTGTAATCATCACAAATTGTGTACTTGAAAATGCAGTATAAGGAATTACTAAGAAACTTCCGCCTCCACGATTTATATATAGGGTTTGGTCTGTGGGAGGCCCAAAAATAATAGCAAAACCAGTATTTGAAGCAGTTTCGCTGCCTATTGCTCTCGTATATTGACCTGGTTGTGAACCACGCAGAAACCATCCGCTAACTGAAAAATTAGTTGTTCCAGATGTATTAAGTACGTTGCCTAAAGAAATATAATTATTATTTGAAGCATTAAAATTTAATGCGTATGGTCCAATAACTCCATGAATATAGGTTGGGCCATTTACTTCAGTACCATTATGCCCGCCACTACCAGAGTCTATAGCCGTAGAGCCAGAACCCTCGTCAAATTTCCACCAGTCAATTAAACCATTATTAGTTTGGGCCTGAGAGATATGGGGCCATAGGTAAAAAATAATAAGTATGCATAAAATTTTATTCATCTCATCCCCATTTACGGCGTATAGTTTAACCCGATAGTGCATAAATAATCTGTGCCATCATAGTAACAAGTAACCACATCCTCTTGTGAAGCCGTAGTCGTCAAGGTCGGTGTTGATCCCGACGGCCACTTGACTGCCGCTGGCCATGTTGCCGTACGCGAACCGGTCCCATCCTGGACGAGTTTAAGAAGCAGATTAGTTACACCGCTCGATGGCGCTGTGAATGTAAAGGTGCAGTTACCCGTCATCGTCACCTTTTGGCGGTTACCGTTATTCCAATTAACGGTCAAGGATGTTCCTGAATTACCATTGTTATATTCGCTTTGAAAAGATATGGTATTGTTGACCTGCAAAGCCGCCCCCGGCACCCAGGTGCCGATGCCTACGTTGCCACCGGATGATATGGTCATGGCTTGGGTTCCTGAAAGATATGTTCCATTTGTTCCATTGACAAAAAATTCCATCCCCTTAAGGCCTCCTGCATTGAGAGCCAAATCCAAATTTGAGGCGTCATATCCAAACATAGCCCTGGAACCAGCTATGCCAATATAATTAGTTGATGATGAATTGGGCCCAATGTCGAGGGAAGTAGCCGGCACCCAGGTGCCGATGCCGACGTTACCGTTCATGACAGACAAACCACCGACGGGTGTGGACGTGCCTATACCCACATTGCCATTAGCATCAACTCTCATGCGTTCTAAATTATTAGTACCTATTGCAAATGGATATGCTTGAATAATATTAAAATAACCACTGTTTGCAAAAGTGGCTGCCGATGGATTGCCTATCCCAAAACTAGCATCGATAGTTGCATTACTGTTTTCGAATTCTTCCGCGCTCCACCATGAGGCATTTCTATCCTTGAGAAAGAGCGGGAGATTTCCATAGGTCTCTACATCTACCTCGTGGGCCGGCACCCAGGTGCCGATGCCGACGTTGCCATTCATCACTGAGAGTGCGGCACCGGCGTTGGTGGTGCTGGTGCCGATACCGACGTTGCCGAAGGTGGAGCTGTTTTGTTCATAAACGTCATTGGTATTAATGGTGTTCCATAAGCCACCGCTGGGAAGGCCGGTCAAGCCAGCACCACTACCGATAAAATTCGTCGCTCGTACCGTGCCGGTAACATCCAGCGCTTGGCCAGGCGTCAATGAACCGATGCCGACGTTGCCTTGCACAATCATACCGCCAGCAGGCGCAAGAGTAGACATATAAAGAGAAGACCCCGTCGGTGATATTGTACCAATTCCAACACCACCATTAACAGAGAGCTTATTAACAATAGCTTGAGGACCTGTAATATTCCCAGTACCAATCCCTACATTCCCCACTGTAAATAAAGATGTCCCCACAGATAATGTTGTCCCAATAGTCCCAAATGTGGTTACAGACAAAGCCCCATCACTAATCAAACTACCTTGAGTTGTTGTAATATTTCCTGTAGAAATAATTCCACCAGCATAAACATTAACATTACCACCATGCACATCCAATGCGTTTGCCGGCACCCACGTGCCGATGCCCACGTTGCCGTTCATCACCACTAACCCGCCAGCAAGAAGGGACGTACCAATTCCGATGTTGCCATTGCTATCAATCCTCATACGTTCAGTTCTTGTTAAGCTTCCTGAAGGAGCAGTTTCAAATCTTAAATTGGCAGGAATAGAACTTGTTGTAAAATTTCCATCCGCATAAGCTGTTATACCTGCAGCATTTGAGTTCACAGAATGTGCTGTATCACCAGAACCTCCAAAAACTAAAAATCCTAATCTATTGCCGGCCACCATCGCTGTTCCATCATCTTGAAATCCAGCGAGCCCAGCACCTCCTATGGTTGATTGAGAATTGATATTTTGAGCTTTAAATCCGCTAGTTCCACTAGTGACAATATATAAACTATCCTGAGGCGCCCAGGTACCGATACCCACGTTGCCACTCATTACCGTCAAGGCACCGGCTGGAGTAAGCGTACCTATGCCAACGTTTCCACCTGTTAAAACCATAGTTGCACCAGTGTAATTACTAACACCCTGCGAAGTAATAGTCATATTTCCACCTAAACCAACATCCCCATTTGAATTAACTCTAAATTGAATATAACCATTATTATTTACGCCGGGAAAAAGAGATCCTGCTGTCCCTGATGGCACAAATCTCAATTGTCCTTCGGTTCCCTCAAAATAGAACAGTCCCGCTGCCCCTGTATTTCTATATACAAATGCACTGCCGTTGTAATAAACATTGTCTCCAAACCACTCATTATTTAATGCATATGGTTGAAACTCCAAGCCACCTAACCGTAACTGAGAATTCACTGTATTGTAATTTGGAATATCTAACATATGTCCCGGCACCCAGGTACCGATACCCACGTTGCCGTTCATGACGGAGAATGCGGCACCTGCATTCGTAATACTTGTACCAATGCCCACGTTGCCCCAGGTCGAGCTGTTTTGTTCATAAACGTCATTGGTATTAATGGTGTTCCATAAGCCACTGCTGGGAAGACCGGTCAGGCCAGCGCCGCTGCCGATAAAATTCGCCGCCCGTACCGTGCCGGCAATGTCGAGTTTTTGGCCTGGCGCCGCAGAACCGATCCCGATATTACCCGCGGAGGAGGTGTTAAAAGGGATGTACGAAGCGTAAGCTGAAGAAAGATAAAAGGATAGGATGAAAAAAATGCAGAGAAATAAATTCTTAATAAAATTTTTTAATCTCATAATTTTGCGAGAAAATTACCTAAAGCATTTACTATGTAATGGATATAAATTAATTATATAGAAGGAATACATGTATACAAATAATTAAAGAATTATTTTTACTTAATAAAGATAGGAACTGGATGATGCAGAGAGAGATACTACGATGATATCAACGAGAAGCAGTGCGGATTGGCCTGGAGCGGTTGTTCTCATATTTAGAAAGTTTGGCTAATAACTGGTTATGATTCAAAAAAGCCAAAAGCCTATCTTTCGGCGAAAGCTCCTGAGCCAATTTGGTAAGGTCATGACGGTCTTTTTTAATTATTTTTGATTTCATGGTTTAATTATAACATGTTTTCGTTAATAAGAAGTGTTTGTAAAAAAGATTGCTTCGTCGGCTTCGCCTCCTCGCAATGACACAGCCATTATCCTGCTAAGATCAAATCCAAATACTGCGGATAGCGTTTTTTGATGGTTTCTTTGATCAGGCGATGCTCTGTTGTGCTTAGCCGCGGATCTTTTTGCGTCAAAATGATGGCGTCTTCCCTTGCCTTTTCTAAGACTTCAATTTGAGTGATGGGATTACTCATTTTGAGCTCGTTTAAGCCGTGTTGGTGCCGTCCGAAATAATGGCCAGGACCTCTTATTTTTAAATCTTGCTCGGCGATTTTGAAACCATCCGTTGTTTGGACAATGGCTTCCATACGTAATTTGCTGTCTTGTGTTACTGGGTCGCCAAGCAGAACGCACATGGCGTTTTGGGCGCTTCGTCCGATACGGCCGCGTAACTGATGCAATTGGCTTAGGCCGAAACGCTCCGCATGCTCAATGACCATGACGTTGGCATTGGGGATGTCGATGCCGACTTCTAAAATCGTTGTGGCTACGAGAATGTCGAGTTCATGTTTTTTGAATTGTTCCATGATTTCATCAGTTTCCTGACGTTTCATCTGACCGTGGACGAGGCCGAGGCGAAGGGTTTGAAATTCAAATTTCTGTAAGTGATCGAACTGGTCTTTAGCGGCTTTGAGATCTAATTTCTCACTCTCATCGACCAATGGATAAATAATATAGGCCTGAGTGCCTTTGAGAACTAACTCTCTCACCTTTTGATAAACCGCTTGGGCCTTGGTGAGTGGGAAATAATAGGTCTTGATGGTGCCGCGGCCTGGGGGCATTTCATTAATAGTGGAAACATCTAAGTCTCCATAGAGCGTCAGGCATAAAGTCCTGGGAATGGGTGTTGCTGTCATGATTAAAATATCAGGATTACTTCCTTTAGCGGTGAGCAAGGCGCGCTGATTGACGCCGAATTTGTGCTGTTCGTCAATGACTACGAAACTTAAATTTTTAAAGGCAATGGTTTCTTCCAGAAGCGCGTGGGTGCCGATGATTAAATCGATCTCCCCTTCTTTGAGTTTTTTATAAATTTCTTTCTTCTCTTTGGCGGGGGTGCTGCTGATTAATAAAGCTGTACGAAGGGGACAGGGCCCTTGAGAAGCAGGGGCCTGTCCCTTGTTCAATAACTTTTGAAAATTAAGATAGTGTTGCTGAGCCAGGATTTCCGTCGGGGCCATGATGGCGGATTGTTTTTTATTTTTCCACGCAGCGATGCAGCCGAAAAAAGCTACCACTGTTTTACCGCTGCCCACATCCCCTTGCACCATGCGCAGCATGGGACGTTTTTTTGCCATATCTGAGCTTATCTCGGCAATTGCTTTATTTTGCGCATTGGTTAATTGAAAAGGAAATGCGTTTTTGTACTCTTCGATTAAACTATCCGGAATCTTATGCACAATGCCCACTTTGTCGACGATACTCAAACGCCTTAAGATCACACAGATCTGAAATAAGAAAAATTCTTCGAAGGCGATGCGGTCGATGGCGTGTTGTTGATGGATGGCATCCATCGGAAAATGGATTTGTCGAATGCCTTGGGCAATTGGATTAAGATGATGTTTCTGACGGATACTGGGCGGAATAATATCTTGAAGTTGGTCGGCGTGAAGATTGAGACATTGGTCGATGATCTTTCTTAAATAGCGCTGACCAACACCTTTCGTAAGCGGATAGATGGGCACAATACGGCCCATATTCAGGCTGCGATCTTCCGTTAATATGATTTCAAAATCAGGCACCACCATCTGCAGGCGTTTATTGAAGACATCGACGCGACCATAGAGAACCACCTCCTGGCCTTCTTTAAAAATATTGGCGAGATAGGGCTGATTAAACCACACCGCGCTCATGATACCGCTTTTGTCCTTGAGGGTAATTTCAACCGCACGGTTCTTGGAATAGAAATTACGGCGGGATGTTATGACCTCGCCGCAGATCGTCTGTATCGCTCCAGCTTGCACCATGGCAATGGGCGTAAACTGTGAGCGGTCTTCGTAACGATGGGGAAAAAGATAAAGCAAATCTTCGACGGTGTTAACGCCTAAATTAGCGAGCAGCTTGGCCTTGGCAGGGCCGACGCCTTTGATGAATTGGATGGGAATATCGCTTAGGGCTTGAGACATGGAAAAATTACGCCATTCCTTCTTCTATCTTCTATTATTATTTTCTGAAACTAATATCAAGGTGCGTCCCTGTTGCTAAAGCAATTTTCCCAAGAGTTCTCAAACTACATTGCCAATAATCACCGCTCTCTAACCTTGAAATTACCGTTTGAGATGTTTTTATTTTTTCAGCTAGTTGTTTCTGGGTGATCCCGAGCTTTTCCCTCAATCGAGCAATTTTATAACCAATTTCAAGCTTACGCCCTTCTTCTTCATAAAATCTTTTAAATTCTTTGTCTTTAAGCTCTTCGCTTATATATTCCTTAAATGTTGGCAACTTTTGTTTCATTTTAGCCCTCCTTTCTAAAAACTTATCCTGCCCAGCTTATATTGATCTAAGAAATAGTGCATATTTCTTTCGGCTTGCTCAATTTCTCGTTCCGGCAAATCCTGAGTCTTCTTTTTAAATGCATGAAGCAAAATAATATTTTTCTCGATAAAGAAGAAATAAAATATACGTATATTGCCATCACTTGTGCGAACCCGAAGCTCTCGGATCTTATCCCTAACATGATCGGCATAGGGCCTTGGCAAATCGGGGCCATGTCGTTCTAACAAATCTATGTACCGACCAATTTTAGCGCGTGATTTCTTATTAAAATCCCTTATAAACCTTCTGACCGGAACACCCCCTCTTTCATCAATATAAAAATGCACCGTATACATGCACGCTCCTTTCAATAATATAGCAAATTTGCTATATTGTCAAGCCTAATGAATTTGGCACAAACTTGTTGGGGGTTATTAAACAGAAGCGGTGGGGATTAAACGGTCAGAATGCTTCTCATTCTTAATTTCGCACAATTACATTATAAAGTCAAGGGGACACTTTAAAGAAAAGGGACCCGTAAGGGTGTCCCTTTTAGCCTTTTTGTCTTAATTCAAACTAATTTCCCCCCACGGAGTCTTAAATATGAGTGTGGTCAAAGGCCTTACCTTGCGGGCTTTGGCCGGTGTTTTTTGGGCAGATGAGGCCTTCCCGGATATATCACAATCTTTATAACGAATAGTAGGATCTTCGGTTTTCATAATTTTAGAAAGACGGCTTTGCATTTCAAACCTCCGTATTTGTCCAATAAAAAAACCCAACGGTTCAACTACGAACCCTTGGGCGTCTTTGTCCAAACCTGCTGATCTTGACTGGCACCAGCGCCAAACTCAAGACCATCCATCACTTCTAATTGAAGTATAAAACATTATTTAGCGGTTTGCAAGGTAGGACGAATAAAAAAGGGTCAGACCCCTTTTCTTTCTTACTTTGAGCTAAACAGTGTTTTATACTTTTTCCAATAAGCGGACATTGCGAGGACCTGGCACAATACCATGATCAAAGGAAGAGGCAAATTTTGTAGCCCGGGCGTTAAAAATAAATGAAACATGATAATGTTTAATGTGACCGGAGCGATGATGACTAACGCCAAGGGTGCCGCAATTCCAGTTAACAAGAGAAAGCCACAGCTCGTTTCAGTGGTCTTCAAAAACAAGAGAAAATAACCGCTTCCCAAAATGCCTTTCATGAAGGCGTCAGCCGCAGGCCCCATTGTGGGAAACTGCATATGATACAATCCCAGCGCCAGCCCTAAGCCCATCCCACCAAAAACAAAATAGATCAATCCCAACACGATCCTTGCACCTAATTGGATTTTAGACATAGGCCTCCTTTTTAATTGTAAAAATATTGCAAACTTTTTCCCGTAACTGTTGTAACCCAACATCTTTCTTTGCACTGACCCATGATATACCAGCCACATCCATGGCAAGCACTGCCGCAATCTCTCTTTTCCTCGCTTCAAGCTTTGGCAAAGCTATCTTGTCAATTTTACCGACGATGATACTGAATTCAAAACTTTTATGTTTAAGCCATTCAATCATCATCAAATCAAGTTTTGTTGGTCCGGCCACAGCATCCATCACGACAAATACCATACGGATATTTTCACGGCCATTGAGATAGGACTCAATAACCTTACCCAAAGCATCCTTCTGGTCTTTAAGCCCCACGGCAAAACCGTAACCCGGCAGATCAACAATCCATCGCCCCGCTGACACTTCATAGACATTGATCGTCCTCGTTTTGCCGGGAACCTGGGAAGCATGCGCCATGTTCTTCTTCTGGCATAGGGCATTGATGAGGCTACTTTTGCCAACATTCGACCGGCCCAGGAAGGACACTTCAGCCTTACTTGTCCCTAATTTATGGGGATCAACTTCGGTCTTAAAATGTTTGGTTTCGCGTAAAGTTTTTGCAGCTTGAGTCATTGTGATTCCGCCTATCCCCTTAAAGTGACCTGGTCTGTTTTCATTGGAAGATTATACTACGAGAAAATAAAAGGGGACACTTTAAAGTGTCCCCTTTTGTATTCGGGTTACGGTAGATGGCACCGGATTCACCGGATTTTTTATGCCATGTTGTCAAATAAATATTGATAAATAATCAATATATGTTAATATATTGTCATTAGTACCCCAATAGCATAATCTGGACTAATGCACCTCTCCACCGAAGAAGGAGATGTGGGTTCGAATCCCGCTTGGGGTACTAAAAGGCCTTAAAGGTGCGTGGAGACATCTTTAAGGCCGACTTTTTTCTTGCATTTTTAAAGAGCTAATTATATACTTAAAAAGGTGGAGAGGCATATTGTCCATTATGCTACCGGGCCGCGAGAATATCGCGGCCTTCTTTTTTGTCCTGTCACCAAAAAAGTCCCTGTCCCCTTCTATATCTACATCAAGTAGGATTTTAAGCTTTGACAAGAAATTTCCCCTTGGCCTCTTCAAGAAAAGCAATTACTTGCTTTCTGGAAACGGTGGGGAAACCTTCCAGAAAATCTTCGATAGATTCACCGGCTTCAAGATAATCAATGAGGGTTTGCATGGGAACACGGGTGCCTCTGAAAACCAGCGTCCCTCCCAATATATGAATATCTGTATGGATCACTTTCGATTTCATATTTAAACCATATCACAACAAAAAAATCAGGTCAAAACAAAGCGGTTAGTTTATAAATTGGATAACTTTACTATGCGTTTTTACTTCTATAAGGAAATCCCTTAGGAAATTAAGACTAAAGATTAAGGAAATATCTGATATTTCCTATGTCCGAGACTATTTCCTAAGCTATTTCCATAATTGCCCTGTCACCAAAAAAGTTCCTGTCCCCTTCTACCTTCTAGGATTTACATTCTTTCATTTTAAAGCATTCACCCAATCATTTAATTGATTTGCTAATTTTACTAATTCAGGGAAAACGAGCAAAGAAGCATGAACATCTTCCTCTGTAATTGTTGCCAAATTTGCTGGATGCCCAGCATCATTTCTAATTTTTCTTATTTGTTGTGTAAAAGCTGGCCAATTTGCCTCAAAGGATTCATATAAATTATATGGCACATTACTTTTTTCATTCTCAAAAAATATTTGTGTCCCCGATAAAATTTTTTTGACTCTAGAATCTTCTAATAAATTATTAATAGATCTGTTAACGGATTTCAATTTTGTTTTTAAATTCTCAGATAATTCAACAATGACACTTTCAGCCGAACAACCGATCATTACTGCCGAAGATTTATAAAGCCCAGAATTATATGCTTCCAAAGCTTCGATTAAATAGGATTCAGTAATTTCAGAAATCTTAGCATTAGAATGAAGGTAATGCATATAACCTTCTGGATTGCCCGGATCCCGACTCAAATGTTGTAAAGCCTTTCTTCCTTTTTCTGTAACATGAATAAAAGGGGGACTAGGATTCCCCATATCAATTCCCCAAGCAAGATACCCAACGCGAAATAAATCATAAAAAACAGTCAATACAGCCTGTTGTGCATCTTTATCATTATGTTGAATTTGAATTTTTTCTTGAAACTTACCTAACACAGTAACTACCTGAAAACTTCCTCCCGTGTCTTTAAGTTGATCCACAACTTCTAATAATGCTTTTTTTATATCATTACCAGTGATTTTCATACATTCTGCTTTCATTTTTGAAACTGCTCTAATTTAACCAATTTCTCCGATCATTATTCTATTTGGCTTCTCAAAATCATTCTGTTTTATATACTTATTTAAATTAATAATCGCATCTTCTTTTGAAATAAAACTCCTTTCGCTTGTAGTACATTTAAATTTCCCCGCTTCAAATACTGCCTTAGTTTCATCTTGATCTTCGGTGCAATATATCCATTGATATCTTTTTGTAGATTTAATTGGATGAATGATAGCATCACCTTTTTTCATAAGATCCTCCCTATGTATATGAATTATCTTTTGATTTCAAGTTTACGCCTATTGATTGTGCTTGTCAAAATTATTCAATTATGGCGGCGGGTGGCGAGGACTCGATGTTAAGGAGCGCACGTTACCGGTGCACGTGGGCGATCATAGGGAAACCACCCCTTGAGGCTGCTGTGACGGGTTGCCCCCGCCCAAGGAGCACCTTAACGTCGAGGACGAGGCACGCGCAGGCGTAGGATTGGGTTGTTCTTTTAAAGATTCCGGCTTTCGCCGGAATGACATAAGTTGAAATACAGGAATGATATTAGAAGTTACAGGTACTTAAGCCAGAGGTCGTGGAGTTCGCCCAACTTGATGCGCATGATCTCCTTGAAACCCTTGGGCTTGGTGGGCACCCTCAGTAGTTTCAATCCCGCTTGGGCCACGGTCTTGTCTTGCTTACGGCGGTTGCATAACTTGCAGCAGGTAACGGTATTTTCCCAACTCTCCCGTCCACCTTTGGACTCCGGAATAATATGGTCAATCGTGGCTTCACGCTCCCTGACGCATTTGATGCCACAGTACTGGCAAACATAATTGTCCCTTAGATGGACATTGCGCTTGTTGTAGGAAACGCCTGAGATTTTATCGAAGAGGACCCGGACATACTTGCGCAGACGGATGACGGCCGGGATGCGCATTTGGGCATTGGGGGAACGGATGATCTCGTCGTAGCTTTCTTCGACGATGACTTTATTGGTGTAAACGGAACAGACGGCGTCTTTCCAATCACAGACACCAAGGAAGGTGTAATCGGCATTGAGGACCAGGCAGCGCATAAAAGATCCTTTTTGAAAATGGGGACAGACCCTTATAAAACAATGATGTTGGGTCAGTCCCCATTTTCAAAAGACTGACCCTTATTAAAAGCGCATGGATTTAAGGCGTTTGGCCAATTGCTTGCGGTAGCCTTTATTGAACACCTCATCAAAATCATAGGCGTTCTTGAAGCTATCGTAATGGTCTTGCGTGTCCTTGGCCAGTACCTTGTTCTCGACTAAATTGAAAACAATATTGCCGAAATCGTCAGTCTTCTTAATGCCCCAGTGTTTGAGCAGGGTCATGGTCATGGGACCGAATTTCCGCAGCAGCAAGGCCTTGATGCCGGACAACAGTTCTTCACCACTTATATGCTTGGGCTTTTTGAACTTCTTTTGTGTGAAGCTCAGCGCTTCCATCACAAATTCATAGGCCTCTGGATTATATCGGGTGTCTTTGCTGCAGATCGTGGAAACAATGCTATAAAACTCTTCTTCCATGTTTTTATTTCTATTGCTCCAAATGTCCTATTTTTTGCATTCTATCATCGGGATTTTTCAAATCAAAAAGATTTTAATAAATTTTTATAAAGGTATAATTGACATGCAATGTAAGATTCCGGCTTTCGCCGGAATGACAAATAAAGAAATAGGAATGACACTGGAAATTTTATGAAATTATTTTGGAAGCTTTACTCACTTTTATTTTTATTGATCGTGGCTGGCAACGCAGCCCAAGTGCTTGATAAAAATTCTACCTTCGGTGTTTATTACCAAACTACCCTCATTTTCAACCACTGGTACATCATTCCTTATTTTCTAAACATCTTTAATACTCTTGCAAGCTGCGTCGTTGTGTTATTTATTTTTGGCTATGCTTTTGATCTATCTATCTTGTCCCGAGCGCCGGTGTGGTTTTTTTATCTGTGGATCTTCAGCAACACCGTTGGCCATGCGTATGAGTTTCAAATGGTCCATGCTGCTTTTTATCAGAGCACTTGGGCTGGCCTCGTTGCTACTGCTTCGCTTTTTGTTCCTATTCTCCCTACCTACCTTGCCCTTTGGCGCATGAGTACCCCTACAAAGTAAAAACCCCTTGAGGTATTTCTCCCAAGGGGTTTTATTAAAGAAACGGGTAACGTTCTACTCTCCCATAGCCGTGTGACTATAGTACCATCGACCTCGGTGGACTTAACTTCCGTATTCGGAATGGGAACGGGTGTAACCCCACCAGTAATGTTACCCGAAAAATCTAAAGACAATTGTGATATATAGAGTAATAGTTTAACTGCCGATCAAAATTAAAAATGATCAAGCGTTTGGCAGATTAGTACACCTTAGCTTAAACCCTTACGGGCCTTACACATGGTGCCTATCAACGTCGTAGTCTACAACGTGCCTTCATGACCGAAGTCAATCGATGACTCATCTTGCAACGGGCTTCGCACTTATATGCATTCAGCGCTTATCCCTTCCGAATATGGCTACCCAGCCATTGCCCTTGGCAGGACAACTGGAACACCAGAGATTCGTATCTCCCGGTCCTCTCGTACTAAGGAGATCTTTGCTTCAATCATCGTGCGCCCACACCAGATAGAGACCGAACTGTCTCACGACGTTCTAAACCCAGCTCACGTACCCTTTTAACCGGCGAACAGCCGGACCCTTGGGACCTTATACAGCCCCAGGATAGGATGAGCCGACATCGAGGTGCCAATCCGCGCTGTCGATATGAACTCTCGAGCGCGATCAGCCTGTTATCCCCAGAGTACCTATTGTTCGTTGAGCGATGGCAATCCCACATTCGACCACCGGATCACTAAACCCCACTTTCGTGCCTGTTCGTCCTGTCGGACTCACAGTCAGGCTCACTTATGCTTTTGCACTCTACAGACGATTGCCGACCGTCCTGAGTGAACCTTTGGACCCCTTCGTTATTCTTTAGAAGGGAACCGCCCCAGTCAAACTGCCCATCTGGCACTGTTTCCTGCCCGGTTTCACGGGACAAGGTTAGAATCTAGTCATCAACAGGCTGGTATTTCACCGTTGCCTCCACGATGGCTAACGCCACCGCTTCAAAGGCTCCCAGCTATCCTACACAATCAATAACCAAATCCAATACCAAAATGCAGTAAAGGTTCTGGGGTCTTTTCGTCTTGGTGCGGGTAGACGGCATCTTCACCGCCGCTACAATTTCGCCGAGTTCCTCCTCGAGACAGCGCTCAAGTTGTTACACCATTCGTGCGCGTGGGAACTTACCCCACAAGGAATTTCGCTACCTTAGGACCGTTATAGTTACGGCCGCCGTTTACTGGGGCTTCAGTTCGAAGCTTTGGCTTACGCCTAACCTCTCCCCTTAACCTTCCAGCACCGGGCAGGTGTCACACCCTATACGTCGTCTTACGACTTTGCAGAGTGATGTGTTTTTACTAAACAGTCACCCGAGCCTCTTTACTGTGACCCTCATCGCTTACGCCGCGGAGGCTTCACGATTTGGGCACCCCTTCTCCCGAAGTTACGGGGTGATTTTGCCTAGTTCCTTAAGGAGGATTCTCTCGAGCATCTTAGCATATTCTGCTTATCTACCTGTGTCGGATTCCGGTACGATTGACTATATCACTCCCTTATTGGTTTTTCTTGGAAGCATGGTCTAGGCAACTTCGCCCGCACTTTCGATTGGGCTCCCCGTCGGTTCTCAGCATATCTTGCGATACGCCTACGGCCTTAGACAGAGACATCCAACACTCTGCTTGCTTAACCTACCCCGTCACAATAAGGTGATAACGCTTTATAGTCAGTTCAGGAATATTAACCTGATATCCATCGCGTACGCCTTTCGGCCTCTGCTTAGGATCGACTAACCCTGGGCGGATTAACCTTCCCCAGGAAACCTTAGATTTCCGATGCTATAGTTTCTCGCTATAGTTTTCGCTACTCATACCAACAGTATCACTAGTGCCAACTCCAGCATTCTTTTCAGTATGCCTTCAACGCATAGCACTACGCTCCCCTACCCCTTGATTATCCGAAGACAATCAAAGCCATAACTTCGGTTATAAACTTGAGCCCCGATCATTTTCGGCGCGAAATCACTCGACCGGTGAGCTGTTACGCACTCTTTAAATGATGGCTGCCTCTAAGCCAACATCCCGGCTGTCTATGTGATCTCACTTCCTTTACCACTTAGTCTATATTTGGGACCTTAGTTGATGGTCTGGGCTGTTTCCCTCTCGAGCAAGAAGCTTAGCCCTCTTGCTCTGACTTCCGAGATAAGCCGAACAGTATTCGGAGTTTGGTTAGATTTGGCAGCCCGGTAAGGCCCCTAGTCTATTCAGTAACTCTACCCATGTTCGGTATTTCCTCGAAGCTAGTCCTAGAACTATTTCGGGGAGAACCAGCAATTGCCACGTTTGACTAGCCTTTCACTCCGATCCACAGCTCATCCCGAGTCTTTTCAACGACAATGGGTTCGGTCCTCCACTTATCTTTCGATAAGCTTCAACCTGGCCATGGATAGATCACGTGGTTTCGGGTCTATTATGTCCTACTTATTCGCCCTATTCAGACTCGGTTTCCCTACGCCTACGATCCAAAGGATCTTAAGCTTGCAGAACATAATAACTCGTTGGTCCATTATGCAAAAGGTACGCAGTCAGGCATTCATATCCGAAGATATGCATAGCCCTCCTACCGCTTGTAGGTATATAATTTCAGGTTCTATTTCACTCCCCTCCCGGGGTTCTTTTCAACTTTCCCTCACGGTACTTGTCCACTTTCGGTCAGATTGAGTATTTAGGCTTAGCCCATGGTCGGGCCAGATTCCTGCCAGATTTCCCGTGCCCGGCAGTACTTGGGATGCCTCTAGGCTGCTTTGGAATTTCGCGTACGGGGCTCTCACCCTTTATAGCGAGTTTTTTCAAACTCTTCTGCTATTCCATTACAATGCCACATTAAGGTCCCGCAACCCCGACAAGCAAGCTTGTCGGTTTAGCCTGTTCTCTCTTCGCTCGCCGCTACTAAGAGAATCCCATTCGGTTTCTTTTCCTCAGGCTACTTAGATGTTTCAGTTCGCCTGGTATAGCTTCAATTACCTATGAATTCAGTAAGAGATCATCAGGTATGACCCTGATGGGGTTGCCCCATTCGGAGATCCTCGGATCAATGCCAATTGCGGCTCCCCGAGGCTTATCGCAGCTTTCCACGTCCTTCATCGCCTTTATCTGCCAAGTCATTCATTATATACCCTTTGTAGCTTGATCAAAAACAATTCTTAATCAGGGCGAGAAGCCCGATTAAGATAAAACTACTCGGCAATTTTGTATTACCCTATATATCACAATTGTCAAAGAGCTATACTTCCGCTACCGCCATCGACGGTATCGAAAAAAATGTATATGCTGAATAATCTATTGTCCAGAACAAATTTGGTGGAGCCGAGGAGGATCGAACTCCTGACTTCCTGCTTGCAAAGCAGGCGCTCTACCAAACTGAGCTACGGCCCCAATGGGTCCTAGCATCTATCAATTTCAAAGTAATGGTGGGCCCAAGGGGAATCGAACCACTGACCTCGTCCTTATCAGGGACGCGCTCTAACCAACTGAGCTATGGGCCCAAAAAAAGTCAGTGATAGGGCCGCCAAAAGGCGGCCTACCGTTACAAAATATAAAAAAAGACCAAGTACTTCTAAAGAGAAGAAACTAACTTGAAAACATCCTCTCAAAGAAGGATTTGCTGCCAGACATATCCTAAGATACGTCCTCTTTGCTGGTTTTCCTACCCTATAATAGAATAGAAAGGAGGTGATCCAGCCGCACGTTCCCGTACGGCTACCTTGTTACGACTTAGCGCCAGTCACGAGTTTTACCTTCGGCCAGCCTACACTGGACTTCGGGTACTCCTCGCTCCCATCGCTTGACGGGCGGTGTGTACAAGGCCCGGGAACGTATTCACGGCAGCGTGCTGATCTGCCATTACTAGCGATTCCGGCTTCATGGAGTCGAATTGCAGACTCCAATCTGAACTGAGGATGAATTTAAGAGATTAGCTCCCCCTCGCGGGTTGGCAACCCTCTGTTTCACCCATTGTAACACGTGTGTCGCCCAGGGCATAAAGGCCGTACTGACTTGACGTCATCTCCACCTTCCTCCTGGTTATCCCAGGCAGTCTCCTTAGAGTGCTTCCAAACTAGCAAGCTAGCTGGAGTGGCAACAAAGGATAATGGTTGCGCTCGTTGCGGGACTTAACCCAACATCTCACGACACGAGCTGACGACAGCCATGCAGCACCTGTAATGGTTCCTGACTTGACAGGTCGTTCCACTTTCATTTCACTACTTCCAATATGTCAAGCCCTGGTGAGGTTTTTCGCGTAGCTTCGAATTAAACCACATGTTCCACCGCTTGTGCGGGCCCCCGTCAATTCCTTTGAGTTTTAGCCTTGCGACCGTAGTCCCCAGGTGGAGCACTTAATGCGTTAGCTGCGACACCGACCCCTAAAGGGACCGACATCTAGTGCTCATCGTTTACGGCTAGGACTACCAGAGTATCTAATTCTGTTTGCTCCCCTAGCTTTCGCAATTTAGCGTCAGTAATGACCCAGAATATCGCCTTCGCCGCTGGTGTTCTTCTCGATATCTACAGATTTCACCCTTACACCGAGAATTCCATATTCCTCTGTCATACTCAAGCCTGGCAGTTTAGAAGGCTGTTCTCCGATTGAGCCGGAGTATTTCACCCCCTACTTACCAAGCCGCCTACTTGCCCTTTACACCCAATAATTCCGAGTAACGCTAGCCACCTCCGTATTACCGCGGCTGCTGGCACGGAGTTAGCCGTGGCTTATTCTGCAGGTACCGTCAGTTTTGCATTTATTAGATGCAACTTTTTCTTCCCTGCCAAAAGAGGTTTACGAACCGAAATCCTTCATCCCTCACGCGGCGTCGCATAGTCAGACTTTCGTCCATTGCTAAATATTCTCGACTGCAGCCTCCCGTAGGAGTCTGGGCAGTGTCTCAGTCCCAGTGTTGCTGGTCGTCCTCTCAGACCAGCTAAGCGTCAAAGCCTTGGTAGGCCATTACCCTACCAACTAGCTGATGCTACGCAAACTCATCCTTTATCGTACGGCCTTGCGGTCCCGTACTTTAATCCTATGAGGATGTCCTCTAAGGATACCATCTGATATTACCTCTATTTTCATAGAGCTATGTCAGGATAAAGGGAAGATTATCTACGTGTTCCTAACCCGTTTACCGCTATCTCTTGCGAGATCGCTCGATTTGCATGCCTAATCCACGCCGCCAGCGTTCACTCTGAGCCAGGATCAAACTCTCCAAAAGTACTTGGCTTTTTTGTAAACTTGGCAAAACTTAAAAATTGATTTGGACAATAGATTGTCAAAGAACGAGACAAAACCGCTTCAAATGCTTCTTCAAAGGTTCAATAAGAATATCAGATAAATTACTGATGTCAAGAAATTATTTCAACTATTTTTTGCAGAGGCCTATATATTCAAAAAATATAAACCAGCGACGGGGAATTACTTCAACAATCCTTGAAAATTTTCACCCAAAATAAAATTTCTTGAAGCTTCTGATAATATGCCCTGCGAAATAACGCCTAACGAATCCTTAAAATTCTGGTTAGCCGGAAAATCACTCCCCCAAAGGATATGTTTCTCGTCGGAAACCTCTAAGGCCGTTTGCAGCGCCCCGACGGAGCGCGTGCCGCTCATATCGAAATACAAATTCTTGAAATACTCGCTGGGATTTTTGCCCAAATCCTTCACAAAATTACGGCGTCTGAGCATGGTATAGGTCGAGTCAAAGCGCTCTTTGACGATCGGCAATACCCCGCCAAAATGGGCAAAAATGAAATTTACCTGTGGGTGCCTGGTAAACACCCCAGAGACCATCATTTTACCAATACAGGCAGAAACATCAAAGACATATTCCAGCACAGGGGTAAGCAAAGGGTCCTGTAAGCGCTCAAAACCAATAGGATTCATGATCTGGGGATGCACATGCACCGGCATTTTATGGGCCGCCGCAAAGGTAAAGACCTCATCAAAGATCGGGTCATCCAAATACCTGCCTTCATAGCTTGAAGCCAGGGACAAAACCTTCAAGCCCAAATCCTTAATGCGCTTTAGTTCATCCTTGATCGCATGTGGTTTGTCGACGGAAATAATGCCTGCCCCAATAAAACGCTTAGGATGCGCTTTGACAAGCTCAGAAATTCTTTGATTATAAATCTTGCAGAGAGGCAGCCAGCCGCCCATGTTCAAATGAGCGTCACTGGTAGGATATAGCAACAGGGCTTGATTAACATAATACTCATCCATCAGCCGCAATTGCTTGTCGCTATCCGACCAATACTCTTTAAAAAACGCTGTATTAGCCGCCACTTCTGGCGGCATATAATGACTATGGGCGTCGATTGTCATGGTTCCAACAATTTGTTTTCTTTCAGGACTTTTTCAGTTTCCGTCAACGCTTGGATGAGCTTAGGCAGCAGATGAACATTGATGGTCACGCCCTTGGCGGTCGGGACCATCTGGTCTGCCCCTTGAGCAATGGTCCAAATCCGGATATCCACCAGATCATTGCTCTTAAACTCACGGATACCTACATGAATCTCCTGAAACTTGTTCTTAGGAAATACGGATACGGTTTGGTCCATACCATCCCCCTTTTGCTACCTGTCATTCCGGCGAAAGCCGGAATCTATTTCGCTTGAGTCTGCTGATAATCAATAATCGGTTTTGTCCAGGTTGTCAGCTGATTAATTACAGCCAATTCCAAAGGACAAGCATTGGCCGGCACAGACAGCGCAAAAGCAACCATGTCTGCCACTGCCACCGGGTCCATCAAACGGTCCCTCTGCGTTTGTGCCACATCTTTCAAATGGTCCGTCAAATCAGAAGCAACAACACCCGGCAACAAAGATGTCACCTTAATATTATGCTCGCGCATTTCCCAGAAGAGACCTTTCAAGAAAGCACGTAAGCCCATCTTCAAGGAAGAGTACGCCAAAAATCCGCGCGGGATCGGATCAACCAGCGTCGATCCAGAGACCACGTTGATGATATGCCCGCTCTTGCGTTCAACCATGTCCGGAATTATCAAACGGATCAAACGCACATAGCCTAAATAATTTGTATTGGCCAACATTTCTAAATCTTCGATAGGCTGTAAATGAAACGGATGTTGAGAGGACACACCGGCAACGTTGATTAAAATATCAATCTTGCCAAAATGAGCCTTGGCTTTCTCGACCAAATGCTTCAAGTCTTCCAATTTACTTACATCAGCGGGAATACCAATAACATCCACCGCGTACTTGGCTTTCAAGTGATGGACACATTCATCCAAAGGCCCCTTGGTACGCGCTGCCAAAACAAGATTCGCATCAAAGGACGCCATGCGTGTGGCAATGGCCTTACCAATCCCGCGGCTAGCACCAGTGATCAAAACCGTTTTCCCTTTTAAATCAATTGTGTCGTGTGACATTCATTTTCTCCTTGTATCATTCTAGACATTTCCCACCCTAAGAGCAGGTGCAAAGAACCTTAATAAAATATAGGACCAGCTACAACTTCTCCCATTCTTGCTTAGAGATACTCGCTTGTTTTAAAATACGAGACAATAATTCTCTGCCAATGTCACCTTCATGAGGATTAGGTATATGCAGGACTACATCATCTTTTGTCATAAATTGATGTTTACCACCAGAGTAAGGACCTGAAAATCCCAATCTTTTTAAATAACCAATAAAATCTCTACGTTTTATAGGACCAAATCGAGGCATTAAGCTTCCTTTATAGACAGCTTTACACCATCAAAAATCGGGAGCTTCAAATGACGATGGACTCTTAACAAAACCCACTCTTCGAGGATTTCTGCTAATTGAATGCGGCATTCTTCTAAATTTTTTGCCGTGGCATATACACCCTTGCATTGTGGGATTTCGCCGTAATATTTTTTCTGGTCTTTGAGAATTTCATACTTTGCATGCCTCATGGCAGACTGCACATATTCGAGCAACATATTAACCTCCTGATTTATTTAATACAAAAAGGCACATTCACATTTAACATTTTCTTCTGCCTCATATACGCTTTTTTGTGAAAAGCTTGCGTCAAATTAAACCGGACGAACTTCAAATAATCATCCATCGAAAGCACCTTTGATTTGAGAGACTGACCTTTAATGATAGGTAATTTAAGGTCTTTCATTTTAAAACCCTCACTTTTACTTTTTCGCCACTGCCTCTTGCTCAATCACCTGCTTAAAAATCTTCATATTATCCTGCGAATGCTTATTAATGAAACCTTCGATCTGCTCCGGCGTAAACTTAGTAAACTTCTCATCCATCTCAAAATCCTGGATCCAAGTCATCTTGATCCCATCCGGCGTCTCAGTGTAAAACCAAACGATCTTCATATATTTAAAAGGAAACAACGGCTCCCAGCGCTGCGCATAAGCAAATTTCAAATCCTTATACAACCAACGCTTAGACACCCAGGATTTCTTATCCTCATCGGTCAAACGAAAGGTGATTTCATTCCCCTTGCGTTCCAACACATCTGCGCTGGCGTATTCCTTACCAAACAATTCAGTCCAGCGTTCAATGTGATTGGAAATATCGAATACCAATTCATAAGGTGCCTTAATAACTATTGAATTAACCGTATGTCCCATTGTAACCCCCTTTTATGACTGACTAAATTTAGCTTTAAGTTCTGCTTCTTTTGATGAACCTATGACCTGTTTATAAAAATGATTCTGCAGACAATTTGATATAAGCAACCCCATTAACGAGCAATTAATCGATAAAATGAATGCCAAAATAACACCCTTATAATTTACTCTATCATCCATACGTGCAGGCAAATATACAACCCATATTTGAAGAGCAAAACTTATTAAAAGCAAAATCGTCCCTACGATAGAATCTGCTTTTTGAGAACAATAACTTTTAGCTGCAAAAGGACTGCTATTCCAATATGTACCAGACAAATTTAGAATATCTTTAGGAGTCATAACCAAAGCACCTCTAACTAAAAATATTGAGGAACTTAGAACAATTATTATAGAAGTAAATTGTAAAAAAGTTTTAAACATACCTTGTCATCTCCGTGAAAGCGAGAATGCAATCTTCACTTTAAAAATCTCAAATAGAAGGCCCCAAACACCAACACAATACCGATATTTACCATTAGCCGTTCTAAGAATCGATTCTTAAAGAACAATACATCTACGCCAACTATAACAGTTATCATTACCAAAATATAAAGCACCACATAAATATTTTTTGTCATCTGGTCCTGTCTCGTCCTCGACGTTAAGGTGCTCCTTAGTCGGGGGCAACCCGTTAGAGCAGCCTCAACGGTGTTTTCCCTATACCGCCCACGTGCACCGGTAACGTGCGCTCCTTAACATCGAGTCCTCGCCCCACCCACCGACAAGCCTATCCAGCTACCCCTACGTACCTAGCACCATTTTTTTACGATGAAACAAGATCAAGTTCTCTCAATGTATTCATGATTGTAGTAAATCTTGATTTCCAAAATATGCTAATTTTAAAAACCGTTACCGGATTATATTGTGTAATACCAACATTCTTAAGCCAATCTATTCCCCACTCCATTCCTAACGAAGGAAATTTTTGTGGATCAGTAAAAAAAAGCTTTGATAACGTTATCCCCGCTTCTTCAATCAAATCATCGATTTCTTCCTGAAATATATTCCATCTGTTTTTTGCTTCCTGACTCACTATATTTCTAAATTTGGGTATAACCTGAGCCATTATCTCTCTAGATTCATACTCAGTTGTTAAAGCTACTGCTACTAAAGCAACTAAATAAAAATATACATATTTTTTTAAAATTGTGTCTTGGCTTTTTATATTTAATAGATATTGACCCAAATCCCTTTCAAGAATCTTCGCTTCATCATCCAAAACAAAACTTTTATATAACAAAATACTTAATTGGTCTGAATTCAATGAAATCGACATTATTACAACAATCCTTTCCTAATCGCTTCAAAACATTCCTCCACATACAGGACATTGCCCCTCTTTGTCATTTTTATGCATGTGCAGTTTAATTGGAATAGTTTGACTGCAATGAGGGCATTTGAAATCTTGTATTTCTCGAACATAGATGCCAGATCTTTTAAACAATTCTTTAAGCCATACCCCAAAAGATATTCTTTCCCTGTCCAGCATGACCCATGCACCCGATTTGGTACGAACACAATGCCGTTTTCTATAAAACATTTTTTCTCTCTCGAATCTGGGGACACGTACTAATTATAGACGTCTTGGAACTATATATTTTAATTGGTACGTGTCCCTATTATCTGTGTCCCCATTAAAATCAGGGACAGCGCCCTATTTCTCCCCCCGCCGCATCCGAGCCGCCCTCACATGAGAAGGGGACTGGGACTTTTTTAGTGTCAGGGGACCAATTTTGTCTAATCCAATATTGCCCTGCTACCGTTTTGGTCCCTGTCCCTTTCTTTCTTTTATAGTAAAAACGACCTCTTTATTTTAAAGCCTCCAATATTTTCTTTGTCTGCTGTTTAGTAAAATCTCCGCCATAGAACCTCAAAAATATTTGTTTCCTAAGCTGTTGCAAAGAGACCTGCGGATTCAGGTTAAGGATGGAGGAGCGCACGATTTCTTTAGAAGTATCAAACATTGAACATCCCATTTTTAACCGTTCAACGGGGGTTCGCCGCATCATCATTTTCTCGTACTGCAATTGAACTGACTCATGAGTATCAAGCATCATAATACCTTTTGGTAAACCTTCTCTAAATCAAGTCCTTTGATCCATTGTTTTAAATACACTCTGTCCAAAGTCTTTATGGATTTTAATAAATGGGAGACATCTTTTAACTGCATTTCAGACATGCTTTCTTTAGCCCATAATAATTTGGCTAAAATCAGATCTTCCCCGGAAATTAACCAGGCAGATCCACGATCAATATCAATCTTTTTTCTTCGAAGAAACATGGATTGCTGCCATGGGGAAGCTTTACGCAAAATAAAATCAATTTTAATGATATGTTTATTATGAATAAGGTTAAACATGCCACCCCTTTGCACTTCTGTTTTTACCATCTCTTCATCTATAGAAAAATTGTCTTTAAATGACTTTATAAAACGGTCCACATCTGTCGTTTTCATCTCAATAACTATGTCTATATCTCTGGTCATACGAGGGATCGTATAGTAATTAGCAGCGATGGAACCGGAAATCAGGTATGTGATCTTCGCCTTATCCAGCCTTTGAGCAACTTCTATTAACACTTCTAATTCTTCACTCATAATAATTCTAGAAAGGGACAGTCCCCATTTTAGGGACAGGTCTAATTTAAACCAGCATTGATTTTCTTTTGCGCTTCGTTTTTGACCTGTATGTATGAAAATATCTCGTTGTCGCTCTTAGCAAACGGGATAGTACAGAGAACATCCATCAGCTCATTCCTAAAACCAGCCTCGCCCTTTGGAGCGGCGAAACCATCTTTGAGCAATTGTATGGCATTTTTACCCAAGAATAGCTTGATCGAATGAAATCTCATCATATGAGCCTTAGATGTGAGATTATCCGGATATCGCTTATCAAATATTTCAGCCAAGGCCACAACGTCTTCGAAACTACTAATGGATTTTATTTTCTTCGTAACCTGTTGAGCATACGCCCAGAAAAATTCTTCCCTGGACCAAGGAATCAAACCTTTTTCGGCTGCACTTAAGTCAGATTGTCTGTTCATTTAGCCCTCCTTGTAGATCCCCGATAAAAACATTCGGGGATGACAAATCGCTATAAAGCCTGTTCCAACTGACCAACTTTTTCTTAATGACCTTCTTGCCCTTAGTCTTATAATCAGCAAAAGCCTTTATATAATACCAAAATTCTTCCTCTAAAAGGTCTGATTTCATATCATTCAATACCGCTGAGGTCAGCACAATCTTACTGGGATTATGCGGCATCCAATGATCAAAAACACAATACCAAGGGCTTCCTGAATCATTGACCTCAAGCGGCATTTCGGTGTAATAGCATATATAACCGCTGTCGTGAATATAATCACAAATCTCTTTCATCGTATCAGCCGGAAACTTCTCTTCCTTCATGCGGATCATATATCTGGCGCAAACGCGGCAGTATTTAGTGCGACTGTATACATGAAGAATAGCTTTTCCACAAACACAGCATAGCTGCTCTTTCTGCGTCGATGAAAGATTTTTCATGATGAGGCGGTCGAGCAATTTGTCATGCCGATAATCCCTGCCCCAATACTTTATCTTTATCTGCCTGATCTTTGCCCCATGACGTTTATAATCTGCCAAGGCTTTGATGAGATACCAGAACTCATTTTCCGACAGATCTGATTTCATGTCATTCAATAAAGAAGACGTAATGACAATCTTGCTGCTATCGTGCGGTTTCCAATGATCAAAGACACAATACCATGGGCTATGGGGATCGGTCATATCCAGCTGCATCTTGGTGTAATAACAGACATAGCCATTCTTTTTTACATAATCCCATACCGCTTCGCGGGTCTTTGGAGGAAATTGTTTGATGACCATGCGAAGAGAAAATTGAGAACAGGTCCGACAGTATTTTGAATTGTTTATCCATCTTGGCTTGCCGCAAATGATGCATGTTTTGATTTTAGGATGTTGAGACATAAACATATCCCGAAGCTCTTATGTCATACAAATAAATATTGATAAATAATCAAAATATGTTAATATATCGTCATTAGTGCCCCGGTGGTGTAATGGATTAGCATACGTTTCTGACGGAATTCGAGGCGCGGGTTCGAATCCCGCCTGGGGCACTTAGGCCTTAAAAAATTGAGTCAGAACAATTTTTTAAGGCTGCATTTTTTCTTGCAAAGAACAATTAAATCTGATATATTTTAAATACTCGAATTCCGTCAGAGTCGTGTGTCGTTCAAATCTAAGTCAGGCCGCAAATACTTTGCGGCCTTTCTTTTTTTACTGTAAAAATTACAGTGATTACTGCTTATTTTACAGTAATCAAACTAAAACCACAACTCTACTCCAACCCGCCCCTGCATTTTTCACCCGCACTGGCAAGCAGCTAACTGTAAATCCAAAAGGTTTCGGGATAGCGCCCAAATTTCCAATACGTTCAATCTGACAATACTCACGTTTGCGCCCCAAAAAATGACAGGGCCAAATCTTACTCTTATCTTTAGTGCTTAAAAATTCTTTAAACATCAAAAAGCACGGACGGTCCAAACCGATCGTATCAATACCGATCATTTTAACACCTTGATCTAACAAATAATTGATCGCATCCGGCGTACAGCCGACATATTTATTTACGTAATCATCTGTGCCCAGCATCTTGTCCCCACCGGTATATAAAAGAACAATGTCCAAAGGCTTGAGCTTATAATTGATCTTCTCAAGCGCCGCCTTCACTTCTCTTTCGCCGATCGAATCAGGAAATTTCAAATGGGTCAAATCAAGTCGTACACCAGGCCCATAACACCATTCTAAAGGCACATCTTCAATCTGACGCGCAGGCTTGCCCTCGCTCATAGAGCCATAATGAAACGGCGCATCCACATGCGAGCCCATATGCACGGAAGAATTAACAATTTCAAGCGAGAGCATTTCACCGTCAGGGATCTCAGCAGCCGTTGCCACCCGTTCGCCTTTTTCAAAGCGTTCCTTACCGCCAGGCTGATTATTCATGACAACCCAATTAAAATGCTCCACACCCGCCTTGTGCGTGATGCGTTCAATCTTGGCGGCGTGGGTTTCAACTAAAGTATCGTCTATCGGCAAAGATAAATCTATTATCTTCATATTTAGCATTTAGAGCCGTTAGAACTGCCACAGCCTTTTGACCCTTCGAATTTACCTTTTAATATCATCACAATATCATTGAAAGAAAATGTCTTCTTAAGCTCGTTGTCTTTAATGACAACGCCGAATTCTTTTTTGATCACCACAGCGATCTCCACCATCTCCGTCGAATCGATCCCTAAGGATTCATCCAGCTTGGCACCAGGAACAATCTCGCTTTCCTTGATATCCAAGACCTTCTTGAAGATACCTTTAAGCTTTGTTTCAATGTCGATTTGTGTGTCCATATTTTCTCCTATGCTTTCTGTAAAATTAATACACAGTTGATCCCGCCGCGGCCGCGATTAATAACCATGGCATTCTTGATAATTTTTTCCTGAGCTTTGTTAAAACAAATATTCAAATCACACACTGGGTCTGCTGTTTCATGATTGATCGTCGGTGGCACCATGTTGTGTTCCATAGCAAGCACGGTGGTGATCACATCAACAACGCCACTCGCCCCCAGCATATTGCCGTAAACAGACTTAGGCGCTGAAACAAGCACCTTCTTGGCATAGCTGCCAAATACACTTTTAATAGCCTTAACCTCAGTCGCATCTCCAATTTGTGTCCCTGCCCCGTCAGCACAGATATAATCAATATCATTAGGATTAAGCCCTGCATCATCCAAGGCGATCGTCATGGCCCGCGCCAATTGCTTGCCATCATCACTGGGTTCAATGCGATTAACAGCGTCCGTCGTTGTGCCGTAGCCAATAATATTAGCGTAAACATGAGCGCCACGCTTGGCCACACGCTCTTGCGGCTCCAAGGTCAAAACCCCAGCACCTTCAGCAATGGCCAAACCATCACGATTCTTGTCAAATGGCCGATACGCTGTCGACGGATGTTCGTTATTACTGGTCAGCATGCCCGACGTGTTACAGCACAATAAAGCATACGGCGTCACGGGTGCTTCCATCCCGCCAGCTAAAATAAAATCGCATTTGCCGCGGCCGATCGTCCGTGCGGCGTAACCAATGGCCATCAAGGAAGATGCACGATCAGCGACGATAGTTTTGCTATAACCCTTAATACCGTAATTAATAGAAATTTGTCCTTGCGGTGCCGCCGGAAACCAGGCTGAAGCCATAAAAGGTGAAACACCTTCGCGGCCTTCGGTATACATATCACGCAATTCGGTTTCAGCATAAAGCCAGCCGCCGATGGCATTGCCCATAAAGATACCAACACGCTTAAGGTCTTCCTGCTCCAAATTGATCTTAGCATCTTCCAAACACATCTCGGACGCAACCAAGGCCATGTGGGAAAACAAATCGATTTTTTTCAATAAGCGGGACGAGACATTGCTGTACGCTTCCAGCTCTTCCACATGCCCTGCAATCCTGGAAGGATATAGAGAAGCATCAAAGCGTTCAATTTTTTTAACCGCAGAACGGCCAGCCTTCACGTTTGACCAAAATGTCCTTTTATCAATCCCGCTCGGTGATATGACACCCAGCCCTGTAATCGCAATCTTTTCCATATTATCCCTTATATCTTTCTAAAACCATGGCAGAGTGAATTCCTGAGAACCCGCTCGATGTCTTTAAAATACAATTAACCCTTTTTTCGATAGCTTTATTCGGAATGTAATACAAATCACAACCAGGATCAGGTTCTTCTTGATTGATGGTCGGTGGCAAGACATTACGTTCAAAGATCATGGAGCTCAAGGCTAATTCAATCCTGTTCGCCCCTGCCAACGGATGCCCGATCATGGATTTTACCGACGATATCGGCAAATTATACGCATGTTTGCCCAAGGCCATTTTATACGCAGATGTTTCAAATACATCATTCTGGCGCGTTGAAGATCCATGCGCATTGAGATAATCAATTTTTTCAGGCTTAATGCCAGCATCTTCCATGGCTAAAGTAATGCAATCCGCCATGGCGTCGCCTTCCGGCGGCAAATCTGTCATGTGATAGGCATTGCAGGTGGTACCAAAACCCGTAACTTCACAATAAATCTTGGCCCCGCGGTTTAAGGCATGATTCAATTCTTCAAGGATCAACAAGCCGGCACCCTCAGAAATAACAAAGCCGTTACGCTTATTATCAAAAGGACGGCTGGCCTTTTGCGGCTCGTCATTATGCACGGACAAAACATTCACGGTATCAAAAGCCCCAAAGGTGATGGGCGTGATCGGCGCCTCAGAGGCCCCGCAAATCATCACATCCGCATCGCCATCCTGAATGCTTTCCAAGGCAAACCCGACGGAATCT
>Ga0206817_1092_pt1 | contig 28764 bp, 21 predicted proteins | sample Alteio_BWOrgCont_89_FD_152873 | JGI IMG/M metagenome (GOLD analysis project Ga0206817, IMG submission 152873) | Enriched cells from forest soil in Barre Woods Harvard Forest LTER site, Petersham, Massachusetts, United States -... | ecosystem: Environmental > Terrestrial > Soil > Temperate forest >...
ATCAGATTTTTGATTATGACCTGTCTGTGTGTTTGGCTAGTTATGTGTATTACAAATTATGTCTCAAATTGCCAGATCAAGCGGTGACTTGGCTAACCGGACGCTTATCCATGGGTTTTGATACTTCGACGGACATTAAGGCAGCTGTTAAAACAGTAGCCTCTTTGCCCTCAGCTGCCTACGAAAAGGCCGCGCATATGGCAGGAATGTCAGGGGCAGTGAAAGCCGCAGGCCAAGCAGCAAAGATCAGTTTGGGAACACAGGGAAAAAAAGAGAATGCTTTGAATATGACGGGAGAAACCATCAAGACACTTGGAGCTGCCTGGAAACAGGAAATTTGGCAAAAGAAAGTGGATTTAACTCCAGGAGGAAAAATGGCCAAGGGTATTGTCATTCCCACTGAATCAATTCCAGAGGATTACGAGATATGAGTTCGAAAACAACTGACCCCTACATCAAGGCCCGCAAAGAATACGATGAGATCACGCACAATATCAATGCTTCTAAACGAAATTGGCAACATATGGCCTTTCTTTTAGCCATCGGCTTGATTGTTAGTATCATTAGCAATATTTTTACCATCAAACGCTCCCATGTGATTCCCTATGTGGTTGAGGTGGATAATTTAGGCAGATCCTTAAGTGTCATGGAGCCTAAGGAAATGTCCATGAATGATGAGCGGGTAATCAAGGCCTTTGTGTATCAATATCTTGATATGGCTAGATCGGTGATCTCTGATCCTGATGCTCTTCGTCGGAATTTATCGCAGGTTTATCAGGAGTCAATTAAATCGGTGCAGAATAATTTCTTGGATGATTATTACAAAGAAAATAATCCTTTTGATTACGCTCAAAATAAAGGAACGCGGCATATCGAACTTTTGGTTTTTCTAAAAGAGGCAGAAAATACTTATTCCGTAGAATGGCGGGAGATTGAACGTAATTATGACAATCAAACTTTAGGGGAGTCTCATTATAAAGCCTTGATTTCCGTGGTACAGATTCCGCATACAACGGAAGATCAGTTTAGAGAAGATCCTTTGAATCCTTTCGGATTCTATGTCTCATCTTTGTCTTGGTCAAAGTTAATGTAGGCCATATGGGAGATTTATTATGAAAAATCGAATCAGATTATTGATACTCTTGAGTATTTCCTTAGTGGGTTGTGCAAGCACCATACCCAATCAAATAGACCCACCGTTAATCCATATTGCGGCAGATCAAGTGGATCAGCCACCGTCGGCTAGCAATGATGGGTTTGAAGATATTAGCTTATCCTCTCAGAAGCGCTTGCAAACGTTGACTAACAAAATGGAAATTGCTCAACAGACGGATAATTATGTTAACAATGGCCAAGCCGATATTATCACCCGGCCTGATGGAACAATTCTTTATCCTTATGGCTTGAGCGAGGCCAATTTGACGGCCAAGCGCATGATGTACACCAAGATTGTTTTGCAGGAAGGAGAGAAGATTATGAGTATGGCGGCAGGAGATACCACCCGTTGGAATATTCTGCCAAGCTATATTGGCGACACTAATTCCTATACGCCGGTTGTACTTGTAAAACCATTTATGGGTGGTTTGGAGACCAGTTTATCAATTATTACAGATAGGCGTGATTATGATATTACCATTCGTTCCGTTGATGTGGGTGATTATATGACTCGTATCGGATTTTATTATCCCCAGGATAAGGCTGATTCCATTAACGTAGGGCTACCTCCGGATAAAATGGATGGCGCTGAAAATAAGCAGCCGTATATTGATATTGAGAATATTAAATATGATTACCACATTAAAGGAGATCACAGGCTGAGTTGGTACCCAATTAGTATTTTTGAAGATGGCAATAAGGTTTTTATTCGAATGTCTGATCATGTCGACCATGCACAGTTGCCAGTTTTTATGGCCCTTGATCAAGGCGGAGAGACGGAGATGGTTAATTACCGTTACTATAAACCTTATTACGTGATCGATAATATTTTTGATCGTGGGGTATTGATTTTGGGAACAGATAAATACCGTCAGATGATTACCTTAAAGAGAATTTAAATGTTTAATCAAAAGCCTCGAGATATTGTTCGCGTCAATCGCCTGCCATTCTTTATTGGGGTGATAGTTTTGCTACTGGTGATTATTTTCTTTATGTATAAAGGTCAGAGAGGTCAGCAAACCCAAAATCCCTCGCATCACCCGCATCAGTCGATGGACATTTCCTCAAAAGCAGTTGAGACCAGTTGGTTTAACGATGACAAATTTAAGAATATGCGTATTATTGCCACTGAGCATTTAAACCCTCGTGAAATAGAAAATCAAATGATGTCAAAAGATGAGGCGGGTCTTCATCGTCGGGAGCTCCAAGATGAAGATGCTACAAAGTTCGAAATCAAAAAGATCGAAGATAAAAATATGATCGAAGAAAAGAAATTAGAAATCGAGGCCGCGCGTTCATCGATGAGTATTGATATCCCGCCACCACCTGGACAATCGGCGATGACTCAAAAAAAGCAATCCAAGAAATTCGATATTAATGAAAGTATCAACGCTTTAGAAGATTTGATGCATGATACAGCCTCAGCCCCTAAAATTTCAGCTTTACCTGATCTGCTTAAAGGATTTCAAGATCTCAATAATCAGGCAGCTAAGCAAGATTTTGTGAAGAGCGGCAATGCGGATGATGATTATCTTGAGAAAAGTAAAACCAAGCCGCGCTCTCAATATGAGGTCAAGGCGGGTAGCTATATTCCCGCCGCATTAATTACGGGGATTAATTCTGATTTGCCTGGCAATGTCAGTGCCCAGGTTACAGAAAATATATATGACTCAGTGACGGGGAATTATCTGTTGATTCCGCAAGGGGCCAAGCTCATTGGAGAGTACAATAGCTCCTTAAGTTTTGGTCAGCAGCGTGTACAGGTGATTTGGAATAGGATCATATTTCCCGATGGTAAGAATTTGGATATTGAAAAAATGCAAGGAGTGGATATCTCTGGGCAAAGCGGTTTTTTTGATAAGGTGAATAATCATTATTTGCGGATTTATGGTAATGCGGTTTTATTAAGTTTGATGGGTGCAGGCTATGATATTTTGAATCAAAAAGCCCAACAAGATACTGATCCAAGAGAAACGGTTGCAGCTGCGGTGGGACAAAAGCTTGCGGATGTCAGTAGTCAGACCTTATCTAAGAATATGGATGTACAGCCCACCGTCATCATTGACCCAGGCTATAAATTTAGGATTTTTGTGATGAAGGATATGGTTTTGGAGAATATCGACGATGTTGAGGGAACACTCGCGTACACAAAATAAATTAAAACAGGATTTAGGGGAAGTGGTATGTTCCGCCTTGAAAGATGATGAGATTTATGAGATTTTACTTAATCCTGATGGGGCACTATGGATTGATGGATATCAAGGCAAACGTGAATATGGCCGCATGAGCTCAGCTGCTGCTAAAAATCTCATTAATACAGTGGCGAGCGTATCAGATTGTTCCGTGACTGCGCGAAATCCAAGTTTTTCGGGTGAGTTGTGGGTTGAAATCAATGAAGAATTGAAGTTATTTCGTTTTCAGGCTTTTATTCCACCTATTGTCTCCTATCCTGTTTTTGCTATTAGAAAAAGAGCTAACAAGGTTATTTCGTTAGAGACATACCTACAAGATGAAGTTTTGAGTGTCGCTCAATACAAAACCATTTGTGAATCCGTTGAACAGCGGAAATCCATTCTGGTGATTGGTGGTACGCAATCAGGGAAAACCACCCTTTGCAATGCTATTTTAGACTGTATTGCCAAAACTCACCCAGATGAGCGGGTGATTATCATTGAAGATACTCAAGAGTTAAAGTGTCAGGTTAAGGATTGTGTTATTATGCGCGCCACCCTTGAACGCAGTATGAATGATCTTATTTTTGATTCCATGCGCATGCGGCCAGACCGCATTGTGATTGGTGAAGTCAGAGGCAAGGAAGCATACTCCTTGATTAAAGCGTGGAATACCGGGCATCGGGGAGGTTTATCAACCATTCATGCCAATTCAGCGACTAGTGGTCTTTTGCGGCTTGAGCAGTTAATTCAAGAAGCTGGAGTGATAGCGGTGCCTGAAGCCATTGTGGAAGCGGTGAATATATTGATTTTCATTGAGAAAAATAATAAAGGAAAAAAAGGAAGGCAGGTGCGGGAAATATTGAAATTAGATAATTACTATAAAAATAAAGGATACTCGACGACAATCCTTTAAAATACTGCTTGTAATACCAGTCTTTCTGGTTTAATATATATGTAATATTTTATTAGTTCTCCTACTTTTACCCTCCCCAGAAAAGTGGAAAAAAGTCAATAACAAGGCGAAGCTCCCTATTTTACTTTTTGCATATCTCTGTTATTAATATTATTTAGAGAATGGTAGCTTATGGTTAAACAAACGATCATTGTGATATTTTGTTCAATGGCTGTTGTATCGGTAGCTCATGCAGCGGTTAGCGTTAGTGTTAATCCTGTGGATGGCAGCAATGCCTTGCGTTTTGAGCGCATTCCGGTGGCTGAGGCCGAAAACAAAAAAGAAATCCATCTTAGAGTTGTTTCTAGCAGTGGTGCGCGTTTTCAGGTATTTCAGCGCATTATGGAGCCTATGATGAACGAAAAAGGTGAGAGTCTTAATTTGCAAGCAATTGAAACCCAGACCTTGGCTAATTCAAATAGTACAGGGACGCTCTATTTACAGAATTCAGATCATTTAAATATGAGTGATCAATTGCTGTATTCATCGAATCAAAATGGAGGAGCTGATTCTTTCTTCATAGGTTATGCCATCAATTCTAATGTGATTAATGCCACAGGCACTTTTCGTGGCAGATTGCTTTTTACGATTCGTGGTAATGATGGCAGTGAGGATGATGTCAGTGTGGATGTGTTCTTAGACCTTACCTCAAATTATAAGATGTCCATTAGGGGTGGCCATGAGCCTAGTCGTCTGCATATTCATAGTGCTGATATTGTTGAAAAGAATGCCGATTTTGTTAATATCTCTTTTTCAGGAAATGGGACTCAAGAGATTCGTATTTACCAGGAAGTAGAAAATATGCCCCAGAATGCTTCTGAAGATGAATTAGGTAATGGGGTTTTGCAGTTAGATGAAGAAGGGGCTACGGATGGTCTTCGGGCGGGGGGCTTAAGTCCTTTGCAGCCTAATCGGACCTTGATTTATGATAGTAATAAGGATCAGGATAATTTTGTTATTTATTTTTTGGTTGATACAGCACATGTAGAAGAGCAGGAAGCAGGTACCTATGGCGGGCGTATCAAGTATATTGTCCAGCGTGGTGAAAGTGAGCAAGAATACCCCATTGATCTTCAAATGGAAGTGCCTGCCATTTTTTCAATGAATATCACTACCCCTAATGGAGGGGTGAGCTTTGGCCATGTATTGGCTATCAATCCTCCACAAGATCAGCAGGTGGTGGTGACGGTCGTGTCTAATCTGCACAAGCCGTACCAAGTGTTTCAAGATATTGAATCTCAAATGACTAATCAACAAGGAAAGGAGATTGATAGTAAGTATTTCACGCTTCAAGTACAAATTCCGTCAGATCAAAAAGGCCGTACGGATTTTGTTGAGTTTTCTCCGGTTCAAGTTGGGGAGTATCCCGTTTATTCATCTGATGCTCAAGGCAGTCCTGCTACGTTTAAAGTGGATTACCGTCTGCAAGGATACCCTGATATGAATCCGGGTGATTTTACAGCACCTATTAGATTTTCGTTAAACCAAAAATAATCAAGTTAGAGTTAGAAAGGGAAAGAATATGAGAAAACTAGGAAGTTTATTTATTGCACTCGGCGTATGCCTCTTTTCGGCAGCAGCTAGTTGGGCCTCGACAGCTACTTTTACAGTATCTGCCACGGTGCCTTTAGCTACCGGAGTTGGGTTTACCGTCTCGCAAGTTAATGCATCAACAAATGTTTTTACCACAGAACCACAGGGTTTTACCAATCTTGACTTTGGCACCCTTACCTATACCAACGTCGGGACTGCCTCAGCTCCAAGTTATATTTTCCTTCCATCCTATTATTGGGCTATTGATGTGGCAGCCACCGGCGGTTCAGGTGCTCCTGACACCACCGTGACCTATACGGATGGTTCACATCCCAGTGGGGCAACTAGCACCTTGGGTGTCAAAGGTACAGTAATGTTCGTGAAGGAAACCTATACAGGAGCGACAACACCACCTAATGAAACAGCCATCTCTGGCCTGCCAAAACAACGTTACATTGATTTGTCATCGTTGCATATCCCTTATACGGATGTGACAGGTGGATGGCTTAGAGCTTATGTGGGTATTTGGAATGGTAATACTACTCAAACCTATCCAGACCCAGCTAATGGTCAACCGTTTACAGCTGCTGATGCTGCAGGTACCTATACAGGCACCATGACCTTCACAGCGACAGTAAACTAAAGTTGTACGCATGATTGTAAGGCTCTTTTTATTCTTAGTTTGTTTAGTAGGGTGTCTCGCGGGAGAGGCCCAGGCCCAATTATTCCTTGAAACCGGAAAATTGGTCCTGGCCGTCTCCGGCGGTGATCATCTTAATGGCACGATGGTCATTCACAACACATCAGCGGTTCCTTCTGATGTGCGTGTGTATTGGGAAGATTTTCAATACAAGCCGCCTTATGACGGTACTAAAAACTTTTTGCCTGCTGGTACCGCTCCAGATTCAGCCAGTCAATGGATTAATTTTGCCCCACAGACCTTCACCCTTCCAGCGTACGGCCAGCAAACCATTCAATACACCATCACTGTTCCTGCAACCATGGATCATGGGCATTATGGTGTTTTATTTTTTGAAAAAAGTTCAGAAGCTATGACCAATGGTGAAGGAGTGACCTTGGTAGCGCGGGTGGGATGTTTATTTTTTATTGAACCCAAGGATAAAAATAAAAAATCAACCCTGGATCATGTTGCCCTCGAGGGTAAAAACGTTACATTAGATTTTGTCAATCAAGGCAACGTTATTCTGATTCCAAGGACCACCTATTATGTGATGAGTAACAGTGGGGATGTGTTGCTGCGTGGAGAAACAGTCAAGGTTTATGTGCCACCTGGTGATTCGGGTTCAATACGGGTCCCTTTGAAAAGTAATTTAAATCCCGGCCGCTATACCTTGGTGGTTAATTCAGATTTAGATGACGGTGATGTGGTTGTTAAAGAAATAGGTTTAAATGTTGATAATTCAGGCCAATTAACCATTGGTAGTGCTCAGGATTAACGATGCGGACCCCCATACGCGTAAACCAGTTAGTGTTGTATGATCAAAAAGTATGCAGGATGGGTCTGTGGAATAGTCCTTTTGGGCGCTTTTTCCAGCCCCGCAGCTGCTGACCAATCATTGGGTTTTAAACAATATTTTAAAGAAGGTATCCGGGCTTATCAGAGCCACGATGACCAAAGGGCTTTGCATTGCTTTAAAATTGCCCATATTTATGATCCCGCTGATCAACAGGTCAATGAATATCTTTCCATTCTTGAGCAAAGGGGAGTTGTTCTAGAGATAAATCTCTCCAAGCCTCCAGAAAACTCAATTGGGTATGTATATTACTTTAATGGAGGGGTAAAGGCCTTTCGTTTACACGACGATGAAAAGGCGACACGGTATTTTAAGATTGCTAAGATCTTTTGGCCGGGATCAAAAGATGCTGACCACTATTTGATTTTGTTAGGGGTTCCTCAAGAAGAATTACCGCCATCAAAATTCGTCATGCCAGCTTTGCCGCCAAGGCCGCAGATGCCGTCATTCCCGCAGATTAATATTCCACCCCCTGAAGTAGTAACTCCATTCGTGCCTAATGTGCAACCTCAAAATATTACTCCTCAGGAAGTTCAGCCACAGCCCACTGAAGTTGTTCAACAGCCTTCAGAAGTAAAACAACTAACACCTCAGTCTCCAATTCAAGTATCATCACCATCGAGAAATTTTAACGCCACGCCGGTAGCTCAGGTCAATGCAAGCGCTCCAGAGCAACAAACAGCCCAGCAGGAGCCTTTGCAGGCTGCTTCCAGCGTTGTAGCACCCAATATTCCTGCAGGAACAGCGGCGGTCACCCAACCTTTAACTAATACATCAGGAATAATCCAGCCAGCATCGGTAAGTGTGCCGTCACCATCCATGGTTTCTTCTCCCATCTATCCGAGGCCTCAAGCCTCAACAGCTCCAGAGGCCATGGCCTTTGCGCCGTTATCTGTGCCATCACCAGCACCGCAAATGCCTCGGCCCAATGTCTATGTGGGGGCATTGAAACCAAAACAGCCGCCTATGGAGATTTATTTAGAACAGTTAGGTAATAAGGCTCATGGTAAATCGGTGTTGACGCTGGAACTGCATTCATCCGTTATTTTGATTGGTAAAAATATTCATCGGGTGCTGATGATTGATCAAGGCTTTATCCAAGTGCATGCACTTGGTACTGACCGCTTGCAGGTCGATGCCGTCGGGATTGGCACAACTTTCTTACACATCTGGGATGATTTTGGCCGACACACCTTGTATATTGAAGTCGTTTTCCCTAAAAATACAGGTTATGGTGAAAATCAGCCCTCGGGAAGTGTACAGCATTCAGCCCCATTTTTGGTTACCTATACTAATGATTATGGCACTTTTTATTCTGGTCCCAATGCGTCGAAACTCAAACGTGAAAGCTTTAATTTTAACCAGACCTTGACGGTAACTGGAGAGACGCCCTATGGGTATTTTGATACGTCGGGGTCTTATACGGATTTTGAATCCTATTCCCAATTTGATACCTACACTATTGGTCTAAGCCAGATACCATTGGAGGGAGTGAACAATTTTAATTTACGTGGTTTCGATGCATTCCGTTATTTATCGCCCTTGACCATGCCTGGTACACGATTGCGTGGTGTTTTTGCCGACGTTGATTTGCTGGGAAATATGCTGGGTGTTTCGGTTAGCCACGGCCAGGAGCAGGAGCCTATTGGTTTTATCGGCACGAATTCTGCTTCACAATTTAATAATTCCTATATTGATGCCGTGAAATTAACCCTATTTCCTGAAAGTAGTACCGATCATTATTCTTTAAATTACGCGGTTGGTTATGGATCTGACCGTCAACCGTATTTAACGAAGGATGTCTACTCCGTCGAAGCTCATCATAAATTTAATGACTTTTTGACCTTTAATGCTGAAGAAGGGCATGATGATAGCCATGATGCCACCTTAGCCTCACTCCATTGGGACAAGCCAGATTTTAAAACGGGGTTTAATTTTAGGAATATTGATAAAAGTTATACGACGATTTCAACCTATCCCGCTAATCAAGGTGAAACAGGGGGCACTTGGACCACCGACACCCTTTATAAGAATATTACAGCTGACACTTTTTTAGAAGCTTACCAGGAGCACCTGGATCCTAATGCAAATCATCCCAGCGCGTTAAATTACGACGGCAACGGGCATTTAAGGGATGATATTGCCAAGAATTGGTGGACGGATACGGATTTTAATTTTTTAGATACTCCTGGGGAATTGTCAGCCCAACGCACCTATGAAGTCAATCAGCGTCTTTCTAAAAGCGTGCATGTTTGGAACGGATTAAGTGCCACGGTTTTTGGCGGTGTAGGGTATCAGGATAATACAACACCGGGATCGGATATTTCCGATTATTACAGAGAGGATGCGATTGTCGGAGTTCAATTGCCTATAACCAACGAAGTTTCCACCTACGCCAATTATGAATATGATTGGTTTCATTTAAAAGACCAGGGCACATCTAATCCTAATGTGATCAATACAGGCATTGAATATTCCAAGCAATTTAATCCCAAGGTTTCATTCACCTCTCAGGTTGATTATCGCGACGAGCTCGGTGTCAATGAAAGCAATAGTATATTCCTTTCTGGTGAACGCAGTGTGATCCTTTCGGCAAGTGTAAATTATAACCCTACGAATAATCTTAGTGTGTTCGCCGATACCAGTGCCACCCGGATTATTTCACATCTAGATAATCCTTCTTATGATGATTTTGAAGTGCATATTGGAATGCGCATTACATTTGGAGGAGCGACTTATTGGGACCCTGTAGGTATTATTACTGGTATTGTATTTAAAGATGTTAGTGGCGATGGCAAGTATGAACCCGGTGATGAAGGAATCCCTGGGGTGAAATTAAAGGTGGGGAATAAGGATGTGACCACCGATAAATATGGACGCTATTCCATTAAAATCAGTGCCAAGGCTGTTGAAGTCACTCCCGTTTTAGATAGTTTGCCAGGCGGTTTAATTTTCTCAAGCCCACAGACCTTGGTGGTGCATATTTTGCAGGGCCGAAAGAGTCATGCTGATTTTGGTTTTATCAGCCAAACCGGTATTTATGGGCTAGTCTTTGTTGACCCCACCGGCACGGGCGTACCACGCAGTACCGATAAATTTGTACCCAAGGTTCATATTATTTTAGATGGGAAAATTAGCCAGCGCAGTGATTCCCATGGGGCATTTTATTTTAGGAAGGTCGCTCCCGGCGATCACATCATAAGTATTGATCTTAATACCTTGCCATTGGACATGGTGCCTAGAATAAAATTAAAGAATAAAATTACGGTGGTGGATGGGACTAACTATGTGTTTAACGTCCCTGTGCAAATTAAGGAAGCTAATAGTAGCGACGAATAATCGACAGGAGAGTTTGTCGTCCTGAGGCTTTAGCCGAAGGATCTTAATATAATTTAGGGTACAACAATGGATGTCAATTGTACGGGTTTATTATTCCGCATTACCAGTTGCGTCTGCACCAATTGTTGATTTTGAGGCATAGAAACAGCTGACAAGCTTGAAGGAACCATGGCATGTTCAGGAATAGTGACTGAAATATGAAACGACATAGTGCGTGTGACACAGTAAGCAGGAAGTGTTTGCAGGATCAAAAAGAGACTAAAAAAGAATAGAATGAGGAGCTTAGGCAATACTCCCTGTTTCTTTGAAGGCGTAAGGATCGTTAGCATTCGTCCTCCTTTTTCCCCAAAATGGGGTAGAACTGTTAAGTTCTCGAAAAAGAGGACGAAATGCTTTCACGATACCAATATAGGTCCGGCAACCAGACAACCATACTTGATCCCCAGAGCAAGTTTAGGTTCACGGCTTTGCGGTCCTTAGGTTTCCCTAAGTTTGCCTTTTTCGAGTATGTCAAAAGAGCAAAATTCAAATCCTAAGTCAAGGATAACATATCTTTTCTAGTTTTGCCAATTAGGGTATCTGGTGGTATATTGAGCTATGTCATTAATTTGCAATAGGATAAAAATGAAGAAAAAAAATATATTTAAAGTGGTTTTTACCATTTGGGCTATGAGTGTGCCCTTGCTGTGTTCTTTGAATGCCTGCGCGGATAATTGGAACCATAATCAGAATCAAAGCCACAGTCAGAACCATAGTCAGAATCAGAATGGCAATCATGACTATCATCACCATGATAATAGCTATGTTGATCTTAATTTTGGTGTTTCGCCTGACCCTTATTATTATGATCCAGCTCCTATGTATTACCCACCACCTGAAGAGATTGATGTGCCGCAGGCCCCGGTATACCAACCGATGGTGGTTAACGGCACAACCTATTATGTTAACAATGGCATCTATTACATTTATACAGGCCTCGGTTATCAGGTGGTGCAGCCGCCGGTGACCACTGTGGTGCAAGCACCAGCACCTACACCAACACCTATCATCGAGCAACCTGAAGTGACTAGTTCAACAGTTTCAGATGATACCTTTACCGTGAATGTTCCTAATACTAAAGGTAGTTATACAGCGGTGACCCTGAAGAAATCAGGGACAGGTTATATTGGTCCGCAGGGTGAATATTATGCAGACTTCCCCAAAATTGCTCAACTAGAGGCTATGTATGGAAAATAAAGGTCATGCTCCTTTTAAACTGTCGTCTCACAAAACTAAAATTATTTGTACCATAGGTCCTGCTTCGGAGTCCCTATCCAAACTGGAAGAAATGATTAATAGTGGGATGAATGTGGCCCGTCTAAATCTCTCTCACGGAGATTTTAAAGAACATACCCTACGTATCCGCAATATTCGCCACGCAGCCCTTAAATGCGGAAGGATCGTTAGTATTTTAATTGATCTGCCTGGCGTTAAGATGCGTATTGGCCAAATGCCGCCTGAGGGGATATTGCTTAAAAAGGGTGCTGAGTTGACCCTTACTACCGAGCATGTTATGGGTCGTGAAAGATTAATCCCCGTGGAATATCAGGATCTACCTAAAGCGGTTTCTCTAGGCAGTATTATTTTCTTAAATGATGGTTTTATTCAGCTAGAGGTCAAAAAGACTACTCGTCGAGAAATTTTCTGCAAGGTTTTGGTGGGGGGGAAGCTTACGTCACATAAGGGTATTAATTTGCCAGGTGCTCAGTTAGATATTAACCCAATCACCAAACGGGATTTGGAGATTATTAAATTCGGCCTTTCTCAAGGAGTGCATATTTTTGGACTTTCCTTTGTGGAAAAAGCCCAGGATATTCAACGGGTACGGGAATTTGTCAAACAGCGTGGGCAACAGGCTTATTTGGTCGCTAAAATTGAGCGTCGTAGCGCGGTTGAGAATTTTGATGAACTTATTAAAGCCGCAGATGCGGTGATGGTGGCTCGTGGAGATTTAGGAGTGGAAACTCCTATTGAAGAGGTTCCCTGTATTCAAAAAAAGTTAATTCAAAAAGCCAATATCATGGGCCGTCCGGTGATAACGGCCACCCAGATGTTAGAGTCCATGACTCAAAATGTGCGTCCTACACGTGCGGAAGTTAATGACGTGGCCAATGCTATTCTTGATGGCACAGATGCCATTATGCTTTCTCAAGAGACCGCTATTGGTGATTATCCTGTCGAGACCGTACGCATGATGGCCAAAATTGCTATTGCCACCGAAAATCAGCGTGATGGCGGCCAAATATCAACAAATGAAGGTGTGCGTATCAGTAATAAAGTCTCCCAAGGAGGGTTGCTTTCAATTACGGATGTGGTTTCTTTAAATGCCGTGCGTGCTTCCTGGCAATTGGATGCCCGTTATATCCTGACACCCACCACCAGCGGCAGTACAGCCCGACGCATTTCTAGATTTAAACCCCCATGCTGGATTTTATCCTTTAGTGCCAATTTAAAGGTTTGTGATTTCTTAAATTTCTCCTATGGAGTGCATCCGTTCATTTTGAATAAAAAAATGTCACATGAGCCCAAGGTCATTCTCAAAAATCTCTCCAAAGCCTACCTCACCAAAAAGGGGGACACCATCATTGTTATTGAGCGGCGGCTGTCCTCTCATCCCGGAGACACGGATTCGCTCGGGATTGTGACATTGTAGTTGTTTTTATAACAGTGGTTTTAATTTAATGAAATGGGAGATTTTTTGGACTGTAAAATAGGTTAGGGTAAAGACTCCGCCTTCGATGATGCAGGTCGCCATGGCGGCTCCCACATAAGAAAAATAGTGGATAAAGATGATGATTAAGGGCACGCCAATGAGGGCCATGGTGATATGGATCTTAGAATAGAGGTCAGTTTTGCCACAGACTAAGAGAAACTGTACGCGAAAAGCATTGGCGCTGATAAAAAAGACCGATACCAATAAAAATCTTAAAGACAGAATAGCCGCTGGATATTCACCGCCGCATACCAATCGGATCAACCAAGGAGTAAAAATAAAGATCACCGGAAGAGAGATCAAGGAAATGATCACGGTAATTAATTGAACATGTTCCATGATATGTAAGGCCCGTTCCTTATTTTTATGAAAGATATGAGTCAGGCGAGGGAAGATGGCCTGAGTAAAAGAATAGAGAGGGAAGGTTTGAACGGTATTGGCAATTTTTTCCGCAATAGAGTAAAAGCCCGTCAGAGAATTATTGGTTAAAAGTCCCACCGCAAAGATACGAGTCGTCGTATAAGCATTAATCGCAACCACTGAGATAAAGACATTCCATCCGGTTTTTAATGCACGTTGAAGGTCTTTTGAATGGGGTAACTGAAAAGACAATCGAAACCGTCTAAAAAGGATGTATTGACCAAGCACACCGGTTAAAAGCATGGTGCCTGAGGTAATGGTTGGTACCAATAGAAAATCATTGGGGTCATGGATAAATAGAAAAATGCCAAAAGCATAGGCAAATTCACCGATGATATTTAGTTTGGCGGTATATTTCATGCTCTCAGAGCCCTGGAAAAACCAGGTAGGGAAAAGGGTGTTGCCAATCACCGCACCAAAGCTTAGGGCATAAACCATCCAGTCATACCTGAATTTAGGGATAAAATAAAGCACGGCACAAAGGATCAACATGCTTATAAAGGCCAGGATAATTTTAATGGTCATCACGCTTGCGTAAACTTCACAAACGCGTTGGTGATCATCTAAGCATAAAGAAATTTCTTTGGTGGCTGAAACACTAAAGCCGTAATCAGTTAAGATCATGAAATATTGCACAAAGGCCTGGGCAAAGCAGATGAGGCCAAATTTATCAGGTCCGAGTATCCTAAATAGATAGGGCAGAATCACTACAGGCAGGATATAGGTGATCACTTGAAGGCCAGAAAGGGATTTGACATTTCCCAGCACCTTGGATCCTTCGCTGGGATCGACCATTCGGTAGGTTTTCTGGATAAGTCTAATTAATGCACGCATATCTTACTTAAGATACTATCTTCTTCACTTTAAATAAACACAATTTTACGGGTTTTGCTATACTTGAGTTATGATTCAATTTCCCAATAATTTTTTCTGGGGTTCTGCGACATCTTCCTATCAAGTTGAAGGCAATAACTCTAACGCTGATTGGTGGCCGTGGGAAATGGCGATGGGCAAGGAGCACTCCGCTGATGCGTGCCGTCACTATGAGTTTTACGAGCATGATTTTGATATTATTAAAAACCTTCATCACAATGCCCATCGTTTGTCCATTGAATGGAGCCGCATAGAGCCAAAGGAAGGTGAATTTTCTTCTGAAGTTCTAGAGCATTATATTAAGGTCATCAAGGCCTTGCGGGCACGCGGCATTGAACCGATGGTGACCTTGCATCACTTCACTAATCCTATTTGGTTTAGTGAATCCGGCAATTGGGTTAAAGCCAATTGTATTAAACGCTTCATGCGCTATAGCGAAGTGGTGGTTAAGGCTTTAAGCCCCTATGTGCGCTATTGGTTTACGATTAATGAACCATCCGTGTATTTTTCTCATGCGTTTCTTTGGGGTATGTGGCCGCCGCAATCTAAATCATTTTTTCAAATGAAAGCCGTTCATGATCATATGAACCAGGCGCACGTGGAATGCTACAAGCTTATCCATCAAATTTATAAAAATTCAAATCTGCCAACCCCAGCGGTAAGTATTGCCCATCATATGCAAGCCATGGTGGCTTGCAATGACGATGCTAAAACGCTATTAGCCGTTCAATGGAGAAAATATTTATACAATTTAGAAATCCTAGATTATTTAACCAAGCACAAAAGTCTTGATTTTATAGGGGTTAATTACTATTCCAGGAATTTGGTACATGTACATAGTTGGTGGATTGGCAATCTCTTGATGGAAACTTGCCAAGAGAATCATCATCCTCTGGAAACGAATTCTTTGGGCTGGGCTATTTATCCTGATGGCCTACGCCAAGTATTGTTTGATATTAAGAAATACAATTTGCCGGTAATTATTTCCGAGAATGGTATTTGTACCAGCGACGACAAGCAACGCTGGAAATTTATTCAAAGCCATTTAAGAAGTGTTCATCAAGCCATGAGCGAAGGTGTGGATGTTCAAGGGTATTTATACTGGTCCTTGATGGATAATTTTGAATGGGCCCATGGTTATGGCCCACGTTTTGGTTTGATTGATGTCGATTATGCTACTTCAAAACGTACCATTCGTGAAAGTGCCAAGCAATTTGCTAACGTGTGTAAAACGGGCAGGTTAGATTCCTGATAAAATCTTTCCAAAAATATTTCAATTCATAATTGACACCTCCCTTAATTATTAATACAGTGAATATATATGTACTTTAGACGCCTTGAAATTTTTGGGTTTAAGTCCTTTGCCCAGAAAACCGTTTTAGAATTCCAACCTGGGATTTCTGCGATTGTTGGTCCTAATGGCTGCGGCAAAAGCAATGTCTTTGATGCCATCCGCTGGGTTTTGGGTGAACAAAGCGTTAAGCAATTGCGCGGAAGCTCCATGGAAGATGTTATTTTCAATGGAACTGACCAAAAAGCACCTTTAGGCTTTGCGGAAGTAAGCTTAACATTCTCGAATGAATCACGCATTTTGCCGCTTGATCACGATGAAGTGATTATTACCCGCCGTTTATTTCGTTCCGGTGAAAGTGAATACCTGATTAATAAAAACACTTCACGTCTTAAAGACGTGGTTGAACTATTTATGGGTACAGGTGTTGGCGCGGAAGCCTATTCCTTAATCCAGCAAGGTAAGGTGGACTTGGTGGTTTCTGCCAAGCCGGATGATCGCCGCGAAATTTTTGATGAAGCGGCAGGAATTACTAAATATAAGAGTAAGAAGAAAGAAGCTTTAAGTAAGCTCAAAGATACCGAAGATAACTTATTGCGTATCAATGACATTGTGGTTGAAGTTAAACGACAGATTGCCACCATTGAGCGTCAGGCTAAGAAAGCTCAGCGTTATAAGGAAGAATTTGAGATCCTTAAAGCTTATGAATTATTTTTTGCCCGTTACCAAATGGGCGCTTTTGATCAAGAAGCATTGAGCATTTCTTCAGCCGTGCAGACCTTGCAAGCTAAGGAGTTGGAATTAACCGCTCAATTAGAAGATTTAAATAACCGTATTGATAATGAGACAATTCAAATTGAAGAGCTTGATGAGCGTATCAATGAGTATAAGTCTCAGGATATTCATTTAGAAAATGAAGTGGCCATGAATGCCCGCCAAATTATTTTTAATCAAGAGCGTCAGCAGAGTATGGAAGAAGCTCTTGAACGCTTAAAGAATGATAAAGCCGCTGGCCTGGAGCGTTGTGGCCTTCATCAAGCTAAGATTGAGGAAGTCAAGGTTCTATTATCCCAATTGGCAGAAAATTTAACTGAATTGCAAAATCGTCTTGGCCAACAACGCAACGATTTAGGGGTATTGATGCATAGCATTGATGAGGCTAAAACTTCCATTGCTAGCGTAGAAAAAGAAATTTTAAGCCTTAATGGCCAGCAGGTGCGATTTAAGAACCAACTGACTGAAAATATGAAACGCACCATGGAATCCATGGCGCGTAAGGCCCGTCTGGAGCATGAAAACATCAAGATTACTGATGAAAAGACCCAGATTTTTGCGCGTTTTGAAGCAGTAAATATCGCTATTGCCCAGGTTCAGTCAAAATTGCAAGAGCTTTGGCAGCAACATACCTATCGTCGACAAGGCTTAGAAGAATTAAATAATGGCTTTAGTTCTCAGGAAAATTTGATCGATGCCTTAGAAAAGAAGCATCTCTTTTTGCTTTCTCAAAAAGAATTCATTGAAAAAATGCAGGTGCAATATCAGGACAGTCCTGATCCTATTGTGGAAGGTCGCTTTATTTCTACGGTTCGCCCGAATGAAAAACAGACAGGGATCATTGGTAAGATCAAGGAAATCCGGGTTATTGCGGCCACCGAACAATCCGCAGAACAATATGAAATTATTTACGAGACCAAATATGTGGAATTAGATTTAAACCATATGGATGAACGTATTACAAAGCTTGATGGGGAAATCATTGATGCCAAGCAGCATAAGGTTCAATTGCAACAGCAGGTTCAAGAGGAAAATATTCTAATTGATGCGATTCTTAAAGACATTCAATCTCAGGAAAAAAGATTTTCGGTGTTGGAATCCCAGAAGAATGATATTGAAGAAACTACCGGAAAACTGACGGGTGAATTAAGTGTGATCACATCCGAATTTGCTGAGACGCAAGCGCAAATCATGTCTTTAAAAGCCCAGGAAACTGAGTTAGCCGCAAGTCTCCAAGGTCTTGGCGGTCAGATTGCCAAATGCCAAGAAGATATTAAATTAAAAGTGCAGGCTAATATTACCTATTCTCTCGAACGCGAAAGGTTGAGTATAGCGATTGCTCAAATTGAAAGTGAAATATTCGCTATGCAAGACAAACGTAAGAATTATGAAGAGAATTTGAGTTTGCATACCCAAAACCTTGACCGTGATTTATCAGATATTAATCGTTTTGATACAGAGACAAAAGAGCTTGAGGCCAAGAGAATCAAAATTGGTGAAGATATTATCCTTCTTGAGGATGCTATTGAGGAGTTAAGGCGTAAGAAAGAAAGTTTGAGCTTGGTATTAAATGAAGAGTTGGCGAAGAAGGAAGAGATGTCTCGTCGTCTAAATTCCTTACGCAATGGCATTCGTGGGTTGGAAGATGAAATCATTCAACTAAAGACCGATACCCATCATCAGCAGATGCGTCAGCAAGAGGTGCAGTTTAATCAACGCGCTCTTAAAGAACGTTTGATCCAAGCTTATAGAATTGATTTGGATGTGATGGCTCAACCCGCGGCGCAAGCCATTGAGTTATTGACGAATGATGATCCAATTGATAGTGATGCCTTAAATATGGAATCTGAAGGCGCTCCAAGTAGTATCATCCTTGAAGCAGCAGCTGTCTCTGCTCCAGCACCAGCGCCGGTCGAAATTCAGATCCCGCCCATGAGCATGGAAGAATTAACCATTGAAATCGAAAAGCTTAAGAAACGCTGCGAAGCTTATGGGGCCGTGAATTTAGTGGCTATTGAAGAATTCGAAGAGCTCAAAGGTCGCTATGAATTTTTAACCAAGCAGCAAAGTGATTTGTTAACTGCCCGTGAACAGCTGATGTCAACTATCCAAAAAATTAACCGGACCACCCGTCAGATGTTCCATGATACTTTTATCAAGGTCAATGAAGAGTTTAAAGTTTATTTCCGTATGCTTTTTGGCGGAGGTGAAGCTGAACTTGTTTTGCTAGATCCTGAGAATGCCTTGGAATGTGGTATTGATATTGTGGCTCGTCCTCCGGGTAAGAAATTGCAAAATATTAGCCTGATGTCTGGTGGGGAAAAGACCTTGACCGCTATTGCGCTTATTTTCGGTGTCTTTAAAGTAAATCCTTCACCGTTCTGCGTGCTCGACGAAATTGATGCCGCCCTGGATGAGGCTAACGTCGGCCGTTTTGCAGGAATGTTGAAAGAATTTGCTAAGATAGCCCAATTTATTGTGATTACCCATAATAAAAAGACCATGTCTGCGGCGGATATCATGTATGGAGTAACCATGCAAGAGCGTGGCTGTTCCCGTATTGTATCAGTCAAATTTAACGAATATAAGCCACCAGCTCCGCAGGGTCCGGTTCCAACTGAGCCTTCAATCGCATCTGTTCCGGCAGCTGTTTAACTCATTAGAACGTCTAAAATCAAATATCTTAAAAAATAATTTTATTTAGTATAACTTAATTTATTTCAATAACTTATGTAATAGGGAAGATGGAAGCGCTTCCTTGACACTGTTGTAAGTGCATGTTATACTTCCGTTTATGATCCTATTGAAATGCTCGTATGATCACACATTTGATAAAAAGTATTAATTGGATTGATGTTGCCTTACTTATTTTGTTAGTCAGGATCATTTTTGCCGGGGTCCAAAACGGATTTATTTCCGAGTTTTTTAAGTCCTTAGGCATTGTGGTTACGGTCTTTGTCAGTCTTCACTATTATAGTTTTCTGGCGGCTTTAATTGTCCAGAAAACTCATCTTCATTGGCCCTATTGGGACCTGGCGGTTTTTGCCGTCTTATGGGTATTGGTGACCTTATTTTTTAGGTTAATGAGGCTTGGCCTTATCTATCTTTTTAAGGTTGAAACGAACCATGAAGGATTCAATAAATACGCGGCAGGTGTAGTGGCAGTTGGCCGTGGTATACTAGTTAGTAGTTTGACATTATTTTTAATTTTGCTGATGCATCATGGATTTCTCACACGAATGGCGATGCGTTCGTATAGTTTTAAAATAACCGGACATGCGGCGGTTGGCACGTACACGTTTTTATATAATCATCTAATTGATAAATTATGTCCGGGTGAACATTATAATTCCGCAGGTCCCCAAGTTTTGCATCCGAGTTAATTATGGGATTGATCCCCAATGATATTATCAATCAGGTCATTGATCGCAGTGATATTGTTGAAGTTATCGGCGAATACACGGCTTTAAAAAAAGCCGGCCATAATTTTAAAGGTCTTTGTCCGTTTCATCATGAGAAAACACCTTCGTTTGTCGTGAATCCCGACAAACAGATTTTTCACTGCTTCGGCTGTGGGGTGGGCGGTAATGTGATTGGCTTTTTGATGCGCCAGGAGCATTTGGAATTTCCGCAAGCCGTACGATTGAGGGCAGAGAAGTTAGGGATTGTGATCCCGGAAGATGAGGCGCCCCTAAGTCCTTCACGGCAGTTGCGGGATGAGATTTTTAAGATCAATGGTTTGGCGGTTGAATTTTTTCATGAGGTGCTTTTAAGCAGCCGCGAGGCTGATACGAAGAATGCCCGGGAGTATCTTAAAAATCGCGGCGTTAATCTGGAGACGGTAAAAAAATTTCAATTGGGCATGGCACCCAATGAGTGGGACGCTCTTTTAAAACATTTGAAAGCAAAAGGAATCAGCGAAGAGCTGATCCTTAAAGCAGGGTTAATCATTGCCCGCGAAGGCAAAAGTGGATATTACGACCGTTTTCGCAACCGGGTGGTGTTTCCTATCTTTGATATTCAAAACCGTTCGGTGGCTTTTGGTGCGCGCACCATGGATATTTCCGACGGTGCAAAGTATATTAATTCTCCGGAAACGCCTGTCTACATCAAGGGTCAGCATTTATTTGGCCTTAATCTATGCCGGCAGAAAATCGGAGACGTGGATCAAATTATCGTGGTAGAAGGATACATGGACATGATCATGCCTTTTATCCACGGGGTAGATAATATAGCGGCTTCCTTAGGTACGGCCTTAACCACTGACCAGATCAGATTGATCCGCCGCTATACGCCTAATGTAGTAATGCTCTTTGATACAGATGCCGCAGGACAATCAGCGATCGTGAGAAGTCTCGATTTACTGATTGACGAAGGCATGAATGTGCGTGTGGCTCGCCTCAAGGAGGATGAAGACCCGGATTCTTTTATCCGCCAAGAGGGCATCGATGCCTTTCGCGCGCGTATCGAAAGTGCGCAGTCGTTACTAGACTTTAAATTCAGCTGGCTTTCTGCCCAAATAGACCCATTGACGGTCGAGGGCAAAACGAAAATAGCCCGTGAATTACTAGCAACGATCGCGCGTTTCAAAAGTGAAGTGGCTAAATATGAGCTGACCAAGGCCTTGGCCCAAAAGTTGAATATTCCTGAAAGCGTCTTGTTTAAACAATCGACTCAGGTACAGACTCAACAAGGTTCAGTCAAAAAGCCCGAAGTAGAAATTAAAATTTCTGCTTCCACTTCAGCAAGTGATGAATTGTTGCTGTCCTTATTCCTCAAAGATCCGGGATGGGTTAAGGCAGCCGGGAAAAGTATCGGTCCCGAAGATTTTTCCGACGGAGTTGCAAAAGAAGTGGCTCAGGCAATATGGTCGTTGGCTGATGAATCACCTGATTGGTCAACCAATGATCTATTATTGCGTCTAAGGCAAGAGTCTGCCCAGAGCCTAGTCACCCGGCTTAGCAGTACTGAAGAAAAAAAGCTGGGGGACGCGGCCCTTGTTTTTCAAGATTGCATCACTAAGATCAGAAAAGAAAAACAACGGCAGGCTAGAAGCCAATTGATGGAAGCTATCCGTCAGGCCGAAGCGGTGAAAGATACCGAGAAGTTAGACCAGCTTCGAGAAGCATTTAATGAACTATTAAAAGAAGGATAGAGGATACGGAGAACGTATGAAAGAACCGGTAAAACAAGACCCAAAAGACTTACAAGGCGATTTAGATAAGCTCGTCACCTTAGGTAAAAAGAAGGGTTTTTTGACCTATGAGGATGTGAACGAGACCTTGTCTGATGCCATCGATTCTTCCGAGGATATCGATCAAGTCTTTGATGTGCTGGATGGTCAGGACATCAAGGTGGTTGATTCTGGTGAAGAAACGCCTGTGATTGAAACCGAGGCTGAAGAAAGCCGCGAGCAACAGGTGCGTCGTCTGCGTGAAGAAAGCAAGGAAGACGATGTCTATTCTGATAAATTCATTCCCCTCGATGATCCGGTGAAGATGTATTTAAAGCAAATGGGTTCTATTCCTTTGCTCACCCGTGAGGAAGAAATTGCTTTAGCTAAACGTATCGAAGAAGCTGAAATACGTTTTGCGGAAAGCTTGTTTAAAACCTACTATGCACGCAAAGAAGCCTTGTCCATTATCAATCAAGTGTTGCGTGATGAGATCAACGCGGAAGATGTGATCAAGGATGAGTTAGAACGTCGTGGCCGTTTGATGAAGGATTTGGCCAAGATCCTTGAGCATGTGCGTCATACCCGTGTAGGTTCTGACATCTCAGCTAAATCAATTGCTGAATTCAAACTGACATCAACGATCAATGAAGAAATTGTGCTGAAGATTTCTGACATTGTCACCAATATCGAACGCGTTGAGAAGCATTTGAAGGTAAAGAAATTACCGGCCAATGCTGCTGAATTCAAAAAGCAACTCAGTGCGTTGCAAAAGGAATTGGGCGAACCCGTTGAAAAAGTTAAAGAGCAATTGCGTGAAATCAAAACCAGGCAATCCCGTTTCAACAAGGCTAAAAAGCTCTTGGTGGAAGCGAACTTGCGTCTGGTTGTGTCGATTGCTAAAAAGTATATCAACCGCGGGCTTTCGTTCTTGGATTTGATCCAGGAAGGTAACATGGGTTTGATCCGTGCCGTCGAGAAATTCGAATACAAGCGCGGTTATAAATTTTCAACCTATGCGACCTGGTGGATTCGTCAGGCAATTACCCGTTCTATTGCTGACCAAGCCCGCACCATCCGTATTCCAGTACACATGACTGAGACCATTAACAAGATTATCCGGGTCTCACGTGTGTTTGTACAGGAATATGGACGCGAGCCTTCCGCACAGGAAATCGCCAAGGAAATGCGTTTACCTGTCACCAAGGTCAAAGAAATCTTAAAAATTTCTCAGGTGCCTATTTCCTTACAGACACCCATCGGTGATGAAGGTGATACTCACTTTGGGGACTTCATCGAGGATAAAAAGGCCGTGTCACCAGCTAACGCCACCTTGCATTCTATGTTGAAAGAAGAAATTACCTCAGTGCTTTCAACCTTGGATGACCGTGAACGCAAGATTTTGGAATTGCGTTTCGGGATCATGGATGGCACCTCACGCACCTTGGAAGAAGTAGGGGCTGAGTTTAACGTCACCCGTGAGCGCGTACGCCAGATTGAATCTAAGGCCTTGCGCAAATTGCGTCACCCAACCCGCTCCCGCCGTATCAAGTCCTTTTTGGATATGGCAGCTAAGGAAGCTGAAGCAGTTATCTAAAATTAGGGACGGTTCCGAATTAATTAATTCGGAACCGTCCCTAATTTTTTCATATGTCAAGAATAGCGCTAGTCATTACTGATCGAGAAACTAACACCCAAATCAAAAGTTTGGGCGTTGCTTTACTTGAGCTGCGTGTTGATTTATTCAAGAAACAGGATTTGGACTATATTATTTCCCAAATCAAGAACCGTCGTCTTTTAAAAATCCCTTTATTGCTGACTGTCCGTAATCAAAAAAAAGAGGGAGCTGTTAAGGAATTCTCCGACGATAGAAAAAAGCAAATTATTGAGACCTGTCTACCGTTGGTGAATCTGATAGATATTGAATTAAGTTCACCTTTACTCAAACAAACCATTGTTTTGGCACGTCAACTCAAGAAGAAGGTGATTGTCTCCAGTCATTACTTGCAAGGCATGCCGCATCATTTAGAATCTATTTTTAAGAAATCTTTAAGTACCCGGGCGGATATTGTCAAGATTGCCGGCAAAGCCTTAAGCTTTGACGATGTCTTGACCATGTTGCAATTCACGCATCGCCATCGGAAACACCCCTTGATTACCATGTGTTTAGGACCTCAAGGGTCTATTTCGCGACTTATTCTCCCAGCGGCAGGCAGCCTTTATACCTACACCTTCATCCATAAGCCCTCAGCTGCTGGCCAAATCGATTTGAAAACCCTGCAATCGCATTTGAAAACGTATTCCCTGGCCTAAAAAATTTAATCAATAATCGATGGCTCTTCTTTAAAAATTAAGCAATAATAAAAGAGCATGAAACTGTCGATTGTTATCCCTATCCTCAATGAAGAGGACAATCTTCCCATTTTGCGCGAGCGACTTGAGAAGGTGATGCTGGATGGTCAGTTTGATTATGAAATCATTATCGTGGATGATGGTTCCATCGATCAATCCCCTCAATTGACCTGTGCGTGGATCCAAGACAACCCTAAGGTAACTCTGTTGCAATTATCACGTAACTTTGGCCATCAGCCTGCCATTACCGCTGGCCTTAAAGAGACTACTGGTGACGCCGTGGTGATCATGGACGCTGATCTGCAAGACCCTCCGCAGGTAATTTTGGAGATGGTGCAGAAATGGAGGGAAGGCTATCGGGTAGTTTTGGCTGAGAGGTTGTCACGTAAAGAAATCGGCCTTCGGCGTTTAGTGATCGAGGGTTTTTATAAATTCTTTGAATTTATTTCTGATTTTCCGGTCAAAATTAAATCCGGTGTTTTTGGTTTGATGGACCGGGTCGTGGTTGATCATTTATTGTCTTTCCCTGAGCAAAATCGTTTTATTCCTGGATTGCGCAGTTGGATTGGTTTTTCCACCACCTCCGTGCATTATATGCGCGAAGCCAGAGCCAAGGGTGCGCCTAAACAGTCGATCCGGCGGTTGATTAAGTATGGCATTGATGCCACCTTTAGTTTTAGTTATAAGCCTTTGCGCATGAGCTTTTTTATGGGTTTGTTTATTAGCGCCATCTGTTTTATTTATGGGATCATTTTATTGGTCAAACGCTTACTCAATATCGACGTGGTTCCCGGTTTCACTACGATTGCTATTGCTGTATTATTTCTTAGTGGAGTGTTATTGATCAGCAACGGCATCATTGGGGAATATTTGGCCCGCATCTATGATGAGGTCAAAAAACGCCCTTTGTATATCGTGGCCCGTAAAATGTCCAGGAAGGAAAATCAAAAAGAGTTGAACATTCAGGAATATTCCTCTCGACTTAATCCATGAAGTTGACCACTGCCGATAAGTTTTTGTTTGGTGTTGTACTTCTTCTAGAAGTTCTACATGTGGGATGGTTGATCTCGTCCCACCGCATGCTCATCGGGCATGATGGTTTTCAATATTTTTCCCTGCAGTATTTTTTCTTAAACGATTCAGCGATCAATCACGAAATACCTTTATGGATTCCCTATGTTAGCCAAGGTGAGCCTGCCGGTTGGTGGTACACCATTCAAGGCACCATCGGTATTCTTGGCAGCGCTTTGTTTTTAGCAGGAGGGGCCTTGCCCAAGATTAATTTTTTGACTATTTTTCATGGCGGCATTTTGGTGGACCGTCTTTTGTTATTGGTGGGTGTTTGGTTGCTTGGGACGTATTACTTTGAATCAGCCTTGACCCGCTTTTTTGTGGCCGTTTGTGTGATGGGTGCGACCGTGACCATGACCCAATTTAAGTTCACCTTAATGCTATTTTATGCCCTGCCTCTGATGTTATATTTTGGCCATGCTTTTTTAGAAAGAAGCCAATGGCGCTATTTCTTTTTGTTTTTTAATCTTTTTGCCTTACAGACCTTCGGCAATGATGCCTATTTTCTCCCGGTCATTACCATGACCCTATTTTTGTATTTTTTCTTTTGTTTTTTAAATGACCCTCGTGAGTGGATGCAGTGCTTTAAGAAATTACGTTGGGATTTTAAAGCTTTTGCGGCCATTGCTGGGGCAGTGATCTCCTTAGCGATCGTGGGAATTCTTTTTATGAAGGTTAAGGACAATTATTTGGTGAATTTGAATATTGGTCGTGGTGCAGAGGGAGGTGTGCCTTTAAACATTTTTCTGACCTATGCGGGAAACATGGGCTTTGATAAATGGAAGGAATTGTTTTTTAGATTTTCTCCGGTTCTAGATTACACCGTGTATTTTGGGTTTTTAGCGTTGCCCTTGGTATTGTATGGATGTTTCAGTCATCGACGCTACAAGAATCCAGTTTTGCTTTTGACCTTAGTGCTGCTGTTTTTTAGTATGGGCACCATGGTGTCTGTATTTTTTTATTACGTATGGCCCATGATGAAATTCTATCGGCATCTGGCCTTGATCGCTCCTATGATTAAGCTTTTCATGATTTTTTTGGCGGGATTTGGATTTGAGCTGGTGATGGTGCATCGATACAAGTTTGGCTGCAGGATGGTAGGCGTCTTATTTATTCTTTGGGCAGTGGTGCTTATTTACTTAAGTTCTCAGCCGATTGTAGCCAAAACTATTGTCAGCACCTTTACATCTCCACTCTTACGCAAAATCATGTGGATCTACCAAGATAATATTATTCCGTCCCGATTCTTTATCGCTGGGATTTTTTCTATGATCGCAGGATTTTTATATCTCTACTGGCCGCAGGTAGGGACAGAGAGAAAGACCAGGTATTTCCTGGCCGTTTTTTTGCTTATCAACCTGGTTGATATGGGCCAATATTATTGCACCCAATTGGCTGACCGTACCTTTGTGCCCAACAAAGACAAGTATAAGGTGATGGCCTTTTCTAATCTGTCCTATAGTGCCCGCCGTACTACTTCCTTGGCTCAAAATCCTCGTGCCATTATTTTAGAATCGCCCTTGGGCGAGAATAATCAGTATGTGACTTTAAATGCTTTTTTATTTCAGGATGCCTTGGCAACGCCTTATCGGACGGATTATCGCCCGAGGCCTTTGCAGGATTTGATCATGACCATTAAAGCTCCAGTCTTAAGTAATCAGACCTTCTTGAAAATAGCAGGTTCCAGGGAAGATAAAATACAATTCTTTGCTCATGCCTATGCAATGAAAAAGGACCAATGGGGAAGCTATCTCAATGCTCCAGATTATAAAGGAGATGCCTTGTTTCTTGACGATGATCGAGGAGAAATTCCGGGTGTATTAGCTACTGATTTAAATCATCATGACCGTATCCAAGTGCCTTATACGGTCGAGTCCTTTACCGCTAACAGCATCACCGTTGATGTGAATGCTCCTTCGGAATTATGGATGATGTACGCGGATAATTGGCATCCGTCTTGGAAGGTAGAGATCAACGGCAAGCCTGACCATATTTATAAGGCGGATATAGCCTATAAGGCGGTTAAACTCCTGCCAGGCAGCAATAAGGTGCGTTTTTATTTTTTCTCACCTAAAATAACCTTATTGATACAGCTTATTTCGCTTATTTCATTGGGATGGTTGTTGATTTTATTGTTCTTTGTGAGCAGAATCTTGCGGTCATCACTCCGACTGGCATAAAACAGCCAGGCCAGGTATACTTTAAGGATAACTTAAGGAGAGGGTGATGAGACCAGATACGATTTTTAAAGTTGTTATTTTCTTGGCGTTGACTGTGGTCATGGTCTTTAATGCCTTGCTTTATAATTTTTGTGAAAAACAAAAGGCTGAAATTGATTCTGTGAGCTCAAAACTGGACGTAGAAGCAGAGTTTAATAGCGGCAAATTTAAATATGAACAAGATCAACTTCGGCATTTGACACAGGATCTGCAACAGACCCAAGACCAGCTTAAAGAAAAAGATGAACAGATCTCTCAGCAAAAAGATGCGCTGACTGAAGAAATTCAGCAGCGTGAGCAAGTTGAGCTAAAGAGCAAGGATCTTGAATCCTTGCTTAATCAACTTAAAATGGAAAATGCCGGTATGCGCCGTGACATGAAGGGTTGGCAGCGGGATTACGTGTCGGCTTTAAAGGAGCTTGAGACAAAACAGGATAGTTTAACCACAGAGACTAAGAATTTGGAACAAGGTTTAATTGAGCTTGATCTTCCAGGCCTTAAGTCGAATGTGAGTGCCCTAAAAATTCAGGTCGAAAAGATTAATGAAGAAAAGAGTGAGGCTTCGCAGCCCACGATTAGTTCTGATAACAATTACGAAAATGCCTCGCAAGTCAATGCGATTAAGTAGAAATTGCCATGAAAATTAATATCAAAGATTTTCAAGTAAGTTTAGGGGAGAAAGTCATCCTTAAGAAGCGCCCCACCAAGATAGAATCCTTTTACAAATCTAAAGCGCAGTATAAAGAAATCCTAGAGCAACATATTGAAGAGTTAAGTAAGATGCAGAATGTCTTGTATGCGGATAATCGCTATGCCTTATTGTTGATTTTTCAATCCATGGATGCGGGTGGTAAGGATGGGGCCATCAAACACGTGATGTCTGGAGTCAACCCCCAAGGCTGTCAGGTGTTTAGCTTTAAACACCCCAGTAGCGAGGAGTTAGATCATGATTTTTTATGGAGGACGACTCGGAATCTACCAGAGCGAGGCAAAATTGGCATCTTTAACCGATCCTATTATGAAGAAGTTTTGATTGTCCGTGTGCATCCTGAGATTTTAAAAGGTGAGCAAATCCCAAGCAGCCTGATTGACCAGAAAGTCATATGGAAACAGCGTTATCAATCCATCAATCATCTTGAGAAACATCTTTA
>Ga0206817_1056_pt3 | contig 28639 bp, 25 predicted proteins | sample Alteio_BWOrgCont_89_FD_152873 | JGI IMG/M metagenome (GOLD analysis project Ga0206817, IMG submission 152873) | Enriched cells from forest soil in Barre Woods Harvard Forest LTER site, Petersham, Massachusetts, United States -... | ecosystem: Environmental > Terrestrial > Soil > Temperate forest >...
TTTTTCAACTCCGAGATTTCACCTTTAGCATCGACGGTGATTTTTTGTGACAAGTCCCCTTTAGCAACCGCGGTGGTAACCTTGGCGATATTACGTACTTGATTGGTTAAGTTTCCGGCCAACTGATTCACGTTATCGGTTAAATCTTTCCAGGTACCAGATACACCCTTAACATCGGCCTGACCACCTAATTTTCCTTCTGTACCTACTTCTTTTGCCACACGGGTAACTTCCGCGGCGAAAGAGTTCAGCTGGTCCACCATGATATTAATAGTATTTTTCAACTCCGAGATTTCACCTTTAGCGTCCACCATGATTTTCTGAGACAAATCGCCTTTAGCTACTGCTGTAGTAACTTTTGCGATATTACGCACTTGGTTGGTTAAGTTACCGGCCAACACGTTTACGTTATCCGTTAAATCTTTCCAGGTACCAGATACACCCTTAACGTCAGCTTGACCACCTAATTTTCCTTCTGTACCTACTTCTTTTGCCACACGGGTAACTTCCGCGGCGAAGGAGTTCAATTGGTCCACCATGATGTTAATGGTGTTTTTCAACTCCAAGATTTCACCTTTAGCATCGACGGTAATCTTTTGTGACAAGTCACCTTTAGCTACAGCAGTGGTAACCTTAGCAATGTTACGCACTTGATTGGTTAAGTTACCGGCCAACACGTTCACGTTGTCCGTTAAATCCTTCCATGTACCAGATACACCCTTAACGTCGGCTTGACCACCTAATTTTCCTTCTGTACCTACTTCTTTTGCCACACGGGTAACTTCCGCGGCGAAAGAGTTGAGCTGGTCCACCATGATGTTGATGGTGTTTTTCAACTCCGAGATTTCACCTTTAGCATCGACGGTGATTTTTTGTGACAAGTCCCCTTTAGCAACCGCGGTGGTAACCTTGGCGATATTACGTACTTGATTTGTCAAATTACCTGCAAGAACGTTGACGTTATCGGTTAAGTCTTTCCATACGCCCAATACCCCTTTAACGTCAGCCTGACCACCCAATTTTCCTTCCAGACCGACTTCCTTAGCCACACGCGAAACTTCCGATGAAAAGAAGCTTAGCTGATCGAGCATGGAGTTAACGACTGTACCGATACGTAAATATTCGCCTTTAAGGGCACGGCCTTCAATTTCCAAAGGCATTTTTTGTGAAAGGTCGCCCTTGGCTACTGAGGTAATAACCCGGGCGAATTCATTGGTGGGTTGCACAAGATTGGTAATGAGGGAGTTGATGGATTGCATGCCGGTTGACCACGCGCCTTTGACAGGTCCGATGGAGGCGCGTTCGGTCAATTTACCATCTTCACCGACGATGCTAGAGACGCGGGCAAATTCATTGATCATATTTTCATTAAGCTCAAGAATATCATTAAGCACTTCCCCTATTTCACTTGGTAAGCCATCTTCTTCAACGGGGAAACGCACCGAAAGATTCCCTTGCCGCACCGCCTTGGCAATATGGAGCATTTTCCTTAATTGATGGCCGCCCGAAGGCTTACCATTGCCACCATCATGGGCAGGGACATCAGGTCCTGGTGACTTTGCTTTAGATTCATTTTCCAAAAAAGTGGTTGGTGGTGGCGTCATACGTGCTCTCCTATTTTTTGATGATTGGAAAGGGGAAAAAGAAGATAAGACAAAAAATTAATTGTCTCGACATCGATAGCTAGGTCGATCATATTTTAAAATCCGTGAGAAAAATGATGACAGATTGTTTTTGAGTCTTGGGATAGTTTACTAATTTGCTAAAAAAAGTACATGGCCTATTTCCACCTTATACTGACCTTTTTCCGCTTTACTTCATTCTTAACAAAAAAACCCGGCCTCATTTTTAAGGAAGCCGGGCTTGAACAACTCAAGAAAGACTTTAAGTGGCGTCACTCTCATCTTCTTGTAAGCGATTGCCTAAAGCAAATTCAATCTTGGTAATAAGATTTAGTGGCCTAAAAGGTTTAAGAATGGATGTTTTGATGCCGCAAAGCTTCATCATCAACATATGTTGTTTCTCGGTAAAAAATCCAGTCATGGCAATAACAGGAATATTTCTTAAAGGGGCTTGATTACGCGCTTCATCAGCAATCTGAAAACCACTTTTAGGGCTCATTTTCAAATCTAATAAAATAAGATCCGGTAGATTGTTTAAAGCAGCATCCACCGCTTTCGTAGAATCGCTCAGAGCAAAAACGTCATATCCTCCCAACCTTAATAAATTTTCCAACTCTTCCAACAGTTCGGCATTATCATCAACCACCATGATCAATGGCTTTTTTCTCTCCGTCGACATTTCTTGTTCGCCCTCCAATAAAGTGCTTACCATAAACAAGTACCTCCTGTTGTGAAAATCTAAAATGGGATTTATATTTCAACAGTACTTTAACTGAAGGAAGGCAATACAACAATGGCTTGAATCAACCTGTTTCTAACCTTTATCCACTACTGATAAAGCTTTAATCTTTTCAAGTAAGGCGTCTACCCTACAAGGCTTATTAACAACCCCATCAGCCAGATGCAAAGTCTTCTCCTCTTCATCTTGAGAGACTCCGTCTTCTTGAAGTATGGGTTCCCCCAACGGGCGTCCTGAAAGCACCAAGACTTTAAGTTCTTTAAATTCGCTTCTGATACTTTTTAAAACTTTATATCCATTCAGACCGGGTAATCTCAAATCTAAAATGATCATGTGATATTTTTTCTGCCGCAACAGTGATAGCCCATGTAGTCCGTCAAAGCTCGCATCCACTTCAAAACCTTCCGCGGTCAATACCTCTTTGAGTTCGGAACACAATTCCTCATCATCGTCAATGAGCAGTATTTTCATCATCGTCCTTCCTGTGAGGTGGCAATAAAATAGCTACTGTTGTTCCTTTTCCCAATTCACTTTGCAGCTCAATTTTACCCTGATGCATATTGACCAGCTCATTGACAATGGTCAATCCCAAGCCAGTACCTTTAGATTTACGCGTAAAGAAAGGTTCAAAAACCCGCTCCAAATCATCTGGGGCGATTCCTCCCCCTGTATCTTTAACACTGACCTTGATCATATCCCCCGCTTGCTCAACATGAAGTTCGACCTTGCCGCCACCTTCAAAAGACTGACAAGCATTGTTCAAAATGTTTTGAAATATCTCCCGGATTTGGTTAGGATCAGCCTCTATAATCTTGGGGTCATAGTCATAAATTTTCTCAACACTGATGCCTTTCTCGCTAAAACGACCTTGTGCGGTTGCTACACACTCATCTAAAATAGGAAGCAGATGAATATTATCATAATGAGGGATTTTAATACGCGCATAGGTCAAAAGATTATCAATAATCTGGTTTCCCTCCCAAACCTTTTTTTCAATATTGGTCAAATGCCGATTATTATTTAACTCCGCTTTTTCTCTTTTCAAATTATAGGCAGCCAGATGAATAACCCCTAAAGGATTGCGTAGTTCATGAGCGACGGTCGCTGCCAAGGTGCCAATATCAGCCAAACGGCTAAAATGTTTTAATTCTTTCTGTGTTTTGATCAGTTCTTTTGATCGTTCATCTACCAAATTCTCCAAACTTTCCTTGTCGCGCTTTAAAATTTCTTCAGCCCTCTTGCGCTGGGTAATATCCATGATAGACGCCAAAACTGAAATCCCTTCTTCGGTTTCAATAGGTGTTAATCCAATTTCCACGGGCACCTGTCGACCGTCTTTTCTTAATGCGTAAAGTTCCCGTTCAGAACCCATGGGTCTGGCCTTTGGATCTTCATGTAAATCGTTTCTATATTCGGGATGGTTGCCACGAAAGCGATCAGGTACTAAATTTTCAATCTTCATCTTTAATAATTCTTCACGGCTGTAACCAAATAACATCTCCGTGGTTTTATTAACCAAAACGATATTGCCCTGAGCATTGACCATCACATTGGCAATGGGAGAAAACTCTACCACCCGTTCAAAACGTTCTTGGGACATTTTTCGTTCCGTAATATCTCTATAATTAATAACAATGGCCCTTATGACAGGATCATTCAAGAGATTGTAGCCTGAACCTTCCATCCATCGCCAAGCACCGTCTTTACGTTGCATGCGCGTGCTGGCATGAATAATGGCGCCCGGAGTGTTTTTAAGTTTTTGAAATATTTCCATCATCATCGAAGTATCTTGGGGATGAATAAACTCAAACATCGAATGCCCGACAAGAATGGAAGCTTCATGACCCAAGATATTCTTGGTGGAAGGGCTGGTATAAATTACCTTGCCCTCGATATCAACCATGGCGATCACTTCAAAAGAGTTTTCTACCAGGCTCCTAAAACGTGCCTCATTATATTTTATCTCTTCTTCAGCCCTCTGACGATCAAATAAGGCCGCGGCCAGGGTAAGCACGGTGATGGAAATAACGCCTATAAAACATTCCACAATAACCAAATCTTCAGGCACCCGCTGGCCAACAAAAGGCCCCCGATGAAGGAGTGAACCAGCCAATGCCACTACACAGGTTGTCAAAATAGACGCTGTTGCACCTGGAAAACCAAAACGAAAGGTGGCCCATATGGCAAAAGGTAAAATTAAATAGGTGACATGAGAATAAAATCCATATTCTGGAAATCTTCCCATAAAAACACCTGTATTAACCGCAATCAAGGCAAAAATCACCAATAGAGCTTCAATGGCATTTTGCCATGAATTAATTTGCCATAATTTTTTATGGAAGGTGAGAAAAATAGAAGCAATCACTAAAATGCCAATGACATCACCCAACCACCAGGTAAACCACACCATATCAAAAGAAATACTAGGAGTAGGTTGGGTAAAATAAACCGCACACGTGCCAATGGTCGCACTGGCTGTGCAAGCCACCATAGCCGCAAAAATAAATTTAAATATCTCTCCTATGCTGGATAAAACATCGGTCGGTTCAATGAAGGCCCGCAACAGAAAAACGGCTAGCACCGATTCTAGGGTATTACCAATAGCAATCAATAAAGAATCTGGCGCTGCTGGAATGAACTTCCATCCAATTTGGAAAAACACCACCAGATTAGCGATAAAAGCCCCCAACCAAATACCCGGCCAGACCCGGTATCCTAAATACCAGACGACAAGAAAGGCGATTCCAGACGGAGGCCAAACTGGCGAGGCATTGGTACCTTTAAAAGATAACTGCAATGAGCCAATGGCAACAAGGGCATAAAAAACACCAATAAGAATGGAAAGCTTCGTGGTTGATAACTGTTGTGGTTTTTTAAACAGTGCCATCAGGCTCTTAGTATACTATTCTTAAGTTTTTATGCAATAGTATAAAATCGTGAAAAATTAAAAACATCATAATCTTTCATACACACCGTCGGAAATATGCCGTAAAAATTCTGTCACATCATCTGGATCGGATAAATAGTATTGTGCAGCGATGCTTGCGGACTCCCCAACAAAAACAGTAATCCCTTTGTCCTTAAGCGCCAAAAAAGCATCTTCATCAGTTGTATCATCACCGATATATATAGGAATAACCTCACCCTTACCATGAAGAATTTCCTGTTTTCTTAAAAGCCATAAAGCCGCTTTACCCTTGTCCCATTGGATCGGTGGTTTTAACTCTAGCACCTTCTTACCCGAATGAGATTTTAGTTCATTCTTCCGGCGGTAGGGCATACTCACGTAATCAAAAATCCGTTTGACTAAAAATTCTTGATCTGCAGCAGCCTGGCGATAATGCACACTTAGAGTGACCCCCTTATCCTCCACGAAAACACCTTGAATCTCGCATAACTGGGTAATCAGTTCATATTTAATTTTTTCCATCATGGCTGAAACATGTAAAGGCACCAGGCTCTCAAAATGCATGGAAGACCCTTCTATTTCCCAGCCGTGATTGCCAATATAAACCACCCCCTCAATACCCACCATTTCTTTGATATCTGAAAGTTTGCGTCCACTTAAAATAACTACTAGAAATTTGGGGTTTTTGACTAAATGTTCGATCAATTCTTTATTTTCTGAAGGTAAAACCGCTTGCGAAGGCTGGTCCGCGATTGGACTCAGCGTACCGTCATAATCCAAAAACAAAATAATTTTTTTATTACCCCATTGATCGATAAGACTGTCTAAAACTTCAAGTAAATTTCTCATTCATTCTACCCCTTAAACTTAAGTATTGGACCACCAGACCGACCACCACACTGGTGATAAATATAATCTCACTGGATGAGTGCCCTGCTCTCAAAGAAATGATGATGAGGGTCGCACCCAAAAGAGAAGATATAACAATTAAGCTCACATCAAAAGCAATGATCATCAGGCACATACCTGCAATGCCCCCTATCACAAAGAACATCCACGAAAGAGACGCTTGTTGACTAAATACGCCTAACGAATTCATTAATAAATAACCTCCTCCTAAAAAACCTATGCCAAAAACCACCGTGATCCATTCAAAACATATGGCCAGTACAATCCCCAAAACCCCCAGCGTTATCGCAGCGATGATGGCCATCATTTCATTGGATATCCCAAGGGATGTTGAAAACTGCACGCCTAAGATGAATCCCACCACCCCGACCGATAACCAAAACAGATCCCGTCCGGCGAATAAAAGTAACAAACCAAATATCAAATCTAAAATAAGCATGACTATTTCCCGTGCGTTAAAATACGCTTTGTATTTTCTTAAGTATCTGACTAGCTGCATCTTTATCGGAATTAGGCGCACCTACACGCACTTCAACCTTGGTGGAATTATCTGAAATCCGGTGAATATCAATCCACATATCCCTACCGTCACTATACAAACCTTGAAATTGGGCGACATTCACATCCTGGGTTTGTTTAGTTATTTGTAAATTAAGTTGCTGCAAGGCCATCTTGGTGGCATCAATGGTTGCTTGATAAGAAGCATGAAACTCTTCACTTAATTTTCCTGATAGCCAAACCGCCGTACCTGCTCCGCCGGCCACCCCTACAAACAGAGCAAAACAGCCACATAAATTCATCATCAACATCATTGATAAAGCTAAATGCAAAATTTTCTTCGACATCAATCCTCCTTCTTTAAATCAAAAATAGTATAATTCTTTAAAGATTAATGGAGGATGAATTATGGATTAAAGATTTTTTAATTGAGTAGCGGCAGGATGACTCTAAAGGTAGTGCCGTGCTGTACTTGACTTTCTACTTCAATGTCCCCTTGGTGAATTTTGGCGATGGTATAGGCAATATTTAACCCTAATCCGCTACTCGAAAGATCATTATCTGCACGGTTAAAATTCTCAAAGATTTTTTCTAAATTCTCTGGAGCAATACCAGGACCGGTATCAGAAACAAACCCTATGATTTTACCGTCATCGCGTTCAACACGCGTATCTATGCAACCGCCTTCCGGCGTAAATTTAATAGCATTATCAATAATATTAAAGAATAATCGTCGAAGATGAAGTCTATCAGCATTGACCATCAAAGGCGTTTCATTTTTAAAATAACTCCTGATACCGATTCCTTTATTAGCCGCCAAAAGCCTGTTTTGTTCAACAATTTCATTAAAAAACTCCACAAAATCAAACTCTTCAAATTTAAAAATTTCCTGACGGTAATCTAATTTAGTCAATAATAACAAATCATCCACCGTTTTAAGCATTCGCTGTGACTCTTCGGTAATGATCTGCAGGGCCTGCTTGTATTCCTGAACCGAACGGTCCCGCCGCAGCATCAAATTAGCTTCCCCTTGAATAATGGTCAAAGGCGTTTTTAATTCATGAGCCACATGATAACTAAACTGTTCAATATGTTTAAAGGATTTTTCCAAGCGGGCGATCATCTCATTAAAAGATTCAATTAAGTTTCCCATTTCCCGGTCGAAATGTTTGGTAGTAATGCGGGCTGAGAGATCTTCCTGAGTGATCCGTTTGGCTAAATTAGTAATTTCGTAAACCGGCTTTAAAATCCTATTGGCTAATACCCTCCCCACAAAATTGGTCAATAACAATACCAATGGCACACTGATAATTATTGACGAAAGCCAGTTACGTAATTGCTCCAAAAAAGGTTCTTGGGGCACCCCCACCTGAATTAAATACCCGTCAAACCCAGGATTAATAAAGCTTTCATTAATCACCCGGATATTTTTATTTCCGGTTTTCAAGGTCCAAAATCCAACCTGTACTAGGGACGGGATCTTCACATTTTCAAGAAATAAATTACGTAAACCCTTACTTACATTCGGCGAACTATAGACCATCCGAGGATTTTGGCTGACAAAATTAATATAATCCTGATCTAAGTTCAATTCCTGGATGCGTTTATTCCATTGCTGGGAAATTTTCCATGTCTTATATTGAAGAAAATTCTCATTGCGCATGGCCATGGTCTTGCCTGCTGCTTCAAGAAAGGCCCCTTGATCTTTCCCCAATACATCCAGGTAAGATTTAAAGGTGGAATTGACAGCCAAAGCCTTGACCTTCAATTGCTCATCGTCATGCTGCAAAAAAGCATTAGATATGCCATACAAAATGCCGCTGAAAACAATAAGGATAAGGCCTAAAATGGCCGTGTACAAAACACTGATTTCAAACCTGATAGAATTAAATCTCATGTGGCATTTTTAAGCATATACCCTGACCCGCGCAAGGTATGAATCAATTTCTTCCTGAAACCATCATCAACCTTATTACGTAGATTACGGATATGAACGTCAATCACATTCGTCATGCTATCAAATTGCTCGTTCCATACATGCTCGGAAATCATTGAACGGCTGATCACCTGGCCGCAATTAAGCATGAGATATTCCAACAAGGCAAACTCCTTGGAAGTCAACACCATCATCTTGCCCATGCGTTTGACTTCATGATTAAGCTGGTTTAATTCCAAATCAGATACTTTTAAGACCGATGTCTTGTTGGCTGTTGGTCTTCTCAATAAAACCTTGACCCGGGCAAGCAATTCTTCAAAAGAAAATGGTTTAGTTAAATAATCGTCCGCGCCGGCATTTAATCCAACGACCTTGTCTCGCACCGCAGCGCGGGCAGTGAGCATCAGGATGGGCGTATTGATCTTTTTTTGACGTAACTGACGGCACATGTCCACTCCGTCATGTTTGGGAAGCATGAGATCAAAAATCATCAAATCATAGGTATTGATTTCAGCCAAATACAACCCCTGCTCACCGTCATAGGCTAGATCCACCGCATAATGCTCTTCTTTAAGACCACGGGCGATAAAATCAGCAATGCGTTTCTCATCTTCGACGATAAGAATTCTCATAGTCATCCCTTTCTAAAAAATTCCTTTTAGCTCTTGGCGCTTATTGCTTACTTTTTTACCATGTTCTTGGGAATAGTAAATGGTGTGTTTCAACCTTCTACTGACTTTTTTCGTCTAAATTCTCACTCATGCATTCACCCGCCCGTATTTCCGAAGGGTTTAAACCGCGGGCCATGATAGCAAGAACATCAAGGCTGGTGACGATACCGATGGGCTTTAAATCAATTAAATTTTCGACCACCGTTATTGTGCTCGAGTTGTTTTCAACCATTATTTGGGCCACTTCTTTCAAATTTGTCAATGGTGAACAATAGGTAGGATGGGAGTTTTTCATCTTTTGACCTCCTTCAAGCAAAATCAAGTTTTGTCACGAGTGGCAGATGATCTGAAGCTTTGATCTCCAAATCGGTGCGGGGAACAGCAATGGAATTCACTTGTAGTCCAGCATTGACAAAAACATAATCAATACGGCTGACCGGATAATAACCAAACCAGGTGCTGCGAGGCCGGTGGCCTGCTAGGATGACCTGACTATCATAAAGTTGATGACAAATTTTACGGTATGCGGCTGATCCAGGAATAGAATTAAAATCCCCACAAAGAATAACAGAACCCTGGCAATCAGGGTGTTGCAACCATTCTTCACTTAACAAGGCATCTACTTGAACCCCTCTTTCTTTCGCCCATAAACTCAAATGAGTGTTAATGACCTGCACCTTTTTTCCCTCAAATTCCACTGATACCCACAGAGCACCTCGGGGCTCTCGCTTTTGCCGTCCATCAGATAGATCTGGCAAGGCACCAGATTTAATCAAGGCCATGGGATACCTACTTAAAATAGCATTGCCGTATTGTTCATCCTTCCAACGAAAGGCTGGGTGAAAAAGAAATTTCATCTCCAATTTTCTGGCAATCATCTCAGCCTGATCGATTTTTCCTGAGCGTGTGCGCCCTACATCCAATTCTTGCAATGCAATGATATCAGGATTAAACTTGGCAATCACCCGGGCGATACGTTCCGTGGAAATACATCCGTCCATGCCGGCACAGCCGTGCACATTGTAGCTCATCAGCGTCAAAGGTTTTGAATAAAGGCCTTCGCTCGATATAGACAAAAAACTTAAATTCTCTTTATTTAAGAAATTTTGTGCCGTGTGCCTTAAATCCATAGGACGTAGATAATTTTTATTATTTTCAATTTCAACTGGCGCATTCATCGGAAGAAGTGCGAAGCCATGCGTTTCTTCCGGCCCCATGGAAGCATGGGCACCGTATTCCAAAGGAAAACTAATAGCCTGTTCACCCTGACACCATCCTGCAATGACAAACTCCCCGGCATCTGGATGAAGGCAAACGCGCATCAGGTCTTCCTTGATTTCATCCAAAAAAGCATGATCTTTGCCAAATATTTTTTCAGCCTCATCGGGAAAAATAAAGCAACCACCTGGCGTCCAAGCCATAATACGGTTCGCTTCCTTCGTTAAAACCAAAGGCACCTTGGCCTCGGAAACAATTTTCTTGGCATAAGAACGAATCTCACTAAAATTCAAAATCCTCTTAACGTAGATATGCCCCAAAGGCCCCATGGCCGTCACCATAACATCCGCTGTCGTCTGGGTTAAAGAGGTGGGTTGACTATCTTTATGGTATTTCTGGCCTAAAAGAAAACCCCTACTTTGGGTTCTTTCACGACGAACTTTCAAAGAATTATCTATCTGCCCAGGTGTACTCCCAAATATTTCATGCACTGCTTGTTCAATGGTACGGCCATATTTGACAAAATACGGGACAGTTTTGGACTGGCCATGGTCAGAATAGACCCACAAATCATAATGACGGAAGGATGATTCTTGCATGACATGATAAATGCGTTTGATGGCATCGTCAATGCCACGCAAAGACCAATGGGCAAAACTTGATGATGGCCCCCGTCCATGAGCCTGCTCATCGTAACCTAAAAAATTCAAATGAATAACCGGCATTCCGCGCATGATATCAATGCAAACGCCGGCCGTAATAAATTCCCGCAAGAAAACACACACCAACGAACGCAGCCAAACGAATTCCAATTCCCTAAAAAACAATCTTCCTTTAAGTGTGCCACGCAGGCATTCAATAACAGCAAGAAAAAATTCAATAACGACCAAAACTAGGGTGCGAAAAAAAATATCAATATATAAGATTACTAAAAACGGCAAAACTAAAGGATTGGCAGCCCATAACATTCCGTCCCATCCCATCCGTGACCAACAGCAATGAGACTCCTTAGCACCACCGGTATAAATATTAGAATAGCTGGATCCTCCCGCCAATAGGCCGGTGTTATTGGCACTTAAACGTTTTTCAAATTCTTCGACAAAGGCAGGATCCAGCATTTTGACATCCCGTCCACTTTGGCGATCAAAAAAATGAAAGGCGGGAACACAGCCTTTGATACCATAAAACAATTCTCCTTGCACGGACGGAGTATTAGATGGCAAACCAGAATAAAAAGACCGCAAGACATAGCGTTGTTTTGATAAAAGCTTTTGGAGGAACGGAAGATTTTTCTTCTGTAGGCCTCTATTGAATTGGGTCATGGACAAACCATCAATCTGAACCATGACCAGGCCTGGCTGGGAAGCAGGTTGTTTTAATTTTTCAAGCCGCAGCAAACGTATGGCCCATTCACTGCGGCTAAATATACGTTTAAGGTCTCTTAAAAAAACTTCTAGCGGCTCAAACATGATTACCTCTGTTCTAGAGGACTGACACTATCCTGTTGAGTAGCCTCCTTTTGATAAAGATGATCCATGAGGTTCTCGGCATGAAAAATCCTTAACCATTTATCCGCGGCGAAAACTTGAGAAAACACTACCATCGTCGCGATGAAATAAATCAAGGAACATAGCAATCCTAAGGTCATCTTCGTGTTCATACTCCAAGGAGCATACAAAAATAAGGACACATGAAAAAGAATGATGGCTGCAAGTAAAAATACCAGACATATACCCATCCCTAAAAGGCTTATAAAAAGCAGACGGAAAGTCTTAATGGACTGCACATACATCAAGGACATCTTTAATTTGGCCACTTCCAGATGATCCGTGTGAGAGGACCGCATGCCTTTAAAGACAGAAGAACTCAAAAGTAATAAAAATGCCCCTATTATTTTTTTCATCCGTTCTCCCTGGTTGATGATTTTCTTCGGCGGTGACTTAGCATCAAACCTACCGTAAAACTGCCGATGGCTGCTTTGCGTAATACATCCCAAGGCTTTTCCTGGATATCTTGCTGCAGGTTCTGGACAAAATGCTGGGCAAATTCCCTGCCTGGCCCCAACGCGCCAAGGATCTGCGTATATGGCCCATCTGCCTTATTAAGAATCTCAGAAAACATATTCGAAAACACGGGAGCAGATGCCATTTGTGCCTGCTTGTGGTGCATTTGTTCCTTTTTCTCGTCAATTCTTTCCTGTAAGGCTTTCAGCGTATTTTCAATTTGACATTCCATAAGAGTACCTTAATTCCTGGATCTTACATTGCCTGCAAAAAAACCAAGAAACAAACAAGCAACAGCAACACCAGCAACGATTGGCCAAGGATTCTCATGCAATTGATGATCTGCCTGGGCAATAAGTTTTTGAAGTTGTTCTTGTCCTTGTTTTAATTTTTTCTGAGCTTCTATGCTGGCATACTTTAATGTTTCTTGACCTTCATCGATTGTTCTTGAGAGATCTCCATTCATACCTTACCTCCTTGGATACGGTTTTTATTAGTTGACTTCTAACCCTAGTGTACTAAAAGTAACATGAACGGAAGATGAAAATACAATTAGCGGTTATTTAATGTATACCGTCTTTATGTTCACAAATTCCTTGATTCCATCTCTGGACAATTCACGGCCATAGCCGGATTGTTTGATCCCTCCAAAAGGAAGACGCTGATCAGATCGAACCAAATCGTTCACGAAACAAGCCCCAGCCTCAAGCTCATGGCTCAAACGCTCAGCCCTCGCAAGATCACCGGTAAAAATGGCACTCCCCAGGCCGAAAACCGTGTCATTGGCTACTTTAATGGCTTCTTTCTCATCTTTAACTTTAAGGAGACTCGCCACTGGACCGAATAATTCTTGCGTGTAAGCTACCATGCCTGACTTAACATTGGTCAGCACGGTGGGAGGATAAAATGCTCCTCTATCATCAGGAATTTTCCCACCCAAAATAAGCCTCGCCCCTTGGTTGATACTCTTTTGGACTTGGGCTTGCAAACTGTCTCGCAGATCATGACGGGCCAAAGGCCCTAAATCAATTCCTTCATAGGTGGGCAGTCCCATACGCTGCAGCTGCATCTGGGAAACAAATTTTTCTTCAAATTCTTTGAATGCTGAATCCACGATGATAAAACGTTTGGCAGAAATACAACTTTGTCCGGCGTTTATCATGCGTGAAGCCACACATTTACTTACCGCATGATCAATATCCGCATCTTCAAGAACAATATAGGGGTCACTGCCACCCAATTCTAAAACACACTTTTTAAGCACCCCACCAGCATGGGTCGCAATGCTTTTGCCGGCCTGGGTACTTCCGGTTAGACTCACAGCGGCAATCAAAGGATGCTCAATTAAGTCTTTAACTTTTTCACTAGGAACAATCACATTGGAAAAGAGTTGTCGGGGAAAACCTATTTCTTTAAAAATATTTTCTATCTCGATGGCACAGCCACAGACATTGGAAGCATGTTTTAATATCACGGCATTGCCAGCCATCATGGCAGGCACGGCACACCGAAACACCTGCCAAAAAGGAAAATTCCAAGGCATTACAGCCAGAATAATACCCAAAGGATCATAGGTCACATAACTTTTGACGGCGTCAGTTTTGATCTCGTGATCAGATAGAAATTCGTCGGTGTAATCGGCATAAAAATCGCACAGCTGAGCGCATTTCTCAATTTCACCCTTGCCTTGAGAAAGAGGCTTGCCCATCTCCAGGGCCATAAGGCTAGCGTAGCGATCCTCATGCGTCCTTAAAAAACCTCCTACTTGTTTAAACATAAATCCACGGTCTTTAAAAGAAAACGACCGCCACATCAAAAAGGATTTTTGCGCATTTTTTAAAATATCATCGACCTTGGTACGCGATGTCTGGGCGTAAGATTTTATTTTTTTTCCTGTACTAGGATCAATGGTGTGCATGAAGATTCTCCAACTTTTTGATCAACTCTTGATTCACACTGGTATCAATAGGGATTTCAAAAACACTTAGTTCTCGCGCATTTAGTGATTGCTTTAATTGCTCCGCAAGTTCCTTCACCCCCACAGGGCAATAACTTTTAATCCCAAAGCTCTCAGCGTACGCCTTAAAATCCGGATTAGTGATCTTTGTTCCCGTGGATTTTCCCCGGCTCATCTGCTGCTTCCAACTGATCAATCCATAATCATTATCGTTAAAAATAATCGTGGTAAAATCCACCTTCAGGCGCTTGGCGGTTTCCAATTCTTGAGAATTCATTAAAAAACCACCATCTCCCATAACAGCGACAATCCTTCGGTGAGGAAAAAATAAGGATGCGGCAACCGCCCCAGGCAAGGCAAAACCCATACTGGCCAAACCATTGGACATGATGCATCCATTAGGACAACAGGCCGAGAAATTACGGGCCACCCAAATTTTATGACTGCCCACATCGCTGATCAGCAAATCATCATGGCCCATAATCGATTGCATAATATTTAAAACCCCAGGAATAGTAAAAGCTTGCCCCTCGCTTAAGGTATAACTTTCCCTGTCTTTAATAATCGCCTCTCTCACAGGAAAATACCAGCTGCCGTCCGAAGCTAGGGAAGCATTCTTAAGCTTTTCATTAAGGGCTTTTAAGGTCGCAGAAATATCTGCCACGATCTCCACATGAGGCTGATAATGGGTATAGACTTCCGCTGGCGTAAAATCAATGTGGATGATTTTTTTGTCCTGATGAGGGTTCCAGGCATCAGGGGCATATTCGGCAATATCATAACCAACGCTGATAATCACATCAGCCTGGTCAATCGCGTCCATGACAATATCATGGAAACCAAAACCAATACTAAATAATGACTGTGGCTGACTGTCTAAAACCGCTCCCTGTCCCATAAAGGTATGCACGACAGGTATCCGATGATTTTTGACTAATTCCGTCAGTTGCTCAGAGGCCCCGTGACGTACCGCCCCATTCCCAGCAATGATCATGGGAAAATGGGCTTTGGTCACTAAACTCACTGCTTCTTGCAGTGCCTCATGATCTGGATCGGGTCGCCTTACCCGTTTGGATAAAATAGGTTCTCCTTGAGCTTCCATTCCCGCCACCTCTTCGGAAAATTCAATATGAGTGGCCCCAGGCTTTTCACTCTCAGCCATTTTAAAAGCCTTGCGCACCACTTCAGGGATGACCTGGACATTTTGAATAGTGCTGTTCCATTTGGTGATCGGACGAAAAAGCTCAACTAAGTCTAAATACTGATGACTTTCTTTATGTAATTTCTTAAGGCTAGCTTGTGCGGAAATGGCGACTAATGGACTTTTATCCAAATTAGCATCAGCCACCCCTGTGACTAAATTCGTAGCCCCTGGTCCCAAGGTGGAAAGACAGACACCCGCTTGACCGCTTAGACGTCCCCACATATCGGCCATAAAAGCAGCTCCTTGTTCGTGCCGGGTGGGAATAAACTGAATGGAAGAATTTTCCAAGGAGAAAAGAATATCTTCCATTTCCTCACCCGGCAGACCAAAGATATATTTAACACCTTCATTTTCGAGACATTTGACAAAAAGATCCGAACCCTTCATGGCTACACCTCTATTAGAGCAGCTGCAGCTTTGGTTAAGTTCTTAAATAATTTCCACTGGGCTTGCATTAGCCGCATTTTGCTTTCCCAATAACCTTGTTCAATGGTTTTACGAAAAAATCCCTGTATACACAAAGATTTATAGATCTCCAACGCATGCTCAGCGCTTTTGGCCATGGCAAAAGATTTGGCGGTTTTCCGGCAAGCAGCTTTTACTTTCTTTAATTTAGGCTCAGTGAGATTTTGCACCCATTCTATGCCTGAGATAAAATCATCGATATTTTCGTGCGCGAGTAAACGGCCATTGACACCATCCGTGACTACTTCACGAACTCCAGGCGCATCCACGGCCACGACCGGCACCGATGAAGCCATGGCTTCGTCTAAAACCATACCCTGCGTTTCGCTCTGAGAAGCAAAAACAAAAACATCCATGGCATGATAGGCACTCACCAATTCTTTGCCTTGAAATACTCCAGCTAAATGAAGACGATTAGCCATTCCTTCTTGGGTAAAAATATTTCTGATGACCTCCTCTGATGGTCCATGCCCGCCGACTAAAAAATGAGCATGCGGATGTTTTTTCAAAAAATCAGCCACAGCTTTGCTTAAAAATTCTAAATTTTTCTCCGGGGCTAGACGACCGATATGACCAACCACAAAAGCATCAGCAGGAATTTGGAATTTTTTACGCAAGCTTTTGCCTGCCCCCCGCATAAAATTAGCTACATAAAGGCCGGTAGGCACGACATGCACGGGAGTTTCTACCCCCCTGTCCTTAATCATTTTCATGATGCTTTCGCTGGGTGCAAACACGCAATCAGCCAAATTGGCATAACCTGTGGCTAATTCCACAATAAAACGCTTTAAAGATTCTTCATTGCCTGGCATATAATGCACATTTTCTTCATACAAGGTATGATGGGTAAATACCAAGGGTACATTGTATTTAGAAGCTACTCTTAAAGCGGTATCCCCGACTAAAAAAGGATGCTGCGAATGCACAATGTCAGGACGAAACTCACCTAAAGCCTCATCTAACACTCCCGGGATAGGCAACTGGAGAGAAAAATTAGTGCCGTTAAAATTGGGCAAACCTGGGATACGTACCACATCGGTCTCGGGTTTCATGTTTGGATATTCCGGCACCACAATAATCACGCGATGACCATGCTTACGGTATTCATGAGCAAATAATTCGATGGATTTCTCCAAACCTCCCACCAAAGGCTTATACGTGTTGGTCATCAATAATATGTTCATACTAAAACCTCCTGCCTGTTTAACTTCAATGAAGTACTGTCAGTTGTTACAATGAATGTTTCATGTCCAGGCAGACGTATTTCAATCCGTGGCGGTTTGCCATGCCATTTTGCTTCCCAGCTAACATCAATATGCTTTTCTGACACCTTAATCGTCACAGAAATGGGGCCATATAAAGTATGCGTAGGCCCTAAAAAAAATGTTTCATGGGTTTTAATCCATTCTTGAGGGATACCTGAACATAAAATAAGGGTCCGCTCTGACTGTTCTTCCCGCACAAACATATTACGCAGCATCATCACCCATTCGGCGCAAGCCCACACGTGCTGACCATCACCCATACAGCCGCCCTTAGTCCTTGGATGAATGGCTTCAGGCCATTGACCCGTGGGTGTGGCTAACTCGGCCACGGATTTGACAATATCAAAGAATTTCATGTCCCCCGCACGTAACAACACCTGGGCAATATGAAGGGTCAAATAAATGTTGATGCCCGAATGACTGATTTCATGATAAAAAGCCCCTTGTAAGAAATATTTATCCATTAAGAATCGGACGGTTTGTAAAATCCTTTCATCTTTATCTGAAAAAATCTGCAAAGGGTAACTGGCCACTAAACAACCAATAGCGCCCGCATCCATGCGGCGTGTAGCCGCAGCTGGAATACCACGATGATGCAACCGGTCTTGAGTCGTCGCAATGCTGCTTTCAATAGCATTTAACAATTGATTTGCTTGATTCTGAAAAACATTTGCTTGATTTCCATCATTGCCACGAGCTGTCAAGGCAGCATCTCTTAATCCAACCACAGCCCAAAAGTCATCCCAATAATAAAAATCACTTGGCCCAAAATGTTCCGCACTAAAACCCGCGGGCAATAAACCGGCATGCAAGGCATCCTTTTTGGAAGAAGAACGCTTATGTTCGATCCACTGGGCCCCTTGATAGATACTTTTGAGCCACTCCTTCTTAACCTTTTGATGAGTGGTATCAATAAACCGTTTCATGGCCCAAATGGCTTGACCATTGGAATCCCATTCGCCGTCTTGAGACATAAAATAACCATTTGATTTCTGACGGGAAGGAAAACGATCGATGATTTTCTCCATATTTTTAAATAGACCAACCGCCAACATCGCTTGCAAAATATAGGCAGCATCCCGAAACCAAAAATGTTTATACGTAAAAGGCCCTGGGTAAACATCATTGGGCGAATGCAAAATCATGGTTTTAATGGAAGCATGGTAAAGATACTCAAAACGTTCATCTGGAATTTTCAAGATACAAGTGTCTTGCATATGTTCCATCCATGGCTCATGGGTGCTAGTTTCTGTTTTGGACAGAGGAATCCTGACTGAAATTTCTTTGGGATTATTTGCATCCAACGGATACACCGCAGCAGAACTTGCCATTCCTATCTGGCAAAAAATAGAACGCTGGCCTTGTTCTTCGCTTTCAATCATGCTATTTTGACAAAGATCGCCGGAATTATAGTTAGCAAAAATATAGTGAGAAGGTTTTTTGTCTAAATAGACAATATCTTTATTATTAACCTTCCAGCCTCCACCCTCGCCCAATATCCCAATGTCTTTAACAAAACTAACTCCTTCTGGGTTATATGGTCTTATGCATACCAAAAGCCAAGCTTTTTGTGCGCTTTGAGCATGAATATTAATGACACAGACAGGCTCCACTTCTGCCTTCACTTCAACCCGTGAGCTTAATGTAACCTTTTCTGATTTTGATTCTGTTAAAACCGCAAAGGTATCTTTCAAATCAAGTTTCTGCTCTACATGGGCTAGACGGGAAGGGGCAAAAATACTCTTCTGATGCACAATCCAGGCATCGATAGACCAGCCATCAAAAAAAGGCGTAACCAATCCGCAAGGGTCCACAATGGGGAAGTCCCCAAAACCGGGCAAACCTACGGCGGTCCAATTGCGATGGGTCAAATTGATATGGGTTAAGCTAAAGGCCCGGGGAATAAAGGCCTTATCATTGGGATTAAATTGCCGCTCGACCCAAAAAGGCCATACCCAATCCAAATTATTTTGAATGGCTTGGCTGTTAATCAACCCTCTAGCCTGCAGCACCGCGCCTGAACGCAGTAATTCTGAAGGGACCCATACTTCGGATGGCTTAGAGAAATGCTGCAAATTAGAAAAGACCACCATGGGATCCAGAAATCCCTGTGTCTTGGCCAAACGTCTTAAGATAAATCTCCATACAGGCCACATTGTTTCTCTCTCCTATAAAGACAGAAGCCTTGCTTAACCCCAGCAAAGGCTTCTATCTAACACTGCCGTTTCATTTCATGGCTACCTTTATACGGCAGGTGGAACACGACGGCCGAGAAGTAAAGAAACTACAAATAGAATCAAAAACACCATGAACAAAACTTTGGCAATTTCTGTAGCGGTTCCTGCAATGCCACCAAAGCCTAAGAATGCCGCAATAATCGCCACTATCAAAAAAGTCACTGACCAATTTAACATAAATAGATTCTCCTTATAATTTCCCACCCCGTTGGGCGGTCTTTTTCATAGGCTGGCCACAACAGTTTTTAGGTTTATCAGAAGTTGCCCCACAAGCCTCACATTCATAAGCTTGGGCCTGCTCTGTAGTTTTTCTCATTTTCATATCCACCTCCTAGTTTTAAACTTCTAGTGTCATGATAGCCTTCACCACATGAAGAAATGGTTAAAAGAAAATTAAACTTAAGACTTATCTTTGTTCTTTGTAAAGCGCAAAATGAAGAATAAGCACGCCATTAGCCCCAAAACACCGATAAAAAAATAATATTTAATAAAAAGATTATCGAATTTTTTTCCGCAATAATAAGCGATTCCTGTCCACCACACCACCCACAAAATGGCGCCTACCATATTAAATACAGTAAATTTTGCCAATGGCATCTTAGCCATTCCGGCGATAAAACCGTTAAACTGCCGCATACCTATAATAAATCTTGCGAAAGTGACTACCTTGCTGCCGTGCTCCTTAAAAAAATTCTCCAACACTTCAAGCCTGGTTTCATTGATAAAGATGTATTTGCCATACTTAAGGACAAAATCACGCCCACCAAAATATCCTGCCGCATAACTAATATTGTTGGCAATATAGGTGGCCATAATGGCAAGCATAACCACCCAAGAAAAATTCAATATTCCTTTGGCAGCCACCAAACCTGCAACAATAATCAAGGTCTCCCCTGGTAGAGGCAGTCCCAAACTTTCTAAAAATACACCAAAGAATACAGCCCAATAGCCGTAATGAATAATATATGGTCTTACTGCCTCTACCATGGGAACCAGGGAACTTTAGGTTTTATCCCTATTGTTCAGCACCTTGATTAGCTTCAAAATTGACAGAGTCTTGGGCAATTTCAGTAAGTTTGAAATTAGCATCTTTTTCTTCTTTTAAAGTATCCTGCAAGAGAGACAAAATTCGGTTATACCCTAAAATCGATGCATGAGATTGGGCTGTCCCATACGCCGCAATTTCGTAATGCTCTACCCGTTGGGCAGCGCCGATGATACCAGCATCACGGGCAGCACATTTCTCCGCCTTGGCAATAACTTCCTCTCCTTCTTCGATAAGCCCTTTCATGGCCTTGCAAGTAAGTTGTTCAGGTTTATGCCCCAATACCTTGAAGGCTTCTTCCAACCGGCTGGCATGGTTTTTAGTTTGTTCCAAATGCATTTCGATAGCGGACTTAAGCTCATCCGAATTCGTGGCCTTGGCCATTTTAGGGAGAGCCTTAATCAGCTGATTTTCGGCACTATAAAGATCTTTTAATTCTTCTAAGAATATTCCATCCAATGATTTTATTTTGCTCATAGATTCCTCCTGATTGTACGGTCTCACGCAACTTTGATCCTTCTATAAATCAACTGATAATTTACCAAAATATAAATGAAGCCACGATGAAGAAAGAATTAAGACAAAAAAGATAGGCCACAACTATTATTCATAATCATGGCCTGCGTGTGGGTGATATTGGAGGATTGGTACAGCAGCAAAAACTGCGGAGAAAAACTTCAACGATAAGTTTATAATACCCAAACAAGAATGAAGAAAAGATGAAAATAGAGTTAAATCTTAGTATCCAAAATTTCTTTAACCCCTGATTCTTGTTCCTTATCAATGATGCCTGCATCCATCAATTGCCTCATATGTTGTTTGAAGGTATGCATTCTTTCCGATTGACCTGTTTCCATATAACCGCGTATTTCATGCACCCGACGTTGGCGTATAAGATTGCTAATAGCCAGTGTTCCCATTAAGATCTCCGTGGCCAAAGCCATGCCTGGTCGATCAATACGTTTAATCAAATTTTGCGAGCAGATGCACTGCAAGGATTGGGCTAATTGCACCATCACCTGATCTTGTCGATGAGAATCAAAAACATCAATGATTCTGCTAATAGCCTGCACCGCACTGCCGCTATGCAGCGTCCCTAAAACCAAATGACCTGTTTCAGCAGCGCGCAATGCCAAAGAAATGCTTTCCAAATCACGCAATTCACCGACCACAATAATATCTGGACTTTCCCGTAAGGCGCTTCTTAAACCATCGGAGAATGATGGTGTATGCCAGCCCACTTCCCGCTGATGGATAAGCGAACGTTTATTCGCTAAAAGATATTCAATAGGGTCTTCGATGGTAATGATATGCCTCTCATCCTGTTGATTGATGGCATTGATAAATGAAGCTAAGGTGGTGGTCTTTCCACTTCCTGCAGGACCGGTAATCAATATAAGGCCATGTTTAAGGTTAACTAAATCATTAAAAACGTCGGGAACCCCCAATTCAGCGAAGGAGAGAAGGTTATGGCCGAGCGGCCTTGCGGCAATGGAAAGTCCTTTGTGATGCCTAAAAATATTTATTCTAAACCTACCGACATCTTTGATCTCTAATCCAAAATCGATATCCTTGCCTTCGGCGAAATCATTGACCTTATTTTGAGGAAGAACCAGATTAATGAAATTCTCAACAGTTTGATGATCCAAGATTTTTTCGGATAATTGCTTAAAAACACCATAAATCTTCAACGTAGGCATTTCACCCACTGAGATGAATAAATCTGAGGCCTGTCGGCTAAAGGCTTGCTGTAACCATACAAATAACGGATTAGTTTCTTCAAAAGAGTACACCGAGAGTCCCGAAGATAATTCTGCAAGTGAATCCTTGGATAAAAAAGATCTCTCGCAAGAAGGACAGCAAAAAGTAAAAGCCCTTCCTGAAAACATGATTTCCCTGGCCTCATCCTTATCCTGGATGATTTTAGAACAAAGATCGCAATGACCTATAATGGTATCTGTATACATGGACCTTCCGTAAAGAGAATCTTAGGCGCCTTCAAACAGCCTGGTGTTCTCCTTTAAGGATCCTTTCTGCCTCTAGCCAATTATCCAAATCACTTCCGCCTTTTTCTTCATGGATCTGATAGGCCAAACGCTGCACATCCATGTAATTAGGCAGAATCGTTTCCTGGGTTTCTTGATTTTCCTGCGACCCTATGGACATGGTTGATGATGAATGACTGGAAGAATGTACCCTGTTGTGATGGCGTTTTGACATAAACTCACTCCTTGTATTCAAGTTTAACAATATCTAGAATCAATTATAGGTGATTTAAAATGAAGGGAAGATGAAGACAAAATTAATGGGCCGAGGATACTAGTAAAGTCACGGGAAAATCACGAAACATCGCTTCTAAAGGCAGACCTTCTTTTACACTCAACTTTTCTTGGGTCAGGATATTGGTCCAATCAAACGGTGCCTCTGAGGGCAATGGCAAGAGAATATCTTTCCACTGATGCTGCTCTTGTGAAAATTGTCGCTGAAATCTTGGCGCAATAATCACAGCCCATACTGGACCTGCTCTCCGGGCAAAGGCTATGATATATTTATTAAGCTCGCCTACTACTTCCAAAGGAATGTATTCTCCTTTTAGAAATAAATCAGGATATTGCTGACGCATTTCCAAAACCTTGGAGATCAGAAATAATTTTATCTTGCCATCTGTTGGATCGGCTTTCAAAGCTTTGATAAAATCTGAACCGTCGTTCTTTTTAATTTCTTCTAAAAACTTCATTCGCTGTTGAAAATCAACCGGCCTACGGTTATCTGGATCAACCAGGCTTAAATCCCACAATTCACAACCTTGGTAAAAATCAGGAATTCCCGGGCAAGTTAGTTTAAGCATGGTTTGAGACAACGAATTAATCACCCCATCCATGGCTACCTGCTTTTGAAAAGGAAGAAAAGAATTTAAAAATTCGTTCTTCTCACCTTGTTTTAGTATTTCATCGATAAAATAGATGCAGGCTTCCTCATAATTAGCATCTTGTTTAACCCAGTTGGTGTGACGCTTAGATTCACGCAAAGATTTAATTACATATTCCTTCATGCGCCCAATAAAGGCCTCTGGATTAGCATCATCAAAGGAATAGGCACCAATCAAGGTTTGATAAATAAAAAATTCATCATTACGGTCAGGAGCAATAAGGCCATTAATGACTTTCTTTTTATTTTTAGTTAACCTACTCCATAAAGTAACCTTCTGTAGCCACTGCCGTGGTATTTCAGAAAGCACATTTAATCTAGCTCGAATATCTTCGCCCCTCTTGGTGTCATGGGTAGAGGTGGCATTCATAGTGAAGGGCCAATCTTTCTGCCGCTCCATCATTAATTCATGAAATTCCTTTAGAGATATTCCAAATACCGATGGATCTGCCCCCACTTCATTAAGCGAAATAAATCGATTATAAATATAAAAAGCCGTGTCCTCCGCCCCCTTGGCCATGAGCGCTCCGGAAAACTGTTGGAATTTCTTAGTAAAGTGATAATAGGCTTCTTTTTTAGAAGCACTAATATCTGCTGGAAATTCAAATAGCAAGATTTTGGATATAAAATCTAATTCATTAATAAGTCCCGGGTTTTTGTTTTCGGCCAAAGCGATGGCTTCCTTGATATGGATTCTGTCCTCGTCATTAAGCCCTCCATCTCCCATATACGCCCGATAGACGGGAAACTGGGCCATGATCTCTACAATGCTGCGGCGAAGTGCGTACATGGTCATGTCCCTGCCGTAACGATCCCCATTGATGATCTGTTTAAGTAACAGGGCTAAATTATCAATGTCTCCGGCCATATGTTGGCCCATGAACAATTTTTTCTTCTCTTTAACAAAATCTCTATAGGTACTGTTTTGCCCGCTAAAAGCAACATAAAATCGGTCGATGATCTTTTCGCTAACCCTATCCACGAAAACTTCATTAACCAAATTCATAAAATCATAGCCAGTGGTTCCTTGCACTGGCATGATGGAAGGCAGATGTTCATGAATATCCAATATCTTTTCAACCGTGATATACGCTTCCGGTGCCCTTTGCCGTATTTTGTTTAGATAGGTGACGGGATCATAAAGACCATCCACGTGATCGACCCTTAAACCGGTAATCTGTCCTGAGTTAATCAGTTGAAAAATCAATTGATGCGTGTGATCAAAAACTTCTTGCTCCTCAATATGTACACTGAGCAACCCATTGATGGTGAAGAATCGACGGTAATTGAGCTCCTCATTACCTACCTTCCAAAAGGAAAGCTTATAATGCTGTTCAGAAAGCAATTCATCCAATTTATTGAGGGAATGCGCATCCCCAGGAATACCGTTATAAGTTGAAATCAAAAACTCGATGTACCTTTTAATCAGGTCATTGGAAAAATATAATTTCCATAATTGCGCCTTTAATAAGGCCAGTTGGTTATAATAATTGCTTGAATCAGTCGATTCCTCCAAATTCTTAAAGCCGTTAATGATCTCTAAAAAATCAATATAGTCTTTTTCTTCACGTTGGATTTTATCGGTAAGCCAGTTTAGATCAGTTCCCAGCACCTTGCTGTAAGAGCCGACTTTTAAAGGAAATTTCCATTCATAAAAATGAACACTGAAACCATTCTCATCAAATTGCAATCTAATTTCATTCTTATCCAAGCATCTACCATAAAGATCCCCTAAAAAATGGGCCAATAATTTGCCTTTTAAATGTTCATAGGGATGGTCCCATTGAACATCAAAAAAAGCATAATATTTGGAACGCGATCCATTCTCAAATATATCCATCAACAAACGGTTGTCGCTGTCAAAGGCCATATGATTAGGCACAATATCTTGTATCCAGCCTAAATGCTGTTCCTGTGCCTTGGTGATTAGTCGATTAAAACCTTCCTGCCCCCCTAATTGCGCATTGATTTGTAAAGGGTCAATCACGTCATAGCCGTGGATGCTGCCGTTACGCGACTTAAAAATAGGAGCGGCATAAATATCGGATATGCCAAGCATTTGAAGATACTCCACTATTCGCTGAGCATCTAGAAAAGTAAATTGTGAGTTGAATTGAAGACGGTATGAGGCTAGTGGGATTTTCATATGCCTTGGTATAACACGAAACTGCATGGATTAATAATCAGCGAATCCCCTGACTTGATCCTTGGGTCAAGCAAAGATCCTTTGCCTTGCCAATGAGTATCGGAAGAATCCATCATCCTATCGCCCCTCTCGAAATCACTGTTAACAGTCACTTCCTGATTTGAAAAATTCATCAAGAGATAAACCGAGCTCTTCTCCCAAAACCGTTTGATGATAATTAGTTTATCCTGAGCCCTAATATCCATGCCTTGCCTGTTCAAATTGGCCAAGGCCGGGATTCTTTTTCGCAATTCCAACAGTGTTTTGTAAAATTCCCAAAGCACCTTAGATTTTCCTTCTTGGCGTTTATTCCAATTTAATTTGGATAACAAAAATGTTTTCAATGCTGCAGGATCTGGTGGTGGAGATGTCCAGCCGAACGAAAGAAATTCTCGGTGTCGGCCAGTTCGCACCGCTTCGATTAATTTCTCATCGTGAAAATCCATAAAATAATTAAAAGGAGCATCTTCCCCATATTCTTCACCCATAAAGAGTAAAGGAATATATGAGGAGAATACCAAGGCACCTGCGGCCAATTTCAATTCTTCAAAAGAAACCAGACTGCTTAAGCGCTCTGCTTTGAAACGATTTCCCACCTGGTCATGATTTTGCAAAAAAACTACAAATTTTTCTGACGGTAAATCTTTTGAGGAAATTCCATGGCAGCGTTTACGATAAGGAGAATAGTCTCCATCATACACAAAACCATCCTTCATGGCCTTGGTAATTTGCTCTAGGCGGCCAAAATCCTGGTAATATCCAAAATGTTCCTTAGTCAATACCGCATGGATGGCATGATGAAAATCATCGCTCCATTGACTGTCCATCCCAAAACCTTCCTGGGATGTCGGCAAAATAACCCTACGGTCATTCAAATCACTTTCGGCAATCAAATAAAATTTCCGGCCCCTTTGATGGGAAAAATCTTCTACAGCTTCTGCTAATTGCCTCAAAAAAGTTTTTGCTTCCATGTCAAATATGCCGTGAATCGCATCAAGCCTAAGGGCATCGATATGATAATGCTCCATCCAATATAAAGCATTTTGAATAAAATATTCCCTAACCCCATGACTATAGGCATCATCATAATTAATAGCAGCTCCCCATGGCGTACGGTATTTGTCGGTAAATACGGGCATGTACGTATGGAGCACATTTCCCTCAGGACCCAGATGATTGTAAACCACATCAAGGATAACGCTTAAGCCCTTTTCATGGCAGGCATTGACGAATTTCTTTAAGCCTGCTGGTCCACCATAGGAGTGTTGCACCGCAAACGGAAAAACACCGTCATACCCCCAATTGCGTGATCCAGAGAATTGCGCCACTGGCATGATTTCAATTGCGGTAATACCCAACTGGACCAAATCATCCAACAATGCTATGGCGGCCTCAAAAGTCCCTTCGGTGGTAAAGGTACCGATATGAAGCTCATAAATAATCATATTTTTAAGCTCCACGCCTCTCCAATGCTTGTCAGTCCATTCAAAAGAGGCATGGTCCACCACTGCAGAAGGACCGAAAACATCTTCAGGCTGATAGAAGGACGCTGGATCAGGGATTAGGAGACCTTCAATATTGTAAAAATACTTTGATTCAGGAAGAACATTCTCTACCCTAACTTGAAAGTAACCGTCTTGAGTTGATGGCAACTCATGTTCTGATTCTACCTTTCCCGTGCTCGGAGAAATAATAGAAACAGACAACCGCTTTAACAACGGTGCCCATACCACGAATTCACATTGGTGGTCTCCTAAATACCGTGCGCCGATATTTTTCATACACCTGCCCATAGGATTTTAACCGTGCGTCCGCTGCAGTAATGCCTGTCTTGATTCCTCAATAATCGTCGTTTATCGTATGATCTAAAATCCTCTCCCGGCCTTTGTGATGTATCTACCAAACGGTACCATTTCAATCCTTCATACTGGGGTAAATGAATCACGGTGGCCCGATGATTCATGTTGTAAATGAACAACAGATGGTAATCGCCAATGACAAAAGGCGCCTCATGCCCTGCTAATTGATAACAGATAGTTTTGAGTAAAGGATTGTCCCAACGCGGCGCATCGAGTTTTCGCCCAAACCAGGTGATATCCGCAGGGCCATCACCATTTTTATTTTCACCGCTAAAGAAACGCCGACGCCTAAGCAAGGGACAGCTCTTGCGGAAATTAACGAGTTTGCAACATAAATCAAAGATCTCGGGATATTTTTTCATATTATCCCAATTAAGCCAAGTCAGCTCGTTGTCCTGACAATAGGCGTTGTTATTGCCTTTTTGGGTGCGCATCATCTCATCACCGTAAAGCAGCATAGGAGTACCAGAAGAAAACAAAAGACAACATAGGGCATTTTTGATCATCTGTTTTCTTAAATGGATAATGCTGCTGTCTTCAGTCTCACCTTCAGCTCCACAGTTCCAAGAAGAATTATCGTTACTGCCGTCACGATTTTCTTCCTGGTTGGCTTCATTGTGCTTGTTGTTATAAGAAAAAAGATCATACAGCGTAAAACCGTCATGGCAGGTAATGAAATTGATACTGTTGTAAGGACGTTTACCTTCATTTTCATAAAGATCAGCTGAGCCGGTGATGCGTCTAGCCATCTCTCCTACTTGGCCTTGATCCCCTTTAAGAAATCTACGGGTAGTATCGCGAAATTTTCCATTCCACTCTGACCAGCCTTTAGGAAAATTACCCACCTGATAGGTACTTAAATCCCAAGGTTCGGCAATGATCTTGACCTTGCTTAAAATGGAGTCCTTGGAAATGGCCTCAAAAAATAGGGATGAGTGACTAAACTGACCCTCGACGCGGGCTAAGATAGAGGCCAAATCAAAACGAAAT
>Ga0206817_1096_pt1 | contig 28424 bp, 21 predicted proteins | sample Alteio_BWOrgCont_89_FD_152873 | JGI IMG/M metagenome (GOLD analysis project Ga0206817, IMG submission 152873) | Enriched cells from forest soil in Barre Woods Harvard Forest LTER site, Petersham, Massachusetts, United States -... | ecosystem: Environmental > Terrestrial > Soil > Temperate forest >...
GCTGCCGAAGTGAGTCGTAGGTGAGACGGATTCCAAGCTCGGGAATGACAACGGCGGTGTGGCTGTCCGCGAAATGTAAAACATCGAGTAGTGTCTGGACCGACTTCAGAGTCATTCGTGGCTGCCTTTGACGCTGGTCCCCGGAGGATATGCCGGTTTTGTTCGTTGTTCTTGGCGCGCGAAGGGTTGTCGCCGGATCATTACTTCAGCCGGAGTAGCCCTCGGCGTTCAGCGCCTTGCTAAACGCTTTCAAAAAAAACTGCACATTCTCGTCGGAGGCCAACGGGCCCATGACCCCGATGCGGAAGACTTTACCCGCAAGCGGACCGAAACCACCGGCGATCTCAATACCTTCATCATCGAGCAAGCGGCTTCGCACTTTCGCCTCGTCAACACCTTTTGGGACGCACACGGTATTCAGGGTGGCAATTCGGTGTTCCTCGGGAACGTGCAACCTCAGACCCATGGCTTCCACGCCCTTGACGAAAGCCTGATGGCAACGGCGATGCCGCTCCCAGCGGTTCTCGATTCGTTCCTCCGCGATGACCAGAAGGGCTTCGCGCAGCGCGTAAAACATGGAAATCGGCGCCGTGTGGTGATAGCGGTGGGACACCGTGGAGTAATCGTGAATGAGCTTGAGATCAAGATACCAACTGCGCGCCGGAGTGGTTCGAGCCCGCAGCCAGTCCATGGCCCTAGGCGAAATAGCCATCGGAGACAAGCCCGGGGGACAGCTCAACCCTTTCTGCGTGCAACTATAAGCGACGTCAATACCGGTCTGGTCGAAATTCACCGGCACTCCGCCGAGCGAGGTAACGCAGTCCGCGATTACCAGCGCGCTAACATCGTGGGCGGCGCTACAGATAGCATGGCCCGACTGCAACGCTCCGGTTGATGTTTCGGCATGGACATAAGCCACGACGTTGGGTTTTTCACGACGGATGAACTCCACTGCTTCGTCATCCGAGAAAGTTGCGCCCCACGGCTTCTCCAGGCGCGCCACATTCGCGCCATGGCGCTTCGCCATCTCCGTTATGCGATCGGAGAAGTACCCATTGGCGAAGACCGCGAACTTCGTACCGGGTTCAACGAAGTTCGCGACGGAAGCCTCCATGCCGGCGCTGCCGGTACCGGAGATCACCAGGGCGGCGCCGTCGTTCGTGCCGAAAGCCATTTTCAGCAACTGCTGCACGTCCGCCATGACCTGGATGAAGTATGGGTCCAGGTGTCCGACGATCGGTTTCGACAGCGCCTCGTACACGCGCGGGTGAACCATGCTGGGGCCGGGGCCGAACAGGTAACGGCGAGGTGGCTGCAGGGGGAGAAACAAGTCAAGTGCGGGAGCCTGCCGTTCTATCGTGCTCATAGCCCTCGTTTCTGGTCAGAGACAGTTTATCTTGCGGAACGGAATTATCCTGAGTCGCATCCGACAGTGGGCACTGATCACGCAATTGCCGTCAAGCGAATTCTGTCGATCAGTTCGATCAGCGTTTCTTATCAGGCTTTTCGTGCACACCCAATCCATCCACTATGGCCGGCCGGCACGAGTCAAACCGGTGAGTGGTGGCCCTGGACAATCATGGCCTCCGCGATGCGGCGCGCCTCGGGGAGCGTGGCAGCCGCCCGGGAATCAATCTCCGCCGGTAAATCGCGTTGAATCTTTGACAGTTCTTCGTCAAAAATACGAGTGGTCAATTGGGGAGAATGTTCGACCGGCTTGCCATCGTCGCCGGGGACTTTGACCTTGTGCCGCATGCGTTGCGCAATCATCAGGCGGTAGATGCGGTCGGTAGCCAGATCCTCCATGAAGCCATCGAGCAGGCTGGCGCCTTTGCCGTTGAGCACGCCGTTGCGATAACGAATCACCGTACGCGCGGCTGCTCGCGTTCCTGCAAGCGTCGTTGCGCCAACACCTTTCGGGGCAGGTCGAAGGTCTGGATGCGCGTTCGCCAGCTTGGGCCGTTTTGAAATCTGATTGGGATACGGAAACTGCGCAACCGCGATCTCGTTCTGGTCAGGGTGGCCGGTCCACGCCCCATCCATCAGGCAGTTAGCTTCGTTCTTCTTGTCTTCCTTGAGGACTTTCAGAGCGCGCTCGTTCAGTTCGGCGTCGCTGCGGCTGGGATAGAGCGCGGTCATTCCGCCAATGGCATGAGCTCCGTGCTTGTGGCAAATTTCCGGCATAAGTGTGCGGAAGTTCTGGAAAAATGCCACATCGTGGGGGATGGTGTTACGGTCAGACAAAATCCAGTTGGGATCCTCGGACATGAAATCGATCAGTGAGGCCATGTAATCCCATCGCCCTAGGTTCAACCCGAGGCAGTGCTCGCGAAGATTGAAAAGAAATTCTTCCATCTGATAGGCCAGCGGGTGCGCCTCAACCAGTGCCATGCACTTGACGTAGTCCGGGGACAAGCCTTTGTGTTTGGCGAGAGCTTGAAAGAGGTCACGCCACCAGAAGGCTTCTTCGGCAGACTCGCTCTTGGGGATGTAAACCGAGAAATTGTGCGGCAACCATGCGGGATCGATCTGGTACCAGATCAAGGCCAGATCGAACAGGGAAGCCGACGTGATCTCGTTCTTGACGACGCCTGCCTGGCTGAGATGCAGACCGCGGGGGCGCACCCAGGTTACGGTCTTCGAGCGCTGAACGGTGACCGTCTTTTTGCGCTTCTTGTCGTCGTAACTAAGCTCGTATTTGTATGCGGCGATGGTGTTCTTGATCGCCAGCATGATGTGCTCCCAGGTATTCGCCGTGGAATCTTCCACGTCCACCATAACGGCGGGAGATCCGGAGTTCAGCAGTTTTACGGTCAACTCAGCGTCGTCAGCGGGACCGGTCATCTGGTTGCGCTGGTCCGCGCACCAGTCGGGCACTTCAATCCGCCAGTCCGATGTTGTGGCCTCGGATGGAGGCAAATAGTTTGGCGGATGTCCGCTATGCGATCGCTGCAGCACTTCTGCGCGTGCGGCCACAAGTTTCTGTTGCCAAGGAGTGAATTGCTTGTGAAGCGGCAAGAGGAAATCGAAGAATCCCACAGGGAGATCTTTGTACGGATTCAAGTCCGCGGGCGCCTGATTCATCCGCGGGACAATGTCTTCATTGTGCGATGCCATGGGGTCAGATCGTCGGAACCTAACTTGCAAACATGCCAGGTGCTTTTTCGGAGTGTTCTCTTTGCATCTGAATTACTCTGAGTTTCCAGCACAACAACATCATTGCAGGGCGTGAATATGGAGTCAACTGCGTTCAGCGTTTACGCTGGTCGCAAAACTATTATGGGTGACGGCGATCGGAGCACGTGCAGTTTGCCTTGCCCTTAGCATGTCGCGGTTCTTGCATTGCATCTTGCGAGAGGGCGGAACGGTGGTCTGAGAAGATTATGTTACTGTTTCTTTAACCACCTTCCATCCGAGAATTGCCTCGGCCTTTCGTCTCATCCGCGACAGAAGAAAAAGATTACTTGACTCTCAGCTTCGAGGTGTGGTAAATAGACGCGCCAGCGGATTGGTCCGCTTTTCATACAAGTTATCAATTTTTCGAATAGGCGGTTTAGTGAACTGTCGCCCCGAGGCAGTAGGCGTGTGACCTTTCGGCACGCTCGCTCCGGGCCAGGCCGGTTGTTGGCCAAATCATGGTCGGAGAGGAAAACATGCGCTCGCTAACAACGTACGTCGCCGTTCTGATTCTCTTCACAACCTCAAGTTCGCTTGCTCAAACTCAGGGAGTTGCCGACAAAACCGGTGCATCTTTCTCCCCGAGCGCAAGTAAGGAGGAGGTCAACGAACTGCGCAGCGAGGTCGCCGCGCAACGAAAGACCATCGAAGAGTTGAAGACGATGGTGCAGCAGTTGGTCGAGGGGAAAGCCCCAGCAGCGACTCACGGAAGTCCGGCCGTCAAGCCGGTGGCTGACATCGGCTCGCCTGCGACCAGTGTGCAACCGGTGAGTGGCGGTGGGAGCGACGGCGTCCATCTGGTCAACACCGTTCTCGTTCAGCCTGAACCTGGGATTGAAGCGGTCATCAACCAGGCAAAACCGGCGGCCGAGCCCAAGAAAGAAGCTCCGCTCACGGCAGGATGGAACGGGGAGCATTTCTTCATCAAGAGTCCCGACGGTCAGTTCAGCATCAGCCCCTATGGGTATGTCGACGTCGATTATCGTTCGTACAAGGGCGACGGCGCTCCCTCTTCTACATTCGTGATCCGTCGCGCCCGCTTCGGGTTCCAGGGCATCTACGGCTCCCATTTCGACTATGCGATCTTGACTGACGCCAACGCCACCACGGGCGCAATTGTCCGCGACGTTTATCTCAACGTGAGGATCAAGCCCGAGTTTCAGTTCCAGGCCGGCCAGTTCAAAGAGCCCTTCGCCCAGGAAACTGGAATCGGTGCTACCAACCTGGATTTCGTTGAACGCGGATTACAGGCGTTGCTATATCCATCGGCGGTTACCGCGTTTCGCAGCCCTGGCATCACGCTTCACGGGGACATTGACGGTGGCGTCATGCAGTATTGGGCGGGAGCTTTCAACGGTAGAGGCGGCGTTGCCACGAACGTCACCAACCAGCCAGAGTTTGTTGGCAGGTTGCGCTTCTATCCGTGGCGCAAAACCAAGAACGAATGGTTGAGACAGCTGGCGTTTGGCGGGTCAACCAGCTACGGCCGTTCCCGAGGGCTTACCGGTGACGTGAGCTTCAGTGGAACGCTCCCTGACGCCACTTACACTTTCTTTCCGCAGCTAAGGATCAACGGTCCGGTCGAGCGCTATGAAGGTGAATTCACCTATATCAAGTCGGGTTACGCACTGCGCGGTGAGTACGTGCAGATGCAACAGCAGCGCGACGGTGTGGGCTCGGAGACACCCGGCGGTCTCGGATTCCTGACCATTCCCGGGATCGGCGCCAAGGCTTGGAACATCTCGACCACATACCTGCTGACCGGCGAGAAGCGTCCTGAGAACGGTACGCCGCGGGTCAAGAGCCCGCTCTTCGGCCCAGATACTCCTGGTGGCAAAGGACATGGGTGGGGCGCGTGGGAACTGGCCGCCCGCTACTCCGGGATTCAGGCGAATGCGCCCGCCGAGAGCTTTTACAACTACTACACGCCCGGTTTCGTCCCGCAGTATAACTTCCACACCTACGAGTACACGTTCGGCGTCAACTGGTACTTGAATTACTGGATCAAATATCAGTTCAACGTCAATGTCGATCAGCTGAAGCAAGCCAGTGTTACCGGACAAGTGCCGCAGAATTTCTTCGCCTTTACCCAGGAGCTGCAGTTTCGCTTCTGAAGATACGAAACGGACATAGATCGTGAATGTAGGGATTCAAGAGTGTTGGGTTGAACGCCAGGGCTGGTTGCAGCCTGCTCTGAAAGGAAAATTGCAGGAGGAGATTCGATGAGATCGAGAATTCTGCTTACTGTTCTTCTCACGGCATTGTTTGTAATCGCGAGCGGCTGCGGCGGCGTGAACGGTTGTCCCGTGTGCGGCACGACCAAGGCCGACGGGTACGCCGACATCGTTAACATCACGGTGCCGGAACACAATCCGACCGGAGAGCCCGGCGGTCCCTTCAACTCCTTCGACATCAGCTGGGTCGACTCGGTACACCATCTCGACTTTGTCTCGGATCGCATTGGACTGGCGGTCGTGGTAAGTGACACCATCAACAATGTCGCGGTGAATGCGATCCAGGGCGTGAATGCCGTGACCGGCGCCGGGAACCAGGCTAGCCTTTGCGATCCCAGCATACCGCCGATCGTCTCGGTGTTTGGCAATTTCACCCGCTTCGGGTGCAGGAATGCGCCCTTTCACTTGATTTCAGGGTTTGGCGCCAATGGCAAATTCGGCGGATTTCCCGGTGCGCAATGCTGCGCGTCCCGCGCCAATGGCGTGAATCCTATGTCCGGTCCGGACGGCCTCGAGGTGAGCGCGGACGGCAACATCTTGTTCGTGGGGAATGGCAGCTCTTCCGTCGTGGTCTTCGATCTGACCACGATGGACCTGACCAAGAGCCCGCCCACACCACCCACGGTTCTGGCCGACATACCCACCGGAGTTTCTGCTGACTATGATGGCCCGTTGGGCATAGCTCCCTGCGTCGCCTCCTGGAACGGAGAGGCGGGATCTGCCGCTGATTGCGGAGATGACCGGGCTGACGAAATGTCATACAACAATACGACCCATGTTCTTGCGGTCATCAACGGGGATCCGGGATTACCGTTTGTCACGTTTATTGATATGTCGCACATCGTGAGCAAGACGGGCACACTTCAGCAGCAGCATTGCCTGCCGATAGATCAGACATCCCCGTACGGCCCATACGCTGCGGGCCAAACCCCGCCAACTTATCCGTTCCAAGGATCGGCAACGACTTGGGTGACGCCGGCCGCGGGCGCCTCGTTCAACCCTCCCAGTTGCATCGTTGGGCAAATCTACTATGACGGTGCTGGTGGTGGGGCTTCGGGAGGACTAGGACTTAGTACAACCGTTCCGGTCGACACTGTCGGGGGTACGTTCCCTTGTCCCGATCCGTCCAACCCGCAGACGTTCGGCGGCGTGTCCGGTTCGGCGGCGACGGGTATTCCTGGAATCGGCGTAACTCCAAGCGGCACACCCTACACCATCCCGTGCCATCACGGCCCGATAGTCGATCAGACACTCGGGACGTTCTGCAGCCAGACCGCGCCCAGCAGCAGTTGCGCTGGCGCCATTGCCCCGGCCGGCCTGGGAGGGATGGTCTGGAATACCAACACCGGCCACTTGCTGCAGGCGAATGAGAATTCCATCGGCATTACCAACATCGGAAGCGTCGATGAAATCGATCCCCGGATCGGAAACCCGAATGGACCGGTGGTGATCAACAGCTTCGTGATGCCGAATTGCATGCCGACCAGCGTCACTCAGGGTCCCGGTGACAACTTCCTCGTGGGTTGCGCGGACCATGACGGTGAGGCATTCCCTCCCAACGAGTACATCATCAACGGCACAACCGGCGCGATCATCACCCAGATCACGACTGTTGGCGGCGTTGACGAAACCTGGTACAACCCCGGCGACAACCGCTACTACCTGGCGGCGAGAGACATGCCCAATGGTCCGGTCATGGGAGTGATCGATGCTGCGACAAATACCTGGCTGGAGAACGTCACCACCAATGCGAACTCGCACAGCATCGCGGTCGATTCGACTAACAACCATGCGTTTGTGCCGTTGCAGGCGGGTGGAATTTGTACTTCGCAAAGCAGTAATGGTTGCATCGGCGTGTACGCGCAGCAGTGAGTAGCGAATCGTGCCTGAATTGTGCCAAGCCCCGGATGCACTCGCGTGAGTCCGGGGTTCGCTCTGTGGGAATTGAATCTCAAACCGGGACAGGCCAACGCCTGTGCTATAGTTTCACGCAGTAGGCTCAGACCTGAAGTTGGTGTGACTTATGGAAAGCATTAGAAGAGCCGTTGTACCGAGCGGAATTGTAGTTCTGTTGTTCCTCACAGTTCTAGTAGCATTGTCACCTGCCAAGGATGAATCCAAGAAGCCTGCGGATGTGCCTGCAACCGTGATCGCACACCTTCCACTGCCTCAGGCGACGGGGAATCAGATGCTGCTACAGGACGACAAGGGAAAGAAGTACCTCTACGTGCAGCAAGCCACTAAACAGGGTTTCATGATTGTAGACGTCACCAAGCCCGAGAGGCCGAGCTTGCTCAAGCGGACCGCAGAGGCGAGCGAAGCGACCGCCGGGACTCTGGAGATGGTTAGCCCTGATGTTGCCATTGCGGAAGCGCCAGAGAAGAAGCCGACCACTCTAACCAGCAGTAACCATCCTACGGAGACCGTGCGGGTGCTGGATTTGAGCGATCCCCACAATCCGAAAACGCTTCACGAATTCAGCGGCGTCACCAGTCTCCTGCCCGACGGCGGACACGGCTTGATCTATCTCACTAACAACGAAGGGTTGTGGATCTTGCGCTACAATCGGCCACCATTGCTGGAGCCCGCCAAGAAGAAACCGCCCTGTAACTCCGAATCGGAGATCGCGGCCATGCCCCCGGAGTGTGACTAGGTTCCTTGTTACTGATCGGAGACCCGGCGCACGGTGCATTGCTTTGCGATGGTCTTAATCGAACTGATTGTCAACGTCACCGAGGATGCGGAGCCCGTTCTGGTTAAGGCATCGGAGCTTGTGCTCATCGAAGGTCCCTCACTCCCGGTTACTTCCACCCGTTGTCCCAGATACTGGCGGAGCTTAATTTTGCCGGTCGCCTGAAGTTGATAGGTGATGGCTGGCTCCTGCTTGGTCAGGATGTAATCGCCACTAAACTTGCCGACGCAGCCCTCTATGGTTACGTCGCCCTTGGAATTTTTCGACTTGGACGGGTTCGTCGTGCCGGGATTGCTGTTTTGTGCCACCAGAAAGCTGCCCGAAAGCATCAAAACGATCCAGAGCGTCCTCATAGCAATTTCTCCTTTCAGAGAGTGGGATGGCAACATTATTGCACGGGTTGGCTTCAAACCTTAGGAGAGGGAGCATGAAACGCATATTGATCGTCCTAATCATGTTCTCGTCGAACTTATTTGCCCAGAGTGCAATTCCCGCCGGCACGATCCTGCCCGTGGCTTTGAACTCAACTCTGAATTCACGGAGGCTCAAAGCGGGGCAGGCAATCACGGCGCGAGTGATGCAGGATGTTCCGTTGTCACCGGGAGCGACGATTCATGCCGGCGCCAAAATTGTCGGCCAAGTGACCGCTGTCAAACCAGCGGACGGTACCGGCGGCTCGCAAGTGTCTTTCCGCTTTGACACGTTGATATCCGGTAGGCAGCGCATACCGATCACCGCTAATTTAAGGGCATTGGCGTCGATGATGGCAATAGAGGCAGCGCAACTTCCGGAATCTGGCCCCGACCGCGGAACCTCGATGAATGCGTGGACCACAGATCAGATCGGAGGTGAGGTCGTCTACCGGGGAGGCGGGCCGGTGGCGAAGGGGTTGCAGTTTGTCGGAGAGCCAGTGTACGGCGGCGTGCTGGTTCACGTGTCTGGCAAACCCGGTACCGAGTGTCGAGGCGAGATCGAGGGCAATGATCGGCTGCAGGCGCTGTGGGTCTTCTCCTCCGATGCCTGCGGAGCGTACGATTTCCCCGATCTGAAGATCGCCCATGCGGGGAGAACCAATCCTCTTGGCGAGATTACTTTGGAGTCAGACAAAGGCGATGTGAAACTGAGGGCTGGAAGCGGAATGCTGTTGCGCGTGAACTAGCCGGCAGATCTCTGACGATTACTGTCGCTTCGAAACGCAAGGCGCTCACTATTTTCCGGTGGCCTGACAGCCATCGCCGTCCGCACTAAAGCTCATGTTCTGAAAATCAAACGTGTAGCTCTTGAATTGACCCAGAATGCTCTGACCCACGTTGCCGTAGAATCTCTCGTCCGACGATCCCCTCGCTTGGGTGATCACGGGCAGGTTGTTCATTGCGACGCAGGCTCCTCCGATTTTTATGTTCACCTTGTCGGCGAAGTAAGCCGCATAGGTTTGCACGCCACCTGCACCGGCTAAATCGAAATTGCCGATCTCTTGGGATGCGAAGTCTCCTTTGTGTTCAAGGTAATATCGCACGGTGAAAAATGATCCGGCCGCGCCGGTATCGATGGTGAACAACCTTTCTACCCCTCCGACCTCGGCAGCCACGACCGGCGTCAGTCTCTGTAGGAACAGGTCTTCTTCATCGGACATTCCCGCGGCCGGTTTTACGCCGACCCCAAATCGGCCATCGGCGAAGAAGGTGATTCGCCCCAGCGCCGATAACACCGGAAACCCTATGCTGCCGGGAATGCGATAGTTCAGGCCAGGAACTACGAGGTCATCGTCGCTAATCACGATGACCGCAACATTTCTTACTTTTGCATCGCCGATTCTAAGTTCTGGAATCACCGCGGTGTGAACTGTCATACTCTGCCCGGCAATCCCTTTCGAAGTCGCCACAGAGCTCGAAAGCTTCAGACCGAGCTGCCGCGCCAAGCCGAAGCTGATAGCCGACAGATTTGCCCCGGTGTCAAGAATCATTGATTCGTGGAACTTGCCGAGTTCGACGGATACCTCCGGAAGGCCGACTTTGTCTCTCATGATCGGCACAGTGAAAGGCGCCTTCAAGTCCACAGACTGCGGGGGCGCTCCTCGTAGCAGACTCCACCGGGCCGCCTCCCTGGTCGCTCTTTGCCTCTCGTTCTCATTCATCAACGATCCGAAGCGCTTCTCCAACTCCCCATAAGTGTCCACCGCGTCCGAGTAACGAAACGCCTTCTCGTAGTCATCCGCTAACGTGCTGAGTGCGAGCACTGCCCGCTCTTTGTTTGCGGCGGATAAAGAGGGCACCAGCGGTTCCAGCATCGTGATCGATTCTGCAACCCGGTTCCGGCGGTTAGCCATGACCCCTTCAAGATAGGCACGGTCCGAGGCGGTCAGGTTCGATTTCGACAACAGAGCGCCACTAAGTTCCAGATAACGCCGCTCCCGCAGAAGCTGATCCCAGTCGATCGTAGTGACTTCCGCCACTCCCAGGTTTTGGGATTGAGGCGACCACGCGACGAAAAGAGCGCATAACACGATGCTGGCAATGGAAGATATCAAACCTTGAACATCGTTAAGCACCAGACTCCTCCTCAGTCGGATCTATCCGCTTCGGATGGTTTGGATGCCCGAAAGGACTCTGAAGAATACGTCGCATTGCCTGGTTGGTCGAAATGCTTCTCGCCCGGCGAGACCGGCGCGCAGAGCAAGCTACTTGACGTGAGTTTCCTGATAGTGCAATTCCTTCCATTGTCCGCCGCGCCTTACCCAGAGTTCTGTGATATAGACCCGCGAAAAACGTACGACTGATCTGGGCGGGAACGTCAAGGTAACTTCGTAGATAACGAATGTGGCGTCAGGGCCGAGTGGAATCAGTTTCAAGCCCCACAATGTGTAGTCGGAAACATTTCCATTGGCCAGTTCGTTGAGGGCCTGGATCTTGGTGCGCTCGCCCTGGCCATCGACTTCCACTCCCTGATAGTCATCCGCCAACAATTCGGCGTATGCCTTTCTGTCTTTGTTCTTCAGCGCATCCCATTCCGCTTTAATCTTTGCTTGGAACACGTCCTTGAGACCCGAGTCGGCGGAGACGCTCGCGAACGGCTGGCTTCCTGCGGACTTAGGCGCCGCTGCGGGTTCTTGCGCTAAGGCCAGAGCCGTCAGCCCCGCAATGCAAGCGAAGACCAAGCAATGCCGCATTAATTCCTCCAAAGCGAAACGCAGCATCTTACCAGATTTCAGCCAACTACGGCCTTCTTCGTAGGAGCCGTGCCAGGGGGATGCTGCCAAGCGGCTGGTGTTAGGATACTGAACGTTCAGGCGCTCCGCCCGCAAGTCGCGCTGCGCATTGATTCCGCTGCGAAGAGCGCCGAGGAAGGCGAACCAAGCAATGTCGAACCATGAAGCCGAAGCCTTGGCGCGTGAACTTTCGGCTGCGTCTGAGACCGGCCAGATGGTCTCTGTCCCTCCTTCTTCGCGCCCCGGGTTCGATCTCAACACGGCTTATGAGGTCGAGGCGGCGCTCGTGCGGTTCCGCGAGGCTGGTGGGCACAGAGCCGTCGGCCGCAAGGTTGGTTATGCCAATAAGGCAATGTGGCGCGTGCTCAAGCTCGAAACCCTGGTCTGGGCGCACATGTACGAAGATACGGTTCACTACAACGACAGCAACTCGGCCACGCTGAACCTCCCGCATCGCCGCTCGCTGAAGATCGAGCCCGAGATTGTTTTTGGCTTGAAGCAACCGATCACTGCCGATGGCCTCGATGCGACGGCTGCCCTCGAATCCACGCAATGGCTGGCGTTGGGATTCGAAATCATTGATTGCCCTTTTCCCGAATGGAAGTTTCAGCCCAGTGATTTCGTCGCATCTTTCGGCCTTCACGCAGCACTCGTGATTGGAGGGCGCGTGCAGGTGCAGCCCGACTTGATAACCACCCTCGTGGACGAGTTGCCGCGATTCAAAGTGCGCATGTCAAAGGACGGAGAGTTCGTTGAAGAAGGATCGGGCAGGAACTCCTTGAAGAGCCCCGCATTGTGTTTAGCCGAACTCGGCGCCGCCATCGCGCGGCGATTCCCAACCCAACCATTGAGTGCCGGGGAAATCGTCAGCTCCGGAACCCTCACCGCTGGACACCCGGCCGACAAGGGCGACGTCTGGACTGCGGATGTCGAGGGCCTGCCTCTGGCACCCCTGACCGTGCGCCTGACTTGAACGTTCGTGGACGGATTCGGTGGATGGTGCCCGTGACCGGAATTGAACGCTACGTCTCTTTCGAGACACCCGGGATTTTTAAGTCCGCTGCGGTAAGCTGTAAATAATTGACAAATAATAATTAAAATTGAATAGGTGTAAAAATATGTAAGTTTCTGTGCAATTTTTGAAGGACCGTTTTGCCGTTCCATGTCACGTCGCGCGGAAGGTCGAAATTTACTGAAAGCAATCGGGGCATGCGTACCTCGTCGAAGTCCAGCGTGTGGTTAGCATCTTATTATTTCGGTGCACCGGGCGGCTCAAATATTCTGGTAGTGACCAAGCGCTTGTCGAGCAACAAGCTGTTTCGCCGAATCGATCAACTCCGTAACTTGCCGGCGAGCCAGTAATCGACGCTGAACTTTCCCGGACCAGAGCAGATCAGCCAGATAAAGAAGAGCACGTACAAGACTTCCGGGAGGTAGAAGAAATCGTCAAGCCAGTTAAGACGCGAAAGTCCTTTAGGCAGGGTGGAAAGCGCGGTGGTCAGGGTGGCGACGCTCATATCGATCAATAAAGCTGCGCTGGCCGGGCTCGAAAGAAACCCCACGATCACCAAGGATCCGCAAACGAACTCGACACTCGAAACGAAATAAGCTGTCTGGTGAGGAAACGGGACTTTGGCCTTAACGAGCGTTTCGTAAATAAGCTTCATGCCGCTGGCGACAAACAGTTTGTTTGCTCCGGAGACGGCGAAGAACAACCCGATCGAAACACGTACCAGCAGGATGGCATATTGTTCCAAATCACTGCTGCCTAGCAGCGCAAACTGGACCAACCGTTTCCAATCCATATTATGCGTCCATCTGTTCGACCCATTGAGCGCGCCATGCGGGAGCCACGAATGAATCCGCAAAGTACTGTGTTTCCCGCGCAACCCTGTCGCCCCTGAACTCCATGATGCTCACGGTGTAGGACGGCCTGCCGTCATATGTCAGGATGAATTCGGTGACCCAAAGATCACCTCCGCCAATGATTCGCCGGACAGTAAACCGCTTTTTGCTCGGCTGACTAGCGCGCTGGCCCTGTATGTTGCTTCGACCGCAGGTTCGCTCGCCTGATTGCGGGTAATCCAGCACCGCGTCCTCGTGATAGATGCGGTGCTCCGTTTCAAAATCGTTGGCGTCGGACGCCGCCCAATGCTGATCGAGTGCCGCACGGATCTCTTGATCTCGCGCTCCAGAACACTGCTCCGTCTTTTGTTGATCGTTCATCTTGAGTCCCCAATTTGATAATCGGCTGGCTACCAACGACGAGCCGGAGCTGCACCATCCACGTGGAGAATCTCTCCGCTCACATGGCCTGCCTGTGCCAGGTAAAGCACCGCATCGACGATATCCTTGACCGTCGCCTTTTTCATAGCCGGCCGCAACCTCGAGTCGGTGGGATCATTCTGGTGCATCGGTGTATCGACTTCGCCGGGGGCTACGGCATTAAAGCGAATGCCATCTTTTGCATACTCGATTGCGAGATTCTGGGTTGCTGAATTCAATCCACCCTTCGTAATCATCGAAATCGAGCCATTTTCGCCCGCGATTGGCCGATCGGCAAGCGCCGCGGTGATGCTCACAACGCACCCCGATTTCTGTTTAACCATCTCTTTCACGGTTCGCTGAGTGATGTAGAAAAATCCGAGCAGATTAGTTGAGACGAGGGCGTCGAAGTCCTCGGTAGTGAAGTTAGTGAAAGGCTTGGTTAGGAAGATGCCAGCGTTATTTACCAAAACATCGATAGTTCCGAAGTTGTTGATTGCTGCTTCGACCGCCTGGGCAGCCGTTTGCTGCTTGCCGATATCGCCATCGAGGAGAACCAGGCTGCCTGAAGTAGTCAACTCTCGATTGGCTTCACGAGACGTCGCGACGACGTTATAACCTTCTCTCAGGAACCTTTCGACTAAACCCGCGCCAATACCCCCCGATGCTCCGGTTACGATTGCTGTTTTCTTGCTCGACATGAATAACCTTTCGATTGAAGGTTCGCACTAGGTATCAGTTCACCTAGCTGCCGACTGCTGCCGATACCGTGCGGCGTCGACCCGATCTGCCAGTCTGAGCTGACGCTGCGATCGCGACTGATCGCCAGTCGCGAGCTCCGGACCGAGACGGGCTGTCCGTAGTATTCGATTCTTCGAATACAATAAATTCAGCCTGCACAACTGGTTACGACAATGGGGCATTACCCATGTCAGCTGCCATGCCCATCGCGTTATTGTTGACGACGACATCTCTGTGCGCGAGTCTCCGGAACTCCTTATCCAGACCCAAGGGTGGCAGCCAAACGGTGCGACTATTTTGTGTTGAGCATCAGAAGTGAGATCAACAAAGCCGAGATCCGCCGTGATGTCGCCTCACCCGATTGTAATGATAATCAAGTTGTTGATTCTTAGTGATTTTAAGTCCCGTGCGTCTGCCAGCCACCCGGGCGGTCAGGGAAGTGGTTTAAGCCAATATATCAGGCCACTGCCACCTACTCGAGTGCGCGGTTCGTAAGCAAATAGTTCCCGCCGCTTTCGGCCACAACGTGCAGGTTATTAAGGCCGACGAGTTGCTCCAGATGGGGCATCTCGGTGCCGTAGGCAACGAGGTACCAGCGGGACTCTCCCGTCCACACCGATATGAATTTGCTGTCATCGATGAATACATGGGGAGCGTCGGGCGCGTATGAGCCATACTCCAGGTTATTGGTACGACCGTTTAGAAGCAGCGCGGTTCGATTGGCATAGAAGAAGACCGAAGAGAATGCATAGTAAGCGTCTGCCTCGATCAATCCGCCCGGCGGACTCTGCTGCAAGCGCTCGGCTAACGGGTAGGAGCCGAGGTAAGAGTCGAAACGGATGAGGGCGATCCGGGCAGCCTGGAAGAAGATGATCATACTGGCGGCGACGGCTAACACGGTTCTGCGGACGTTGTTCCGCGAGAACACCAGAGCCAGAGCGCATCCTCCGAACGCAAGGGCCGCGACGGCCAACGGCAATCTCAGGTAGGCGAAGGCGTTAAGCGTGAGGTCCCAGATGTGGCCAAGGGAATGAGTGTACAAGTCAGGATGCTGGGTCAACGCCTGTGAAATGTCACCAGCCGCGGGAACCTGCCAGACTGACACCAGCAAGACTGAAAGCACAGCAAACAGGATCGTACACGTAGCTAGAAGAGCGTATGTGCCCGCGCGTATCCAGCGGTTGCCGCTGCTGAGGATTGATCCAACCAGCAGCGCCAGCGCGGGATAGATCGGCATTGAATAATATTCCTGCGTGGTCGAGAAGGTGAAGAACAGCATCACTACGCCGATCCAGCAGACTGCCATCAACCTGGCTCTGCCGGCGCGCGAGGTCGGCCCGTAGTCGAGTGTTGGCGCGGAGAGCAGATAGAACGACCAGGGAAATATCCAAAGCAGATTCAAAATCCAGAACCAGAGCCTGGGAACCGTGTCGTAGTCGCGTGGGTATCGCAAGCCCAGAAAACGCAGAAGGTGCTCGTTGAAAAAATAAAACCAGAAGAATCCGCGGTACTCTCCCGGCCCACTGTGCAGGGAGAAGGCAAAGTAAGGCGGGTTGCGCAGAGTGGCCAGCGCGTACCACGGCGTAGCGATCGCCAAGGCAACGGCGATCGCGAGGCCAAGATGGAGACGACGCCACGCCCCCCAGGAGAACAGGGTGCGGGTGAGCGCCATATAAGCCAGCGCGGCCATCACGGGGAAAACGACCGCGATCAGGCCCTTCAGCAGCAGACCGGCTCCCAAGCAGCAGCCGAGGATGACGGACCAACGCCTCCGATTTTCCCCGTCGGGTTCGAGCAGGCGCAGCCACGCCCAGATGGCTCCGGTGATCGCCAAGGTCAAAGTTGCATCCGGGATGAGGATGCGCGTGAAGAGGAAGAGGCCGACCGAGGTGCTGAGCGCGATCCCGGCGTAGAGTCCGGCGGTGTCATCGAAAGCCCAGCATCCGAAGCGGTAAGTAATCCAGCACAAGAGCACGACCGCGAGCGCAAGTGGAATGCGCGCGGCCCAGTCGTGAACGCCGAAGATCCGGTAGGAGACGGCGATCATCCAGTAATTGAGCGGGGCCTTTTCGAGATAGGCGATGCCGTCGAGGCGGGCGGTTACCCAGTCTCCGGATGCGAGCATGTTGCGGGCGATTTGCGCCTGGACCGCGTCGACGTCGTCCATGAGATGCGGAGGGCTGGGGATACTTACGAAGAAGACGAGGCAAGCAATTGCGGCAACGATCCAACCTGGTCGAGCACTTCGAGGGGCGGGTTTGGCATGCGGGTCTGTTGTCGCGGCTGCAGGTTGCATCGTTGGATCCAGATCAACAAAGGTTATCAAACCCTGTAAGTGATCGAAGTTCTGCGCTCTGCCGAAGGGTTTGCCGCGAGAGGTCGATCTTCGGAATTCGAGGGGCGGGGCTGTTCCACAATGGAACGGGTTTGCGGTTTAGTAGGGGGGACCCCCCTCCCCCCTGTTGTGTGCAAAATCTTGGAAACACGGGATTTATTCTACGACTACGTGCTAGATCTTTGAGTTTAAAGGAGTTACACGCAAAATCTAGACAACATGGGAGTTACGCGTGGCGCTGGCATATCTTGCCTCCCGTTTTGGGCCAGAGGGCCTGGAACGGAAAATAGGACCACGGGCTCCGTCCGGTTGTCAAAGATCTTCAATTATCTTGCAGATAATGCAAGTTCTATAAGATTATCGGATTTGAAGTGTGTAGTCAATGATAAAGAGCGCCGCGGAACTAGCGGGACGAATAACACTCCCAGGTCTCGAAAAGCGCGAGACCTGGGCACCCGGTACCATCGAGAATTCATTTCCAACTGCGTCGCGGGGGCTTAGGTCCCGGTGCCTGCCAGGGCGACCATTTGCGGGCTGCCGCCTCCGTCATCGCTGATCGATAGATTTGCGGAGCGTTGGCCTTTGGCGGTGGACAACGGTTGCGCGGTTGTTCACAACCGCGGGGGAATTTCTAACGTCGGACGGGTTCCTTGTCGGTTTTGTGAGGAGTGGCATTGCGCTGACGAAGGGGCGCGGTTGGTGGTTGACGGAGCTGACGAGCTTCTACTTTGGTTTGCGGCGCGTCTCCGATGAATTGAAAGCGGCCGTCGGGCAGGAGATTGTAGCGGCGTCCGCGCCAGTCGATGGTATTGCCGAAGAATCCTGCGACCCAGACGCAGGCGCTGATCAAGTCTTGAAAGGGAATGAGCCACCATCTGCGGCGGGTGAGCGGATCGCGCAGAACCCACTCGGCAGTGCTCCATGCGGCTAGGGCGCGAAAGAGAACCGTCACTGCTACCAGAGGCCACAGCCTTGGCGCGGCGAGCCAAAGCAGCAGCGCGAGGGGAAGAGGTTTGGTGAAGATCTCGCCCCAGTAGCCGGCGGGCCGGGAGCGGCGGGTGCTGCGTGCCCAGCGCAGGCGATGGCGCAAACTTTCTTCGAAGGTCTGGCCACCGATGCGGTGCTCGATTATGCAGGAAGAGAGGACGACGCGATATCCGAGTTGGGGGGCGCGGTTGCCGATTACGAAATCTTCGGCGAGGTAATGGCCAAGCTCTGCGAAGCCGCCCATTTGTTCGATGACTTCGCGGCGCGCGGCCACGGTTGGGCCGAGGGCAAAATCCATCTCGACGACCAGCCACGCTACCAGCACGCCCGACAGGAATTCCGTGTTCATGCCGATGGCCTCGAGGCGCGACCAGAATTCCTGTCCGGGGACGGCGCGGTAAGGACAGGTGACGACACCCACGGGCGGGTCGTCGATTTCGGCTGTCTGGAACTCGGCTGCCATGCGGCGCAGCAGATCGGGCGCGACGTGCACGTCGCTATCGCTCATGACCAGGATTCTGTGGCGGGCCTGTGCAACCAGATGCGCGAGACTGTGCGCCTTGCCGTTGGGTACGGTCGGGTCGCCAGTCTCGATCAGATGGACTCTCGGCCCGTGGGGAAAATCATGGCGGACTTTTTCCACCACCGCGGCAGCCGGGTCGGCAAGGTCGTGGACGGCAAACAGAATTTCGTAGTCGGGATAGTCCTGGGTGAAAAAGCTGCGCAGATTCTCTTCGAGATGATCGTCTCGTCCGCAAAGCGGCTTCAGGACGCTGATGGGCGGCGGCGCAAAGAGCGGAGGTGGAGCAATGGACAAATAACGACGTGCTGCGATGGCGGTGAGCACGCAATAAACCCACGAGCCAAACATCAAAACCAGCAGGGCCACGAGGGCCGATGTCAGCAGCGGCATATCAGTTGCCAGGGGAAATCACTCGCCGGGGACGCGATGTCGAATTGTCTTTCAAACATCCGGCGAAAGTCTACCATTGCAAGGCGTCCCCGCGAGCTTTTTCGTTGCAGGTTGTATTCCAGTATAAGGTGGCCGGAGCCAGAAAAGGCGGGACTTCTGCTATCATGAGCGGTCGCCCAGCGATGAGAGTCCCTGCCGGCAGTTCCGTTCTCCTCGTCGTACTGCTCTTTTCTACGTGCTCGTTTGGCCAAGTGCCGTCAGCTGGGTGTGATTCCAGCAAAATCGCACTGGAGGATTGTACTGCTCTGACACAGGTCGAGCCGGCACAGAACCTGTTCACGCCTACGGGGAGTTTTTCCGATCACAGTGCGCTGCTGGCAGAGCGTTCCGGGGTGACGACGGATCGTGATCCGGCTTCTGGAGGAGCTGCGAGTGCTCCTGTGCCTCTCAAGACGGAGGGCTTTCATTGGCGGCAAGCTTTAACGGAATCGTTTACGTTCCTGGTGATCGAGCAGGCGTATGTGGTGCACACCGACTTCAATTGGGTGGTCATTGAAAACGGGATACCTTTCAATCACTACTGGCGCGACTACAAGCAGTCGCTTTCCGCGTGGGTGCATTCAGGGTGGAATGACGGCGACCCCAACTGGTTCGGGTATGTAGGGCATCCGATTCAGGGGGCGTTGACCGGGTTCATCCAGATTCAAAATGATCCGCAGGGAGCGAAGCTGGAGTTTTCCAAGACCAAGGCCTACTGGTGGAGTCGCTCGAAGGCTGCATTGTGGAATGCGGTTTACAGCACGCAGTGGAATCTTGGGCCTGTGAGTGAGGTCACCGTCGAAAAGTATGGAACGAGAACCAGGGCACCTTGGAATTACAACGGGTCGTATCCTTGTTCGAAACATTGTCTGACAGGTGTGGGTCAGATTGACATTGTGATGACTCCGATCGCGGGCACGGGATGGCTGATCGGGGAAGACTTTTTGGATAAGGAAGTGGTGCGGCGGGTGGAGGGAGCCACACAGAACCGGCTTCTGATAGACACTGTCCGCGTTGGTCTCAATCCCATTCGAGGCGGAGCCAATGTTCTTCACGGAAAGAGCCTTTGGTACCGTGCTTCCCGCGATGTTCAAAGAATGCCGCCATTGGCTGCGCAGAATACTTCGTCTTCCGCTCGCGAGACCTCGAACACACAAGCTCCGAACCATGGAGATGTGTTCTTCGGATACTCGCACATGGGTGGAATCAGCTGCCAAGTTACATTCTCGGGTGCCAAGACTGCCTGCGACCCGTTTTCAGCCAAGGCCGCGAATCTCAACGGTTGGAACGTTTCGGTGGAGAAGAAATACCTTCGCTATTTCGGAGCGGTTGCGGATTTCAGCGGGCAGTATGGCGGTGTGAGCCAGCGAAATTTCTTGTTCGGGGTGCGAGGGGGAGCTTCGATTGGAAGGTTTCGGCCGTTTGCGGAGGCCCTGTTCGGAGCGGTGTATGTGCAGGGAAAAGGGTCGGCAACGTCCACGTCCGAGACATCCTTTGCTGAAGCGCTGGGTGTGGGAATCGATTTCCGACTGATGCGGTTGCTCAGTTGGCGCATTCAAGCTGATGAAATCAAAACGCAATTGACTGCCTTTGAGCAGCAGAACGTGCGTGTATCTTGCGGAGTAGCGGTTCGATTCTAGCTGTCCTTATGGGCGGAAAACTCTGCCTTTGATTGCAACCACCTTTCATGCGTTCGGAAATCAGGCTTCAATATTGACGAATAGGGGACTAGAATTGGTAAGATTCCTTCTGGCTCCCTGAGGGAACGACGTGAGAACGAGCGGTGTTCGGCGTCGGGGATTTGGCGAACCCGCATTGCCGAAATGCAGGGATGTAAATTTTTAACTGCTATCGTTCTCGCATTTTGCAGCGAAACCATATATCCTTGGGTGAAATCAAACGGCTTCTTCGTACAGAGAGCACCACAAACATCGCGTGAGGGGGCGCATGCGAAGGTGTAGAGGTTTGTTATGTCTGATTCGGTCGAGAGCGTACAAGTTTTCATATTGGCGGAGAACCGCCTTTTGCGCGAAGCCCTTACGCGCATTCTGAGCAAGAAAAGCGACATCCGGGTTGTGGGTGCGTCCGCATTCTCGCCTGATGTTGTCGGGCAAATCAGCGGCTCGGCTCCGGATGTCTTGTTGTCGGACTCAGCTGCAGTCTCGCTATCAGACTTGCGCCTGGTATCAGAAGTGCGGGCCGCGATCCCCGGTCTCAAGGTAGTCATGATCGGTATGGATGCCGACCCGCATATCTTTCTACGCGCCGTAAGGGATGGGATTGTGGGCTTCGTGCTGAAGGATGCTTCCGCGATGGAAGTGGCGGCTGCGGTGCGTTCCGTGGCCAACGGTGACGGTGTTTGTCCCCCGGGTCTGTGCCTGACGTTGTTTGAACACGTCGCCAATCAAAACGCCCAGCCATCCCGCTTTGTGATCCGGAACAATCTCGGTCTCACGCGAAGGGAACAGCAACTCGTTCAAATGATTAGCCGTGGACTTACGAACAAGGAAATTGCCTCCCAGTTGAACCTCTCGGAGCAGACGGTGAAGAACCATGTTCATCGGATGCTGCGCAAGGTGGGCGCAACCGACCGGCTCGGTGCGGTAGAGCTCTGCCGCGTGCCGGGAGCAGTCGCGTGAGTACTTTTTAGGTACTAGTCCGTCGCGGAGGCGGGACGGATTGTCGACGCCACATGAACCTTCTTGGTACTGCCTGCCTTGAGTCTCTGAACCTGATTTGAGTCTTATGTTTTTGGGGAGAACAGGAGATACTGCCCGGCACGGAGAGGATCGTGCAAAAAATCAGAGTGTTGGTTGCGAATCGGCCGCGCTTGATGAAGGACTTGGTCCTTGCCACGATTGGGGATCAACCTGATATCGAAGTCGTCGGCGAAACCCAGGACGAAGCCGAAATTACAGAATTGGTGGAACGGACGCGTCCTGACTACTTGATCATTGCGTTGGAAAACCCCGAGGTTCGGCCAGGTCTGAGCGGCTTTCTGCTGGGGCGTTATCCGGAAATGAAAATTCTGGCGCTGGCGGCGGAACGGAATAGTGGCATTTTTTATTGGGCTTTTGTGGATATCCGTTCCATGCATGTCGAATCATCCGAGCAGGGCATCTTAAGTGTTTTGCGAAGCAAGCCGGAGTTGGTTGGAATTTAAACGCACGGATGCGGATGACGAAAAAGGCCGGGGTTAAAGGCGGAGGCGGTCCCAGAAAAAGCCTGACTGCCCATCGGGAGTCTGTAGGTCGCGGAGTCGTAGGCCGTTTGAGCTCACCCTCCGCGACTTCGTGCGTTGACAAGGGTTTGGATACTGCGTTGGTCTAACCGATTTTGCCGACGGACGATGAAGTAACTGGGTTGCGGTGCACGTAAGATCGGTAAACCACGGGAATTGATACGGGTTAGCTCACAGATACCCTGTAAGTGAGAGGGCGAAGCTGTAGCTGGGGTCGGATAAATAAGGATTGAAGAACTTGACGGAGAGTCCTGATCTCGTCGCTGTGACCGAGCCTTTGCACACAGGTCCGCAGCCGGAAGCACCTCTGCAATCTCACTGGTACGCGGCCCATGTGCGTTCACGCCACGAAAAGCAAGTCGAACGGCAATTGGAAGAGCGGCGGGTCACTTGCTTCTTGCCTGTGTATCGCAGCGTTCGCCGATGGAAAGACCGCCGCAAAGAGCTGGACCTGGTGCTTTTCCCTGGCTACGTTTTTGTGCAACTCGATTTGAAAGATCGTTTGCGGGTGTTGCAGGTGCCCAGCGTGGTCCGCTTCGTGAGTTTCAACGGCTACCCGGCACCGTTGCCGGACAGCGAGATCGAAGCTCTCAGCAACGGGTTAGCCAAGGGCGTTCGCGCCGAACCGCACCCGTATCTGAAGGTAGGACATCGCGTGCGCGTGAAGTACGGACCCATGGCCGGTACGCAAGGCATCCTGGTACGCCGGAAAGATAAGTTTCGTATCGTGCTTTCCATTGATTTGATCATGCGTTCGGTCGCGGTAGAAGTCGATGAGGCCGACGTCGAGCCTTGTTGAACAATCGTTTAAACGATCGTGAGTTCGGCATCCCTTCTAAATATTTTCTAATCGACTTGCTTCTGACAATCCAGAGATCCCAGCTTTCAGCCGTGCAGAGGTGTTATGAGTAAATTCCTTTCCATAGTTCGTCGCCGCACACAGATGACGTTGCTTTGTATCAGCTTGGGATGTTCCGCGATCGCGTGGAGCCAACAGCCAGCGGCCTACAGTCGCAGCACGGCAATTGACCAGGCGAACTCCCGCGCGGAGCATGAAGCGGAACAGATGGTTTCGCTCTCGCCTGACAGAATCCTCGCCATCCTTCGCCAGGAACCGGGACTGCTGCTCCAAGTCAAGAAGGCGCTGGTTAGGAAGGCTTTCGAGCAGGGAAGAATACTCGATCCGAACGACCTCACTGACGACGCGCTGTTTACACTGATTCGGCAGGATGACAACATCCGTGTGATCGCGACCCACGAGATCGTGGATCGTTCCTATATCAAAGCGAAACCCACGCGCGAAGAACTCGCGCGAGACTTACCGTGCCGGCAGTTGATGCCCACCGGTCCCGAGGCGCTGGCCGCGACCAAACAATCGGATCAGTCATCGTCAGACGCGAGCCTGAAACGGAATCCGAGCCAGGAGGAGCTCTATTGGCTCAAGCACGATAATGATCTGGATTGTTATCTGACCCAGTATCTTCCCTATGGTACAGTGCCTTACTCGGCGGGACAACCGCAGTATGTGCAATCACCTCCGCAGCAGCAATACCCAGCATCGCAGTATCCATCCCAACAATATCCTCAGCAACAGTACCCGCAGCAGAATCCTCAGCAGCAATACCCGCCCTCCCAGACTCCGCAGCAGGGTCCGTCCGATTACCGTCGTCAGCTCGAGTTGACTCAAACCCAACCATCGCAAGGCTACTTTGGTATGGACAGCGATCAAAGCGAGATGGCGAGCATTCAGCCTGATGAGCTTCCGAGTCTGCTGAGCGCAAGCCAGACAGGGGGCCTTTCCTCAGCATTGTCAAAAAAGGGGATGGGAACGGGTGGGACCGGCACTTCGGGTTTGACGATGCCACCCGACTTAGGTTCCTCGTTGGGTTCTTCTCTGGGTTCGTCTATCGGGTCCCTGCTGGGAGGCCAGAACGGGTCCTCGGGACTTCCCCAGCAGGCACGCCTTGAAGACCAGAACCGCTTTCCGCTTCAACAGTATTCGTTTCCGAAACCAACCCAGCAGCCAATGCTGCGTCATCGGCCGAACCCGTACGCTGACGTTCCCTCGCTTTACGATCTGTACGCCCAGTACTCAAAGCGTTCGCCCAGGCTTGAGCGCTTCGGTGAGGATGTTTTCGTCAACGGCACAGGGAACCTCGACGAGCTTCCGATGGACTTGCCAGCAGGTCCGGACTATGTGGTCGGCCCCGGTGACGGACTGACAATTAGCCTCACAGGAGGAATCTCGCAGCGGCTGCAGCGGGTCGTAGATCGTGAAGGCCGCGTTGCTCTACCTGAGGTCGGTGGCGTCGAGGTATCCGGGCGTAGTTTGGGGGACGTGCAACATCTTGTGCAGACAGTTCTGCGCGGCCAGTTCCGCGGGGTTGATGCCGATGTCTCGCTTTCCCGCATTCGTACAGTTCGAGTGTATGTGACCGGCGACGTGGAGCGTCCCGGAGCCTACGACGTAAGTTCACTCTCGACGCCGCTGAATGCTCTTTACATCGCAGGTGGGCCAACGTCCGGCGGTTCCTTGCGGATTCTCCGCCACTATCGGGGCAAGCAACTCGTCCAGGAGGTCGACGTTTACGATCTTTTACTGCACGGTATTCGTGGAGACGTTCAAAGGCTGCAAGCTGGGGACACGATCCAGGTTCCGCCTCTGAAGGGGCAAGTCACGATCGAAGGCATGGTGCGACGGCCAGCGGTCTATGAGTTGAACGGCGAAAAGGGTCTCGCTGAAGTCCTGGAGCTTGCGGGAGGGGTTTTGCCTTCCGGCACGTTGCGGCACGTGGATGTCGAACGCGTCGAGAGCCACACTGGCCGCACCATGCTGCGTCTCGACATTCCGGAGACCAATAGCGACGCCAGCGTGAACAAGGCACTCGAGGATTTCGCGGTTCAGGACGGAGACAAAATCAAGATTACTCCGATCCTGCCGTACGCTGACAAAACCGTTTACCTGGACGGCCACGTGTCCCGTCCCGGAAAGTTTGCCTATAGCGACGGCATGAAAGTTACGGACCTCATCAAGTCGTATAAGGATCTCTTGCCGGAGCCTTCAACCAGTCACGCGGAAATTATCCGCCTCTCGCAACCCGACTTTGCGCCCGTGGTACTCGCGTTCAACTTGGGCGATGCGCTTGCGGGCAAAGATCAGGATTTGGTGCTGAAGCCCTTTGATATCGTTCGCGTCTTCGGAAGGTTCGACTTCGAAGATCCGCCAGTGATCACGGTGACTGGTGAAGTCAGGGATCCTGGGGACCATTTGACCAACGGAACCGCCCGCCTTCGCGACGCGGTTTACTTGGCTGGTGGAACGACCCGCGATGCCCTACTCACTGACGCTCAGGTCTTCCGCAAAACCAGCGATGGCAAACTGGAAGTCATCAATGTGAACCTGGCCAAGGCACTGGAAGGGGACGCGAAAGACAATGTCGTTCTTGAGCCCAAGGATCGGGTGTTTATCCACCGCGATCTAAACAAATTCGATCCGCCGACCGTCGCCGTCGAAGGCGAAGTGGCGCGGCCCGGAAAGTATCCGCTTGGCGAAAATATGACTGCCGCGGCACTGGTCCGCCTTGCCGGCGGCTTCAAGCGCGGTGCCTTCACGCAAGAGGCGGACTTGACGCGTTACGAAGTGGAGCAAGGCAGCAAGGTCGTAAGTGACCACGTGAGTGTGCCGATTGCTAAAGCGATGGCCAACGAGCCAGATGCTGACGTTCGCCTGCGCGATGGCGACGTGCTCGCGATCCGCCAGCTTACCGGGTGGAAGGATCTTGGAGCGATGATCACCGTCACCGGAGAGGTGGTTCATCCGGGCACATACGGTATTCAGGAAGGTGAGCGCCTTAGTTCCATTATTCAGCGGGCGGGCGGCTTCCGCTCTGATGCGTATCCGTACGGCTCAGTTTTCGAGCGGGATCAGATCAGAGAACTAGAAGCGAAAAATCGCGCCGACTTACTGGATCGCGTGCAAAGCGAAGCCGCCAACATCAAGGGTATTCCCGAGCAAAACCAGCAAGACATGTTGGCCAAGCAGGCCGCAGTAGAGCAGTATCAAGTGACGCTGCAAAAGCTGCAGAATGCTCCTCCACAAGGGCGCATGGTGATACACATATCCAGCAATTTGCAGCATTGGATGAATACCCCGTCAGATGTCCAGGTGCGAGCTGGCGATACGATTTACGTCCCGAAGCGGCCCAGTGTTGTGTTGGTGGATGGCGCGGTTTACAACCCCACCGGAGTCACATTCAAGCCGGGCAAGAGCGCGGGGTGGTACCTCAGCCAAGCTGGTGGTCCCACTGGGAGTGCCAACAAGAAGGGTGTTTTCGTGATCCGGGCTGACGGTTCAGTGGCTGGTGGTTCCGGTGGCCTGCTTGGGGGAGGCTCGACCAGTGCGGCGATGCAACCAGGGGATATGGTGGTCGTGCCGGAGAAAATATTCACCATCAGTCATGCATGGCAAAACACCGCGATAGCCGCTCAGATTGTGACTGCGATTGCTATCAGTGCCTCATACGCCAAAAACTTCTAGTGAGTAGGTCGTTTGATTCTTTCACAGGTTAAGCGTGCGTTTTTTCAGCTAGTAATATTGTTACTCGCTATGACGGCTTCGGCCGTCGCCCAAACCACTACATCTGACGGACCCTCCGCGCCAACCCAGAAGCCTGACAGTCGCGGGGCAGCGGACGGTTCCTTACAGGCACCGAAGACGAACGCTTTTGGGGACCCTTTCGAACTGCAGCCTGGCGAGGATCCCGAAAACCGCCTGGTTTCGCCGTTTGTCAAGCACATAGTAGGCGACCAAAAGCAGTTTTGGACCAGTCCCGCACGCTTTCGCACAAAGGATCTCAAGTGGATACTGCCTGCTGCCGGGATTACTGCAGCTTTTATTGCCAGCGATAGCTGGTGGTCCAGGCAGGTAAACCCCAGTCACATGCAAACCAGCTTGCATATTTCAGATTACGGTACGTATTCCCTGATCGGTCTGGGTGGAGCGTCGTTCCTCTTAGGTTCCATGACCCATGACAGTCACCTTCAGGAAACTGGGCTTCTGAGCGGAGAAGCTGCAATCAACGCCACCGGCGTGACGTATCTATTCAAAGAAATTACACAGAGACAGCGTCCTCTCCAAGGCAATGGGAATGGGGATTTCTTTACCGGAGGCTCTTCGTTTTTCTCGGAACACTCGGCCATCGCATGGTCGATCGCGAGCGTCTGGGCACACGAATACCCCGGCTGGCTCAGCCAACTGGGGGCGTATGGTTTGGCTTCCACAATTACGATCACCCGCGTGACCGCTAAACAACACTTTCCATCTGACGTAATTGTCGGAAGCGCGCTGGGCTGGTACTTCGGTCGCCAGGTTTATCGCGCCCACCACGACCCAGAGCTGGGCGGAACGCCGTGGGGCAGTCTGTTGCCCGAGAGTACCAGCGAGAAGCCTCGCAATCCGAATTACATGGCTTCGCCGTATGTCCCCATCGACAGTTGGATCTATCCCTTATTAGAGCGGCTCATAGCATTGGGTTACATGCAGTCCAACATGTTGGGCATGCGCCCATGGACTCGTCTTCAATGTGCTCGCATGGTGGAGGAATCTGGAGAGAAACTTGGAAATAATGCGGATGATTCGGCTGAGGCTGGCGGGATCTACAAATCTCTTGCGCGAGAGTTTGCTCCAGAAATAGCTCGCTTGGAGGGTGCCCCCAACTTAGGAGCACAAGTTAAGTCCGTCTACACCCGAATGACGGGTATTTCTGGGACTCCACTGCGTGACAGCTATCACTTCGGGCAAACCCTCACCAACGACTATGGGCGGCCATACTGGACGGGTTTCAGCAATGTAACTGGCCTGAATGCAGAGGCTGAAGCCGGTCCGTTGGCCTTCAATCTTCAAGCTGAATACCAGCATGCACCCGCCATGCCGTCCTATTCCTCCGAGGCTCTGTCGGCCATCGCTGCTGCAGATCATACGCCTCCTCTAGCCAACGGTACGTCGCAAGTGAATCAATTGCAGCTTCTCAATAGCACGGTCTCGCTCAACATTAATAACGTGCAGTTCTCCTTCGGAGAGCAGAGCGCATGGCTGGGATCGGGAGATTCGGGGTCGTTCCTGATGAGCAACAATGCCCCTCCGTTTCCCATGTTTAGGATAGACGATGTTCAGCCGCACGATATCCCCGGGCTTTCCCGAGTATTAGGACCTTACCGCGCAGAATTCTTCATCGGCCAGCTTTCCGGGCATCATTGGGAAACTTGCGATGTGCCGACGTGCCAAAGTTACCCTGGCTATCCCACCGTTGTTGGACCGAATATCGTTCCCCAGCCCTTCATCGACGGAGGGAAGATAAGCTTTCAGCCCACCCCAAATTTCGAGTTTGGCATGGGATTTACCGCGATGTTCGGTGGTCCTGGCCTGCCAGTGACTTTCGGTAATTTCTTTCGCACGTTTTATGTCCACTCCGCCACAGCGGCCAACAATCCGGGTAAGCGGATTTCTGAGGCCGATTTTTCGTATCGCATCCCGGGCCTAAGGAATTGGTTGACGTTTTACTTTGACTCCTTGGTAGTCGACGAGTTCTCGCCAATC
>Ga0206817_1095_pt2 | contig 28413 bp, 20 predicted proteins | sample Alteio_BWOrgCont_89_FD_152873 | JGI IMG/M metagenome (GOLD analysis project Ga0206817, IMG submission 152873) | Enriched cells from forest soil in Barre Woods Harvard Forest LTER site, Petersham, Massachusetts, United States -... | ecosystem: Environmental > Terrestrial > Soil > Temperate forest >...
CTGTCACCACCTTCCCCCGACGGCCTGATTTATCCAAACGGACATGGGGCATGATGGGCGGTGATTTGGGCTTCAGTGTTTCAATGACCGGGCAATCACATTGAGCCACATGCTTTTTGCACCGTGGGCAAAGCGCATGGCCTTGTGCATCTTTTGGGTATATAAAATCAGGGATATCAATCATTATTGATCTGAGGATTCACCTTGGTCTAATTTCTGTTTAAGGCCATAGGGATCAGAGGGATCATACTTACGTTCTTGCCCATGCATTAAACCATACGGATCAGCCGGAGGTGTATCACCAGCTGAAGCATTGGTTTCTGCATTGGATGTAATAGATGCAGGATTTGATCCCGTAGGAGCAGTTATCGCATCTGGAACAAGATGACCATGCCCTGAATCGGCACAGGGATCAGGCAAAGGCTTATGATGATGCCAATGATCATGATCATCTGAGTCACCAGAACCATCGCCTGAACCGCCACCCTCATGATGATGCCAAGGATCATCATCATCGTAAATTTTTCCGTTAACAATATCGTATGAGGAAGTACAAGAGGTGGTAATTATTGTATCACCATCGGAACAGGTGACTGACCGCTGACACTCATGTTCAGCGAATGATAGGCCGGTATTAAATAGGCATATCAACAAAGCAGCTAGGGAAATGCGAAGCAGTCTTTTCATGTTGATCCAATCTCTAATAATCACCTTAAGTTATACCCAGCTGTAATAGCATCCCTCCTTGTTTTAAAAGTTACCATGCCAGGTGTTATCGATGAGGATGTTGAAGGATAACACTTTTTAGTTAATTGATCACACACGAGCATTGTATATCTTCTTGTTCTCATAGGCAAATTAACCGCTCTACATGAACCTAAACGATAACCTGCAGTTATAGCATCTTTAGAGGTATCAAAATAAACTCTGTCAGCTTGGCTTATTAAAGTCGATTTATAACATTTAGGATTATTCCAATAACACATTCTTGAATCAGCTGAACAAACCACATTGGCGGCATAGACAGGAAGTGTCGAATTGACGATAAATATGAATAAAAGGATAAGGTATAATTTTTTCATATAGACCCTTTCATAAACTTTAGCTATCAACATCGATAACTCCAATTTAAGTATACTTAGAAAATTTGTTTTAAGCTAATCTTTACCGAAACATAAATAAAAAGAGACAATCCCTTTGGGACTGTCTCTTTTTATTGGTTGCGGGGGCAGGATTTGAACCTACGACCTCAAGGTTATGCTTACCATCTACGGCTTTCGCCGCTCTCGTCTACGACCGAGATTTGTGGTCTGGACTATACCTTCATCCTCTCTTACGACGAGTAGGATGTCTGCCATCTAGTCTCTACACCTTCCTAAGATTTCTCTTAAGCTTGGCTCGGGATTACCTTTGCGGGCTTCCCCGAATTTGACAGATCATCTACCAATTGATTTCTCAACTGGTCGCCCAATATTGAGCCTTGCGAGCTACCGGGCTGCTCCACCCCGCGATATCACCTACACGGTTCACTGCACCTAACAAACCGCTTGAATTCTTCTTACGTCTTCCTCAGGGCCTGTGTCACGACTGTCTCGTTTTTCCGAGACAAGTGACCTCCACCCCGCGATATCTGGGTTACTTCTGCGTGACGGGGACGATTCTATACACCGTCTCGCCTGGTCTTACCAATCCCATGGTTTCCCGGCCTACTTTTTCCACATAATCGGGATCGGTTTGCAACATCCGCATTTCATCTTCGTATTTCTTGTTCTTTACTTCTAAAGCTGTAATCCTGTTTTCATACTCCCGATTCTTAAGCTTCAAGTCCTGCATCGTTGAGTAGGACGGTAAAAAACAGAGTAAGATAACTACCGTCAGGACAAAAAGTGAAAGCGCGTTTTTAAGCATTAATAAATCTTAGACCACTGTTGGCCAGCGTACACGGCCTTTTTGCCTAATTGTTCTTCAATGCGCAATAGTTCATTATACTTGGCAATACGGTCCGTACGTGATAAAGAACCGGTCTTGATCTGACCGATATTGGTGGCCACGGCCAAATGGGCAATGGTCACATCCTCAGTCTCACCGGAACGATGAGACATGATGGAATGATATTTATTCTTCTTAGCCAAATTGATGGTATCTAAAGTCTCAGACAAAGAACCAATCTGATTGACTTTAATGAGGATAGCGTTAGCAGTTTTACTATCAATGCCTTGTTCCAAGCGCTTCACATTGGTGACAAACAAATCATCTCCAACGATCTGCATCTTCTTACCTAAACGGTCCGTCCAGGTTTTCCAGCCTGACCAATCATCTTCAGCCAATCCATCTTCAATAGAAACCACAGGGTATTTGGCCAGCATCTTGGCGTACGCCTCGATCATATCATTGGAGCTTACCTTCTTACCATTGTAATCATACTTGCCATCTTTATAAAACGATGAAGATGCAGGATCAAGCGTGATAAAAATATCTTTACCTGGCTTATATCCCGCTTTTTCAATCGCCTGGATGATAATTTCTAAACCCTCTTCATTGCTGCCTAAATTAGGCGCAAAACCACCTTCGTCACCGACGGATGTAGCTAAATGCTTAGCATGTAAAATGCCTTTTAATGTATGAAAGACTTCACAAGCCCACTGTACGGCTTTCGAAAATGTCGGAGCACCAGCGGGAAATATCATAAATTCTTGAATATCTAAATTGTTATCGGCATGCAGCCCACCATTGATAATATTCATCATAGGTACTGGCAAAATATGCGCCTTGCTGCCGCCAATATATCGGTATAAAGGAACGCCTTTTTCATTCGCAGCAGCCTTCGCCACTGCCATGGATACACCTAAAATGGCATTGGCGCCTAATTTTCCCTTATTTTCAGTGCCATCTAAGGCAATCATCAATTGATCAATAGCTTTGAAATCAGCTTCTTTTCCCTTCACAGCCTTGGCAATGCTAGTGTTCACATTATTAACAGCCTTGAGAACACCCTTGCCGCCAAAACGACTTTTATCACCATCACGCAATTCAATAGCTTCATGCTCACCGGTTGAGGCGCCTGATGGAACAGCGGCACGGCCCATGACCTTGGAGCTTAAGACCACATCCACTTCAATGGTCGGATTACCACGGGAATCGATAATTTCACGAGCTTTAACAGATGCAATCTTGGACATATACCCCTCTTAAAATTAACAGTATTTATACCCTATATCGTTTCAAGACTGCGTAATCTATCATAGAAAGTATTGGCCGTCAAGGGATAAGCCCACCCACCTTGACAAGCAGCCTAAATGTGCCATACTTTAAGTGGCAAAACTGGCGAAAGCCAGTGACGTCCCGTAAGGGACCCCGCCTACCATAATTCATCTATGGGTTGGCGGTGGCAAAGGATCGAGCCTACACCCGCTATATATAGCGGGCACGGCAGTCGAGCTGCTGACGGTGATTTTTTAATTTAGATTTAATACCCGAATGCTTCCTCGACTTTTGATCAGAGAAAGATTCGGGTTTTTTATTGCGGTGAGAAGAAAGGGCTGTAAAATTGGAATAAAAGGAACTATGGATACTTCAAACACTTATAAAAAATCAGCGCAAGGCTTTACCCTCGTCGAAATCTTGGTGACGGTCTCCATCATGCTGATCTTTCTTCCCTTTGCGGCCAGCATGCTGACTAACAGCAAGTTATTATCCTCTTACGCCCAGCATAAAATGCAAGCCGCCTATGCCGCCCAACAGATTTTAGAAACTGAGCGTCAGGCCACCTTTGTCACCACCGCAACGGTTGCCAAACCAGTAACCATCGCCGGCACCGTTATTCTTGACACCAAGGGCAATTACAACAACACCACGTGTAGTACGGCCGGAGGCACTGCTTTCTGTGGCACCTCTGTCGTTACTGTCACACCCACCGTTTACACTTCAACAACGGGGGCCCAGACGACCAGCACCATGCTAGATCATATTTCTGTTCAGATCGGTTGGAATGAAAAAATCGGGAATTCTTTTATTCCCATGACTGAAAATTATTCCGAGGATGTGGTGAATGATACGATGCTTAACTAAAAATAATAAAGGCTTTAGCCTTACGGAGATGATGATCGCCGTAGCCATTACCCTTTTTTTGATGGCCGGCGTCTACGGATTTTATTCCACCTCATCCCAGGTTTATAATGCTGGTATTTCAGGCCAGATCTTGCAGGATGGCGCCAATGTGATTTTGAGAAAAATCCTCGCGGGAGAAACTGAAACAAGCACTATTTATCGCCTCACCAGCGCTGTTTCCTATATGATCCCTATTGGCACTACCAATTACATGTACACCTGTGGCGGCGCGGCCCAGTCAACACCCTGCAACAGCAGCAACGCTGCTGGGGAACTTTATTACTGCCAGGATAGCCCTTGCACTTCCGGTGATTCAACCGCCCGTTGGTATTATCTTAACAGCACCGGCACCGGCATTTACTATCATCATCCTAAAGGGGCTGGAACAACCGAGGAGCTCATTTATCAAGCACCAGCTAATTGCACTTTAAAATTACGTTTTGTGCCAGGTGCTGTTACTCTTTCAGGCAATGTGGTTGAGATCGACGTTGATCTGGCCAAAAATTACGCTGCTGGCACCACCAATGCTCGCATCACCAGTGTCAGCGGTGATGCGTCAACCTATGCGCTATTGAGGAACCATTCATGAGAAGACTCGACAACAACAGCGGATTTGCGCTAACCTTAGGATTGATCTTTTTGTTCTTAATTGTCTCCTTTATGGCGGTTTATATTTTGGCAGTAGCCAATGGGATTTCTGAATCCAATCGCATTGCTAATGAAAAACGGGCTTATTACATCGCTGATGCAGGCCTAGCCGATGCCTATGAACGTATTGTGCAGGCAGGTACCACCAATTTTGCCAGCAGCATCTGTACCAATAGCAACGAACCATCAACCTGCACATCTGCCTTTATCCCCTCGTCAACCACGGATAATGGGACCTACTATCTTCTTTCAGGCAGTACCACCTATAAAGGCAGCTATACCGTCTCACTGGTTTATTCCGGATCACCACGCACCAATTATGTGATCACCTCTCAGGGTACCTACGGCAATATCTCTGAAACCGTGCAACTAAAAACCATCGGTGCTGCTATTTCCCGTTATGCCTACTGGAGCCAAACAGAAATCAGTCCTGTATACGGGCAATTGTGGTGGATTTCCGGACAGCTCACCACCGGGCCAGTGCAAACCAATGGTACTTTCAATATTTTTGGCAACCCAGTTTTTGATGGCGCTGTCAGTGAAGTTGGTTCTTCACCCAATTATTACTATGGTACTGGCACCAATCCTTCATCAACAACGACAAGCGACCCTGGATACATTTTCCCTGATGGCTTAACCAATAAAGCCCCTGCGATTTCTCTTCCTGCCTCATCAACTCTAGCTGATTTTTCATCCGCTGCTACCAACGGTGGAATCACTTTAACGGGCGCCAGCACAATTATTTTTAACTCCAACGGGACTTTAACCGTCACCGGCAAGGTAATTAATTCAAGCTGTTCAACCACCTCTAACTATAACAAAACCACCCTGTCTATTCCCTCCAGCGGCGTGATCTATGTGCAAAGCACCTCTAAAATCTCTGCCTGTAAATCAAGCGCTACTGACGGCAACGCCACCATCCAGGGCACCGTCAACGGCCAGCTCACTGTCGCGGCTGACCAAAATATTTATATTTCAGGGAATATTGTCTATCAAGATGAGCCTCCACGCCCTGGCATCGCCACCGGTGGAGACCCTAACAGCACCAACATGATCGGGATGGTGGCAGGCGAAAACGTCACGGTTGAGGAAGCTGTCGCTCCTGCCCAGCTTGAAATTGACGGAGTGCTCATGGCCATTCAAGGCTCATTTGATGTAGACAATCCCCAGATAAACCCAGACCCTGTCAGCGGTGGGGATGCCGCGGTGATGTCTCAGTTTGGTAGCATGATTAATTATGCCAGCGGATGCACGGGTTACGTTAATGGCGCTGGACAACTGACTAGTGGATGGAACCAAGTGCAGTCTTACGATACCCGTTTGGCGAACCTGGCGCCACCGGGTTTCCCTGCCCTGGTCAATAGCGCAGGCCAAGGTGTCTATGTGAAAGAAGGAATTTACCAATGTTTTTCAGGCACTTGCGGTTAGTGCTGCTACAGGAGAAATCCTATGAAAAAGAAATCATCGTTACTAGCTAAAATCTTTGTCAGCATGGGGCTTATCTTGGTCCTGGCAGCAGGCTCTTTATTTACCTACCAAGCGGTTTTCGGGCCTATTGATTTTTCCATGTCCCAAAGCGCTCACCGCCATGCTCCTCAAAATGGTTTCTTTTCTTTCATGGAAAATTTCTTTGGCGTTAATATGGCTGCCCTGTTAAGCGGCGATTTTAAAGATGTTTTTCAAAATAATGATAATCTGGCCAATGAAAATAACTTAATGTCCTTAGCTGCGGCTAATGCCCAGGCCCGTCGGTTGGCGGCCTTAGCAGCTGGCGGCGGTAATGGTAAAAACGGTACTGGAAGCAGCGGCGCCCTTGGAACTAATTCATCCAATGGCAACGGAGCTGGCGGTAATAACTCTTCCAACGTCTACTATAGTTCTCCTGGGGGAAATGGCGGCAATCCACCGGGGACTGGAAATTCACCTAACCCCAACAATCCTAATAATCCAAATAATCCTAACAATCCTAATAATCCAAATAATCCTAATAATCCCGATAATCCTGATAATCCCAATAATCCTGATAATCCAAACAATCCCGATAATCCTAATAATCCTAATAATCCTAATAATCCTGATAATCCTAATTCGCCGGATAATCCCAGCAATCCTCCAGATAACGGCCCTACTACACCGTCAACACCTGTTTATGAACCTCCCACAAATCCTGTAAATAATCCCAGCAACCCTGGCGGCAATAGCGGTTACGTATGTGTACCTGGCTGCTATCCTGGCTGCGTGCCTGGTTGCGATGCCCAATGCACACCGCCCGACTGTCTTTTAGGGCCAGTAAATCCTAGTAATCCACCACCTACCGCCAATCCTGTGCCAACTGACCCGCAAGCTGGCTCAAATATTAATACCCAAGACCAGAATGCGGCCCTCTTGCTAGCATTGATGGCCCAACAGGAAGCATTGGAAGCTGAAGTCTTGCAGTCGGCGCAAAGCACCGAGAATCAATCCATTGATCCTGATACTATTCCTCCACCAGACTACGTGCCACCATCTGCAAGTGTTTTGCAGGCACTCCAGACACGGCAGCAGCTGGTGCAGCATTAGCTTTTGACAAATAAAAGAACGAAATTTGGCTTATATGTTATAATGTTTTTTTAAATTTAAATTAAAGGGCCCCCTATGATGAAAAATCGTTTTGTTAAGTTTATCCGCGTTTATTGGAAAACCATTTTGCTCTATGCTGTTGTGGCAGCATTGGTTAGCTTTTTGCTGGTCTTCCTCTATTATGGTGGAACCAGCTTCTTTGGCATGGAAGGTTTTTACCGCAAAAACATGCTGGCCCAAATGGGCATCTACATGCTGGTCTTTCTTTTTGTCGGTATTGTGCAAGCCTTTTTCTCAGCCTACATCTATATGTATTTCATGATGGGCGGCGGGATGAATAAGATGCTCAGCAAGGACAGCGCTGAAAAAGGCAAATCCGAAGTAAAGTGGGATGATGTCATCGGCATGGAAAATGCCAAGCGCGATGCCTGGGAAATTGTTCAATTCATTAAAGATGCCAATAAAGTCAAAGCCATGGGTGGTACCATGATCAAGGGTGTTTTGATGGTGGGCCCTCCGGGCTGCGGAAAAACCTATTTGGCCAAGGCCATTGCGAATGAATGCAAACTGCCATTCCTCTCTGCGGTGGGTAGCGAATTCGTGGCCATCTTCATGGGCATGGGGGCCGCTCGTATCAAATCTTTATTCAAAAAAGCCCGTGAACTAGCTTCGGTTGAAGGTGGTTGCTTGGTGTTTATCGATGAGATCGATGCCTTTGCCACCCCGCGTGTGGAAGACCAGGGTTTTGGCGGCGGGATCTCACATAACGCCACCATCAATCAATTCTTAACCGAACTCGACGGCTTACGTAAGCGTGAAAATAATATCGTGGTGATTGCGGCCACCAATATGCCGCCTGAGAAGATGGATACGGCTATCATGCGCTCTGGGCGTTTTGATCGCAAGATCACGGTGGAAAAACCAACTGCTCTTGAACGCGAAGAACTCATCAGATACTATTTAAAGAAGGTGAGTGCCGATATCGCTATTGATGTGCCCGCGATTGCTGAAAAATCTCAATGGTTCTCTCCTGCCGATATCAATAACATGGTGCGTGAGGCCAGTATTCTTTCCATGCGTGAAAAGCGTACCACCATCACCCAAGATGACATGCTCAAAGCCATGAATGATGTGCTCTCCAACATTGAAAAAAGCGGTGAAGAAAAAATCCTCTCCGACAAAGTCAATGTTAAATGGGATGAAGTCATCGGGATGACCTCAGCCAAGGAAGAAGCCTGGGAATTGGTCGAACTGCTCAAAGACCGCAACCGCGTCAAATCGGTGGGCGGAAAAATCGTTAAAGGTATTTTATTGCTAGGACCTCCGGGCTGCGGCAAGACCTATCTAGCCAAGGCCATGGCCACGGAATCTGGCTTTCCTTTTATTTCGGCCATGGGTTCTGACCTCGTTGGTATTTATGTCGGCGAGGGTGCTAAAAAGATGAAGAGTATTTTTAAAGAAGCCCGTCAATTGGCCAAGGCTGAAAGCGGATGCATTGTATTTTTTGATGAAATCGACAGCTTTGCCACCCATCGTGTGGAAGAACGCGGCTATGGCGGGGGAATGTCGCATAATGCTACCATCAACCAATTTTTGACCGAGCTCGACGGCCTACGCCAACAAGAAAATAATATCGTGGTCATTGCGGCCACCAACGTGCCGGAAAGTAAGCTTGATCACGCCATCCTGCGTGCAGGACGCATTGAACGCAAAATTTATGTCAATTTACCTAATCTAAAAGAACGCGTTGAGCTATTCAAATTCTATTTGACCAAGGTCAAAATAGATGAATCTGTTAAAGCTGAATTGTTAGGCCGTAAAACCTTATGGTTTTCTCCCTCGGACATTGACAGCATGATCCGCGAGGCAGGCCTGGTTGCCCTGCGTGAGAAACGTGATCATATCAATAGCAAGGATCTCTCGACGGCCTATGACCGTATTTTATACGGCGCTAAATCCAACACCATTTTAAGCCCGAAGGAAAAAGAATGGGTGGCTTATCATGAAGCCGGACATGCCATCATTGCCTTTATGATCCACCCCACGGATGACGTGATTAAAGCCACCATTATCCCGCATAAAAATGCGCTGGGTTTTGTGGCCCCGCGTCCACGCGAAGAAGTGCATTTACGCAACAAGGAATATCTGTTGGCTGATATCAAGGTGAACCTAGCCTCCTATGCGGCGGAGACCATTAAATATGGCACCACCACCAATGGGGTCTACGGTGACTTTACCAGCGCCATGGAAGTGGCCCATCACATGGTCTGGGTTTGCGGCATGGGTCGCAGCGGACAATTAGGCAATTGGCAGGGCATGATGGACAATTACGGCCAATCCTTCATCTCAGATAAAACCAAAGAGACCCTCAATGAAGATGTGCAGCAAATACTACGTGACTGTATGACTGACGTCACAACAATTCTAACGGACAACCGCCCATTATTGGACTATTTTGCCCAAGAGCTTTTAGCCAAGGGTGAATTGGAATACGATGAAATCGAAAGCATTTTCCAAAAATTCGGGGTCAAACCCAGCATCCGCCCGATTTTGGACGTCTAGTCACGTTCTGCTTTGGACTATCTTGCTGCTGTGCACCGTTCCTCTCATGAGCGGCTGCAAAGCTAAAAAGACAGCCCTCGTGCGTCCGGCACCCACGGATATCCAGAAAAAATTTGAGACCAAATGTAAGAAAGATTACAATCTCAGTGTCATCACCCGTATGGTGGGGAAGACCTTCTGGATCTATGCGCCTACGGACAAACCACTGTTTGATTTTGCCGCTGATACCCCTACCCCGCCTGATCCTTTAAAGAAACCAGCTAAATATGACCTACTGTTCATTGACGGAAACTTTAAGGATAACGCGTTTAATTTTGAATACGATGTGGTGCCTAAAACCAAATCTGATCTATCCAATGAAGGCATCAAGAACGAAGGCACTGATTATTTTAATAAACTCTATAATAATCTTTTTACCGCCATCACCGAAACCCTACTTGATCCTGATCTGCCCATTTCCTTTGTGGTGATGGCTATCACTGATATTAAAAAAGGTTTGGAAGCCCGCTATACTTTCTACTTAGAAGATTACCGTATGGCATCCGTTGAGGGCATACCCTATGATGAATTTAGCAAACGGGTATTGCAGGAATCAAAGGGAAGTACTGAGTATATCGGGGATGAGATCGGCCAGCATTTAGAATACAATGATATTCAAATGCCTGACTTTTTATGTAAACAGATGATCAATCGTATTCGTTTTAAATTTACTCAAAGTGATTTCCCGCCGCAGGAAAACTATGAAGAGGCGATCATTGGCATTATCGCGGATACCACCCGTTATTATCATTTCAACAAATTCAATGAAGTACGTACCGATGATATCCGCAATAAAAAGAAGATGATCTTCACACCTAAGCAGTTGGATTATTTTGGAGAAGATCGGCCTAAAGCCGATAACAAACAAGAAGGCAAACTCATCCACATCATCTTCGAGAACGGCCAGACTACCATCAAGGATCAATAAGAACTCTTCGGCCTTCAATTTTTAATTTCCCATCAACCAGAAGCTCAATGGCATGCGGATAGATGCGGTGTTCTGCTGCGTGGATTTTTTCGGCGAGTGTATCCAGTGTGTCGTTGGTTTCAATGCGCACCGCTTCCTGCACAATCACAGCCCCTTCATCCATTTGCTCTACCACAAAATGCACGGTAGCCCCTGTAACCTTAGCGCCATACTCAAAGGCATCGCGCATGGCGTGCATGCCCTTAAACGATGGTAATAGAGAAGGATGGATATTAAGAATTTTATTAGGATATTGGTCTACAAAATAACCACTCACTAAACGCATGTAGCCGGCCAGCACCACAAAGTCCACGTGATACTCATGCAGCCGCTGGACAATCGCCCGGTCAAGCGAGATACGATCAGAAAAATCTTTAGGGTTAATATAATAAGCGGAAATTTTATGTTGTTTGGCAATTTCAAGCGCGAAAGCATCTTTGCGATCCGAGATCACCACTTTCAAATGCGCTTTGATTTGACCTGCATGAACGGCCTTGATAATGGCCTGCAAATTGCCGCCGCGGCCAGAAGCTAAAACTGCAAAATTCATACACTACCTTTCACCTTGTGCCTTAAACCAATAATGCCAACTACCATAAATATACCACCCACAGAGACTAAAATCCAAATACGATCAATATGTTCTGATAAAAACGAAGAAATCATCATGGAAAGCAAAAAGGCCAGATACACCACAAATTCCATGGCCGCAAAAACCTTGCCTGACATTTCCATGGCACAAATTTTATTGATCACCGTATAGGGTGCTACCATCACCGGGCCTAAACCAATCCCTAAAACAAAAGAAATCAACAAGGCCCATAAACGGCTGTGCGTGGCATTGACCACCACTGCAAATAAAATCACCATAAACCCACCTAAAACTAATGACCAAAAAATAATTTTATACGCCGTGATCTTCTGGCCCCATTTGCCGTAGGCCAAGCTTCCTAAGAATAATCCTGCCGTAGCAGAGACCGCTAGAAATGCCAGATCAGCCGTTACACTATGGAATGCTTGTTGAATGAAAACAATCACCACTACATAAATAGCCCCTACCGCTGATAAAAGGATAAACATCATCCAAAAAATAAAACTGATTTCTGATTGAGAGCGAATGTAGCTAATCCCCTCGAGGATTTCATGCCAGATACTCTTTTGGGTTTGGATCATCTGCTTGGTGCCCCCGATAAAGGCCTTCTTATTAGGGAACCGGTAATGCAACGCGGTGATCGAAAAAACTAACGCCGCTGAAAGAAAATAACACCCGGTATCCCAGCAAAATCCGGATAGAAAACCGGTACGTTCCACAATCAAAGAGCCTAAGAGTACCCCTAATCCCCCCGCTAACATCCCTGTAATATTCGCCAGAGAATTAGCCACATGCAAATCATCTTTTTGCACAATCTCTGGGATAAATGACATCTTGGCGGGAATATAAAAACGGCTCAAAGAAGCGATCACGAAAACAACTCCGTACATAGGCCACATCGACGGAAGACGGATCAAATAAAACGCCGCTAATAAAATCAATATGCCTTGGATAAGGTAGGATACAAAAAGAGTGGTGCGTCGGTCCCAACGGTCCACATACACCCCGGCGATGGGGCCAACGATAAAGGTTGGGATAATAGCAAAAAGAAATAGCTTGGACATCTCCATCACTGATCCTGGATGAAGAGCTGTCATCATCCCAACTAAGGCCATTTGATAAACCCGGTCGCCAAATTGGGAGATTAATTGCGCAAACCAGAAACGAAAAAAATCATGGCTTTTGCGGTCGCAGATGAAATTCCACATAATTTAAATGCTCTTGCGCGTACTGTTGTTGAAAAGCTGTTGTATTTTTTAAGCCCAATAAATATTGATACGCTGATTCTGAAGCCACCCAATGCTGTTGGGCCTCATACAAAGACCCCAGATTAAACCATGCATCGGTCTGTATGGGGTTTAGGCTAACGGCTTTTAAGAAAGCATTGATCGCTTTCTCGTTCTGGCCTATTTTAACCTCATATATTCCAATAGCAAGCCATCCTTTATAATCATAGCTTTTTCCTTGAGCCAATTCATCTTGAATATATTTCATCGTCAATTTTTCCTGCGAAGCAACTGAATCTCTAGCTGTCGGGTCATCAAGGGCCACAAATTGCTCAAGGCCTTGAATCCATTTGCCCTGCCGGCAAAAGGTGGTGCCTAAGGCCGTATGATATTGGGGATTCAACGGCTCTGCTTTAATCGCCAATCTAAAATACTTCTCAGCATCCGGCATATCGTTGCGAAACACACTGAGCATCCCCATTTCTGCCTGTATCCGAGGATTTTTAGGCTCAAAACTCAAGGAACGATTAATCATAGCAAACTCATTGGCAGCGTAAATGCTCTGTTCTACCGCGATAATCAACAAAAAGACCAAAAATCCACCAGCTAAAAATTTCATCAGTCCCGCATCAACGATCTTTTTCTCGCGATTTTGTTGATACACCCATTGAAAAGCCATTACCATTCCAATAAAAAAAGGAATGCATGGTTCATACAAAAAATGTTCGGCAGTGGATATGCTCTCTGTACCCACCCCAATCCTTGTCACCAGCTGTGATACGGGAAACAGATCAATAACAAACCACGCCATTAAAAAAATCGTAAAACGATCGAATCGACGAACATTCAAAACAAACAATACAACAATCAAAATCCAGAAACCAAGCGTTAAAACGGCGCGATGCTCTGTCAATGAAGTAATAATCCCTAAGCAACGATCATAGTGCAAATCCACGGGCCAAATAAAAAGACGTAGATCTGTAATGACGGAACGCAAAAAGGTTAAAAATGCAAAAGCCACTTCTTTGAACTGACTTGATTGATGAAGCTGAGTAATTCCAAAATATTGACGTAAAAAAATATAGCTAACCACACCCAGTACCAAAGGCCAAAGGTATTGGCATTTCAAGAACCATCGTTGATTCTTGTCCGTCCACAGATAAACCACCATCACGAGGGGTAAAACACCTGCTGATTCCTTGCATAATAAACTTAAAGAAAATGTGACCAAGGTAAGTAAACCCAAAAACACCTGTCGACGTTTATAAAATTCAATAAACAAATTAAAGGTAAGTAGGACAAAGAATGCACTTAATAAAATCGCCCGTCCTGGAATATCACATACCGCCTCCCATTGAATGGGATGGATATCAAATAAAAGCCCAGTCCAAAAACCAATTGAAATACTGTTGGTAAGCTTGGTGACTAGCAGAAAAACCAAGAGTGCGTTTAATACATGAAGGATTAGATTATCTAGATTATAAAAGAATGAATTAAATCCGAAAAAACGATACTCCCCCATGAAACTCAAATTGATCAAAGGCCGATAATAGGCTTGATCGTGAAAATAGCCTTCTTTGAAAAGGGATGGGATATTGTTAAAAGACTTAATGGAAGAATTCTCGACGATGGAGACGCGGTCATCCATGACCCTAAAGGGCGCAGGAAGCATGGATCCAAAGGCCACAAAACCCAAGATAATAAGAACGGCGACGCGTAAGAACATAAAATGCGGCAAGCCAAAAGCTAGAGAAAATTAAAGCCGACGAGAGGATTTGCACCCCCGGCCTGCTGTTTACGAAACAGCTGCTCTACTCGCTGAGCTACGTCGGCGCTGTAAAACAAGGCCCTATTATATAACAGATATTTAGAATGTCTACTAACTGGCTCCAATAAACCAGCCAGCCAGGAAAACCAATAACCCGCCCACAATGACTTGAAAGGCGGCGGACAAGAATACCGTATCCATAAACTTCCAGCGGATCAACGAAATGATCAATAATTCAAAGACCACCACAATCATGGCAATGGTAGTGGCCAGGTGAAAATCTGGGATTAAATAAGGAAGCGTGTGACCAAGCCCTCCAATAGCGGTCATAAACCCACAAACCACCCCACGCATGGTGGGCGCACCTCGGCCGCTAAGCTTACCATCGTCGGATAAGGCTTCCGCAAAGCCCATACTAATACCCGCACCGACTGAGGCCGCCAAACCGACTTTAAAAGTTTCTGTAGTATTGCCGGTAGCAAAAGCCGCAGCGAAAAGCGGGGCCAAGGTGGAAACCGAACCATCCATCAGCCCTGCCAGGCCTGGCTGCACAAAACGCAGGACAAAAACCTTCTTAGCCATATGCTCTTCTAGATCAAGCTCACCTGCTTGGGCCTGTTTATCATTGATACGTTCAGCAGCTGCTTCATGCCGCTGCTCTTCCTGAGCCAAATCACCTAAAAGCTGTCGCACCGAGGCATCCTTGACCTGCATAATCGCAGCCTCATAAAATTTACGGGCATCAAGTTCCATCATCGCTGCTTGTTCGCGGGCTTTCTCAGGACGTACTTCCCGAGTAATCCACGAAGAACGCGGTACTCGAAACCCTTTGACCTCTTCGCGCTTAATCAAAGGAATATGTTCCCCGAATTTAATTTTATATAATTCGATTAAACGGTGACGATGATTAGATTCCTCATCAGCCATCCCATCAAAAAGCTCAGCGGTGGCAGGAAAATTCTTACGGAATTGATTGGCAAAGTCCCGATAAATACGACCATCCTCTTCTTCAGAAGTGATGGCCAAGGCCAAGAGTTGAGCTTCATTCAAATCACAAAAACGCATACACACTCCTTAATCAATCATTACATAAATAATAACGGCGATGGAACCTGAGGGATCATCGGAAAAACAGTAGTTAATTGATCATCCCCTAACAACATATGTTGCTTTAACACCGTCGAAATCACACTTCTAAAATCAGTGGTCACGGCCAAATCCCGCTGTTCATATAAACTATCGTTATCAAGCCCAGGCCATTGGCCTTGAATCACTCCACCTTTAACAGAACCACCCATCACCCACATGGCATTGCCATGGCCATGATCGGTACCACCATCACCATTCTCTTTAAAGGTGCGACCAAACTCCGACATCACCATAATAACCGTGTCATTATACGCATTCCCAAGCCCATTGACTAGTGCAGAAAGACCATTTCCAAGTCCATTCAAATGGCCAGCCAACTGGCCCTTGACAGCCCCCTGATTAACATGCGTGTCCCATCCACCCAAATCCAGAAAAACCAATTGAATATTCGGATCTTCATTGATCAATTGTGCTAAACGACGAGCACTGTCCGCAAAACCATAGGGTGACGGTGCGCCTCCTGAAGCCATTTCCATGTGTTTTTGCAAATCCACCATCAATTGCTTACGGGCTTCTTGGCCTTGCTGATAGGCTTGAGATAACGCATCATCGCCTTTGTAAAGCATATCAAAAGCATTTTCTACCATGGGCCGATCAATGGCCATGGGGTGATTATCATTCTTGCCTAAGGCGATATTGCTCACCGACATTTTCCCCTGAAAAATTTTAGGCAGAACAGGTCCAATGCTAAGCGCCTGGGTAGGTGCATGCAGTCCAGGCAATACAGACAAAAGACGATTCATCCACCCGTCAGGAGTCGAAGGATTGCCAGGAGTACCGCATTCCATAAAGTTCTGGGCATCAAAATGAGAACGGGTAGGATCTGGCGAGCCGCAGGCATGCACAAAGGTTAAAGTCTTATTCTGCCATAAAGGAAACACTCCACTTAAGGAAGGGTGAAGACCAAAGTAACCATTCAAATCCAACATCTCTGATTGGCTATCTGAGGGAATGGCAATGGTCGGCCTAGCATCATAATAACGGCCATCGCCATGCGGCACCACCACACTAAGACCATCCACTGCCCCTCGCTGAAAAAGCACAATAAATTTTTTTCGTTTTAGCTCAGGGTTAGCCTGCAAAATATTATCATCTAAGCCAGCAGCCCAGCCCGTAAGCCCTAAAGGCAAAAGACTAATCACAAAAAGTGACGCCATATATTTCAAAAACTGCCGACGATCCATATCCATAAGCTATCCCCCTGTCATCAACGGCCTATTTCTTCATCATCTCAGGACTTCCCAACAAGACCACTGCCCGAAGCCGCGGCAGAGCCGCATCCACCGCCTGCATGGTAGAAGCAGAAAACTGATGATCATATACACTAAGCAAATCATCCTCACTTACTGGAAATTGATCATCATTGATATTCACCCGGCCAAAGCCAATAGCGGTAGCAAAATTAATCCGGCGTAACATCCCGTCGGGGTTTAGCCAAGCGGCCTGGGTATTCTTATATCCATCCGGCGAAAAACAGCCATACATCGGTTCCCCTAATTGCTGCAACATGCCCATTAAAGGACGATAATTGGTGACCTGCTGTCCCGAGGCACGGATCACACTGACCACATATTGAAAAGGTGTTTTAAATTTAGCCTGATAATTTTTTCCATCCCAGAATTGCGAGCTTTTAAACAAGGCCTCTAATATAGACCGGATATCACCGTCGGTCGATTCGTAGACTTGGGCCAACTGAGAAACCAATTGCGGGTCTGGTGCATCAGAGACAAAAAATTGCGCTAGTTGATAGCAAATATGCTGGGCGGTTTGTGGGCTGCGGGCGAGAACATCTAACGCAGCCTCTACTTCTTCCTGGCCGCCCCCGCTAATCGTCTGCCCTAAAAAAACCTGATCATTAGGATCATGCCGACGAGGGTTAAACTCAAAATCAAAACTCACCTGAGTGTCTCCTCGTTGTTTTCCATGAAATCCCCAGCCGGTCAGAATTTTAGCCAAAGCAATCACATCATCCTGGGTGTAGCCGCCATTGACGCCTAGAGTGTGCAGCTCCATCAATTCCCGGGCATAATTTTCATTTAAGCCCTTGGCCTTTCTAGCATTCTTGAAACTATTAGGATCCACATTCTGCCAATTGTCGAGATAAAACAACATGGCTGGATGTTTGGCGGTAGCACCCAACAAATCGCGGAAACGCCCCAGCACGTAAGGCCTGATCGCATTGCGTTCGTAATCCCCTATCCATAAACGATCCAACTCCTTCTGCGCAAAAACATTGAAATGGTTATACCAAAAATCAACCAAGAGTTCCTGCAGTTGACGTGGGCTTTCAATAGCTTGCATGAGACGGGCCTGAATAGCCTCTTGCACAATGATTTGGGATTTTTTACGCTGGGCCTTGACTACTTCAGGGTCTGGCCGCTGACCATTAACCCTTGGCGGAGGCCCATATTCCTCCGTCAGCTCATCAAAACCCAATGAATACGTAGATAATGAATTCAACTGTTGGGTCAGTGAATCAGGCAGTGGAATATTTTCCGGATGCAATTGCTGCTTGATATAATTATCAATCCCCATATCATCCACCCGTTTGATATCACCGGGTGAGGGACCAAATCCCAAACGATTTAAAACATGCAGGGCTTTAAATTCTGAAGGCATTTCAATGGCAAAAACAGCGGGCTGGAATAAAACTAGGATGCAGGATACGGTGGATAAAAGGATTCTCCTCATATCACCTTTCTTGAAGAAAAAAGAGACTATTGACTAATAGCCTTGGGCATTCAATACGAAAATAACCGCTGAGGCAGCAATGCAGTAAAATCCAAACCAATACCAGCGGCCACCTTCAAGCCAGCTCGACAACCATTTTAACGCAAGAAGGCCGGCAATAAAACTTAAAACCATTCCCCCCAGACTCGGGACAAAAATACTCAAATCGCTGTGACCTGCGGCGTGGGCCGCTTTCAAGAATCTCAAAGCCTCTTTGACAATCACTAAGGGAGTGAGCACCACTGCCAAGGCAAAACTAAAATCTTCGATGGTCTTTTTTTCAATGCCTAGAACAAGCCCGGTGGAGATCGTAGCACCTGAACGCGAAAACCCCCGAAAAGGTAGGCATAGGCCTTGCACCAAACCAATGGCGATGGCCGAAAAAGTATTGAGGGATGATTTTTCTGACTCTGTCTTTTTGAATCCAGTAATGAGAATAAAAGCCCCCACCAAGGCTAAACCTGCGGCAATCAATAATAAATTCCCAAAAAGCTCCTCAACCTCGGCATGGGGACTGCCTTTAAGAACAATCTTCTCAATCACCTTTTGCAAAACGAGCCCAAGTCCGACGGTAGCGATGGTGGCAATGCCAATGAATTTCAAAGACTCAGCTAAGCGTGCTTGGCTGCTAAAGAAATTCTCTTTCCAGGATTTCCAAAAATACACAATCACCGCAAACATGGTGCCGGTATGCAGCATCACTAATAATAAGGTAAGCTGTGGTGTGGTGGGATCAAGGCCCATGAGTTTCTCTGCCACAATCACATGGGCTGAGCTTGAGACCGGCAATAATTCAGCCAGGCCTTGAATGACCGCTAAAATCAAAATTTGGGGAAAGCTAATCATGTTTTACCTCTCAGTGCGTAATAATAACCGTCTTTGCTGGTAATTTCAATGGGTGCTTCAAAAAGTTTGCTCAAATGAGATCCTGTCAAAACTTCACCCTTAGGCCCATCTTTATAAAATCCCCCATCCTTCATCAAAATCACCCGATTGATTTCAGGGATAATATCAGAAAGATAATGAGTCACCAAAATAATACTGGTGCCCCGCTTAACGATTTTTTGCAAAATATTAGTGAATTTATAAAGCGCGTGCAAATCTAAGCTATTGGTAGGCTCATCCAGGATCAAGGCCTTAGGATCATGTACCAGAGCGCGTCCAATTAAAAAACGCCTGGCCTCGCCGGAAGACATATAATCAATGGTCCGCTCTTTTAGATGATCAATCTCCAGAAAATCAATGATCTCCTGGGCCTTTTGGCGCATCAAGGGTGTAATATGCTCTTTAAATAATCCAATACTGCTAAAGAATCCTGATAACACCACTTCCATACCTGTGATGTCCCGATTGCATTGATATTGCAGATCATTGGAGACAATACCAAGCAAATAGCGTAGATCAAATACATCCCAATTCTCCTGCCCCCAAATTCTAAATGAACTTTGATCATCAGGAACAGGATAATACTGACGGGTGATGAGTTTTATCAGTGATGATTTACCAGCTCCGTTGGGCCCTAAAATAGCCACATTCTCCCCTTCGGCAATTTGCAAAGAAATGGAATCCAGAACTTTCTGATTTCTGCCCTTAATCACTGTAATATTGGCAAAATCAATTAATGGTATACGAGTCTTCATGAAGGCAAGATGAATTTTTCCTGAGGCATATTTTCCATTATAACTTAGCTATTGATTAATTCCAAGAAATGCAGCAAGGCTTTGAAGCGGTTGAATGGTGATGCTTTCAATCATCACACCCGGAGCATTTTGCCATTGAGCAAGCTGGGCAGCACTAATATGAAATTTGATGCCAATGCCGCCATTTTGAGTTTGTAAAACTTTATTAGCAGGGGTTAAATCAATACCACCTCTAATTTTTACAACTCTCTGACTTTTCATCGCGGGGTCCACAACAATCAACAAGATCGTACGCATTCCAGATCCATGACGCTCATATTCCAAACGAATAGGCACACCTTCTCGAACAAAAGTTCCAAAACTTTGAAAACCATGACCCCGACGTTTCGATAAATCTCCTTGCTTACGCACACTTAAATCCATTAAATCTACAAGACCTAATTTCGAGTTTCTAAATATTCTTTCCCACTCACTCTCTGTGACGAATGGCTGTTCGATAGTCACACGAAAAATTCTTTCCCCTGATTTGCTGGAGAAAATCGCGGTACTAACTCCAATTTCATTTCCTTGCAGCTTTTGCATTGCATTGAGAACAATTTCTTCTAAAAAGGCAGAAAGCAATGACATCCGACTTTGTGACGTAAAAAGACGCTTAAATCTCGAGCTGGCGAGATACCAAAAATATCCCCAAGAGTCAGCCGCATCCTCAATACTTCCGATACGGTCTTCCATAAAAACTTCAGGCTTCCCATGAGTAACGGAAAGCTGTTCTTCTGAAAGATCATGTAAACCTTTGAAAATTATTGCGTTATTATTAATCATCGCCCCATCCCCTTCAACCCTCATAGCTTCATCTAATAAAAAATGAGGTGGAAGCATTCCTTGCCCCCCATAAAGATCATCCCAAGTATTCGCTTTTATATTATATACTGCTCGAAGGGATACTTTATCTGGTTTACCCCATTCCTGTTTATCTATCTCTATTTGTGGATTCTTGCGATATGGTATAATCCTAAATATTACCTGTTTAGATGTGTTTAATGTGTCGGCAATTTGCAGAACTTCTCTTGGCACATCGCGTATTGTCATACCATTAATTCTAGCCGTTTTTTCTAAAATATCCTTTGAAGGCATCCCATAAGCAGCATTTCCTTCCATAGTTATCATCAATTCAACATCTGATAAGCCTAGTTGAGGATTCTTAAGATAACTTAATACTCTTTGAAATTGCATATACGCCATTCCTAGCTGCTCTCTTGTATCAAGTACGCCATCAAAATATTCAGGTTTATTCTCATCTTCGATATCGACAATAGACTTTAAATGCGCGTGACCAATGACCCATTTATTTCCCTTTCGAGCTTTGATATCAACAGCAACACAAGCACCATGGAAAGGAGAAAAAATGGCTCCCTGCTGATTCTCATCGTCAAGCTCCCAAAGTACAAACTGACCAACGTCCACTGCAACGACAACCCCTAATTCTTGATCGTGCCCCACTAAGACCTGGCTTGCAAGAATTCGTTGATTACCATTTTTGAATAAATTATATGCCGTAATATGCCCTGGATATTCTTGACCCGCGCTGTATTTTAATGCCGAAAGACGCAAAAATAAGTTATTATCGGGAGTGTTCATCGCCGGATTTGGATTTGCCAGTTCCATATGTATAATACTTCGAGGATTCTTAATTAAAAATTCTCCGGATCCGTTATCGACTGCATCGATACCATTTTCTATTAATACTAAATCGAATAAATATCCAACTAACAGAGATCTAATCGCAGTGGGAACACCTCTATTGCCTACAAAATGATCGGAATAATTGAATGCCCATTGACGCTTATCTATAAAATCTTTTATTTCCGATTCTATATAGCTGCTAATATTTCCTTGAATGACTTCCCCCTGAAAACTAATATGAATATCATTTTTTGGTGCTAGTTGCTGGTGCCACCATCCTTTAGATGTCCAAACACTCCGACCAGACTGATAATCTCCTAATTGATCCCAGTTAAATCGATGATCTTGAATAATTAATTGAGCCTTACGAATATTTTGATCATCTGTCGATTCTTCACTGACATCCAATGTTTGCACCTTATGATTTAAATGAAGATTTTTATTTTCTTTATATTGAGCTAAAATCGTTCCTAAACGTTCGATTAAATCCACTACTTGGGGATCATGTGTAATAATTTCTCTAGGGGTCTTCGTTCCATCCAAGGAAAATGATGCGTCATCCAACCATGGCGGAGTATAAAGCATATGATCCAATGTTAACATCGCGCCATCCGCTGCTAATTGAGTATCGTCTCCTATTTTATCGTCACGAACATCAATTTTCCCGTGTTCGAAAAATACTTGGTCACCCCAATGTTCTAAAAGCTGGGTTGTCACATCATAGGCTAGACTTAACCTTGCCAAAGCACCGTCAATATTACCGCCATTTTCCTGGGCGACTCTCTGAAGCCATCGAAGATGTCCTTGATCCATATTCATCTTGAAATAATCTGAATAGGTCTGTTGCTCATAGCCGGGATATCGGATAGATGCGGCTACAATGGATGACTCTACTGATAACCCGAAGGTCGATGTTGATTGAACATGCCAGAGCAGGCCATGTTGGGGATTTAATAAAGGATCTTCGCTTATACTCTTAAAAAGGTCTCGATAATTATCATTGAGTAATGTTCTATAATTTTCTTGTTCTGATGGTTCCAAATCTTGCGGATAAAAAGCAGATGCGTGACTTTGTCGATTACCAGAAAGTGAGCGCATTGAAAACAATGTGTCCGCATCCAGCATGGTCAAAGGATCAACGGAAAGACTTGCGTAAATGGCCCTTACCAGCTGATTCTTTAATATTTGCTCTTGGGGATCTCCCTTAATTTTTGCGTATGCAGCAAGCATCCGATTGAGACATAGAATCAGCATCACATAATCAACGCTGTTTCCACGGATATTTGTATTTCTCTTTTCAATTTCATCAGCGCTGATTAATCTGACTAGAAAACCTCCTTCGCTTTTATATATCTTATATAATATTTGAGCACGTAAATGACGACTAACCCGTTCGGACATGCTTATGGCATAACTTAACGAATCTGCTCTTTTAAGTCGGGCAATTAATCTTTCAACAAGCCCTTTTTCATCAGGTAAATACATTGAGTCTTGTATGGTACGAAATGAGAACCTCTGGCCACTATAGCCTAATTGAGGATCATAAAAGATTTCAAAAAGTTGATTAATTGCTGGGAGCGTTTCCGGTTCATCTTGGGCATAAATCTTTAGCAAATTAAGATAATTAACAAAAAAATAGTCCCATAAAATTGAAAATGTGCGTTCCATGTCTTGGGTGGAAACTTCTTTGCCATGGAAATAATTATTTGAAGGCCATGTCAATTTACTAATGACAGATAGGACCTGTGTGGTTGGGTTTGACACAAACCACCGTTCTTTGGCATATTCGTCTAAGAATGTTAAATCATCGTTTATCTTGGATTTCTTACTTTTAGGATCAACTCTTACAAAAAATTCGTTTCCAAAATTCATTAATAAAGCGCATTCTAATTTCTCAATATCTGGCCTTCCATGAAAACGTGCCCGTTGTTCCATAAAGGTGTTAGTCGTGTATTCAACCAATTCTTTTCTTTGACGCAAATCTGTCTCTAAAGATGTGACAGCATCTCTAATTTGTTGGGCCTTAGAGGTCGCTTGCCAAGGAACCACTTCAGTCCTCATCGCCTGATCCCCTATCATCGCTGCACTGGCGGCTAATTCATTGATCATAGGGTATATTTTAGGTAAACCAGATGGCCATTCAATATTCTTCAATAAATCGAATTCTTCCGAAGGCATTGTATCTTTTGTATGTGCTTTAAAATTCTCCAGCAATCTCTCACGAAGAGCGTCAAATGTCGGGGCCGCATCAATCTCTGCCTCAGTAATCCACGGAGGATATTTCCATTTACCTGTTGTTCTACTCGTCGTTTTAAAAACATATCTCATAGCTGCTTCATGCTTGAGAGCACTTAAGAATCTAACTTGCACTTTAACCGGCAATGCCCCAAAATGCCTATGATTCAACAAACCAGAAATCCATATGTTTACTGATTCATACCCTTTGACTACCCCTTCATGCCGGGACATCGCCACTTTCCAATCAGGATGTTCTTCCAAAAGATGTTTAATTTCACTGGTTATTTCCGTTAAAGCAGTCGTTCGTTGTTTATCATCCATATTAGAGTCATCAATCCCCACATTAAAACCTATAACATCATCAAAATATTCTGTCGGATTCAATTTAATGCGTTCTTGTAACTGAATTGCCATACGAAGAACTTGTTGAGTATTTGTAGGGACCATCTCAAGAGAAACACCATTTATTCTGGCGATAGCGATTCTTAATTTTTCAATAACACTCTTATATTGTTTGATACGGGAAGAAATAACAATCCCATTACGGGAGATTTTTGATAACGTGGACGCAATAGTATCTTGGACTTCACTTATGTCATCAAGAGAATTTTCGTAAGCTTCAACAGAATATATATGTCTCATTATTCCTTCTTGTTCTTCTTCGGAAATCTGCCAATTCTTAAATACACTACCATGTGAATGAAAAACAACTAATCCAGGACCTGATTCGAATCCAAATAAAAGAGTCAATGTTTCTAAAACAGACATCAAATTTTCAGAGAATTTTGCCCCTCGACCTTTCAAATATTTCATCTCCGTAAAAAATTCGTCTAATTGTTGGGCTGACTGAATCTTCTGAACTAGACTTTTTACACCTTGGGGCAAATTCATCGCTTGATCCCCTGTTGTCTTCATTGCCCCATCAACAATCGATTGATGTAGGGCACTGCAGACTTCTATCTGAATCTTTTCTAGATTTTGACCATTTGTAAACATACTTGATCTAGGAGTATTAATTATTCTTTCAATTCCTGCTGTTACAAAGAATGGCACTCCTCCAGAGAAGTATTTCCTCGGAACTGATTGTTGAGTTACAGGATCGGTATCTTCTTTAATGTAGTTATAAACGCCCTTTTTAAATGCCCGCAAATATCGCTGATAAATCTTCTCCTTCTCCTGCGGATCATCAATATTTACACCAGCTACTCTATTTTTATCCTCGTAAATTTGTCCTAAAATGCTGTCTCTGATTTTCTTCTTATACCAGGTGGCCAGAATGAGTGAGTTGTATACTTGACGTAGTTGGGCAAAATTTTCCCCGTAGTTAACTTCTTTTGTGAGTTCAGGGATAACAATTTCTCGGATTATTTGGCTGGCCAGACTATGCACGTCATTCTGAGGCCGTAGGCCGAAGGATCTTAAGGCACTTTTAGATTCTTCGCTTTGCTCAGAATGACGGGAGAGCGACAAATAATCCTCTTCCAACATCACCTTTAATTTTGATTCCACCACATAAGCGGCACCGACTTTGGCATTCTCATACACCACCGCCTTCTCAGGGACTATCCACACTTTATTAAATGTATTGATCGGAACATTGGTCGTACCAAACTTCTTAGCTGCTATTCCGTAAATTCGCTTCCAAAATCTCTTGCCGGTTTCTCCTTCTGGATAAATCAATGAAGCGGCGATTTGTTTAAGCATGTAATCTTCGGCCAATAAATCTCTTCCCATGGAGGTCAACCCAAAGCTTTGAGGAATGATACGGTCTTTTTCATATGGACTTAAATTCACCCATAGATCTTTTTCAGGGATGGTTAATGAAGCGAGGAAATATTTGATCAGTTTTCTGGATTCATCCTGAAGCGCGTCGTTAGATCCTTTATTGTCACCGCGATCAAGGATAAAATCAAATTTGAACGGATTTTCAGGATTAACTTTGATGCCTTTTAAAATCGGAGGATCAAAGGTGGGACTTAATGGCACCATTATTCCAGGTGCAGGTAAAAGGATGTCTTGCGCTTGGGCAAGCGGCAGCGGCCCAAAGGTATTGACCAAAAAGGTGCAAATAAACCCCTGGACTAGAGTAGTTCTTACATTTAAATACTTTAACATATAAGGCAAGTATGCCTTATTTAGGAGATTTTTGCCACTTTATGAAGCTAAGGGTCACGCAGAGAAAAAGCAGCTCTAAAACAGCATAAATAATCAAAGACGCCGCAATACCAGAGGTAAATCCATAGGAATGTAGCCCCACACTTAAGAGATTTACCCCAAACCAGGCCCACATCACCACCATCATGCCCATCACCGCACCAACGGCCAAACCGCGTTGGCCAATCATCGAAGCCACCTTGGCATGAAAAAGCATGGCGGTCCATATCACAATCATCAAAGCTCCATTTTCTTTAGGGTCCCAGCCCCAAAACCGTCCCCAGCTTTGATCAGCCCAAATCCCGCCGAGATTGGTTCCTAAAAAAGTTAAGGTCAAGGCCACCCCGAGTATGCCAAGAATAATTTTATAGGTTTTATCCAAAACAGCTTTATCTTTTTTAAAGGCTGCCTGTACTAGCCAGATATGCCCTAGGATACCAGCGACACAGGTAGCGCCATAGCCCATGGTGATACTCGTCACATGAGTGGCCAGCCAAAAATTGGAATTAAGTACGGCAATCAAAACCTTTAAGGTGTCCCCTTCAGCGCTGTATTTATTCGCAATAAACAACAGAGCGGTGCCGCTAATGGCAGCTGTCACAATGCCCAGCCACTGACGATTGTGATATTCAATGAAAAGTCCTAAGATTACAGTGATTAAACTCACAAAGATAAAGGTCTCATACAGGCTTGATACCGGTGGACGAGCCATGATCACAATGCGCATGATTAAGCCTGCCAAATGCGGCAAAAATCCAGCCAGAATACTCAAAAGCCCCAGGTTATACCAAATCGTCTTCGACGAACTAAAAGAAACAATAAAAAAGATAAAGGCCAGGATGTAAAACATAATCGAGAAAGTAAACACACTGCTCTGCTCATAAAAAATCTCTAAAGGAAATTTATCCAGCTTTTTTAAATCTTCATGGGAAAGCTGTTGTCGGATAGCGATTAAATAAATCTGCACATTTCGATGAAAGCCCTGCTGATTACCCTGTAAATAATCCGTGGTGAGATTATTCCATAAAATTACTAAACGCCGCTCGGGCAGATTGCCAAAATCATCGGCCAGCACATCCCAAGGGCTTAGCCATTGATCATTATTGCTCGAGGGGATCACCGTCAAAGGCAGATCTCTATAATTCTGTGACCAATGCATGAGATTGGCCGCAAGCTTCACATCCTGAGGATTATTTAACTGAAGGCTCTTGGCTTTTAAAGCAATATCAATGAAACTAACCCCACCAAAATCATCCTCAGGGTACGCAAAAAGCATGGAACTCGCCAAATCTTCATACGCGATCAAATTATCGTAGACCCTGATGATTTCATTTTCCGCCACACTACGTTCTTTTTCGGGGATTTTTTCCGCGGCCTGTTCAATGGTCTCAAATAAATGCGGGTTTTGCTGCAGTTGACGGGCAGAGTATCTTCTATCTTGTACAGGACTAATGCCTAAGGCCTGCGGGATATCAGGATCATTGATCAGAAAAATCTTATCATCGAGCGTTGCGATAGGATTAAATATCAAGGCTGCCAACCATTGAATAGCAGATTCTTTCTCATAATGATCATACCCAGAAAATCCCGTCAGCACATTACGGGCAAAGGTATCCAAGGGCTTAAGACGACCGTTATCCAAAATGGGAATCTGTTTAAAATCATCCAAGTCTTGAATATGATTTTGGGCAAAACAACTTCCCAAAGAAATGAAACTCAATAATATTGTTAGTAATAATTTTTTCATACCCTGCTTTTAACCATAAAGGCTCTAATCAAAAAATGTAAGGCCAATCCTAAGAACACCATCAAGCATCCGATATACGGCAAGATGCGCGCAAAATTCTTCACTACCGCCAGTGTCGAGTATTGACGACCGGTACTATCGGTTTCGTAAGAGGCTTGATACACCGTATAGTCCTTGTACCGCAGAGGATTATTCATATAAATCCGTACCTGACGCTCCAGGCTGCCGTTGGTGATGGTGACCATACTTTCAAAACTCTTAGCAATCTGCGTACCAGGATGAAACGCTGCTTTGAAAGATTGAAGCTTGATGATAAAGGGCAATTCAAAACGTTTATGGCGCAGGATAAAATAATACTTCTTGTCCCCAAGAGTTACTTCCGTGGGTTTGCCATCTGCTCCAAACAAGGTCAAAGGATAGATTTTGCCCTGAGCTTTGAGATCAAAAATACCTGATTGAATATTTTCTTCTCGCTGTTTCTCGATTGGTTTAGGGGTGAGTGTAATCTTCGAAGCTTCTTCATTCGCATCGCTGTTTTGGTAAAACTGATCAACGCTGATCGTAAAATCCGTGGTGGAAAAAGGAATTTGGTAGCCGGTTTTAA
>Ga0206817_1097_pt1 | contig 28213 bp, 31 predicted proteins | sample Alteio_BWOrgCont_89_FD_152873 | JGI IMG/M metagenome (GOLD analysis project Ga0206817, IMG submission 152873) | Enriched cells from forest soil in Barre Woods Harvard Forest LTER site, Petersham, Massachusetts, United States -... | ecosystem: Environmental > Terrestrial > Soil > Temperate forest >...
AGGCTGCTGCTGCCCCTTGCGACGGCTACAGCCGACCTTGTCAGTAAGGGAATCTCTGTGTGGAGAATGACCTGAAGGCGGCTATCCAGATTGCTTATCAGGCCCTGCCCGCTTCCATTACGAATAAGCCCGCTGCCGCTGCCGTCGAAACCGCTGCTACGAATGAAGTGAGTGTGCTTGCAGCCAAGGCCTCTTCCGCCTCCGGCGTTTCTCAGTAAATGAGGTCTTTAGGTGATAGCCGTGGCCTGGTCGGCGCTTCTTGCGCTGTCGGGCTGCGGCTTTGCGGAATGTTATGGTGCGCAACCTTCACGTCGCACAATGACTGTGCGCCCCTAAGCGCGACTTCCTTCCAAGGCATCGCCCTTGCAGGCCGGATGTCCGCAGTCGCACATCACTTCAGTCGTCCCCTTCACGGATTCGCAGTGAGCGCTGCAGGTCTTCTTACCGTCAGGGGGAATACAGCTACAGGCAGGGTTTGAACACTTCTTGGCGTCAGACATGGGTTCTCCTCGGAAAGGCCTGGTTGGCCGTTCCCTAGGTTGGATGCATGGATCGTCAATCCCAATAGAAATCCTAAAAATGGGGAAATTAGATAATGCCCGGCTTGGTCTGGATAATCGAGGCACTTGAAGGATGGGGCCTGACGCGCATTGCCGCGTGGCTGTCCTCGTTGTTCAGAAGCAAACCAAGAGTGAACTCCGCGGATGCTTTCTGTGCTGTCTTGGCCAGCAAGATCACTTTGTCATTACTACAACAAGCGATTATCTAACTTAGCGCGCACATAACGCTATGGTTGCACTTTTGGGAAACCAAGATCTCGGAGCTGGTTCTCGGTCACGGGATAGGGGCCGATTTCACCATGGGCGATTTGCTCTGGAAGTCCCACTTCCTTCAATTTCGTTTGCAGATCTTCAACAGACTTAAAGTGGACGCAGGTTGGACCGGGAGTGCACGCAACTGTGCGCGACACGAAGGTACCAATGTCTGCAAAAGTGAGATTGATGCCATCGCTCTGTGGGTGAACATGAAAGTCCAGGTGCCGGTCATTCATAATGCTCAATAGTGTACAGCGGACTTACTAAACCTCAGTCAGGAATCACCTACCGGCCAGGCAGGCCGAAATGTTACTGGCAGCGATCGGCGGCTGATAGACCTCACCTGTGGCTAGTATCCACAGCCCTCAGCCAGTCCGCCGGGGGAGGCTATTAGCCGAATTAGAAAAGGGGACACGGCCAGCAAGCCGAATCCCCTCATTCAACACTCTGGTGCTTAGACCAGCCATGCGGAAACTACTTTTTGTGTCCCCGCATCACCGTGTTGACCCTGTCGTCTCTTCGCCGGTTAGAATCGACCATTGCCTGTAATAGTGATGGTAGTGGTGATGGTGCCGCACCTCCACGACGACTTGGGGCTACGATGCCATAGGTGCCACGCAACAGAAGAGGATCAATCCGAGAAAGAGAGCTTTTGTAATATTTTCTACCTACTGATGCCATACTAAGGACTTTCGATCAGCGTTGTCTGAGCAATACGGACCATATCCTGACCGTTCGTATTCCCACATGTTCATTTCTTTTGCGCTGTGTGTGCACTTTTGCTCAGATCAAGATCATCGAGGCCCGGTAGCGTTCATTTAGAAACACCATATTTGTCTAAATCGTCAGTAGTTTGTATGACCGTCAAGTCAATTTCAGGGTCACCACTTTCGGAGCAGGAAGTCTCAACCCGTATGCTGACCTTTTCATCTGCCTGCGGTTTTTGTGTCTTTTGCCCTCCCCCACCTGCACTATGTCCGGTCCTGTGTGAGTGGAGACAGATACATGAACGATCGCCTTTGCAAGGAACACATGCGCCGGGAAAATGCGGATGGCACCTTTGATTCCATTTGCCTGAATTGTTTCCAGACTATCGGCTCAGCTATTGCCCAAGGGGCTCTAGTCGAAAGCGAGAGATTGCACAAGTGCAGTGGCTAAAACCCTTTCGCTCTGCACAGACAGGACGCCGGCGAGCGCGTCAGCGGCTCTCAACGCCCGGACCCTTCGACTAGATTGATTTGAAGCTTGCACCGACCCCGGGATTGCGTTCGTAAACTGGAGAGACGCCATGGATAATTGTCAGGTACGATTTCAGATCTTCTCTAAGCTCGGCGGCATAACCATTGCCTATGCCAGAGTTGAGAATCTCGGCCAGCATGGCTTTGCTGCTCGCGGACATTTGGCTACTGATTTTGAGTCTGTCGATCAATTAAAGGACAAGCTTCGCGAAGTTGGATTGCCGCAGGAAATTGCAGTGCCTACCCATGAAACCTACAGCGTCACAGAAGAGCAGCTAGCCAAGCTCGGATTTACCGGAGACCCTTACTAGCCAGTGTGCTCCCTGACGCCCGGCATACCCACGCTCTTTCCCGGCCAAATCTTTAGTGGCGCCAATCTCCTCACCGCGCGTGACGCCTGCCATGGCGTTAACGGTTCCGGCGGCAGGATCGGATTACGCACTAGCCTATGTGAACGCAAATGTACGGACCGCTGGAGCCCTGGATCAACAAGACTTGCCTCCCAAGTGAGATCGAACTCATCATGTATTTTGGTCGCCACTTCGCTTTTTTACGATGACGCCGCACGTCGAACTCAATTCGAACTTCGTCTTTCGCTCTAACGCCAGCTTTTCCAGGAGGCCTGATCCCGAAGTCGGTCTGCTTCACCATGGCCTCGCCAGTGTAACGACCGTCCTTTAGCGTCACGTGCACCGTGACCGGCCGCGTCTGCCCGTGCAGCGTCAGATAATGGTTTCGATAAAGCGATAGAGAGGCTGGGTCGGCAACAGTATCCGGAAACAGCTCAGCTTCGCCAGATCAACGGCGTGGGACCGGTGACTACTTTAGAGTTTGTGCTCACCATCGGCGATCCTAAGCGCTTCCCAAAATCGCGTGATGTTGGACTCTATCTTGGTCTAACGCCGCGCCGTGATCAGTCGGGAAATACAGATCAACAACTCAGAATCAGCAAAGCCGGAAATAAACACCTACGGACTCTGTTGGTTCAGTGTGCGCAATACCTTATGGTTAGATTTGGCCCAGATAGTGATCTCAAACGGTGGGGGGTAAAGATGGCCTCCCGCGGGGGAAAGAACGGTAAAAAACGCGCCATCACAGCAGTGGCCCGCAAACTCGCCGTGCTTATGCATCATCTGTGGGTAACGGGAGATGTCTATCAACCCTTGCACAACATAACGGTGAGTTGCCCCGATTCTTGATGGGGCCTGTTGAATAAGTTTTTCCGCTTTCCGACTCAATCCGTGTTCTCGGTGACTGCGCTTTGCTCCTGGGCTTTTAAGCCGAAGACGAGATGGCAGCACCGACCTGATTCTGAGAACCCCAATATGCACACGGCTCCATAGATGCTCACTTATCCGATATTTTCATCTCGTGAAAAGGTAGAAATCATGCTGAAGGAGACGCTTTTGAAAACATGAAGCAAGAGGAAGACTTCTCCATTCAGTTCTCGAAGATAGCCACGGATTCAACGTCCCCAACGACCGTACGCATGGCTGTAGAATCGTGAAAGTCTGATTACAGGCCTCTAACTATGATGCAGCCCGGCAACGGTTCTAGACAATCGGCGCGGGACCTACAATCACGAAGTTTTTCTTTGTTAAAATCTTCACACCATCAGCCATTCTGCTTGGCACCGACCATGGTTCAATCCACCAATATCCCTTGCTATCCATGGCCACTGCATTCCAGGTGTCTTTCCCGGGATGGTCGCCGTTAACAGTAAGCCAGGCTTGTGCCCATTCATCATCTTTCAGTCCGGCGACGATTCGCTTGCCCATCTTGTCAGCTATCTCTTCTTCGACGTCGAAGAGGCTAGGAGCCGCGTCCCGATATCCCAGGATTGTGGTCACCGGGCCGGCTTTCGATTTAAGGAGAGGCGCCCATTTTGCGCCCGGTCCTCCCATCGCGAAACCATTTGCAATGTTCATCTGCAATATGTAGGGAGCAGCAAGGATCAGCGCCTTCATTCCAGAGTTGCTTCGCCACTTGGCAATCACTCGATCCGGCTGTACCCAGCAGGCCGATTTCCATGAGAGACATCCAGCGGCATTCCCATCTCCCGCGTACAGGAAGACGTCCGCCGGGCTGCTGAGAAGCCACTTAGGCTGGGTCCGAGGCTGCCATTTCGTAGTAAGAGGCGATATCAGCGAGAGAACCTCCACGCCGCCGGCATCGAGCAACCGCATTGGATCCGGGCGGTCGTACGCCTTAGCGCCACCTTGACCCTGCAGCGCACGTCCTCGATCGGCCCAGTTAGCTCGATCCAGGTTCAGGTCAACATTGATATTGCTTCGCGTAATCGACGCGGTACCCGGGTTTCGATTCTGGGAAGTGAAGCCCATTGCGGTTGCTGAATCTGATTTGCGGTAAGTCGTCCACAGATTGGCGGGATCGGCTGGAGCAGGGCCCTTTGTGAGAGTCCAGGTTTTTTGAGGTATAGGCCGTCCGGCTCGTGTTCCATTGGCTTCCAGTGGAAATTGATTCGGCATGAAGCCGTAACTCCCTCCCCATACCGTGGCCTGGATGTTCAGTTGCTGAATCCACTTGTTATCAGTGCCACCGAGACCGACAATATCGTCCCATGCCAGCTCCCGGCTCCAGTCATCGGTGTAGATTTCGATGTCTGTCAAGTCGACCGGAAAGCTGCCGAATAGAGAAACAGAGCGGTCGCCGTCACTCTCTTTAGGGCCCGCGTTCGGCGGCTGTCCGATGCCTATTGACGTGACGACCTGCCCACCGACCCCATTCGCGCTGAGGTGGTCGAGTAGCGCCTTGGCCCGATTTCCTGAAAGCTCATTGTTGTGAACGCGTTCTCCGCTTCGACTCGCGGAACCCGTTAAGGCCAGCCTCATATCCGGGTTGGTCTTCAACATGGGAATGACGGTTTGATTCAGAAACGTCTTGTGCTCGCTCTTGAGCGCCGGGACATCGATGTCAAAGTTATAGAGACTTGTCCATGTATTAACGCTGAACGGACTGCCCCAGCCGCGGTGGTCCCACTCAGCCTTTATGTCCGCCATCTTTCCAGATCCTGCCATGATTACCTCACCGAAGATCGTGAGAAAAGAATCAGGAACGTTTCGTACTCTCAGCCATAAAGTCTGCCTAACATTCGACGCAATGTTCTGTGGTGTCCATTCGAGTGGCCGTGAGCACTGGTTATGGTGAAGCATGATCCCCAATAATCATTCCCGACCAGAAATCACTTGGAGACGCCTCGCTTAGCAAGGCAATCTTCTCATCTATCTATGCTCACAAGGCACCGTTGATACAACCACGAGATGATTTTCTAACGGCTTAAGAACGGCTGTGCGCGAGCCGTGGCAACCTCCGAATGGCCCATGCTCCGGCAGAACTGTGTCGCGTGGAATCGCAGGTCGCGTTCACTGTTCCGACTTCGGTTACTAATTGGGGCTGTCTACAGTCGGGCGATGGCGGTGTTGCTCCCGTGATCGCTCTAGATGGTGTTGAAGGATGGTGCCTGAGATCATGATTGTTGTTGCTGCCAAAACGATGATTAATCGAATCCACCGGTGAATGCGCAAAGATCTCATCGGTTCTCCACTTTGGGTGGAGCAGAGAAGAGAAACGAGAGCGGCACGCTGGTGCCACATGATGATCAGTAACGATGTGCAAACGAGCCCAGAAATGAGATACGTTCCGTAGTCATTGACTAGGATGAACGTGTTGATGAGCAGAATGTTGGCTATCACCGGGAGCATTGCGAGTGTTCCCAAGAGGGTGGTCTTTCGGAAGAGCAGCAGGGTCGCACTGACGACCTGCGTTAGACCGTTTGTTGGTTCTGACAATCGGCGCATCCTCGAGCCCGGAGAGTTGATGTTGAGATCGGTAGTCTGACTCCGAGCTTCGATTGGCGCTGATGCGCGTGATCAGTTAGGCGGGCGGCAGCCAGGTTGTGCCTGCTGTTCGAATTTGGATGAGAGGAGAATAGGCCAATGAGAGGGAAGGAATGGGAAAGTCGATCGTGGGACTCTTGTTTTTGTTGCTCTTGTCCTCGGCGTGCCTTGCCCAGAACAAACCGATCGAATCCACTGCGCGCAGGCAGATCGACGCGGGAAACCAGGCCTGGATCGACGGTATGAAGCAAGGTAAGGTCGCGTTGATTTCGGCTGTATACACCTGACGCGGTTGACTGCAGTGCCGAGGGCGACTGCATTCGAAATCGTACTGCCATTGAAGAACATATGAAAGAGGAGATGGCAAAGCTCGGCAAAGCCGATTCGGCTTCAGTGACTAGTATCGGTTCCCGTTCAGCAAGGGTCCTTCGTTTATGAATGGGGTCAAGCTGAGGCCACGTTTCCGAATGGAAGTAAAATTTTCAATCGGTACCTAACCGCTTGGCACGAAGAGCCAGACGGGACCTGGAAAATCTTTCGCAATCTCGTAATTCCAAACCGATGATCGCGGATAAGTGAATTTAAAGGCCAACCGCCCTGTCGCCGCGGAATGAGTAGCAAAACCAAGTAATCACTCACTAGTTCCGCGTGAAAGACGCTGAGTATCAGCGATGATCCATCGGGGCAGGTGGGCGCCCTTGTCGAAGAAGAAAACCCATTTCAGCCTTGGTCCTGATAGATTTCGGCGGATAGTCTCTGATCATACTCATTATCAAAAGTAATCTGCAGCGCCAACTAGAACCATCAGCTCCTAGAAGCGTAGCGTACGCGGATTAATTAATAGGTCCGTCCTCACCCTGCCCGCAGGTGAAGACAGCCGCCCGTATAGAACCGCCTAAAAAGGCGGGTTCTCATCATCTGGGACTGCGGCGTCGCTAGGATCAGCTACAGCTGCCTTGCGCCTGGCGTCCTAACCTTGCATCTCCCGTCTTAGATGGATTCTGAGTTTGTATCGAGCTGCTGCATCTGAACCGGAGTGCCTCGAAAACGGGATTTTGGGTAAGTTCATTTCTGGCGCTACGAACTTACTCAAAACCGGACTTTTCAGGCATCACAAGGATCTCCCGGAGTGCCTCGGCGATTATGCCTAAACTGAATCAGGTTATGACTTAGACTGGTGCAGGAAAAGTATCCGAACGGGAACGTCCAGCAAGGTATTACGGTATTACCGCCGGAACGTCACGTGTGGCGGCAACGAAGCCAGCGAACTCGCGGGAGAATCACAGCGGGAAGCCGACTTTACGCACAAGTGCATTGAATCGGGGGTCGGAACGGAGCGGATCTACAAATGGGTCGAGAAGTAAGTAAGTAATTTGGGGATCTCGTTCGTCGTAAGCTCTTTGGAGCCAGGCGAACGCCTGGTCCTTTTCGTCTAGTGCTCCATAAATTGCCGCAATGAAATACGCTGGCATGTAGGTTTGGTCTGCCCTTTGTTTGAGTGCATCGATCACGGCTCTCGCTTTAACTTTGTTTCCTGCCGCCGCGTAAGCATAACCGACGCCATATGTATAGATTGGCGATTCGCCAACGTCATTCGCGCGCTGCATCTCGGTAATCGCCTCTGCATAGCGCTTCTCTGCCACATAGGAAACGCCAAGGCACCAGTGAGCCATTGCAAAGTCAGGATCAAGGTCCAGCGTCTTCTTGCACTGATCGATGGACTCCTGGTATCTGCGGGCATCTCGGTAGGCGCGTCCCAGCGTAGCGTTGATCGGGAGTGACAGAGGATCGAGTCCGCGCGCGCGCTCGAGTTCCGCGATGGCGCGGTCCGCGTGGCCTATGTTGACCAAGTGTTCCGCATACCAGTGATGAGCCGTGGCGTCGTTCGAGTTCACCAGAAAGGCACTCTGAAAGTCCTGCTCGGCGGCATTCCAGTCCCATTCGTACATGGATGAGACAAGCCCCCGTGCCGTGTATGCCTCCGACAGGGCACCGTTTAACTGCAATGCCTTATCAGCCGCTTCCCGGGCCTTCGGATAGGTCTCCTTCGCAGGAAGCATCTCATACGAACCGAGATTCTGGTAGGTCATTGCCAGACCGGCGTATGCCTCTGCATATCGTGGATCTTTGCGAATGGCTTGCTGAAAATACTCCAGGCCCTTGTAGATTCCTTCTGAAGTTCGCTTTTCAAAAAAAAAGCGGCCCTTGAGGTATGCCTCATATGCCTCCGAATCTACGCGACGATTTGGGGTGATGCGGGCGAACTCTGCCGGCGTGACTCTCGCCCGGATTGCGTTGGCGATGGACTGGGCGACGTCGCCTTGGAGAGCCACAACGTCGCGAAGGTCCCGATCGTAAGACTCTGCCCAGATGTGCCTGTCTTCAGCGATATCAATGAGTTGGGCAGTGACTCGCACCCGATCGTGCGAACGGAGCACCTCCCCTTCCACTACTGCATCGACACCCAGTTCGCGGGCAATTTGCGCCAGCGGCTTGCGGACGCTTTTGTACCGCATAACAGAGGTCCGTGAGATCACGCGCAGGGAGGATATCTTTCCTAGCTCCGTAATCAACTCAGCGGTCATTCCGTCTGCAAAGTATTCCTGTTCACGATCTCCCGACAGATTTTCAAGTGGCAGGACAGCTAGCGAGTTGATGTGAATCGGAGACGTTCTTCGCAGGATTAACTCCCGCAAACTTCCTCCGAATATTTCGGCGAGCAGTACGACTACAACCAGGAAAACGCTAATGAGTAGTGTTGCCCGCCATCGTGGTGACTGCGGCGGACCAGCTCTCGGTTCTTCGGTTGTTGACGCACTGTCGCCCTCAGGCATTCCGTCTAGCGCCGGAGAGCGAATTTCCGGATGATCATGCACTTGCCGGTCAGGAAGCTCGGTCTCAGTTGTATCGTGCAACTGACGGGATTCACGCCAGTTCCGTAGTTCCTCCGGGTATGCATATACAGATCCGCGCTTGTCGTGGAGCTGCCGATGAACCGGCATTCCCTCCCGCTCCTCCCAACGACGGACGGTCTTTTCGCTGCGATCGAACCAGACGGCGATTTCCTTCCAGGAGTCCAGTCGTCTCCCCTGTTGCTCGCTAACAGCATTCACAGCCTTCGGGTTCAGAGGAGGTCGTTCGCCATTGGCCATAATCCAGCCTGTAAACGGGACCAAGGATAACTGTATACCAGGTCATAAGCGGTCAAGAGCGGTCAAACGCATTACGACCACTGTTGTCTGTTGCCGACTGCCGAGTTGTCAAGTACAAACGCCCTTACCGATTGGCGAAGCCCAGCGTCTGGCGCTAGCCGTTTGGCAGAGAGGGAGAATCAATGAGACTCGATATCAACACCGCAAAGAACGTAACCATGATCGCCATCGGAGCGATGGGAATGTTGTTGGCTCCTAACGCGCACGCTTGTGGTGAGCGGCCAGGGCAAGCACGACTTATTGCGTCCGGACTTTTTGCGACCATGCCGGGATTCCAAACAGGCCCTTCTTTCGAGGCCGCTCAGCCCACATTGCCACAGATCCTGGATCATGAAGAGAGTAACTCCGACCATAGACATGGCTCAATTGTAGGTATGTGGATCGTGAATTTTTTCGTCGCAGGTCAAGTTTGGGATGTGGCCATCGAGCAGTTTTACGCCGATGGCAACGAAATGACGAATGACCTCGCGTTTCCCCCTTCTCAAGAGAATGTGTGCTACGGCGTTTGGGAGCGTGCGGGGAATAACACCTACAAGATGAAGCACATTGGCTGGGCCTACGGCCCGAACGACGTTTATATTGGACGATTCGATTTTGAGGCAACGCTTCTGGTGGGCGATCACGGGAACAGCTTCACCGGCAAATTCGTGGCCGACCAGGAAGATCTCAGTGGGAACCCCATCCAGGCCTTACATGCTGAGGGTACCCTGAAAGCGACCCGGTTTACAGTTGATTAATTCGACGACGCTGATCGAGATTGAAGGCATTCACCGTTTCCCTTGGGGAAATACACTTCCCCAGCACAGCCAAGATCGTTTTGTGTAACTAGAATCCGGACGAAGCCTCTATCATTCGGGTCATCGGTCCACTTAGCCAGCCGTCGGGAGCGGGAAGTTATGTCACGCTGGTTCCTTTGTCAAAGTTGCAGGGCGAGCGAATGCTTTCAATAAATAGTCAACTGACGCGAACAGAGCAATGCGCTCAGCGAGAGTTCTGTCGGTCCTCGTCGCAGTGGATTTCTAGCGTGTGTTCAGGTACTCGAAAAGACTGCCGCCAAGCGACCGTCCTGACTGATTGGTGTCGTTGTGCTTGAAAAACGGACTCCCCACCATTTTGTCAACATCGGGAGGAAGGGGTGTACCCTTCAGCAGCTACGGGGTGAGCTAAGCAGATAGACGGTTGGACGTCGGGCGGAAGTGGCACAGAGAGATCCCGCTCAGGCGACCGCATTGCCAGTGTCCGAGAGCGAGTCGCCAAAGACGACAATGGAGGTGTACTCCTGGGCATGGGCCAGGACTGCGGTGAAAGTGAATAGAAGCGCCGAGAAGAGGCAAAGGAGGCCGCGCGGCGTAGGGTTAGGAAATCGCAGAGTTGGTCGCATGGGTATTTTCTCCATCGCGAATTGAAAACATGGCCCGGGACCTGACAATAGTGATAGGGTTTGCGGAACGTGGCCGAGGCAAGTGTTCATGCAAACGTCCCGACTGTGTCTTGTTTCATATTTCCCTCCAGGGTGTTGTCAATGAAAGGTGATTGCATCGTGGGAAAGGGGCACGACACACGGCTGTGCCTCTCACTGAGTGCTTCCTTATCAGTCGCGTTGCCGGGGCACCACACAAAACCGTGATTCAGGTTGCCGCCGTCAATGTCGTACCCCGTGATCTGTGGAATAGCGTTTGAGAAACCTTCCTTTAGCGGCAACCCTCTTAGCTGCCTTTGCCATCGTCATCAAGGCTTACGGCTAAACTCGATGCCACATCCGGAACCTGCGCAAGGGTTGCTGGGCTGGCATTTAAGTCGCGGCCGTAGCCTGCGGTCCACTACAAGCTATCCCCCCTCACCTCGTCATGGCCCTTCCGATCTCCTTCCCGCACAAAACCGTGAACTACATTGCTTGCGTCAGTGTAGGGTCCCGTAATCTCCCCCTTTGGATTGATGCCGAAGGCGAGGGTGCCTTGGAGGTTGCCCGTCCCCGCGCCCGGCGCATCGAACGTGGTGATGGTTCCGTCGCGGGCCCGCAGGAAGCCATGGTTAATGTTATGGCCATCGTTGTCGTATCCCGCGATTTCTCCCTCCGGGTTGATGGCCAAGGGGAACGTCCATATACAGCAGGGAGAATAGGTCGCGGCATCGAACGTGCTGAAGGAGCCATCAGGTTTTCGCAGGAAGCCCCGGAAATTGCCGCCGAAGGGATTTCCCGCAATGGCTAGAAAGTAGATTCCCGTAATCGCACCGTTCTGGGCGATGGCGGTCGGGCTAGTGTCACTGCCTCCCGCGACATCGAACACGGTAGAGGTCCCGCCAGGCGCGCGCAGGAAACCATGAAGCAGGCTGCTTGTGTCAACGTAGGACCCTGTGATCGCCCCTGCCGGGTTGATGCCGCCGTTGCTGCCGCCAAAGGGGGACTCGCCAAAGAAGAACGTTCCCTGGAAGGCATTTGTGCCCGCGTCCGGAACATCGAACGTGGTAAGGGTGCCGTTAGGAGCGCGTAGGAAGCCGTGAAGCACAAAGTTCAAATCAATGGTGTATCCCGTGATCGCCCCCGACGGATTGATGCTTGCGGGTGTGGTGCCGTTGACGCCACCCGGAACGTCGAACGTGGTGAGGGATCCGTTGCGAGCGCGCAGGAAGCCGTGAGACACAAAGCTCGCGTCATAGTAGTATCCCGCGATCGCCCCCTCTGGGTTGATGCTTGCGGGGAAGGTACCGTTGACGTCGCCCGGGATATCGAAAGTCGTAATGGTGCGATCGCCTCCTTCGCAGTCCTTTTCGTGGCGATCCCAATCGCAGTCCCGTAGGAAACCGTGCTCCATGTTGCTTGCGTCAGTGTAGTATCCCGTGATCGCTCCCTCCGTGTTGATCGCGGTAGGGAATGTCCCTTGGCCAGAGCCTGTTCCTGCTCCCGGGACGTCGAATGTGATGAAGGTGGGCCGGTGATCGGGATTATCCTGCGCAGCCGATCGAATCGGACCCGCTAGCGCAACGAACAAGGTCATTGCGGTAATACATCCTAGAATCTTGGCTTTCATGATCTTTCCCCTTTCAAGTTGAATTCTGGTTCTCTGGGGGGAGGGTCAGGTCGACTTTGCATTGAGCCGCCATGGATGCATCAGTCCTGACTTGGCGCTGAACTGGGACTGATCCGCAACTGATTGAAACGAAAAATATTCATCCGACTTTCCCCGAACCCTCAGTGAAACTCCACTCCGGACCAGAGCGAAATCTTCGGAAGCCACCGGCACGCTGCCAGGCTCCCACCCGGGTGTTAACACACCTCGAAATCGTGCGGTCATGAGAGGACTCAATTTGGACTCCTCATAACGCTGCACGAAATGATCCACCTTCCCAAATCGGCCTGTCTATCCTCCAAATGGGAGATATTGTCTTCCCGCTGTGGAGAGTTTTTGGTAGGCTTGGCCGAACACCCTCGCGGGCTTTCCCACGAAGCAATGGCGGTTTTACGATGTCGCCTTCTGCGAAGGACCTGTCGGCGCTTCTCGGACCGTTATATGAAGCTGCGGCCTCGCCGGAACTTTGGCCTCAATTCTTTGAAGCTCTACGAACATACATCAATACCAACAAGGCATTTTTTCTCCTTGTCGACCCGGAGAACCGCTGCGATATTCACCTGAGTTATGGGCTGGATCCAGCGTGGCAGCGAGCGTATTTGGATAATTATCAGCAGCATGATGTACTACTGAATCGCTTTGTGTCGGCAAAGCAGGCGTATGGCGAGTGGATCGGAACTACCCAGTCGGTGATTTCAGACGCTGAGTATCATCACTCGATCCTCTTCAACGAGTTCGCCAAGCCGCAAGGGCAGTTCCATCACTGCGGGACCGCACTGGGAGGGCTTGACGGTGGCCTTGAGGGTGGAATCTCGATTAACCGCACGCTCCAAGAGGGATCGTTCACTTCGGAAGAGATGGCCCTCCTTGCTATGCTGGCTCCTCACTTGAAGCGCGCACTAAACATGCATCGCACCCTGAGCCAGGAGCGTGCGAATCATGCAGTCTTGCGGCAGACGGTCGAGGCACTCGATTTGTCGTTGGTCAGCCTCGATGGATGCAGCCGGGTACTCCGGATGACTATGGCCGCCAGGACCATTCTGGAGTTACGCGACGGCATCGCGCTGGATAAAGGGTTTCTACGAGCCCGAGCCGTTGGCGAACAGGCGCGGCTGACTGAATTAGTCGCTGGGGCAGTATCTACGGGCAACGGCAGGGGGCAGGATTGTGCCGTCCGCCGTTCGACCGTAGCGGCACCTGAGGCGGGCAGGAGAACCCTGTGGACGCCGTCATCGGGCGGAGCGATGCTTATTTCCCGCGGGCCGCCGAAGCGGCCACTGCAGGTTGTGGTTACTCCTTTCTACTCCTGTGAGATCCTGCTCGATGAGCATCCGGCTGCACTGATCTTTCTAAGTGACCCGGATGTCCGGCCGGACTCGCGTGCCTCGGTACTTCATGCACTGTATGGGCTAAGTCCAACTCAGTGCCGGTTGGTCGACCTGCTCTCCCAGGGCTGTGAGGTGGCGGCTGCCTCAGAGGTACTGAGAATGACAATCTCAACAGCTCGTTTTCACTTGAAAAATATCTTTCGAAAAACAGGCACCGCTCGCCAAACCGAGCTAATGCGGCTCGTACTGGGACTGCCGGGTACACGGACAATTCCGCTTTAACCGTTTTTGAAGAGCGCTTGACTTCAGCAACGTGCGCTAGGTTTCCACCTTCGCTCAAGGCGAGCTTGAACGCGAACTGTGGCTTCACGATGAAATTTCCTGCCGCATTTACAACGCGGAGGAAGCGGGCATGCTTCCTCGCAAACGCCGAAAGCGAACGCAGGCGTTGGTGGTAGAAAGAGATTGAGCGCGTGAAGCGTCCAGGTAGAGCGCGATGGCCGCGAGCGGGGGGAGCAAAGTAGTCCACTACCCGATCCTGGTTTCTGTCCGCATCTGTGAACGAGAACTCTGTCCCGGACTCAACGCGCGGGGTATAATCCGCCTCACTATGCCGTTAGCGGCAGGCACCAAACTTGATGGCTACGAAATTCTCGGCCTGTTGGGTGCAGGCGGAATGGGCGAGGTTTATCGCGCTCGCGATCCAGCCCTGAAGCGCGAAGTGGCGATCAAGGTCTTGCCGTCTTTTGTTTCGCAAGATCCGGACAGACTGCGTCGTTTTGAGCAAGAGGCGCAAGCGGCCGCCGCACTCAACCATCCCAACATTCTCGCCGTTCATCAGTTCGGCACCTTCGAAGGCGCACCATATCTGGTGTCCGAGCTGTTGGAAGGCAGCACGCTGCGCCAACTGCTGCAGCGCGGCCCGCTGCCAGTTCGCAAAGCGATTGATTACGGCGTTCAGATCGCGCATGGATTAGCGGCAGCACACGACAAAGGCATCGTTCACCGGGACCTCAAGCCGGAAAATCTGTTCGTCGCCAAGGACGGGCAAATTAAGATTCTGGACTTTGGCCTCGCGAAACTGATGCAGCGCCAACCAGACCCGGACGGCATCGGGCCGACCCAAACCAAGGGAACCGACCCTGGGATGGTGATGGGCACGGTCGGTTACATGTCTCCCGAGCAGGTGCGCGGGAAACCGGCCGACCACCACGCCGACATCTTCGCCTTTGGCGCGATCCTATACGAGATGCTGACGGACAAACGGGCGTTCCAGCGATCAACGTCAGCCGAGACGATGACCGCCATCCTGAACGACGACCCGCCCGGCATTTCGCAGATTGTGCAGACCGCTCCTCCAGGGTTGCAGCGAGTGGTGCATCGCTGCCTGGAGAAAAATCCTGAGCAACGTTTCCAATCCGCATCGGATCTGGCGTTTGCACTGGAGGCTTTGACAGATCCATCCAGTGCCACCGAACATGCGGGGCTCGGCGGCGGTTCGCAGGTATTCCGCTGGGCCAGGTGGGTGGTTCCGTCGGCTCTGGTTCTTGCCGTGGTGCTCATCGGTCTGTATCTGCGCCGGTCCTCTTTGGTCACCGGCTCAGGAGCAAGGCCGCCTTCGTTGGATATACGGGCGCTGACGGAAAGTGGAAAGGCGAGCCGAGTCGCCGCGACGCCTGACGGCCGCTATGTCGCCTATGTGAACAAGGACGCCGGAAATTTCGAACTGCGGCTGCTGCAGGTTGCCACCCAACGCGACGTGCGGCTTCTGCCCGGGACTCCACGGGAAATTGACAACCTGCACTTCTCAGCGGATGGCAATTTCATTTACTTCCTTCGCAGGCTGGACCCCGACACCGACCCCCGGGGTGTGTGTATCGGATTGGCACACTGGGTGGACCCGTAACCCTTTTGGCCACAGATGCCGAGATGCTTGGCGTCACGGTGTCGCCAGATGGTAAGCACATCGCCTATATCACCGAGACGCCGAACGAATCCCAAATCATCTCCATCGATGCCGACGGTACCAACCGCCGGGTGACTGCCAGGCGTCCCATGCCGCAGAGATTCTACTCTATCGAGTGGTCGCCCTTGCCAGACACTCTGGCTGCGGTCGCAATCGGAAAGACCGGCATTGGATTGCTGAGAGTTGACGTCGCTGACGGGTCGATTCGTGATCTGAGCGTGTCGGGCTGGGGGTTGGTAGGCCAGCCCGCATGGAGCCCCGATGGCGCAACTATTTTCGCCCCCGCGGCACTCACCGGCCAGCCAACCTTCCAGATTTGGGCCTTCGACGCCAGCACGGGGGTTCATCGGCCCCTGACAGCAGGTTCGACTGACTACGATCCATTGACACTCTCCGCGACTGGCACTGGCGATTTGGTTGCCATGACCCGAAGTTACGCCACCTCGATTTGGGCTACTGATCAATTCGCCCATCTGCGTCCCATCCCCATCTTGCGAGGTGAGGGCTCCGACAGCGTGGCCTGGGTCGACGGCCAGATCGTGACCAGCAACTCCGTCGAAATGTTAGTACATGACGCAGATGGCAGTAACCCAACCAGGCTGCAATCGTATTCCGCCATTTACAGCTATTTAGACCGATGCGGTCCTCACCAGGTTGTCTATAGGGCTTTCGATCGGGAACACCGCTCTCACATTGCGCGAACCGACATCGTCAGCGGATCGACTACCAGGCTCACAGACGGTCCGACAGACTACGAACCCGCATGTTCCGTTGACGGTTCCACTCTGGTCTTTATCCACACGTCATGGCAGGACAATCGCTGCTCTATTACCCGAAAATCCCTGGACTCCGGGCAATCACTTACTTTATACGAAACAGATCCCTGTAAGATTTACTCGCCAATCCTGTCTCCGGACGGAACGAAGGTTCTCTTCTATAAGGAACCGGACGCCAAAGATGCTTCGGCATGGGCGGTAGTGCCGCTTACCGGAGGAAGCCCGCAGACACTCAAGATCCCAATACCAACCGTTGAGCCGAATCCGTCCTGGGCGCCGGATGGAAAATCGATTCTGTACGTCGATGTTACAAATCGCGTCGGCAATATCTGGTCAGCGCCGCTCGACGGCAAGCCTCCCCGAAAGCTGACTGCCTTCGACGCGGACCAAATCTTTGCCTTCGACGTCTCACCTGACAATCGCCTCGCGATCTCTCGCGGCTCCGTTGTAAGGGACGTGGTCCTCATCAAGAACGCGAGATGAGCAACGAGCCGCAAACCACAACCTTCAGAGTTACGCGAGATATTTCTCGAGAACCTCGTCGGTCGCCGAATCTTCCGGGTGGACTGTCAGCATCTCAGAAGCAATGCTGGCCCAGTACGATCCGACGCTGTCACGAAGTTCCTGCAAAACGGAGTTTTGAGTAAGTTCGACTCTGACGACGCGAAGTTACCGCAAAAATGACTTTCTGAGCTATTTGATGGAAAGATTCTTTACTGTCTCTACGCAGACCATCTGCATTTCCCCTTTTCGTTCTGGGGTAAACGGACAGACCTCAAAGTCTCCGAACGCCTTCTTCGAAGGATCGAACGCGAGCTGCTTGGGAACGATTGGATCGTCGGCATCATCAGCGACCCTTCCTGCCGTGACTCCGAGCATTCGATTCGTTCCTAAGGGCCATATCCTCAGGGCGGGAGTGCCGTTTCCCTAGGTAGCTCTTCCATGAATCACGTAGCAAGCGCCTACCAGCTTCGGGCTCCCTTTGCAGCGCGGCATCCGTGCAGCGGATGCACTCGACTGAACGGAGACAATGATAAAGAGGGGAAGGGACGCGCAAGCGAAGAGAACGGCGTGCAACGAAAGGCGGGACGTCATGATGATCTCAACAGCAGAGTACCCGACCGTCGATCCGCACACAATCGTGAACTTCCCGCGAAACGGTGTTTTAAGTAAATTCGTTCCTGGTGCGAGGAACTTACTGAAAACCCGGACTTCATAGGCAGTTCGAGTACCTGTCAGAGGGAGCGACTACTAAGCCAAGTGCACATAGATTGTCGGCCGCCTCACTCAGCGAATTTGGCCTAACGATTTGTAAATGCTTGACCGTGGTAGATCACCATGCGCCATCCATCTGGGTCTTCGAACGTACAGCTCTTGCCCTTCCAGTATGGATTCTCCGGGTCAACTGGTTCATACCCATGATCTCTCATCCGCTTCACTGCTTTCGCATATGCCTTATCTTCGGGAATATAGAACACTAGTAGGTTGTCTTTGGTCGGAGCGGGGCAAGGGCTCCCGGCCTCAGCATGTGTAAATTCGAGGTGGAACTGTTCCGTCGGCGTCCCAAGCATGACGCCGGAGTACCCGGCATGGTTTTCAAAATGAGCGATCACTGGCAAGCCCATGCCGTCATGGTAAAAGGTAACAACCTCGGTTAGCTTATCTGTCGGCCGGGCTACCCTGATCTGCATGATTGGTCATCCTCACGAACTGGTGTTTGTCTCGCGACTATGGAAATCGCTGAGGCCCCACCCGCGGATCCGCTTTGAATAAAAATCTTCGAATCAGCCAGTCACAGATTACCCAATCCTCTGCCATTCAGTTAGCTGGTCGACGTTCATTTTGTCGGCAAGTTACCGTAATCGTGACTTTACAAGCATTTCTGGATTACTTCCGGATAGGCGGTGATACGGCAAAAACAGTGCTCAAAGCGTGGTTTTGACAGCTATCGCCTGTTAGCGTCCGTTGACATTAACCTCCAGTTTGCCCGTCGTACGTCCTCGGTTGGGTCCCTCCTTGGATTTCCACTTCATATGTTGAACTGTCGGATCCACCCTGAGTACGATATGTTCGGAAGTTTGTCTTCCCAAAAAGGAGGGCGGTATGAAGCGTGAGCGCGCTTTGCAGATCGTCTTGGTCTTGGTGGGCTTGTTTTATTCCTTTTGGGGTTACATCTTGTTCGATGCTCTGTGGCGTTCCAGATGGCTTAATCGGAATGACGACGTTGGGCCGATGTTCGTCAGCCTTAACTTTGTGCTTGGGGTCTTTCTGTTGCTGGCCGTTAAGCAACCGGCCAGGCATCGCTCGCTGATCGCCTATGGGGCTTGGTCAAGCCTTGCCCATGCGCTCACGATGACGATCCAATCGGCGGAGGCATGGGCGCATGGGATTCACAGGAAAGATAGTCCCCAGGACATTGTGATCATTGGCGTGGTTGGAGTCGCGCTCCTTGCACTCCTTCCGGCAAAACAATTAGCACCGGCCGGTCCCGTTCCTATCAGTGAGCCGCGTCTTGCCTGACGCTAGAGGACCTGGTCCACCGCCGCGCTTGTATCGAGATGCAAGAACTCCTCAGCGGAGCGCGGCGGTTCGCTTCGTTGAATCTGCCTGACCTTGCCGCTGCGTTACTTCTGCCTTGTCGCCAAACCGGAAGCGGATGAAAAAGCATACGCAGGAACTCATCGCAGAAGTACCCCGGGCTGCTCTCAGGTTGGGATCACGATCGGCATCGACCTGGGGATGTCTGGAGCCATTACTGCACCCTCAACGAAGATGGTGAAGTGGTCGACGGGGGCAGGTTCCGAACGAACCCATCCAGCGTCGATAAGTGGTTTATCGACCTGCCTCGAGTGCGCATCGCCATGGAGGCAGGGACACACTCGATATGGATCGAAGAAGCCAGCGAACTCACTACATTTGATATTCTCAAGCGCTCTCTCGCCGATGGGCGCATTTACTATCTGCTTCACGTTAAGCCATCGAAGTTCGATCGCGCTCGCGTTATTCCGATTGGCGACAGGCTTGGTCGAGTCCTGGCCGAGATCATTCGCCATGTGAAGCGGTTCTACAACAGCACGGCAGTTCCGATCTGCGATCACTGGGATCTTCACGAGAAGCATCCCCGCCCGCCAGCACCCTATCTTCTCCAGGGCATCCGACATCCCAGCACCACGGGGATTTCAGACCATCCGCGATCGCATTCGCTGCCTTTCGATCAGCGCCCGAGCTCAGCGCTCTGACGGCTCTCCTCTCGCGCTGCTGCCGCACGATTGCCGGCGCGTTTTCGCCTCCGAACATCTGAATAACAACACGCCCGTGCACATTATTCAGGCCCTCCTCGGTCACGCATCTCTCGACACAGTGATGATCTATGCCAAGCTCTATCCTGGAACGCTCATTGAGGAGTATCGCAAGACCGTCCGGGGCCTCTTCAACGCGCATTATGGCGAGGAAGGCCTGAAGATTCCAACGAAGGAAGAGCGGGCAGCCTTTGCGGCCAGTTGCAACTTGCGCGATATGGGAACACATCTCTGCGCTCTGCCCACAGGTGAGCATTGCCCTAGAGGTTTGGTCTGTCTCGGCTGTACCCACGCGCAACCGAAGAAGAGCGCTGTGCCGATCTTCAGAAGGATGCTTGCAAGTCACCAACCCAGCCTAAGCGCAGCACACGAGCATCGCGTACCGGCTGGCCAGATCGCCTCTCGAGAACTGGAGATTGTCAGGATAAAGGGCGCATTGCAGAGGGCTGAGGAATTGAGCGATGATGTGGCCGCGGCTATCGAAGGAGTTCTCTGAAGTCGCTCGCTTGTAGGCTGTGACTCATAGTAGATGATATGTACGCAGGGGTCGAAGCCGTAGTCGATGGACAGCAAGATGAAAATAGCAGGGACCGCGAGACGGCTGTACTTGTGCGGATGGGGTGACTACGATGAAACGCGCACTTCAGATCACTTTGTGTTGCATCGCTTTTTTACCGATAGCAGGCGGCGCTCAGATGCCGAACCAATCGGCGCAGGCGCCAGCTAATCGGCTTCCGGTTCCTGCGGGCCCATATGACATCGGGCGCGCAGCCTTTGACTGGACGGACACGGCACGCGTCGATCCATACTCGAAGGACTCTCAGTCGCATCGGGAGTTGATGATCTATATCTGGTATCCAACGCAGCTCTCGCGTGAGACGGCACCAGGAGAGTATTTCCCTTTGGCCAGCGAAGTCGAGAAGAACCCCACGGCGCGTGAGGCGGCGCACGATGAGTTTGGTGATAGATGGCCTCAGATTGCCGCTGGCACGATTCGTTCGCACGCCGTTGATGGTGCGCCCGTCATTCCAGGCAAACGATTCCCCGTGATTTTGTTTTCGCACGGCTACTCGGCTACGACGTTTTCGTATACCGCACAGATCGAGGATTTCGTCAGCCACGGATACGTTGTGGTAGCAATCGAGCATACCGGCGCAGCGGGGCTTGTCCGCTTTGTGGACGGCCGCGTTCGCTTGTTCCAAAATCTGAGCACAACGTCCGCCCCTTCCACAGACCCCCTGCAGGCGATGATCGCTTCAGCCGAAGAGGGCACGCAGACAGGCGCGGAAGACGATCGGTTCGTGCTGGACCGCTTGCATGGGAGAGTGGGTCCGCTTTCCAGCGTGATGGATCTTGCGAAGGTTGCAGCTGTCGGCCACTCTGCCGGCGGCACGCTCTCCGCCCGCACCTGCCAGATTGACCCGCGGCTCACGGCCTGCCTGAGCGAAGATGGCGAAGTGAATCCAGTGGGCGCGTTCTTCGATTATCCTGACCGGGCAACAATGCGGCAGCCATTTCTGCTCATACAACTAAAACAGGAGCCGACGGATGCAGAACTGGCTCGCATGCACCAGCCACGGGCGCAGTGGGGTCATTTCCTAGAGCACGAACGCGAACAGATCTCGCAATGCGGCAAAGGAAGCTTCTTCATACAGGTAAACCGGCCTGGGACATCTCACGCAGTCTTCAGCGACGGCCCGATTTTGAATGCGGGTAACGCCGAACAGGCAGATTCCGCGCTAAGCAGCCTGCGTTTGATGGAAGAAATCGAGAGGGCATTTCTCGATAAATATCTGAAAGACACTCGGGCGCTCCTCCTCGACGATCCACGCGATAGGCCATCTGGTGTGGAGATTGAGGCGATAAGCCGATAACACGCCGGGAGCAGCTTACATCTCGTATCAACAATCGTTGCACAGGGCAGTTGAATTGAGCGATGATGTGGCTGCGGCCATCGCGGGTGCCCTGAGGTGTATCGCGCGTTACATCGGCGCGTAGAATCTCGGCCGCAAATCACGAGATAATCTTTCGAAGACATAGGCTGCGCGAAAGCCAATCGGCACTGGGACATTCTGCCGCGTCAAGTCTTTCTCGGCTTCTTCTTGCGGCTTGCGTTTGGCCCCAATGATGGGCGCGAGAATGCGAATGCCTCGCTCGCCTTTCTTCACCCTGCGCCCAAGCTGGTTCCAGGCATACAGCCCGGCCACGCAGCTGGCTTCTGGCCTTTGTCTCGCGATTTCGAGGATGTTGCCGAAAGAGTATGTGTGAAAGCGGCTCATGGCGGTGAGATAAGCGGTCAAGGCCTGGCTATGACCCGCCTCCAGCTGCTCGATAAGGGCTTTCACGTTGGCGGCGATTACTTCTTTCGCCGTCTGCCGTAGCGGTTGCTGTTGACTCTGTCCTTTCATCTCCATTGTTTTGGGCTTCTGTCTGCCCGGTCGGGCGTTTTTGTTTCTCACCATGAGCGCAGCGAGACAAAAACGGCTGAACGAGCAGACAGGACAGAGCGACGACCGGGCCCCGGCGTAGTCCCGAAAGGCAGGCGCGGCCAGTGACAAAGTTGTTCTGTGACTTTGGCGCGCAGTCGGCGCTCACCCGAAGGGACGGCCCGGAGCGGCTGAGCGGAAGGGAATGGCGGGTATCGGCGAAGTGGCCGGAAGTTGCGTCAGCCCCCTTGCCCTTCGTTCTTTTAACCGATACAAAAACGCTATGCCGATGAAGGTGCCAGAGGTTTCACGAAAGATAGGCTTCATCGAGACCATGGATTGCCTGCCGGTCTCGAAGCTTCCGGAGGGAGCGGAATGGACCTACGAAATTAAACTCGATGGATACCGGCTTGAAGCAGTGAGAAACACGAAAGAAGTCACGCTCTATTCGGCGTCAGAATGTCCTGAATGATCGATTCGGATACATCGCCACTGCTTTGGAATATCTGCCTTCAGGAACCGTGATCGATGGCGAGGTGGTGGGGCTGGGGCCCGATGGCCATGCTGATTTCTATCTCCTACAAAAGTTTCGTTCCGCACAATCCAACATCGTCTATTACGCCTTTGACATTCTGGTTCATGAACATCGTGACCTGACTCGGCTTCCGCTCTCTGAACGACGTGACATACTTTCTACCGTTGTAAAACCTGCTAAACATGTTGCGCTCTCCGTCGCATCGAATCGCCCGGCAGCAGAGATGCTGGAATTTGCAAGGGCGCATGGACTGGAAGGTCTGGTTGCCAAGCGTGCCGACAGCGTCTATCAGCCAGGACAAAGAACTGGCCTCTGGAGCAAGTACCGCATCAACATGGGACAGGAATTCGTCATTGGGGGGTATTTTCCGAGCCATCTCGGCCTCGATTCGATCGTTGTGGGCTTCTATCGAGGGAAAGACCTTATCTATGCGGCTCGAGTGCGCGCCGGTTTTGTGCCCAGGACTCGGCGCGAGGTATTCGAGACGATCAGACACTTGAAAATTGCCAAATGCCTTTTCGTTAACTTGCCAGAGACAGAGCCGGGCCGTTGGGGACAAGGCCTAACAGCCGAAAAGATGAAGGATTGTATCTGGGTGAAGCCAGAAACCGTCGCGCAGGTAGCCTTCCTGGAATGGACAGGTGCGGTTCATTTGCGCCACGCGAAGTTTGTGGCGCTGCGAGATGACAAAGATCCGCAGAAGATTGTGAAGGAAACTTAGAAAATCTGTTCTGCAGCGTGGCAACGCCTCCCGGATCATATGTGTTTTGCAAGGTATTGAACACGCTTACCCGAAGGAATCAGGCTATCGCCAACGAGCTTGAATCCCAATCGTTTGTGAAATATATCCGACGCAGGATTTGGCGGGTCCGCATTCACTTCACAGACAATCAGACTCTGCCGTTGTGACCTCGCGAATTCGAACAGGTCCTCGTAAAGTGCGCGTGCAGCCCCTTGGCCCCGGAATGCACAGTCGATCACGATTCGATCGACATAGATGAAGTTTTCGTAGCGAACTCGGAACCAGAGGAAGTTGACGTTGTCGTACAAGGCAGTCTGATCAAAGGCGATTAGAAAACCCTTGGCGGGAGCGATGCCGCGGGCATAGACGGCATTGAGAATCATGTTTTCAAATTGTGGCTTCTCAACCCAAGAGAGTTCAACCGCATGCGAGTTGTTGAGCGCAATCAGGGCATTCAGATCGAGTTCCGGTAACGAGACAAGTTGTATCGCTCCAATTGGCGCTCTCATGATTGGCCCCTGACAAGAATCATTCCGGTTGAATTTCGGATTGCACTCAATGCTCCAGCGGGGAGGCAAAGTCTGCGACATTGCGTTGGCCTGTCGTCTCTCATCTCTTCCCCATCGACCATGTTCACAGTGACCCAAGAGATTCCTCAAGGAAACTACACGTTGCCGCCCAAGAGCGACGATCCGCTGTCTCAACGTAGAAAATCCCATTGCAATGGTTATTCGCGGCGAGGTTCGTGAAGGCATGTGCTGCCTGGCCATAGAGGATCATTTGCCAGTCGGAGCCGGCATCGGACAGTTCACGCGTTAGGGCCAATACATCTTGGTGCGGTGCGAGCGGGTCCTTCCATCCGTGGATGACGAGAACTTTCGCTGTTATAGGCGCCGTTTGAGCAAACTCCGGTGCGCGCAACATGCCGTGAACACTCACCGCTGCCCGCAGCTCCGGCGGAGCGGCGCGTGCCAAATCGAGTGCGCATAGCTCCCCGAAGCAATATCCAATTACGGCGATGCGGCTGGGATCTGTGAAGGGATGAAGCTTTGCTGCTGCCAGCGCCGCCAGTAAGCGGCGTCTAAGCAAAGTCCGGTCGCCGATATAGGGGGCCATGAGCTGCGTATTATCGTCGGATGGACCGCCCCGAACGCCTTTACCGTACACGTCGAGTGCGAATCCGAGATACCCCATGCGGGCCAAGTTCGATGCCTTAGCGCGGAACTGTTCGTTCGGGCCATCCCAAGCATGGGCGATCAGTACACACGGTCGCTTCGCGCGGCTCAACGTATTCAAGGCAATGTGACCCTCACAGAGCACTTCTCCGTCTCGATATTCGAGTGGCTCCTTCAACAAAACCATCGCCGTTACCTATCTGTCTTGAGGGGTGCACTAAACGATTCCACGTGGGCGGCATACCACTCCGGATGCCCCATCGACCGCACGCATTGGGCAAGCTGCTCGACAAATGCGGCATCCGGCGCGGAATCAGGCAGCTGTTGCGCGATGTAACAGAGCGCCGGCAAGACGAAGCCGTCTCGCGTGGTCGCAAGGACTGCTTCGGGGACGTATTTGATTCCGAAGTTCTTCTCCAACCCAGAGTATATGGTCGTAAGATTGTCATGCGTCACGGCCATCAGCGAGCCGAAAACGACCGCTCGATCAGATGGAACGAGATTGGGTCGAGGACGGAGAACGAGGTCGAATCCTGGCAACTTCGCCGGGTGTACGTCGGTTACCGTCACCCCGAAGTCCTTCATCACTGCGGGATTCATGATCGTGCCGTAAAAAAATGCCCAAATTGCGGATCTCGGTGTTGTCATCGGCTTCTCCAATTACCAGTGTCCCTTTCGAGATTCATTGCGTCCAACGATTTTTTCCGATACAACTAATCGACAGAGACGATTGATATGTATGAACTTCGTCAGCTACGAACTTTCCAGGCCGTCGCGGCCAGACAAAGTGTGACGCGTGCTGCAGCCGCTTTGGGTTATGCACAGTCGAGCGTGACCGCCCAAATCCAGGCGTTGGAGGAGGACGTCGGGATTCCACTATTCGACCGGATCGGCCGCCGCGTTGAGCTGACGAAAGCCGGACAAGTGATGGTGAGCTATACGGATCGCATTCTTGCGTTAGCGAATGAGGCTCGCACAGTAGTCGGTAACGATCGCAAACCCAGTGGCGCATTAACCATTGGTGCGTCAGAGACATTGCTTACGCACCGTTTACCAAACGTGATCAGCAAATTTCAAAAGAGGCATCCTCAAGTCGAGATTTCGGTAGTCGCGGCGGAGAATTGCGAGGTCCAGGCAGGAGAGCTCAAGCTGAACTCTTCGATTGACATAGCGTTTATCCTTGATCAGCGGCACAACAGCGGGAGCCTCGTCGTCGAGTGTCTGTCAGCCGAGGATGTTCTTTTACTGGTTTCACCCGGACATCGACTCGCTTCCGTCAATCGATTGAAAGCGGACATGCTGAGGGACGAGCAGGTCCTTTTAACTGAACGAAGTTGCGGCTACAGGGTGCTCTTCGAACGAGCTGTCTCGGCGGCAGGCGTCGCTCTTAACAAGACCCTTGCGCTTCCCAGCATTGAAGCGATCAAGAGATGTGCCTCAGCGGGAATGGGCGTCGCCGTGCTGCCCCGGATCGCTGTCGAGAAAGAATTGGCGCAGCATCAATTGGTCGCCTTGTCCTGGCCAAAAGACACGATTCGTGTTTATTCGCAGATGATCAGACACTCGGAGAAGTGGCAATCGTCTGCGCATGTGGCATTCTGGCAGCTCGCCAAGCACATACTGACAACTGATGATGTGGGCCATAAAGAGCCTCTGTCAGCCACGCTGCTACTGAAATCGGTGAGTAAGCATCGCAATTCCAATCTTGCATCTCCTTCACACAACGGTGCCCGGCGCCTTGCATCTGGCCTCTGATTGCGCAAAGAGTGCGGGCCATCTGTGCCTAGCTCAGAAGCCCGATCGGACCGCGCCGAAAGATGGATTCTTGCGACTATGCCAAGATTTCCATAAGCGGAAGAATTCTTTGTTTGTTGACGATCCGCGTGGCGGCTAGACTGCGGCGGTCCTGTCAAGCGTAACCAGCGCTTGCCGCCGTCACAATGTCGACCCGCAGGTGTATCTCACGTCGCCGCTGACGAACTTATCCCAGATTCGCTGAAGCGAACGGCCCAGCCGGCTCCCGGACCGGTGGAAACAGTTTCAGGCGGCACGTCTACCTTAGTAATACCTGTACTTCACATAGCGCTCACGGAAAAGTTGCGGGGCTGAAGCAAACCTCGTGCGCACTCAGTCACGAACGTCGGACGGTTCCTTCATCTCTCGTGTGGCCGTATAACGGGTGTCAACGCGGATCTAGTGATAAGGGCGGGAAATGAGCGGTGTAAATAACCGCCTGTGTTATCTAACTTTAAGAATGATAAGCTGTTGATATCACTCGCGGAGGGATGGCTGAGTGGTTGATAGCGACGGTCTTGAAAATCGCCCTACTTTGGCGGCTCCATTTGGTTTCAATAGCTTAAGTCGGCATGAATTGCACAGTCTCGGGTGAAATCGGATACAGTAGGGCGATTTTGTGCAGTAGATCGTGCAGTAGATTACGGATTGTGCAGTAATCTTTGACCACCAATTTCCCGCAGCATAAAGCGAAGATTCCGAACCAGGTTTCGAGAGCGCGCCTATGGGCATTCGAAGGATCAGCACAGCGTGAGCGCAGTTGTTGTGAAGATCGCCTGGGCTCCGCATCCAAAGCAAGTAGAAGACATATTTCCGCAACAACCTCCCGTTTGTCTTAGGGGAGCTCTCACAATCCAGTCTTGTCTCGCCCACCTCAAGATGTAATTCTGCACAGGCGATTGTTACGGGGAGAGGGATTCGAACTTTCGGTTCGAATTGCCGCTCAATAACTTACTGATTTTTCATAGTGCCAGGGATGCAGAAAGCGGCAGAAATACAGGGTGTGGGCACAAATTGGGCACAGTATGGCGAACGCCGCCCGTTCATTATTAGTCCAGAACTCATCCCACTCTTATGAACCTTTCTTCCTCGGTTTCTTCGCGCCCTCGGAATGTGTTTTAGCGTTCCCCGAAGCTCTAGGGTGAAACTCGATCGTCAGTTCCAGATCTGCGCATAGGAACGCGGCACCCAGCTCGGCAACGAGTTCTTCCTGCGCGTGGCCTTCATCGCCCCACTGCTTGCGACCCAGATCCAGCGCAAGGCGCGAAGGGTGCTTCGTCCAGGGTGTCATCTCATGCGCGAGTGTAGAGTAGTAGCTTTCGGCATCGCGGAAGGACTCGAATGGCGGCATCTGAACGTAATCGATCTCCTGCGCATAATAGGCACGATTGCCGCCATGCCGGATGGTGGCTTTGCAGTCGGCGAAGAATTTTTCGGCGCCGTCAATGCGGGCGACGGGATCGAGCTGTGGTGCAGCCTTGGCGTAGTAATGATCAGGCAGGCCGTCGATCTGTTCGACGTTGAATACTGTATAGCCTTTCAGGTACGGGATTTCGCGCTCGACGTCCTCGCCGGTCTTCTCATCGCGCTCGGTGCGCGTAGTGGCATTGGCGTACACAACGAGCGAGCCCGTCTCTCCCTTGTGGACGTGAGGATTGAGCGCAGCGGCCAGAAAACGAATTGGGGACGCACAACGGAAACGATGGGCGAAGTCGCGCCGTCAACCCAAGAAAGTAGCTCTATAGCTTAAGACTTCCCCAGCGCCGCTCGAATCTTCCTCAACTGAGCCACACCCAATCGCGCCCACTCTTCTGCGCTCACAGATGCAAGATACCGCGCCAAGACAACCTCTTCAGTCAGCTCCGTTCGCGTCTGCGGCTCTTGCTTTCTTCGACCAGACAGCCATGCTTCGATCTCGCTCGCGGTGGCCGGACGCGCAGTCAGACTCTTCTGTTTCATCGAGAATGAGCGTCCGTCTCTTC
>Ga0206817_1100_pt1 | contig 27864 bp, 25 predicted proteins | sample Alteio_BWOrgCont_89_FD_152873 | JGI IMG/M metagenome (GOLD analysis project Ga0206817, IMG submission 152873) | Enriched cells from forest soil in Barre Woods Harvard Forest LTER site, Petersham, Massachusetts, United States -... | ecosystem: Environmental > Terrestrial > Soil > Temperate forest >...
GGGGCATCCCGCAGATTTCTACCGGGGACATTCTGCGAGCCAATGTTTCTGGCGGCACTGAGCTTGGCAAGCAAGCCAAAGCCGTTATGGATCGCGGCGAGTTGGTCTCAGACGATCTGGTGAACGAGATGGTCGCCGACCGTCTGCGGCAGCCGGATACCGCCAACGGGTACATTCTGGACGGTTTTCCGAGGACGTTGGGGCAGGCTGAGTGGCTGGATGCCCATCTGGCGGCACAGCCGGTCCGGGGTTCCCAGAACGCGGGCAGTTCTCATTCTGGGGTGGAGGCGGGAAGCCTCCCCGTCGTTGCTATCAGCATCAAGGTAGGGTATACTCAATTACTGCGCCGTATTACCGGCAGGCGCACCTGTCCAGTCTGCAAGAGCACTTATAACATCTACTTGCAGCCGCCGAAGGTCGATGAGAAGTGTGATCTCGACGGCACGCCCTTGGCGCGGCGCTCAGACGACACGGAAGAAGTTTTTGAGGAGCGGATGCGGACCTACGAGTCGCTGACAGCTCCGGTCGTAGAGCATTACCGTGCTCTGGGGCGGTTTGAGGAAGTGGACGGAGAACAGCCGGTAGACGCAGTTGCAGCCGCAGTCATGGCTGCTGTTCTGCGTTTGAGGGGATAACCGGCTGATGGCGATCATGATCAAAACGCCGCAGGAAGTAGAAAAAATGCGGCGCAGCGGAGTGGTGGTTCGCGAGATCCTCGACTACGTGCGCGGCTTCGTAAAGCCGGGCGCAACGACGATGGACCTTGAGACTGCGGCCGCGGCAAAGATCGCTGAGCTGGGTGCGACTCCGGCGTTCAAGGGTTATCACGGATATCCTTGCGTGCTGTGCACGTCGGTCAATAGTGAAGTGGTGCATGGCATTCCATCGGCGAACCGCGTACTGCGGGACGGCGATATTGTTTCGATCGATACGGGCGTGATCATCGATGGGTTTTATGGTGATTCGGCGATCACTGTGCCGGTGGGCGAAAAGATTGCACCGAAAGCGCAACGCCTTCTCGAAGTAACGAAGGCATCGCTTGAAAGCGGCATCCGCGCCGTAAAGGTGGGAGCGTATCTGGGCGATATCGGCGCTGCCGTGCAGGAAGTCGTGGAAGCGGACGGCTTCAGTGTCGTGCGGGAATTTGTCGGGCATGGCATCGGCACGCGGTTGCATGAAGATCCGCAGGTGCCGAATTACGGCCGTCGTGGCCAGGGCATGAAGCTGCGGGAAGGCATGGTGTTCTGCATCGAGCCGATGGTGAACTCGGGCAAGCCCGGTGTGCAGGTATTGAGTGATGGCTGGACCGCGGTGACGGAAGACGGAAGTCTGAGCGCGCATTTTGAGCACACGGTTGCAGTGACCGCCGACGGTGCCGTTGTGCTGACTCAGTAAGCCATTCGTTTTTGACGCAATAAGGTTTTGAGGCGAAGCCTGCGGAAGGCAGGCGGAATCGGGATACGGATTGTCGAAGGAAGACGCGATTGAGGTAATGGCAACTGTCCTTGAGACGTTGCCCAATGCCATGTTCAAGGTAGAGCTTGAGAATAAGCACCAGGTTCTGGCGCATGTCTCAGGCCGCATGCGAAAGAATTTTATTCGCATTCTCCCGGGAGACCGGGTCGCGGTAGAGTTGAGCCCCTACGATTTGACGCGCGGGCGCATCGTCTACCGTTACAAGTAAGCAAGAGATTGGGAGCTGTCAATGAAGGTTCGTGCATCAGTAAAGAAGATTTGTGACAAGTGCAAGATCATTCACCGTCGTGGTGTAGTTCGTGTGATCTGCGAGAATTCGAAGCATAAGCAGCGCCAGGGCTAAGCTCCGGGCGTTGATATAAGGCAGGTTGGAACCTGAAAGCGATGGGGCTAGTTAGCCAGGAAAGGCTTGCGATGAACCCCAAGGTTCGCTGAATAACCTGTCAAAACCGCAGTTGTGAAGGATCAGAACTGCATAACCGTTCCGGGTGATGAAGTTGCCCGGAGCACATTAGAGAAGGACAAGCATGGCACGTATTGCTGGCGTTGATCTGCCCCGCAACAAGCAGGCCCGGATCGCGCTCACTTACATCTACGGGATCGGCAACCCGCGTGCGCTGCGCATCCTTGGAGCTGCGAACGTTGATCCGTTCAAGAAGGTCCAGGATCTCGGCGAAGACGAGGTAAACCGCATCCGCCAGGTGATCGAGGAAGAAGGCCAGGTCGAAGGCGATCTGCGCAAGGACACCTCGATGCACATCAAGCGGCTCATCGACATCCAGTCTTATCGTGGACTGCGGCACCGCCGCAGCCTGCCGGTGCGCGGTCAGCGCACGCACACCAATGCGCGTACTCGCAAGGGACCGCGTAAGGGCACGATTGCAGGCAAGAAGAAAGCGACGGCGAAGACCTAATGGCAAAAGCACAGCAGGGCGCCGGAAAGGCCGCCACCAAGAACAAGAAGTTCAAGAAGCGCGAACGCAAGAATGTGCCATACGGTCTGGTCTACATTCAGGCTTCGTTCAACAACACGATCGTGACCATCACCGACGGTCAGGGCAATACAATTTCCTGGAAGAGCTCGGGTTCGCTCGGCTTCCGCGGGTCGCGTAAAGGCACTCCTTTCGCCGCGCAGCAGGCAGCCATCAACGCGGCCAACCAGGCGCGTGATCATGGTCTGCGCTCGGTCGATGTCCGCGTCGCCGGCCCCGGATCGGGTCGCGAATCGGCAGTGCGTGCGTTGGCAGCGGCGGGTATTGAAGTCCGCTCCATCCGCGACGTCACCCCGATTCCGCACAACGGCTGCCGTCCGCCGAAGCGTCGCAGAGTATAAGCACTTCACCGCGTGGGCATTCGCCTGCGCGGTGAAACTGCGTTAAAATAAGAAGGTTAGGACTGGGACGAAGCGCTGCCAGCGCGTAAACCGGTCGACCCCTGAAACTTTAGGAGAAAAGAATTGGCACGTTATACCGGAGCAGTCTGCCGCCTTTGCCGCCGCGAAGGCACTAAGCTTTTTCTGAAGGGCCCCAAGTGTTTTTCTGACAAGTGCCCGATTGAGAAGCGCAATTTCGCCCCCGGCCAGCATGGCCGTGACCGCAAGGCGAAGATCGTGGGCTACGGCCTGCAGCTTCGCGAAAAGCAGAAGGCGAAGCGTATTTACTTTACCCTTGAAGGGCAGTTCCGCCAGTACTACGAAAAGGCATCGCGCACACCGGGCGTTACCGGCGAGCTGCTCTTGCAGCAGCTTGAGCGCCGCCTGGACAATGTGGCCTACCGCCTCGGCTTTGCGATTTCGCGTCGCCAGGCCCGCCAGATCGTTCGCCACGGACACGTGGAAGTAAATGGCCGCAAGGTGAATATTCCTTCGTTCCAGGTAAGCGTGGGCGACGAGATCAAGGTGCGTCCGAACAGCCAGAAGCTGACCGTACTTGAGAGCTCGCGCGAGTTTGCCAGCCACCAGCCCGCTCCGGCGTGGCTTACGGTTGACCATGCGAATCTGTCGGGTAAGGTACTGGCACTTCCGAAGCGTGAAGACGTCAACCTACCGGTCAACGAGCAGCTGATCGTCGAACTTTACAGCAAGTAATTGCTTGTACGCGCGAACTTTCTGCGGTCCGTCATTCTGACGACCGTAGGGAGGAAGAATCTCAAATGTACTGGGTTTTCGTTGAGATTCTCCGCTGCGCTCAGAACGACGGGTTCATGGTTGGATAAGGCCATGAGCCCCTTGGACAAGATTTTCGAGCATGGCTCGAAAGATGCACACCGCCAAAAACGGTGCAATTTAATCACGAGGTAATACAGACGCAGACGCTGCAGAATGCTTCGCGGCCCTGTGTCAGGAGAGCGAATCGATATGCTTTGGAGAGGATTTCAAAAACCGAAACGGTTGGCGGTCGACACCGAAACGCTGACTGAGAAGTATGGAAAGTTCAGCGCTCAGCCTTTTGAGCGCGGCTTTGGAACAACCATTGGCAATGCGCTGCGTCGCACACTGCTTTCATCGATCGAAGGCGCGGCTGTGACCGCGGTGAAGATCGAAGGCGTGCTGCACGAGTTCCAGTCCATCACTGGAGTCGTGGAAGACGCAACCGACATCATTCTGAACTTGAAGCAGATTCCCTTCAAGTTGAACGGCGAAGGCCCGAAGGCGCTGTATCTGCGCGCGGACAAGCCTGGTGTGGTGACCTCGGGCATGATCGAAGCCGATGGCGACGTGGAAATTCTCGACAAGGATGTCTATATCGCAACCGTCAGCGAAGGCGGCAAGCTGGACATGGAAATGCGCCTCAAGCGCGGCCGTGGATATGTCTCTGCGGACAAGAACTTCGATGCTGACCTGGGAATTGGTTTTATCCCGGTCGATTCGGTTCACTCGCCTGTACGCAAGGTGAACTATACGGTTGAAGCGGCGCGTCTGGGCCAGATTACCGACTACGACAAGCTGACGCTCGAAGTCTGGACGAATGGCACGGTGCTTCCGGCAGACTCGATCGGTCTCGCGGCGAAGCTGCTCAAGGATCACATGAGCATCTTCATCAACTTCGAGGAAGAGATCGAAACCGAGACGCAGGCTGAAGAAGGCCGCACGCTGTTGCGGAATGACAATCTGAACCGCTCGGTCGAAGAGCTGGAATTGAGCGTTCGCAGCTACAACTGCCTGAAGAACGCAAACATCCAGTCGATCGGCGAGCTGGTACAGAAGACCGAAGCAGAAATGCTGAAGACGAAGAACTTCGGCCGCAAGTCCCTGAATGAGATCAAGGAAATTCTTGCGCAGATGGGGCTTTCGCTCGGTATGAAGATTGACGAGCACGGGAATGCAGTTCCGGGACCGACGAGCGTTCTGCCCGCGGCAACCCTGGCAGCCAGCTATAGCCGGTTCGACGACGACGATGAAGGGCTGGATGAGGCGGATCTTCCGCTGCAATCCGAACCTGAAAACTTTTAACAGGGCACCAGCGCTCAGGGCACAGGTCTCAAAATGAAGACTGTGCTCTGAGACCTGAACCTTGAGACTGATTAGAAGAGAGATTTGCCATGCGCCACCGCAATGCAGGATACAAACTAGGACGCAACACCAGCCATCGCCGCGCTCTGCTGCGCAACCTGGTCACGTCTATCATTCTGGAAGACCGTGTGGAGACGACTGTTGCCAAGGCCAAGGCAGTCCGTCCTCACGTAGAGAAGTTGATTACCCTGGGCAAGAAGGGCGACCTGCACTCGCGGCGTCAGGCTCTCTCTTTCCTTCAGACCCGCGATGCAGTGACGCGGCTTTTTGATACCGTGGCTCCCCGCTACGGCGACCGCACCGGCGGCTATCTGCGCATCGTGCGCCGTGGCTTCCAGCGCGGAGACGGCGCCGAGAAGGCCTTCATCGAGCTTCTTGGAGCCGAGCAGCTTCTGGATGAGAAACGTCAGAAGCGCGCCGAAGCCCGCGCCAAGCGCCGTGAGGAGCTGCAGAAGGCCATGGCCGAGCAGCAGCCGGCTGCCGAAGGCGGCGAAGAGCAGGCTTAATTCAGTCCGTTGTTTGAAAGGACACAGCGCACCTTTCCGCTTCACGCGGGAAGGTGCGTTTTTATTTTTGCGAGCAATTTACTTCGACTGGACCTCGACTGATTCTTTTAGCTCTGTTGTTTTCGTATTCCGCTCCGTGACAGTTACAGGTTGTCCACGCGGCAGGTAATGCCCGATGACTGTGGGATCCGCCCAGTCGAGCTTCCACCCGTCTTCGATCGCAACTACGGTGTATTTGCCGGGAGCTACATCGCGCAGACCGAAACTGCCATCTGAATCGGATTGATCCCGGCGGAAGAGATCGCGGTTGTTGGAAGGATCCTGTGGCACGAGCACGATCATGACGCCGGGCGCCGGTTTGCCGTCCTTTTTCGCAAAACCTGTGACCTCAACGTTTGGATCGGTGTACACAGTTGCGGCAACTATAACGGCATTACTACCTGTCTTGATCCATTGCTGTTCGATCTCTGCTCCAGTGGCCGCGAGCTTTGCTACGAAAAGATGCTTTCCGCTCATCCACGCATTCAATCGATATCTTCCAGGCGGCACGTTTGCCAGCTCAAAGCTGCCGTCTTTCTTCACCTCGGAGCCGTTCATATTCTGGCCGTCAGTGGAGGTGAGCGAGACAACGGTGCTCTGCGGAAATGCTTCGCCGGAAAGAAGGGCCAGCTTGCCGGAAATATCAGCGGTGGCCACACCCGTGCCCGCATCGACGGCTTCGTCTGAAGTGACATTGACTGTAGTGAGTTTTTCGGATGGTGCGTTTGGGCCTCCACTTAAGTGGATTTGATATTCGCCCGGGGCAACGCTTATCTCAGTCTGGCCGGGAGTGATGTAGCGGCTGTTAGCCTCTGTATATTCCGTCGATCCAAAAATCTGCTGTGCGAGAACGGGAGCGGAGGCCATGACCCCTCCATTTGGATCTGCAGGCGCGGGCGTGCGAACGATCAAATGCAGCGCTGCAACGGGATGCAGGGTGAAGTTGATCTGCATGCGGTCGCCGCCTTTGAGCGGGATCGGAGTGGCATCTTCCGTACTCGTCACGTCTGCGTAGAATGTGGTTGCGTAGACGAGATCAAGCGGTGAGCGGGGTGTCGATCGATTTTCGCTTTGTTGCGGCTCGGGCGACGAACGCGCTACGCCTGTATTGTTGTCCGCGTACCAAGGACGCCCGCCGGCGGAGAGAAAATAATCTCCAGGCGCCAGGCCGGCGAATTCGTAAGCGCCGGTGTCATCGACGTTCGTACTGCTGACGACCCGTACCTTCTCCAGGCCGCTGTCATAGGTCTGACGGTAGAGCGAGACCCTGGCATTTTCTACCGGGTCGCCGGAGTCTTCCGTGACCACACCTGAGATTACTGCATCGGGAACGAGCTGCAGGGTCAGGTTTTCCGATATAAGCCCGTCCCCGGTGACGATGGCTGTCGAATAATCATCGTGCGCATCATAAGAGGCGGTGATGAAGCCTCGTCGGGAACCAGTCAATGCATATTTTGCAGCCGGCAGGTGATCGAATTCAAAATGGCCGTCAGGACCTGTCTGCATGATCTGAACCGGGGAATAGTCTTTTGAGAGGACAATCGAAACACTCGCCCGATCCAGTGGCTGCCCGGTGCTCGCATTCCGTACGGTTCCGGAGATGCGATACAGTCCCGACGATGTTTTCTGCGCGTGCAGCATTGCAAAAGGCGCGATGCTTACGAGGGCGAGCACTGCCGCGGATGTAAAGTGAATGATTTTTGCATGCAATCTCTTCATTGCATTGCCGCTTCCGTGGAAACCACGTCGAGATCAACATTGGTTGTGCCGCCGGGTTCCAGTGTTATCGTCTGGCCTTTGCCCGCGTAGGGGTCCCACGCCTTTGGATTGCGGTATTCCATGTCAAATGCCTGATCCAGCGCGATGACGCGATAGGTGCCGGGTTGAAGATTGGAGATCTGGCTTGCCTGGAGCAGTGGTCCTGATTCCGGTACGACCGATGTCAGATCGAATTGCGGGAAAAGATAGACGAAGGCGCGAGGTGAGTCATCTGCGGTCGTCGCAGTTGCATCTTTCAGGCGAACCGACAAGGTTGCCGTATCATTTCGCAGGACAATGTTTATCGGAGCGGACGTTCCTCCCGGACCAACGACGAGAGGCTCGCGCGACAGGTCTGCGCCGCCAGCGGCGATCGATGCGACGTAGCCCTGGTTCGCATAGGTAAGAACCCAGTATTTGCCAGGCAGAACATTTTCAAGGACCCAGGCTGAGTCATCCGTATTGCCAGGTTCGCGTCGCAGACTTGCACCCATCGCATCATTGTCTGTCAAAGAGAACAGCATCAGGTTGATATCGCGGGAAACCTCAACCTGTACTCCGTTTTCGATTGCGGTGACCTGCGGGCCCTCATTTTCAGGGTTCGTGAATTCCTTGCGAATTGTGACGGGGATAGGATGAACGGGCAGCATGGCCAGAGTCCGTCCTTGCATGGGGTCATTGTGCACAGAGACCTGTACGCTGCCGAAAGCGTTCCCTGGAGCATAGGACTGACCGCTTACCGTGTAATTTCCCGACGGCAGATACGTGCGAAGTTGCTGCCGCAGCGAATCATAGGAAACAGTAGAATCGAAGATAAGGCCATTTTGATCGCGGACCTGGAAGTTAGCGCCAGCGTTCGCAGTATTTGCAACAGGAATGGTTACAGAATAAAAAGGCTCGCGGTTGAGTGTCATTTCTGCGCTGATTTGCTGTCCCGCCCCAAGCCTCAGAATGCCAGTCGTGCTGCTGTCACTCTCTTCCGGATACCAGACTGGGGGAAAACCCCACCGCGTGGATGCCGATGGTCCTGCGTCCGGGTCAAGAGAATTGGCAGTATAAAGTCTGTATTCACCTTTTTGGAGATTGCCGAAGTGGAATACTCCTTCACTATTTGTCGATTTCATTTCAGCCGTCTGCCACCTTGCCCGGCCTTCCTGTACGGTGTGACGCATCAGTTGCACATGAATGTCGTTGGCCTGTTCAGCGGTCGATAGAGTCACCCGACCCGTGATGGAACCCGCTGGTTCCAAAGCCAAAATGGTGTCTTCGGTCTTTGGTCCCACATAGATCGGCTGAAATGCATCTCGTCCCGAGTTTTTCGCAAAAAATCCCGGACGCCGGGCCTGCAAGACACATCGTCCGGCCGGAATATTCGGAAATTCAAATCGCCCTCCACTGTCCGTCAGCATCGAGCCGGATGCTTCCCCGGAAAACGACACAAGCGCACGGGCGATTGGCTCATGCGTCACACTGTTGATGACGGTGCCTCGTACCTGGTATGTCTGCTGCTGTGAGTTTGTACCGTTGCTATCATCCTGGGCACGAAGCCTGGCAGATACGGAAAAGACAACAAGCAGCATGCACAACGCGAATGTAGACGAGTGAGGAGCCTTGTCGATCACGAGAGAGCCTTCGCCGCTATTTTCACTGAATTGCTACAAAAAGCAACAGGCGCCTGAAGCTGATCTTCAGACGCCAGAATATTGTGAAAGTGAGCCGCGTGTCTCGTCTACTCGACATGATAGTTCGGGGCCTCGCGCGTGATGATGACATCGTGCACGTGGCTCTCGCGCAACCCGGCATTGGAGATGCGAACAAAGTGAGATTTGGTCTGCAGGTCTTCAATCGTGCCGCAGCCCAGATAGCCCATGCCGGAACGCAGGCCACCGACAAGCTGGTAGACCATCGCTTCAAGCGGCCCGCGATGTGGCACACGTCCCTCAATGCCTTCAGGCACAAACTTCGCCAGGCGGTTTTGTCCGTTACGCTCACGCGCCACTACGCCTTCAGTACTGGCCGGTGCTTCTTCGAGATCGCGACTGCTCTGGAAGTAGCGCTCACCGGAACCCTGCGACATGGCGGAGAGCGATCCCATGCCGCGATATGCCTTGAACGAACGGCCCTGGTAGAGGATCGTTTCGCCGGGGCTTTCATCCACGCCTGCGAAAAGCGAGCCGATCATGACGGCGTTGGCGCCCGCGGCAATCGCTTTCGCGACGTCTCCTGAATACTTGATGCCGCCGTCGGCGATGACAGGAATATTGTATTCGCGGCCTGCCTTGTAGGCTTCGCTGATGGCCGTGATCTGCGGCATGCCCGCACCGGTAACCATGCGCGTTGTGCAGATGGAGCCGGGACCGATGCCAACCTTCACGGCATCCGCGCCCGCTTCGATCAAAGCTTTTGCGCCTTCGTATGTGGCAATGTTTCCGGCAAGCAAGTCCACATTCGGAAAGCGCTTCTTGACCTCGCGGACAGCTTCGAGCACACGCGAGGAATGGCCGTGCGCCGAGTCGATAGAAAGAGCATCCACTCGATTGCGGACGAGCTCGGCGGCACGTTCCAGATAGTCGCCGGTTGCGCCGATCGCCCCGCCCACGCGCAGACGACCCTGGTCGTCTTTCGAGGCGTTGGGATACTTCAGCTTTTTCTGGATGTCCTTGACGGTGATCAGGCCCTTGAGCTCGTATTGATCGTTGACGACCAGGAGCTTTTCCACGCGATGCTTATGCAGGATCAGCTCGGCGTCTTCAAGCGTTGTTCCCACAGGGACGGTGATGAGGTTTTCTTTGGTCATCACATCGGCAATGGGAATATCCGTGCGGGTTTCAAAGCGCAGGTCGCGGTTCGTGAGAATGCCAACGAGCTTCTTGTCCTTGGTGACGGGCACGCCGGAGATCTTGTACTTCCGCATGACATCGAGCGCGTCGGAGATGAGCTGATCCGGCGTAATCGTTACCGGATCGACGATCATGCCGCTTTCGGAGCGCTTTACCTTGTCGACCTCGCTTGCGTGCTGCTCGATTGCCAGGTTGCGGTGAATGATGCCAATGCCGCCCTGCTGAGCCATAGCAATGGCCAGACGTGATTCGGTCACGGTGTCCATGGCTGCGCTTAACAGCGGCGTATTCAATAAGATACGGTTTGTGAGCCGAGTCTGGGTGCTTACCAGGGCAGGCACTACTTCACTATAGGCAGGTACGAGCAGAACGTCGTCAAACGTCAGCGCTTCGGGGACGGGATGTTCAATCATTGTCTTCCGTAGGTGCGAAGAGCGGGCTTCGCGGGCTAAAGGCCGTGAATACGGCTATCTCTTAGTGATTCATTCGATTGTAGAGGGGTTCAGAAAACAGGGCAAACTTTAGTGGAACCGGCTTCAGAGTGTTTCCGTATCTTTCGTAGCAAGGAACAGGAGCGACTGTGAGCCATCGTAAGTGTTTTCAACTGTTTCGCGGCGCTATGTATGTAGCCATGCTCGCGATTCTAAGCACTTGTACCCAAGCGCGTTCTCAGAAGACAGACAACATGAATTGCGATGGAGAGCCGGTGACGGACCGCCAATACCAGCAACAGGCTGGTGATGTGCTGGAGCCCCGGCATCTTGAAATCGCCCGGGCATTTAGCGGTACCGGAAAGCTGAATGTGAGCATCTGCAATGCACAATTTCAGGTACGCACGCGACCCGATGCGAAAGAGCTGAGGCTTTCCGTAGAGATGGATTCGAAGTCGGGCAGCAAGCCTGCTGCGGATTACATTCACATTTTGCGCGTTGCTCCGGACGATGGCGTGATCCACCTGAAGTTTCAGGGTGATTCTCATGCGGTCGTAACGCTGTTTGTTCCCATGAATAAGGGTTTGAATAGCGAATTCAACCTGGGGAAAGGCAATCTCACTTTCGACGCCATCGGCAGCGCGGGCGACCGTCAGATTAATGTCGGCTACGGCGATGCGAAGCTGCTGGTGGAAGGTGATAAGAGCTATTCCGACATGAAGGTCAACATCGGTTTGGGCTCGCTGCATGATCATAGACCGGGTGGGCACGATGGGCACTTTGTTGTGAGCAAGAATTACAGCGGCAGCGGGACGGGTTCATTGCAGATCAACGTAGGCATGGGCAGCCTGGATATCGCCCAGGAGTAGGAGGCTGCATATGAAAGCAGCAGCAATCGTATTGGCCATGGGTCTCATAGGCGCAGGCAATCTGTATGCGCAGGATGCATCCGGGCGAGAGAAACTCGAACTGCCGAAGGCGCAGCCGCTGGTGATCAGTAAGAGCCTTCCGGCGAAGGGTACGCTGGTGATGGAAGTGAACATCGGTGAAGTACGCGTCGTGCGCAGCGACGAAGAGAAAACGATTCGCCTGACGATTGATCCGAGAGCATTTTATGACGACTCTACCGTGCAGTCATGGGTCAGGCAATTTGACGTAGCGGGAGACCGCGCGTCGATTGATCTGAAATTACCAAAGCACAATAACAATCATTCCAGCCCCAGCGTTACGGTGTATCTCCCGTCGCAAACGGACCTGAAGCTGGAGCTGGGTATCGGCGAACTGACTGTAAAGGGAATCGAGGGCAACAAGGAACTGCACGTGGGTATAGGTGATCTCACAGTGGGTGTGCTTGACGGCGCGAAGTACAACGAGATTCTCACCGGCACAAAGATCGGCGATGCAGACGATGCCGTTTCCAAGGAGCGGTCAGATGGATTCTTCCCTAAGACGCGACATGTTTCCTCCCGGGGAATCTATAAATTGCATGCGACCGTGGGCATTGGCGATGTGAATGTCGTGCAGGATTGAAATTGCCTACGGAATAAGGATCTATTCCTGCGCCGGTTCAGGAACCATGTGCCGTTTTATGGCTTCCATTTGCTGCAAGTGATTCAAGTCATGACCGGCCATTGTTTCCACGATGTTCAAGAATGTCATCGTGCCGCGTTCAGGGTGGGTGACCGTTTTTGTCTGCTTCTCAGGCGAAACGCTACGGATGAGCGCAAGGTTCCATTGCCTGACGGTCGAGAAGACCGCGAATGCGGCGCTCGCGTCATAGGCTGCGTAAGTGGCGGCCCATTTTTCCTGATCGAAGGGCTGAATCACGTGGTTGTCTTCAGCCAGCGTCTGCCGCAAGCGAAATCCGAAGACAATCTCGCAATCAGCTAAATGACTGATGATTTCGCGAGCGCTCCATTTGCCCGGTGCTGGAGCCTCTTCCACGCCTTTGGTTCCCAGATGCTCCAGAATTACGTGCAGCTTGTCAGGAGTGGTGGGCAGCACTTCCAGCGGGCTGCGATTTCCTAAAAACATCGCGTATGGATTGAGCATAGTCACCGCCTGATGTGAGGGCCTGTCGTTCGATGAGTGCGGCCGGAGTTACGCCCGGCAATTCGCTCGATAACGAAGACGAGCCTGCTGCAGTTTTTTCAGGGCATCACCGTCGAGGAGCTTGGGGGAGCCGAGTTCATGCGCAGCCAGACAGACCTGTGCGAAGTGCTCGGTGGTTTCGAGTTTCATAAATGCATCGAGCAAATCTTTCCCAAACGTAACGAGGCCATGATTCGCCAGCAGAATTGCATCATGGTCCAGCAGGAACGGTTTAAGGCTTGCTCCCACCTCGTCGGTTCCGGTAGTTGCGTAGGCTGCCAGAGGAATGGCGCCCAGCGTCATGATCAGCTCGGCGCAAAGCGGAGTATCCAGTGCGAGACCGCAAGACGCAAAAGCGGTGGCAATGGCCGGGTGCGCGTGGACGACGGCCTGCACGTCCGAACGCCCTTTGTAGACGGCTAGATGCATGCCAATCTCGCTTGTGACGTTGCGGGTGCCGGAGAGCAGCTTGCCGTTAGGATCCACCACAACCATGTCGACCGGGCGCAGCAGGTACTTACTGCAACCCGTCGGAGTTGCGAGTATGCGTTCGTCATCGAGACGCACAGAGAGATTACCTGAGGTTCCCGGAGCAAATCCAAGCCGGTACATCCACTTCGAAAAGCGCGTGAGCTGCCGCCGCAGCTCACGTTCAGAACGTTCGATATTGACGACCGAGCCCTGACGAGCCGGAGCATGTGCTTCCATAAGGGTGATTGCAGACTGGGACGTCATTTCATGCGACCTCTTGTTGAAAATTTCTGAGCTTGTCGATGCCCTTCCCGATGCGTTCGGAGGCACGGAACACCCTGCCGAGATTGATACCGGCGCCAATTTCGATATGACCTACGGCAGCTAAGCCCATGGATGCCATGCAACCGCACTGTGAGCAGTCGGGATTGCCACCGAACTGGCAAGGAGTGATACGGGTCTTAAGATCGGCGGAGACGATCTGTGTAGTGCGCGCAAAGATGCATTCGTCTGGTGACGCTGGTGGATTGAGGAATTCGCGCAACACTCTCTCGCTCATGTCCAGTACTGGAAAGCGAGTGCGCAACTGCCCCAGCTCTTCGATCACCGTGGCACGCTCCTGCGCGGTGAGGAGTTCAGGGCCAACGGCACCTTGCTGAGGGGTAAAGATGCTCATCCAGATACGTTTGATTTCCGGTATCTGGCTCCAGAAGGTGAGGAACCGTTCAAAGTAGCGCTCCTGCTTGGTCATCTGGCCGGTAATGGTGCTGTGGATGGTCACCCTGCTTCCCCGGATGTTCTTCAGAATACGCTCATAAGTCGCGGGCTTCCGCCGTTCATCGTGATCAGGCTGAAGTCCATCGATGGATACGACTATATTGAGCCGCGAGAACTTTGCCCAATGCGTTGGGATCGGCCGAAACGCGCTGGTAACGAGCTGAACATGAATACCTCTCGCGTCGAGTTCTGGCAAGATATTTTCTAATTCACGGAAACGGACCAGCGGATCGCCGCCTACCAAAGAGACGTGGAGCGGGCGATATTGGTCAACGAGATTGAGAACTCCCTGCACCAGGGCATCCTGCTTGAAGTCGGAGAGAACGCGCAGGGTGACACCGTTGCCACCGAGGTGCGCCTCATCGTAGGCATAGCAGCCGGGGCAACGGAGAGGGCATTCCCGGGTAATTTCAATCGATAATAAGGGCTTTCGGCCGCTGAGGATGGTGGACCAGGATTGGAGGATTTCTTGTGCCTTCATTAATTCCCCTAGAGTTCGTTTACAAAATTTTCATCATCGATATTCAGATGAACTCGAAAAGTAGCGTACTTGTTCGAAAAGGGAAGAATGAATTCGTTAGCACTGCTGGACGCAGTTTGTCTGGATGGGGAGCTTCAAATGCTGCACTAGCCGGGGGACGTGCCATAGGCGGCGGCAAACGAGCAACACCTCCAGCGCCAGCATTCCGGCGAACAGAAGAGTGCACGCAACGAATGCAAACATCAGGAAAAGGATGACTTGAAGCGATTTCAGGGTAGTTTCGGGAGGATCGACCCAGGGCGCAACGCAGAGAGCGATCACGCAGACCATACAAAGCAGCGCCGAGATGATTTTTACTGCCCGCGCCATACTGAGGAGATGGTAGATGCCTTTGTCCTGCTTGGCAACCGCTGAGCAGCTGACAAGTTTGAAATTGCCAGGCAAGAGGAGTATCCTGAAATAGCAGACGAGTTTGTCCGCGTAGTTACTGTGAGTCAGCCAGGGCGCGGAGGAATGAGTGGGCGAAAGCCCACTTTTCTTTTGCTGCAAACTCTTACCAGCACCATGGCCTTGAATCTAGAACAAATTCGCGCCACGGCGGAGCGCGTTGCCGCTTCGCACGGTCTTGATGTCGTGGAAATCGAGTTTCAGGGCGGAAGCAAGCATCGTATTTTGCGCGCCTTTATTGAAAAAAATGCAGCGCAACGGGCAAGGCTGGCCGAAGAGGCCAAGGTGGGTGGAGCGGAAGCCGCACTCCCGTCCGGCGTGGAAATTGACCAGCTGGCGGGCATTACGCACGAAGATTGCCAGGCGTTCAGCCAGGATTTTGGAACAGTTCTTGACGTAGAAGAACTGATTCCCGGCGCCGAGTACACTTTGGAAGTTTCCTCACCTGGTCTGGATCGTAAGCTTTACGGTGAGTCAGATTACCGGCGGTTTGCGGGCAGTCTGGTAAAGTTGCAGACCTTTGAGCCGGTCGCGGGCAACCGTCACTGGCAGGGGAGGCTCACAGAAGTAAAAGAGCATGCGCTCGGGTTGGATATTTCTGCCGTACGGCAAAAGGGAAAGAACAAGAAGAACCCGGCGAGCGAGACCATAGAGATTGAGTTCGCCAACATCGAAAAGGCCAACCTCGTCCCGGAAATTTGAGACGAAGCTGCAGTTAATAGCTGGCGGCGGAACTGCGAGTTACGCCTGATCGCGTGATCGCTGGGGTATCGAAAGAGAGAAATATGGCAAGTGTGCTGTATCAAAGCATCGAGGCATTAAGCCGTGACAAGGGCATCGACCCGAACGTGGTAGTGTCCGCGGTAGAAGACGCGATTGCATTGGCAACGCGCAAGTATTACAAGACGCAGGAAAACATGCGCGCCGAGCTGGACAAGGAAACCGGCGAAATCCGTGCGTATGTGTACAAGACAGTTGTTGAGGTGCCGGACCAGATTGAAGATCCGGTGAACCAGATCGCTCTCGATCAGGCGCGCGAACTGGCCCCGGAGGTCGAGATCGGCGGCGAAATTCGCTACTACAAGCCGACCGACGTGCTCGGACGTATCGCGGCACAGATGGCCAAGCAGGTCATTTTCCAGAAGGTGCGCGAAGCTGAACGCGACACGGTATTTCAGGAGTACAACCACCGCATCGGCGAAGTGATCAACGCGACGGTAAAGCGCCTGGAGCCGCAGGATGTGATTTTCGATCTAGGTAAGGCCGAAGCGCGCATGCCCAAGCGTGAACAGTCACGGCTGGAGCAATTTGCCGTGGGCGAGCGGGTGCGCGTGGTGCTGCAGCGCGTCGACCGCGCGGCCAAGGGGCCGCAGGTGATCGTGTCTCGCGCCGCGCCGGAGCTGGTGCAGAACCTCTTCCAGAGCGAAGTGCCTGAAATTTACGACGGAACGGTTATGATCCGCGCTATCGCTCGCGAAGCAGGCGAACGGACAAAGATTGCCGTGATGTCCCGCGATAAGGATGTCGATCCGGTGGGTGCTTGCGTGGGCATGAAGGGCATGCGTGTGCAGTCCATCATCCGCGAGCTGCGCGGCGAAAAGATCGACATTATCGAATTCAGCGAAGAGATCACCACGTTTGCCGAAAAGGCGTTGCAGCCGGCTAAGGTGAGCCGTGTCAGCATCACTGATTTGGGCGATAAGCAGCTGGAAGTCATCGTGGATGACACGCAGCTGTCACTGGCGATTGGTAAAAAGGGCCAGAATGTTCGTCTGGCAGCCAAGCTGCTCGCCTGGAAAATCGACATCAAGAGCGAGGAAGAGAAACGCCAGGAAGTCGAGCAGCAGATGCAGGCGATGTCGGGTGGACCGGCTACGCCGATTGAGCAGGTCAGCGAGCTGGGTGAATCCATCATCCAAAAGCTGGTTGCCGCGGGCATTACAACGGTCGAGTCGCTGGCCGATATGACCCCTGAGCAGCTGGAAGAGATTCCTGGCATCGGCGAAAAGACGCTGGAAAAGATCGGCACGGCGGTTCGCCATTACTTTGGGCAGTATGAAGAGGGCGAAGAGCGTCCGGCCGGTGCGACGCCGAGTGATGCCGAAGCTGCACATATCGCTGATGTTCAGGCCGAGGAAGAAATCGAAGCCCTGGAGCAGGATCTGACGCAGGCTGGCGAAGAACGGCCCAGTGAAGATGGATCCGGTCTTATCGATGATGAGTTGGCGGAGGAGCGTCTTGCCGAAGAGACCGAGACCGGCGAAGCGCTGGAAGACGAAGGCGCTGCCTCGATTGCTCCGGGCCGGGAAGATACAAGCGAAGTGCTTGCCAAGCATCATCCGCATGCTGATAACGATGCGGTGGTGGAAGGCAATTTGGACGAGCCGAAGGACGAGGCCGTCGAGAATGAAAAAATTGAAGAGGGCGGCGCATAATATGCGCTGCCTGCAACATGTAGATAGGCCTGAGAAGGTTGGCGCAATGCGTGCCATTTCAGGGGATAATACAAACAGTATCGACTCCCATAGGCATGAGGTTGCTATGAACAGCTGAGCGCTTGGGATGTGGTAAGCAAAAGGGGCGGATGAGCAAAGTTCGAATCAACGATTTAGCGCGCGAGCTCGAAGTGAAGAGCAGGGCAATTCTGGACGTACTGACCGATGTTGGCGTGACGGAGAAGAAGACGCACTCCAGTTCTCTGGAAGCGGATGAAGCCGAGCGTGTGCGCGTACACTTCAATCGTGGCGGCAGGGCAAGCGGTGGGCAGGGTGGCTCCCGCGCCGAATCTGAGGCCAAGCCAAAGATTGACTGGTCGCGCGTCTCGAAGCCTGGCGATGTGCTGAAGGCCATTCAACAGCGCAAGGAAGAAGAGGCGCTTGCAGCCAGCAGGCCCACGCCTCCCCCGGCTGTGATAAAACCAGCTGCGGCGGCTCCAGTAATCGCGCCTACGACTCCGAAGCCAGCGATTCCATCACCAATGACTCCTCATGCAGCTCCTGCGGATGCAGCCAGGCCCGCTCCGCGTAGGATCGTTCCGCAGCCACGACAGGCTCCACAAATTGTGCAGCCCCCTCAATCTCCGGCGATTGCTGCCAGACCGCCGGCAGGTCCGGTTGTGGTGAAGCCTCCGGTTGCTCCTGTTGGGGAAGCGAAGCCGGCGATTGCTGCCGCAGCGCCGACAGCGCCAATCGTGGCCAAGCCCACGGCTCCGGCGGCGCCTCCTGTCGTTGCTGCTGTCGCTCCCGCAGCTTCGGCGCCTGCACCATCTGCTGCGCCCGTTGCAGCAGCTCCGGCAAACACCGCTTCTTCGTTAAGTGAGCCGTCATCTCCTGCCGTAGCGCCCGCGCCTGAAGTTGCCGCGCCCACAGTGCCCGTCGCGGCAGCGCCTGCAACTCAGACAGCCCCGGCAGCGCCTGCAGCCCCTGTCCGTCGCGTGATCATGCCGCAGACCGGACCGCGTCCTGTGTATACGGCGCCTCCACCGGCCCCTGTGCCGCCGCCAGCCGCTCCCACGGGGCAGATGCAAGGCGGATTGCAGCGCGGCCGTCCTATTTTCGATCGCCGTCCAGGCGGCCCTCCGGGTTCAGGCCAGCGTCCGCAGGGTGGGCCTCCGGGACAATTCCCTGGCGGTCGCCGTCCGATGCACCCGACACGTAGCCAGCCCGGTGGGCCGCCGACCGGCGCCCGTCCTGGCTTTGGTCAGCGTCCTGGTTTCGGTGCCCGTCCCGGCTTTGGCCAGCGCCCCGGCATGGGCGGTGCTCCAGGACTTGTTCCGCCTCCGGGTGAAGCTCCCCGTCCGCAGCGTCCGGGTGGCCCCGCTCGTCGCGGCCGTCAGACCTACGAAAAGAGCAAGGAAGGCCCGATGAAGGGCTTTGCGCCGCCGTCCCGTTTTGGCGGAGCGCAGGTTCCATCCGAGCCGTTGCCCATCACCCGCACCATTACCGTGACCGAAGGCATCAGCGTCAAGGACCTGGCCGAGAAACTCGGTGTACGCGGCAAGGATCTAATCGCAACGCTGCTTATGCGCGGCGTCTTCGTCACTGTCAACCAGTCGCTCGACGCGGAGCTGGTGAAAGATGTGTCGCATCAGTTTGGCGCGGACACGCAGTTCATCACCTTTGAAGACCAGATGGCGAATGAAGCCATCGAGAGCATGCTCCTGCAGGAGAACCCGGACGAGCTTGAAGTGCCGCGTCCGCCGGTTGTCACTGTGATGGGCCACGTCGATCACGGTAAGACCTCGCTGCTTGACGCTATTCGCGAGACAGACGTTGCTGGTGGTGAAGCGGGCGGTATTACGCAGCATATCGGTGCGTACAAAGTGCGCATCGGCAAGCAGGATTCGCCTGCTTTCGGACGCGAGATCGTCTTCCTCGATACGCCGGGTCACGAAGCCTTTACCCGCATGCGTGCTCGCGGCGCCAAGGTCACGGATATTGTCGTCATCGTGGTCGCAGCCGATGACGGCGTGATGCCGCAGACGCTCGAAGCCATTGACCACGCCAAGGCAGCCAATGTGCCGATCATTGTCGCAGTCAACAAGATCGACAAGCCCGATGCGCAGCCTGACCGCGTGAAGAAGCAGCTTGGCGATCGCGGACTGGTTCCTGAAGACTGGGGCGGTTCAACGGTCTTCGTCGATGTGTCTGCGAAGAAGCGTCAAAACCTCGATCTGCTGCTCGAAATGATCTGTCTCGTTGCCGATCTTGGAAGCCTCAAGGCAACGCCGGGACGCTCTGCTGTTGGCACGGTTATCGAAGCGAAGCTCGATCGTGGACGCGGCGCTGTGGCCTCGATCCTCGTGCAGAACGGAACACTTCGCAATCAGGACAGCTTTATCGTTGGCAATACCTTCGGCAAGATTCGCGCTATGTTCGATGATCGTGGACGCGCAATCGAAGAAGCCGGGCCATCGACTCCGGTCGAAATCCTCGGTCTTGAAAGCATGCCGGATGCGGGCGACACGTTCCTCGTCACTGCCGACCGCGACAAGGCCAAGAGCATTGCGCAATACCGCAGAATGAAGGAGCGCGAGGCGCAACTGGCGAAGTCCTCACGTGTCTCTCTCGAAGGGCTTGCCGAACAGATCAAGCAGGCTGGCATGAAGGAATTGCCACTCATCCTCAAGGGCGATGTTACCGGCTCCGTCGAAGTGCTGGCGGATTCGCTGCAGAAGATGTCGACCGAGAAGGTGCGCATCAAGGTCATCCACTCCGGCGTCGGCGCCATCACGGAAAGCGATGTGCTGCTGGCTTCGGCCTCGAACGCGATCGTCATCGGCTTCAATGTACGTCCGGAGCGGAAAGTCGCCGATCTTGCCGAGCAGGAAGGCGTCGAAATTCGTCTGCATTCGATCATCTACGAGTTGCAGGACGAGATTCGCAAGGCGATGCTGGGCTTGCTCGAACCGGTCTTCAAGGAGAACTACCTCGGTCGTGCCGAAGTGCTCAATGTCTTCAAGATTCCGAAGGTGGGCACCATTGCCGGTTGCCGCGTTCTCGATGGCGTGCTGCGGCGTGACTCCGAAATTCGCCTCATGCGTGACGGGGCGCAGGTCTATAAGGGCAAGCTTACGTCTCTCAAACGCTTCAAGGATGATGCCAGAGAAGTCACGAATGGTATGGAGTGCGGTGTCGGCCTGTCCAACTTCAACGACATCAAGGTTGGTGATACGATCGAAGCCTTTATCACGGAGAAGGTGGCGGCGGAGCTGACGGCGAGCTAAGCCACCAATAAACTGAAAGTCCAGGAGGCATGCGGATTTAAACCCGCAGGCCTCCTTTTTTTAAATCCATGACGATTGAGGGCAAATTGGAATAGCCGGAAAAGATTCATGCGATACAAAAGACCGCTTGCCCCTTAGAATGCTAGTCTGCTTACGATCGTCGATTCGCAATGATTGGAGAGGTGCATATGCAGCTTGGAATGGTAGGTCTGGGAAGGATGGGCGCGAATATGGTGTTGCGTCTCATCAAGCATGGGCATGAATGCGTCGCCTTTGACGTTTCGCCGGCAGCTGTAGAGGGACTTGTGAAGCAGAAGGCGACAGGCGCTGCTTCTCTTCAAGAATTGGTCAGCAAGCTCCAAAAACCGCGAGCAATCTGGCTGATGGTCCCTGCCGCCGTTGTGGACAAAACGATTCAGCAGATCCTGCCTCATCTTGAACCAGACGACATCCTGATCGATGGCGGGAACTCTTACTACATTGATGACATCCGGCGCGCCAAAGAGCTTGCTCCAAAGAAGATCCACTATGTGGATGTGGGCACCAGCGGCGGCGTGTGGGGTTTGGAGCGCGGTTACTGCATGATGATCGGCGGTGAGGCCGATGTTGTGAAATCCCTCGATCCAATTTTTCAAGCGCTGGCTCCTGGAATCGGCGATATTTCACGGACGCCGGGGCGGGAGAAAGTCGGCGGTACTTCCGAGCAGGGTTACCTGCACTGCGGACCGAATGGCGCGGGTCATTTCGTGAAGATGGTGCACAACGGCATCGAGTACGGACTGATGGCTGCTTATGCGGAGGGTCTGTCGATTTTGCGCGCTGCGAACGTAGGCAAGAAGCAACATGAGATCGACGCCGAAACGACGCCATTACGCGATCCTGAGCACTACCAATACGACCTCAATCTGGCGGATATATCCGAGGTCTGGCGGCGCGGAAGCGTGATCGCTTCCTGGCTGTTGGATTTGACGGCAGCATCTTTGGTCGAAGACCAAAACCTCTCCGGCTTTGCAGGCCGCGTCTCTGACTCCGGTGAAGGACGATGGACGATCAAGGCCGCGATCGACGAAGCTGTGCCCGCACCAGTGCTCACTGCGTCGCTGTATGAGAGATTCAGCTCGCGGGGCGAAGCAGAATTCGCGAATAAACTTTTGTCGGCAATGCGTTATCAGTTCGGAGGTCACCACGAGAAACCAGCCGACAAATAAATAATTGACGATACAGCTATGACATTCTTAATGAACTCTCCATTTTTGGTGTTCTTTATCTCTTTCTTTGCCTTGTGGCTCTCGACATACTTCGGTGTGTTCCTTCGAGGGAAACGGGAGAAGCTGAACGAAGAGGAACGCGAAGATTTTGGGGTGATTCTAACTGCCACTCTGACGCTGCTCGGTCTCATCATCGGGTTTACCTTTTCCATGGCGATCAGCCGGTACGATCAGCGTCAGCACTTCGAAGAGCAAGAGGCCAATGCGATCGACAACGTACACAACCGGGCGGATTTACTTCCTCCCGCGGACGCGGCAAAAGTAAGAGCTTTGCTGGTCGACTACCTTCGCGAGCGTATCTTGTTTTATGAAGACCGTAATCAATCGGAGATTCCACAGCTCGACGCCAGAACAGAGCAGTTGCAGGCAGATATCTGGGATACTGTCCGGACGGCGGTAGCTGCGCAGCAGACACCTGTTCTAGCCATGGTCCTTAGCAGCGCGGACGGTCTCTTGGGCTCGGCGGGAAACACACAAGCAGCGTGGCAGAATCGTATTCCGATTGAAGCGTGGGCTTTGATGGGAGGGATTGCTATCTGTGCCAGCCTGTTAATCGGGTATGGAATGCGCACCGCTAAAGCAAATTCCGTTCTGGTCATCATCCTGGTGCTGATCGTGTCTGTCTCATTCTTTCTCATTGCGGACATCGACAGCCCGCGCGGGGGCCTTATCCACATCCATCCGAACAACCTGACCAGCCTCGCCAAGTCGCTGAATCGCTAGTAGTCGAAGAGGCTTGATGCCGAGACGTTGACCTTCATCCCGGCTCCGGGTATCTTTCAATCATCTGGTGTTCGGGAAGACGGTGCAATTCCGTCACTACCCCGTAACTGTGACGCTGAGAGATTGGCATTTCGTATGAAGCCACTGGGACGAAAGTTCTGGGAAGGCCGTTTCAATCTCAACGAAGCGAAAGTCAGGAGACCGGCCAGATGAATCGGGCTTCATTCAACTTCGCTGGGAGAGTTGAAGAGCATATCCACGCGCCCTCATTCTGGAGTGTGTGGCGGCTGCCTATCGATTAATTCCCGCTCTGCATTCGTCACATTCGCGTGCCGGATGCCAGGAGCGATACATGCAGCAGATCCAAATCAAGGCCGTGGTGATCGCAGGCCTCCCGCTTGCCCTTAAAGGCTCCGTGAACATCGAGGCTAGCTTATGACAGGCCTTCTTGTCGCCGGGACGGCAAGCGGAGTCGGCAAAACCACTGTCAGTCTTGCGATTCTCGCAGCGATGCGCCGCCGTGGCCGGATCGTACAGGCATTCAAGGGCGGTCCCGACTTCCTCGACGCTGGCCATCACACCCGCATCTCGGGCCGTATCGCACGCAACCTCGATACCTGGATGCTCGACGATGAAGCGAACAAAGATGTTCTCCGCCAAGCCGTCCAAGGTGCGGACGCGATCCTTGCCGAGGGCATGATGGGGCTCTTCGACGGCAAGGATGGCGCCACAGAATCAGGCAGCAGCGCGGAGATCGCAAAGCTCCTCAGGCTTCCCGTCGTGCTCGTGGTGGACGCAGGCAAGAGCGCGCGGAGCATAGCCGCGGTCATACTCGGGTTCGAGTTGTTCGACCCTCAACTGGCTCTGGCGGGAGTCATCCTGAACCGCGTTGCCAGCGAGCGCCATTTTCGCATGCTGGAAGCCGCCATCCTCTCAGCCTGCCGGACACCGGTACTAGGCTGGCTGCCGCGCGAGTCTGCTATTGCGATTCCTGAGCGGCACCTCGGACTTCACACTGCGGAAGAATTCGATGTTCACGAAGGCCAGGATGGGACGACGGAGAAGTTGATCGAAACTCTCGGTTTACTTGCCGAGAAGCATCTCGACCTTGACCGCCTCCTATCCCTCGAGTGCGGACTCGACCTCGAGTCCACACTCCTGCCAGCCCCTTGTATCAGCACACGTCACGTTCGCATTGGTGTAGCCCGTGATCATGCATTCTCTTTTTATTACGATGATAATCTTGACCTGCTCCGACAACAGGGAGCCGTTATCGTTCCCTTCAGTCCAACGCACGATCCATCACTTCCTGAAGACATCGACGCACTTTATCTAGGCGGCGGCTACCCGGAGCTTTATGCGCAACAACTCAGCGCCAACACCGGGATGCTTGCTTCCATGCAAGCGTTTGTCGCATCAGGTCGCCCTGTCTATGCCGAATGCGGAGGCATGATCTACCTCTCACAACAACTCACGACGGCCAATGGCATCACGTACCCGATGGCCAGGGTGTTTCCGTTCGCGATAGAGATGACGGGCAAGCTGGTGCAGTTCGGCTATGTCACGGTCGAGCTGACGGATGACTGTCTGCTTGGTACGCGCGGCACTATCATCCGTGGTCACAGCTTTCATTACTCGCGCATCTCGAACCATTCCGGAATCGGCACCCACTATCGCGTCCAATATTCTCTCTCAGGCAAGCTGGAGAACGAAGGCTATGGCGTCGGAAATGTGCTTGCGAGCTATATCCATCTCCACTTTCGCGCTGCCCCGACGGCGGCCGCGCATTTTGTAGAAGCCGCTCGCCGGGTGCAGTCTGAGCACATGGCGTCTGCATGAAGCAATATTGCTGAAATCCACGAGCTGTCTCACGATTTGTCAGCTCGCTACCATCCACCAAACCAGCAGGGGTGTCGGGAAGCTTGGTGAAAATCCGTCACTACCCCGTAACTGTAAGCGCCGAGAGACATGTATGAACGCCACTGGATCATTGCTCCGGGAAGGCCGCATGGACTCGATGATGCGCAAGTCAGGAGACCGGCCCGGCTGCAACCAAACCCGAGGGGGGAGAATGTACGCTTGTCGCCGGCAAAAATATCTGAGCGCCACTGTCAGAAGAACCGCACAGTTCCACCACATCGCAGTCATCGTATTCATAGCCGCTTTCGTATGCACAGTCGCGCCTTTACGCCTGCTCGCGCAACAGGCAAAGATGCTACACGGAGAAGTTCGTGATCCGCTTGGCGCCCTCGTCGTGAATGCTTCCGTGGATTTGCTCGAAGACACTCGCGTCATCGCCAGCACCAAAACCGGCGCAGACGGCACTTTCGATTTCGATATACCAGAATCGGGCCGCTATAGCGTTCGCGTGACCGCGCCTTCTTTTCAGACGACCACTACGCCGGCCGCGTACCTCACCGGATCGGCCAAAGCGGAGTTGAATGTCACGCTGGCTACGCAGGCACTCACGCAGCAAATCACTGTCACTGCTACAGGAACTCCAACACCCGAAGCCCAGACAGGCGCATCTGTCACCGTTCTTCCGGCCGATGATTTCCGCTACGCGACAGAAGTGCAAAATCCACTCCGCCTCGTGCCCGGCGTGCAGATCACGCAAACCGGCCAGATGGGCGGCACAACTGGCCTGTCGATTCGCGGCGGAGAAACGGACGCAAACAAAGTGCTGATCGATGGGGTCCCGGCAAATGCTATCGGAGGCGCCGTAGAGTTTGCCAATCTGGCAACGGTGGGCATCCAGTCGATCGAGGTCTTGCGTGAGCCGAACAGCGCGCTTTATGGTTCAGACGCCCTTGCCGGTGTAGTGAGCCTCACTTCAGCTCGTGGCACCACTCCTCTGCCTCTGCTCACGTACGCGGGTGATGCAGGCAACTTCAGTACTTACCGCAATGAAGTTACTGGCAGCACCATCTACCGGCATTTTGATCTTTATTCGGCCTTCGCTCGCTTCGATACGAGCAATAGCATCCCAAACAGTGAGTTCCACAACGCCACGTATGCCGGCAACTTTGGATGGACTCCGAACGCTGCCAACGATCTACGCTTCACGGTACGCCACATCGTTGTCTCGGGCGGCCAGCCGAACGCGATCGCCTTATACGGTATCCCCGACGATGCCCAGCAGAAGGAGCAGGATAACTACTACAACGCTGTCTGGAACCAGACAACTGCGAAGTGGCACAACCAGGTACGCTACGGCGGTCTGCGGTTGAACTCGGAGTTCAACAGCTTTGGTGCCACCGGCATCTTCAACCCGGATAGCGGCTATTACGACGGCGCGCCAGTTACCATTACCGGCGCAAACGGCTATAGCGTCCAGGGACAGGCTCTTTTCCAGTTCAGCGCCGCTCCCTCGCAATACTTATCGCCGACCAGCCGCGATTTCGCCTATGCGCAGACCGACTATCGTTTCAATCCCCATATCGTCGCTCTCGGTGCCTTCAAGTTCGAGCATGAAAGCGGCGCTATCGGTTATGCCGGAACCACGCCCACGGCCATCGAGCGCAATAACTATAGCTATACTCTTCAGTTTTCCGGAGACATCCGCAACCGTCTCTTCTACAGTCTCGGTACCGGTTTTGAGGACAATGGGCTGTTCGGTTTTGCCGCCACCCCGCGCGTCTCGCTTGCGTACTATCTCATTCGCCCGTCAGCGTCTTTTTTCAGCGGAACGAAACTGCATGGAAGCTTCGGAAAAGGCATCAAGGAGCCCAGCATCTACCAGCAGGCAAACTCTCTTTACGGAGTCCTCGCGGCATTACCCAATGGCAGTCAGCTGCTCGATCAGTACAACGTGACTCCGCTTGGCCCGGAGAACTCACGGACATTCGATGGCGGCGTCGACCAGCAGATCATGAACGGGCGCGCCCGGCTCGGCATTACCTACTTCCACAACGAATTCACCAACGATGTCGAATATGTGCCACAGGCAGGCCTTATAGAGCTTGGTGTCCCGGCTGCGAACCTGCCCCCTTTCGCCTTTGGCGGAGCGTATCTGAATTCTTCCGCCTTTCGCTCCCAAGGCGTGGAATTCGAGACCGAGTACCAGCTTGGAAGCCATCTCTTCGCCCGCGGTGGCTATACGTACACTGATGCGGTCGTCCAGCGCTCTCTTTCAAGCGACAACCTTGGGCCCAGCTTCAATACGTCCTCGAATTTCGCTACGATTCCCATCGGCGCTGACTCTCCGCTGGTTGGTGCACGCCCCTTCCGCATTGCCCCGCATAGTGGCTACTTCAGCCTCATTTACAACCGCTCGAAGTTCTACACATCTTTTACCGGCACTCTCGTTGGCCAACGCGACGACAGCACCTTTCTCACCGATTCGAATTTTGGCAACAGCCTTCTGCTCCCGAATCGCAACCTGCTCGGCTCCTATCAGCGGCTCGAACTGGGGGGCGGCTACCAGATCACGCCCCGTATCAACATCTACACCAACATTCAGAACCTGCTTAGTGAACATTATTTCGAGGCCTTCGGCTATCCGGCGTTACCACTTACTTTTCGATCGGGCATCAAGCTGAACTTTGGTGGAGAGTCGTGGAAGCTGAAGTGAGAGGAATCGTCCTTATCATCGAGTGTTATCGCCTACACGCATCAAGACGCCTCGTGTCACGATAGAAGAGGCTATGCCCTGCGGCATCAGGAGAATCTCTATGAGCATCGCAACCAAACGAGGTGACGCCGGCCAGACCGGTCTGGCCGGCGGCATTCGTGTCTCCAAGTCCGATCTTCGCGTCGAGTCCTACGGCTCCGTCGACGAACTCAATAGCGTCCTCGGCTTTGCCCGCAGTATCTGCCAGAATAAGGAAATCGCTGGCTGGACTGAAGAGATTCAACGCACTCTCTTTCGCGTCGGGTCTGCACTGGCCACGCCGCCTGAAAGCAGGAAGCAGCCGCCCGTCATTTCGACCGAGGATGTGGACAAGCTTACCGATCTCGTTCATCAGATCGAGGCCACCGAGGGCATTCTCGCCGACTGGTCGCTGCCGGGTGCCCATACCGAATCTGCAGCCTATGAAGTTGCCCGCACGGTATGCCGCCGCGCCGAGCGCAGTGCGGTCCGGTTTGTTGAAAATGGCGGCGTTGTCGAGCCTGTGGTTCTCGCTTACCTGAATCGTCTTTCCGACCTCATCTGGCTCTTTGGCCGCCTCATCGAGTTGAACGCCGGCATCGATACACGGCTGCGTGAAGGAGATAAAGCCGGTCCAAAGTGGTCGCGAGCCTGGTAATGACCGGAGCTCCGGCTACATTGATCCTGAATCTGCCAGGGAATAAAAGCTCAAGGCCGCATCTCCCTGCT
>Ga0206817_1076_pt1 | contig 27191 bp, 29 predicted proteins | sample Alteio_BWOrgCont_89_FD_152873 | JGI IMG/M metagenome (GOLD analysis project Ga0206817, IMG submission 152873) | Enriched cells from forest soil in Barre Woods Harvard Forest LTER site, Petersham, Massachusetts, United States -... | ecosystem: Environmental > Terrestrial > Soil > Temperate forest >...
AGGCTCATGATCAGCCTCTCAACGCAGCTTCGTTCACCGGTGGGCTCGCGATATTACTATGTGCCAGCGATTCCTTTGTTCTGCAGAACCCTGACCACGACTCGTCGGTTTTGTGACTGGCCCTCAGCCGTTTTGTCATTTCCTACCTGCCTGCTTTCGCCCATAGCCCCGGGCGCCAGCATATTCGTGAGAGGGACGTGGCCTTGCTGCCGAAATTGAGTGACGCTGTTGGCCCGGTCCTCGCTTAGTTTCTGGTTCAGCGTAGAGCTGCCTGTCGATGAGGCATAGCCTTTTACCCGGATCGTGTAGGCAGTGATCGTCTTGGCCTTCTCAGCCAACTGCAGCAGTTGAGGCTTGTATTTCGGATCGAGCGCCACCCCGCCGTTGGCGAAGTAAACCGTCACCTCATCCATGATGTTGAAGTCATCTAACTGCCCGAAGCGCTTGTTTGCGGCCTCGATTCCTCTTGACTCTGCTGGATTTGCTCCTTCGCCGGTTGCAGGCCGGCCCGGATCGTTTGTGCATCCTCGAGGTCATTACCCTTAAACCTGACAGAACTCGTTACAAGTTGGTGTTGGGCGTTGTAGGTCCCTCTACCTGGACCTGGAGACCCGGTATAAGCGCGGCCATCGACATTTCCTTGCGACGTGCCTTGAACACGCCCTGCACCTGGGCCACTTGTGTGTCGTCGGTGAGCACGACCTCCAGTTTCGGCTCACTTGAAGTCTGCAACGTCATGCCGGACCCACTTCGTCCGGTTATCACTCCATTGACTTTGGTGGTCTGGGCGGACACGGCACCGCAAAACATCAGAAGCGTTGCCAGTGATCCCATCAGTACGATTGCTGCCATGGCACTTCTTTTCATAGTCCCTCCTTGTGTTGCTGCGCTCTTGAATGGGGCTGTCCACATTCAGTCTCTTTGGAGCGGCCCCAACCTCTCGAATGTGTGCTTACTTCTTTGCTGGTGGTTGCGGTTTTGGAATCCGGAAAGTGTAAGACCCGCCGAAGACAATCGTGCGTCCCTGGGGACGAGCAGTCGCCGCGTACTCATCCTCAAACTTGAAAAAGAAATTCAGCGCTTTCGCGGGGAGAATGAAATTTGATTGAACACCGATAGCATGCACGGAATAATATGGCAGACTATTCGCCGGTATATTGGGAGCAGCCAGGCCGCCATTGTCGCTGACTTGCCATTGGTCGTACCCAATTAATCCAAGTTGAAGCAGCCTGCTAAAGTCCTTCTTCAATGGAAGCGCCTGACCGAATCCCCACTCCATGGTGAAGGTCTGCCCCGGCGTAACTTTTGTTCCCTGTCCAGTTGTCTTACTTCCATGGATCTCCCAGTTGGTAAATAGATTCGCGGACGTACCCTTGTTCTTTGTCAGATAAAATGTGCTGCCGGTGAAAATGTTGTTTCCCCAGTAACCGGAGCCAACGTTGTCAGAAGCGCCCGGTGTGTAACGGCCTGTGGGGGCCATGAATGCATATCCGGCATTTACGTCGGCACGCTTTAAGCTCCAGCCTAATGTGACAGGCTGTACCCAGGTGTCCGCCAGTCCAAAGCCGCCCGCATTGATCACTCCATTCGGTGATGATTGCAAGCCAAGTGTGAGGGAACCATTCGCCAGAGTTGGCGCCACGATCATGAACGCAGGTTTGGCGCCCAGGAACTTGATCTTGGGAACGTAGAAGAAGATGTTCTCTACTGCCCATATGTCATACGAGCCGTTGAGGGGAACGGTGTTTCCACTCCCGTTTTTCAGCGTGTCCGCAGAATAATTGATTGTCATGTTTGCATAGGAAATTCCTGGATCGGGCAGCACGCCGGCATTCAGGCCCTGCTGTCCGGGCATGTACTGGCCTTTCTGCTGTGCGTGCACAGAGGCGGCACATAAGGTCATGATGCAAACGAAGATCGCCAATCCATATTTGCTTCGCAATTTGCCTCCACAGGTGTGCTGCCGGCTGAGCAGCAATGAAATCCCGGGAGACAGTCTCCCATCAGTCGCGGGAGCTTAGTATTGTCAAAAATAACGTAGCCGTAGAGTAAAACTACCATCGCCGGGTAACACGAGCGGCAAACGGTTCGGTTTCGCTAGTGATCGAAATTCCTCGCTGAAGTGTTAGTTTTTACACTTCAAAAGTCCCGCGCAACCAGATATAAATCGCATCGAAAATTGTGCTTCTCAGAAAGGTCGCGAATGAGAATGCAGTTGCCGGTGTCTCCGTTTCGTGCTCAGAAAAGTTCCCCATTGAGAGCCAAACTGTTCCATCTAGGCTGGGTAGCGGGCATTCTGCTACTAAGCGGTGGTTCTCTGATCGCGTCGGCTGGCTTTGACGATACGAACTTCGTCCCGTCCTCGAAACCGCAAGTGCTCTCTTTTTCCGAGCTTGTGCAGGTTTCGCAAAGTGAAACGCCAAATAAGTCCGTTGCAGACAAAATGACCACTTTGTTGCATACGCCTTTTATTAGCAATGAGGCGTACCTGAAAGGCGTTAAGCCAATTCGACCGACTTCTGATGCGCTTGGCCCGTTTATACGCGCGGCGTTCTGGAACATCGAGCGAGGAATCGAATTCGACGGAATAAAAGTTGCGCTCGCAACACCGGAAAAGTTTGACGAAGTTATTGCGGAAAAGAAAGACAAGGATCCTGAAGCAAAGCCGCTCGATGCTGACGAACTAAAAGTGGTCAAGGAACAGCTTGATATTTTGAAGCCCACAGATCTCCTTATCCTCAATGAAGTGGATAACGGGGTTACGCGCACTGGCTATCGCGATGTCGCTCACGAGTTGGCGCAAGCGCTCAACATGAATTACGCGTATGGCGTTGAGTTTCTCGAAGTTGATCCGCTGAACCTGGGCATCGAAAAAGTGGAAATGGATGACAAAGCAGCGCAGGCCGATATCCAAAAGTCCTTTGAACCCGACAAGGATCGTTACCTAGGTTTGCACGGCACCGCAGTGCTAAGTCGTTATCCCATTCGCAACGCGACAGTGCGGCCGCTGCCTGTCTGCCACGATTGGTATGCCGGCGAGAAAAAAGAAATCTCCCAGCTGGAGTCTGGCAAGAGATCTTCGGCCAATTTGTTGTTTATGGAAAGAATCACACGCGAAGTTCGCCGTGGAGGTCGCATGGTGATGTTTGTCGACTTAGCTGTACCAGAGTCGCCGACCGGGATAGTCACCGTAGTCGCAACACATCTCGAAAACAAATGTAAACCGGAGTGCCGTCGAGAGCAGATGAAGCAGATTCTCGATTGGACCAAGGATGTCAAAAATCCGGTCATCATCGCTGGAGACATGAACACGACTGCAGCCGACGCAGCGCCTACATCGGTGTCGAAGGTCCTCACTGACCGCATCAAGGATCCTCATGCGTGGGCCAGAGACGCCATCAAGTGGTCAACCGGCGCTCCCACCATCCTGCTGATGCCAGTGAACTTCATGCGCAGCAAGAACGATCCCACGGGCTTTGATGTTCCGGTTATTTCTCGAAACAGAGAAGCAAAACTTTTTGATGACCTGAACGATTTTCATTTCGCAGACGATTATATGTTTGATTTTCGCGGGGAGGATGGCCGAAGCGTGGAGAACCGTGGTGGAACGCTCAGTGATTCAAATCAGCGAGCCAGCAAAGGATTCCGCTACACGTTCGCAATGAGTCGTACGTATGGAGGATTGGTAGGGCAGTACAAATTAGATTGGTTCTTCGTCAAAGGCTACGCCACAGATTCCGAGAAATCGGGAGGAAGCTATAAATTCGCGCCGCACTTTGGCCGGACACTTCAGGAACTGAACGAAGCACCCGACGAACCGCTCTCCGATCACTCCCCAATCACAGTTGATATTCCGCTCTTGGAGCCTCCAAAAGTGGAGCAACCTTAGAGTCTTTGCGGCAGGTTTTCCCGCAATTTTTTTATCGTGATTTCGATATCGAGTATTCTCGGCGCGGGCTGATTTACGACGAAGCCTATGCGCAAGACCTGCTGGAGCTTCAGGATGAGGTGAGGTAACAAAATTCCGACAATCGACTAATCATGCCGAGATTGTTCTTTACTGCGAATCAGGTTTGGCATATTGTGAGTGCCAACTTGTATGGCCCGAAGACTATGGCTGCCAATCGACTACGCAGGACGTGTGTCGCTGTTGTTTTGGGCCTATTTGTCGCGCTTTCTGTGCGGACTACTGCTTATGCCGCAGAAGGCAATCAAAAGCACAAGCGAATCCTTATTGTTTATCCGCAAGAGATGAGAACGCCAGGTGAACTGGCAGCGGATAAAGGAATTCGTGCAGTGCTGGGCAACAATCCCGATATCGAGCTCTACAGCGAACATCTTCATCGGTACTTATTCCCTGATGAAAGGTTCCAAGCCGAACAGCTAGACTGGTTTCGCAAAAAATATCAAAACCGATCGATTGACCTCATCATCTCCGCGGGAACTATTTTGCCCGATTTCCTGCCGGGAATTCCAGTCGTTTTTTGTTGTGTGGAAGCAACTGGTCTACCTACCGCGAAACTTCCAGCAAATGTGACAGGCACGTGGCTTACCCTCGACTTTACGGGCACGATTGAGGCCGCGAAACGACTGCAACCAAAAGCCCGGCAGGTCATTGTTTTGAGCGGGACCACAACCTGGGATCGACAACTCGAAGCCGGATTTCGAAAGGCAGTGCACGGACTGACTGATTTGCAATTCAGCTACTGGGACGATCTTCCGGTTCCATTGATTCGAGAACAACTCGCGAAACTCTATCCTGACACGATTGTTATTTATCTAAGCATCGAGAGTGATGTGACGGGACAAGTGTTTATCCCCCGCGACCTGTTGCCGTCCTTCTCCATTGCTTCGCCGGCGCCGATCTATGGATTGTCCGAGGGTTTCATAGGCTTCGGTGTCGTTGGCGGCTCCGTCATCAGCCTTGAGAATCAGGGCAGACAAGTTGCACGGATCGCGTTGAGAGTCCTTGGAGGCGAAAAACCATCTGACATTCCTCCGATTCCATCCTCGTCGGAACTCATCTTCGACTGGAGGCAACTTCACCGTTTCGGTCTTCGCGAAAATGCATTGCCGCCGGGCGCCATCGTGAGATTCAGAGTTCCATCAGTCTGGGACCTCTATTGGAAATGGATCACCGGTAGCCTTACGCTCATCTTGTTTCAAACGAGCTTTATTCTTTACCTGCTTTTGCAAAGACGTCGCCGTGCCCGTGCCGAGCATTTCCTTGAGCAAGAGCTTCGCTTTGAGGCTTTGCTCTCTGAATTGTCAGCGACGTTTAGCAGTCTTCCAGCAGTGCAAGTAGATGCTGAGATTGCGGCCGGTCTGAGAAGATTGAGGCTCTTCCTCGAACTGGATCGAATCAGCCTCTTCGAACATATGGAAGGCGAGACGCAATTCATTCTGAGCCATTCTTCCAGTGTTGAAGGCCTCCCTCCTGTCCCCAGAGCCCTTAGCCGGGAAAAATTCCCGTGGCTTGTATCGAGTCTTCTGAAGGGAGACGATTGTGTAATCCAAAGCGCGCAGGATTGTCCTCCAGATGCCGCGAAAGAGAGCGCTTTTATTTTGGAGGGAAAGTACAAGTTCACCGCTCTGATTCCTTTGCAGACAGGTGGCGTGATATTGGGAAGCCTTTCATTTGTATCCTTTAACGAGCAGGACTGGCCGAAGGAACGGGTCCAGCAGTTGAAACTCGTGGCCGAGGTGTTTAGCAATGCCTTGATTCGCAAGCGGGCGGACATTGTCCTCGAATACAGCGAGAGTCTGAAGGATGCTGTTCTTGTTTCGTTGAACAGCAATGTAGCCGTGCTTGATCAACATGGCGCTATCCTCAGCGTGAACCAGAAGTGGATCGATATGGAATACATTCGGGGCGCCTTGTCTGGAGCGCATTTCTCGACTGGGATCGATTATCTAAGAAAATGCCGAGAACTTGCTGAAGTTGGATCGCCATTTGCGGTAATAATTGCTGACGGAATTTCCGCAGTTCTGTCTGGTCAGAGAGAGAACTTTGAACTTGAATACTCCTGTGTTCCGCCCAACGAAGACATCTGGTTCTTGATTTCGGTGACTCCACTGCGTCGCGAAGCCGGGGGCGCGGTCGTCACTCACAAGGACATAACGGAGCGAAAGCGAGACGAGCGACACATGCTGGAGCTGAGCGGCCGCCTCATCAATGCACAGGAGGACGAACGAGCCAGGATTGCACGCGAACTGCATGACGATTTCAGTCAGCGGCTGGCACTGATGGGAATGGAGCTTGAGCAGTTGAGTCAGACAGTGGCTGCCGCCGATCATTCAGTGCGGAGCCGTTTGCAAACGCTCTGGGAGAGAGTCAAGGAGCTGTCCTCCGATATTCATCGGCTCTCTCATCGGCTGCACTCATCCAAGCTTCAACATGTTGGTCTTCTTACAGCGGCGAAGAACCTGTGCGAAGAAACCGCGCGAAAACACCACATTCAGATAGAGTTTGTGCACCATGACATGCCGGAAACGATTTCACCGGACATTGCATTATGCTTTTTCCGGATCGTTCAAGAGGCCCTTAACAACATCGTCAAACATAGTGGTGCCAAGCAGGCGCGCATAGAATTTTCTGGCACTTCTTTCGCAATCCGGCTAAGAATCGTGGATGCGGGCGTGGGCTTCGATCCAGGATCACGAATCGCCCACGGAGGTCTCGGCTTGGCTAGCATGAGAGAAAGGCTGCGGATTATTGGAGGGAGCATCGCGATTCATTCCTTGCACATGGAAGGCACAGAAATTCTGGCCGAAGCACCTACCGTCTCGGTCACGGGGGAGATACATCCCAGGAAAACAGAGCAGAATCCTGCGAAGCGGGCGATCGGGGAAGTTCCATGACCAAAGTAAAGATTCTGTTGGCGGACGATCATCTGTTAGTAGCCGAGGCTCTCAAGAGCCTGCTCGTGCCTACATACGATGTTGTTGGAACGGTGAGCGACGGCATGGCCCTGCTGGAAGCCGCTGGTACTCTCAAACCCGATTTGATCGTGATCGATATTGGAATGCCCCAGTTAAATGGGCTTGATGCCACGCGACAGATTAAGCGCATATTGCCTAGGGTGAAAATCATCATTGTCACGATGAATGAGGATACCGACCTGGTCGGAGAAGCATTTCGGGCGGGCGCGTCTGGATACATCCTTAAGCATTCCGCATCCCGAGAGTTGATGGAAGCCATTCAGGAGGTCCTTAAAGGCGCGTCATACCTTTCGCCGCGAATCACCGGAGGAGCAGTCGCCTCTTTGCTTCGTGGCCCGGATATCGAGTCTGGAAAGTCGCGCGAATTGACCTCGCGGCAACGCCAGGTCATTCAGCTGCTGGCTGAAGGCCGTTCGATGAAAGAAATCGCCGATATCCTCACGATCAGCCTGCGAACGGTGGCTGCCCATAAGTACAGAATCATGGATTTGCTGGAGATCAAAACTAATGCGGAATTGTACCGCTATGCGGTGAAGCATCGGCTAATTTCGGTTTAGTCTGAAAAAAATCTTTCAGAACTGTTATTTCTACCAATAGCCGCGGGCCGTCACTACTCCTATCATCCTAATGTTGGCACTGAACTTGTGCAGGGCCTTTTATTTCTCCGAGACGAGTCGATAGAGTGCAAAACCAAAGAGAACTTGAGCTTGCGGGTGTTCTCATAGCCGATGATCATTTCACGGTGCTCGAATCAGTTGTCCACATGCTCGAACCGTTCTTCAACGTCGTTGGAACAGCTTCTGACGGCAAAGCTGCGGTGGAGGCTGAGGACAGACTGCACCCAGATGTCGTTGTGCTAGATATTTCCATGCCCGTCATGAGTGGCATCGATGCAGCCAAACAAATGAGGAAACGTGGATCGAAGGCCGGAATTGTATTTCTTACCGTGCATGAAGACACGGATATTCTTGCTGCAGCAAAGGCTGCGGGTGGTAAAGGCTATGTCGTAAAGGCCCGCCTGGGAACTGACCTGATTCCTGCCATTAACGAAGTACTCGCTGGCAGGGATTTCGTTTCCCAATTTGCCCCGGAGTAGCTTTCCCACTACAACTTCGACTCTAAAAATGATCGCAAAAGCCAGACCCAGGCGATGATTAACGCGGAAATCGCGACGATCAACTCGGCCCAAATAAAAGAGACATAATCGCAGAAAGCACCGACCGGTGGCACCCCTGGTTGTACATTCCGCAAAGCCGGGAGGCCGAAGATCAGTGCAATCGATAGCGAAAGCGGGACAAAATCCACCTTCTTATCCTCCGCACCGACGAGTCGCAGTACGATAAACAACACGCTCATCGCCAGCCCCGTCATCATGGTGTTCACCACGATCGAAACGGCGATGAGGTTATCGGCACGTCTCAAATTTAACTTGATCCCAGTAATCTGGCTGTCCTCATCGCGAGTGACGTTTCCTTTAAACTTAGCGCCGGGAATAGAAGCTGAGAGTACTAGAGAGATAGGAACTGGTCTATTCTCTTGCAACGCTACTGCACCAACTGTCAATTGGTCGGCTTCGAGAGTTCCTTCTAGTTCAGGTTCTGGCAGCTTCGAAGCTGGGGCCTGGCCCTTTTGGGTAGGTGTGGTTATCAGTAGCCATAAGGTGGTTTCATGCCTGTCAAACGGATACCTGTTTGAGTCTCCAATCAATGGAAAGACCACTTCGATGCGGTTAATCCTTTTTCCCTTCGGGAAATCAAACTCCTGTTGGCCACGGACATTGTTGATTAGAAGTTTCAGATCAGCTGCGGGTGTTACTTCATCAGTGCCAATATTTCCGACAAGACGGAAGCCCAGCTGCGCCGTCAGCTCGTGCCCGGCAGGATTGAAACTGGTTACCAGCACAGAGACACGCACATGGTCGGAAGCGGCAGTTTCATCACTTAGCTGCAAGGATCGCCGGTTCTTCTCTGTGATTCCCATCACCAACATGGCGATATAAATCCCGAGAACGCAGAGCACAACCAGGATCCTTGTGGCGTTTTTCCGCATCATGGGCATAACTCCTTGAAGATGTGTCGGTTGAATTCTGAAGTGCTTATGGCTGTCGAAACCTGTATTTGGAAAGCCCGGAAAAGAAATAGCGATGCCACTAGCTAGGAGCTGATACCAGCGTGACACGATGCCTCGATAATTTGGTATTGGTATTTTTACCCTAAAGGGGTGCATCTTTTCCCAATTCCAACCTCCAACGCCACGCGGTAATTAAGTAGTGGTGCAGAAGTCTGCATCCACAGGAGGCTCTGAGAAATGCAAATGAAAGTCGTGGCCAAAACTGCAGTCAACCTGGGCTTGATGCTGACATCGGCGCTATTTGCTTCGGCCCAAGCTCCTTCTTCTCCGGCAGCTCAACCTGAACTGGCGTGGTCTCCCGCGCAAAGCATCGACATGTTCGCTTTTCCGAAAAACGGCCAGAACGCTGACCAGCAACTGAAGGATGAAAGCGAATGCTATGGCTCAGCCAAGCAACGAACTGGCATTGATGCTCAAGCTCCCCCACCACAGGGTCTCTCCGAAGAGGAAAAGAAGGCGCAACAACAGCAGGCAGCGGAGAATGCTCCGCAAATGCAAGGTGGGCGTCTTCGTGGAGCTGCGCGAGGCGCGGCTGGAGGTGCGGCGATAGGGGCTATTGCCGGTGACGCAGGTGTCGGAGCGGGCGCAGGTGCAGTTGCCGGCACCATGCGTGGCGGCATGGCCCAGCGACGAGCCAATGCCCAGTCCAAGCAACAAGCAGCGGCGCAAACGGCAGCAGCTCAGAAGAAGGCCGAAGAGCAATTACTGCTTCAACACGAGGAAGGCATGGACACATTCCAACGAGCGTTCGCTGCCTGCATGGATGCGCGTGGCTATTCCGTCAAGTAGCAAACACACCTTGAACCAACGTCACGACGTGAATCGCAAGAAATCGGAGCAACGTTGACAAAAGAGAGACCATGGCCAACAAACTGACCAACCGCAGAGATATCTTAGCTTTTTGGGGAGTAGCGGGCGCTGTAGGCCTGCTTCCGGCAGTGGGCAAGTCCGCCTGGTCTCAGCAAGCGCCTCGGACATCCAATCCAACATCAGCGGAGTCACACCCAGCGAGCCCCGAAGAGGCGTTGGAGCGTCTGAAAGTCGGGAACACGCGGTTTGTCAACGGGCAGCCCAAGCATAGCCATGAAAGCTTGGGCTTTCGGAAGCAACTCACATCAGAACAGCACCCCTTCGCCACCATTCTTGGATGCAGTGACTCCCGTGTTCCGATAGAGCTCATCTTCGATCAGGGTTTCGGTGACCTCTTTGTGATTCGCGTAGCCGGAAATGTCGTCACTGATGATGTAGTAGGCAGCATTGAATATGCAGGGATTCACCTGAAGACCCCACTCGTTGTGATTCTGGGCCACGAAGGATGTGGCGCGGTTACCGCCGCTCTCCAAGCTCGAAAACATAATTCTTCCGAACCTCAAGGTATCCAGAACCTTGTCAAGCTAATTGAGCCAGCGATTCGTAGTATCGATCCAAACCTTCCCATGCCTGAGCAGGTGCACAAAGCGGTTGAGTCAAATGTGCGTTGGGCACAAGAGAAACTGACGAAATTACCCGAGGTGCAGCGGTCTGCGCCTTTGATAGTGGGCGCGGTTTATGAACTTGAGACTGGAGAGGTCCGCTGGCTCACATAGTCAACCGAAATGGGTCCGGCAACACTCCGCAGCAGCAGAAATATTAGAGGAATTGCCGCTGCTCTCTCTGGTTACGGGTCGGAGACCTTGAAGGAAAGAAGGGGATACGGATCGATGACGAAACGGACCGCAGTGCAATTTCCCTCGCTCCTTGCGGCGATCGCAATGATTGTTTGCGGCGCACTGTGCTCAATTGCGCAAGAAACCGAAAAACCTCGCCTCGTGTTGCAAATCACCGTAGACCAACTACGCGGCGATCTGCCCCACCGCTACTATTCCGAGTTTGGTGAGGGCGGTTTCCGGTACCTCTACAAACGGGGCGTTGTCTATGAAGCGGCGTTCCATCGCCACGCCAATACCGAAACAATCGTCGGACATACCACACTCGCTACGGGAGCAGATCCCTCCATGCACGGCATGGTGGGCAACGTCTGGCTGGATCGCGATACGGGAAAGCTCACTTACAATATTGAAGACCCACGATATCCCTTACTCAGCGAAGGGGCAGGTGTCGATAAGCAAGCCGAAATTGATCCGACCCAGCGCTTAGCTACAAGCGAAGGCCGCTCGCCAGCACCGATTCGCGTTTCCACTTTTAGCGATGAATTAGCCCTCTCCAACGCTGGCAAATCGAAAATTTTCGGTGTCTCGGTAAAAGACCGCGGTGCGATCCCGATGGCCGGTCACGCCGGCAAAGCATTCTGGTTTTCCAATAGCACAGGAGAGTTTGTCAGTAGCACTTACTACTACAAAGAATATCCCTCCTGGGTGAAGGATTGGAATGCCAAGCGGTTTGCCTCCACTTACGCGGGGAAGTCATGGGAGTTGATGCATGATCGATCCGCGTATCGGTTCGGCGACCGCGACGACATGCCTTATGAAACGAACTTTCCGGGCTACGGACGTGTCTTCCCGCATCCGTTTGGAAAATCCGATAGCAAATATTTCACAACTCTCCTGACCGTAAGTCCGGTGGGCGATGAACTCACGTTGTCGTTTGCAGAAGCCTTGATGGATGGTGAGAAATTAGGACAGAATGCGAATACGGATTACCTGTCTATTAGCTTCTCTTCGACCGATTACATCGGACATTTGTTCGGTCCATCCAGCTTAGAGAGCGAAGACAATCTCTTGCGGCTTGATCGCACGCTCGCGGAGCTGTTCAAATTCGTGGATCAAAAGGTTGGACTGGCCCATACGGTGATTGTATTGTCGGCAGATCACGGCGCGGCGGAAATCCCAGGCTACCTGAACGAATTCGGCGTCGATGCCCAGTACTTCAATGCCGATGCTCTCGACCCGAAGACGCTTGAAAAGCAGCCAGCAATCGTTGCCCTAAAGAAGAAATTTGGAATTGATAAAGAGCTGATCCAAGCCTACTTCCCTCCCTATGTCTATCTCAATCACGATGTGATGAGGGAGCGAGGGCTGAAGCAGGCTGAAGCGGAACGGACCGTCGCCGCGGAACTGGAGAAGATTGACGGAGTGTGGCTGGCTGCTCCGAGCAGCGATCTTGCCAACGGCCCCGGCCCCAGCAACCCTCTCGAAGAAGCAATTCTGCGCAACTACAATCCCAAACGGTCCGGTGACATTTATGTTGTATTCAAGCCCGCCTGGTTCATCAATGATTTTGATGGCCTATCGGTTGCCTCCACTCACGGCTCGCCTTGGCGATACGACACGTTTGTGCCGGTCATCTTTGCCGGTTCTGGCATGCCGGCTCAGCGAGTCTTTCGCGAAATTTCCACGGTGGACGTCGCTCCTACGCTCTCCGCGATCTTAGGAATCACCTATCCCTCTGGCTCCGTCGGTAAGCCGCTTGTCGAAGTAATGCAAGCCGCGCATGTTGGGACAGTCACTGAGAAGCCGTGAAGCGCCGCGCTAGAGGAAAGGCAAACTCAATGTCCATCGCGGCGGTAGTGAGTGAATATCCATCGGGGCAGGTTCAATTTGGCGTCTACACAACCGCGACAGGCGTGAGTTCAATGCGCGTCTTGGGACAGAAACACTTTTTGACCGATGTGCTGATTGGCGATACTGCGGGATGGCGGCTTATAGGGCGCTATGTATTGAAGAAACACGGCGGATCTTAGGCCGACGCAGGGTCTGCGGGCACCGAAGCAGTTGCTATCGTTACCTGAATACACGCACCGCGCAAGATTTCTGAAACCGCAACAGATCCTTTTACGGAGGAAACCATGAAGAAAACTAGTTGGCTTGTCGGCCTCACCATTCCATTCGTCTTCACGACGATTACTGCGGCGTGGGCGCAAGCTCCCGCAGGAGTCCCTGTTTTCGAATTTGACAAGGTAAAAAGCTCGATCGGATTCAATGTTAAAGCCTCGGTCGCTATCGCCGGTAAATTTGACAAGTGGGATGCCACGATGACGTTCACCTCTACAGATGTCACGACGGGCGTTTTGGACATTAAGGCTCAGGCGGCCAGCGTCGATACCGGAAGCGGCATGAAGGACGGCAAGCTGAAGAGCAAAGACTTCTTCGACGTCCAAAACAATCCGTACATCACGTTCCATTCAACGAAAATTGTTCAGACCGGCGCCAACACCTTTGAAATTGATGGAGACTTCACAATACGGGGAGTGACTAAACCTGAAAAGCTGTCGCTGACCGTTTCCGGCATCGGGACAGGCCAAGGCGAGGTGAAAGGGATCATGGCCTTTGACCGCAAGGGCTACGGGATGAACAGTGGCATTCCCTTCATTAAGATCGCCGACCGAGTTGAGGTGGAAGTCGACCTTTTTGGCAAACGCGTCAGCGGTCCGCCGATGAACTTGAAGAAATAGCGTAAGGCGGGGAACGCGATCAGGCACGATCGTGGGGATCATGGCTTTCAATTGCGTTTCCCTGGCTTAGAGAAGTCCGTAGCGGTTAGTATCCTGGGACGGTTGGCGATTTCGCGAATCGATAGGCTTTTAAGCCTGGAGATGATGCGTATTCGGGCAATAATGGCATCAGACGGACAATCAGGCTAGGCTTCGGAACCCCCGTCCAATCCGTTAAACGGAAGAGTCGAGATGCACATCTCATGGCGCTTGTCGTTGTGGGTATCCCTTGTAGTCGTCGCGACAGTACTGATCTGGATACGGATCGCTTCGCAGCGTCACGCGAAGCCGTCGACAACTAAGCTGATTACTGATTTGGCAGCAACCAGCCCACTGAATCAGCCCGGCGGTGGGGTAGCACCTGCGGAGGCATACGAAATCTACTCCGCGCTCTATGGGACTCCGATGCACGAGCCGCTGGCATTCGCAGAGAATTCGGTGACCGATATACCGCAGGTGGGTGGGAGTTGCCTGCAGCCCTCCACGCAGGAGGAGCACGAGATGACAGATGCCTTTGTCGCAGCCAATCGGCAAAGCCATCGGTGGGAGCAGAAATTCTCAATCGCGCAGGGATACCGGCTGCTGCAAGGCAGAGAGCTCACGCAAGCGCACGCCTGTCTAGCAACGCAGGTGAGCGATGTCGCAGCATGCGCGGGCTACAACCAACTCAAGCATGTGCGTTATCTGGGGGTTCCAGGATTTGACCACACACGCACACATGCGTTGGTATCGGTGATCAAGAGCTGCGGTGGCTTATGCGGAAGCGGTGGAATCTTTGTGGTCGACAAAATCCATGGCAGATGGCAGCGCTCAGCGTCGACCGATTTTACTCGCAACTGTAGCTGGATGTATTAGCGGTTCAATTGTCATTGAGTGAGTTGGCCATTTAGCGCGCATTGCCCGGAGCAGCTCCGATAGAGTACTGACGTTACACGCCAATTTAGGCCGCCTCCATGGAAATCCCAGCTTCTGCAAACGCCGGTTTACATCAGTTGAAAATAGCATCAGTTAGAAGACCCTCCCGACTCGGAAGAAGAACCTCGCTCGGCCATAGTCACCGACTGCACCTGCGAGTTCGACCGGCCCGAAGATTGTGTTCACGATAATCCCAGCCGCGCCATCCATCGGGAGGTTCGGTGGGTTTGGACCGAGGGGGAGTTTGTAAGTCTTCCCCGCCTCGTAGAGTCCGATGAACTCCACGTTACTTCCCAGCAGCGGGGGCAGTTTCACGAGCTCGCGAATATACCCAAGTTGGCCCAGGAAATACTGGTTAGTGAGCAATTCGTTTGTACCCCAGGCAACCAAGCGTTGCGATCCACCGAGAGAGAATGCGGGTATTCCCGTTTTGTAGCCATAACTGCTTCCTCCGTAAGCGGAAAAAAACACCGAGGAGGGCCCATCCAGACGGAAGAAATTTTGGGATTGGATCTCAGAGAGCGGAAATGCACCTGGAGCGGCTGGATTAGCGTTAAACCCCTTTGTGTACATCTGAAGGCTCTCACCGGCACGGGGTATCACGGGGTCATCCAAGGTGTTCCGCTGGAATTGAAGCCTCGCGTAGCCAGTCCCGCCCGTAACGGTGGGTAGAACAGTCGAGTTCCCGATCTCTGGGGAAAGCTTTTCATAGCCCCCCTCGTATCCAAATCGTAATTCGCCCGAGTTTCCAAATCCATAGCCCACATCTGCGCCGCCAAGGACCTGCCGGGAACGATAACTGGCGGTAAGTGTGCTCCCATTGTAGAGGGGTTCCTGCACGCTGTTGGCCCCGATGCGGGGAGCAACAAACCAGTTGCTCGTCGGGGTAAATGGATGGTAGTACTCGCTATCGATCAAATATTGCGAACCCACGATCACATTGTTGCGCAGCTCAGAACGATAGCTACCGAAATCAAGAAACGTAATTCTCGCTCCGATACTGAAAAGCACATTGTTGTAGTCCGAACCATCAATAAGAATAAGGGGCCGCACCACCGGTGGCGCATATGGCTTCTGCTCCGTTTGAACCTGCAATCCCTGGGTTCCATCTTTTTCAACCATCGAATACCCGACGTTTGAGTAGCGGCCTTGGCCAGCGAGTGTCATCATCTGCTGATCTAATTTCACTGTGTCCACGGGTGTGCCGACGTTTTCGGACAGTTCCTTCTCAATCGAATCGGCCATCTCGGGAACCGCACCGGTCACCTGGACGAACTCGGGGACAGGTGTTGTCTTTTGTCGAGCCTTGCGATCGGCCAGATATTGCTGCCACTCGGCTTCGCTTACCGAAAAAGCAGAGAGCACCTTCGCCTTCGACGCAGCCGCGTCATATCCGGCCTTGATGATCGCGTCAGCAGCGTTGTAATCCAGAGCGTTGTACTTCTGCAAAGGTACTGTTACAAGAAGATCCGCCTGCTCCATGGAGCGAAGTTCGTTCGCAGCGATCATGACGGAGATGGATTGACCCAATACTGCGAAACTGGAGAGGGATGCGGTTGGACTGATGGGAGCGGTCTCCAGATGGATTCCAATGACTATGTCGGCTCCCATCTCTTTCGCGACGTCTATCGGAATGTTGTTGAGCAATCCGCCGTCTGCGTAGATGTGATCTCCTGATCGAACAGGAGTGAAGATACCCGGTAGCGACATCGTAGATCGTAATGCCAGCGCCAGAGGGCCGCTGCGGAAAACGTGAGGCTTACCGGAAACGAGGTCCGTCGCCACGCAGGCAAAAGGGATGGGAAGATCATCGAAGCTCTTGAGTTCAGAATAGGGGAGGGCAATTCGGTCAAGGATCAGAGAAACCTGTTGGCCTGTATTGAAGCCTGCCGGAAACTGCAGGCCTTTGCGCAGGCCAAACTCCAGACTACTTGGGACTTCGTGGGCGTCCTGCTTGCGTCGAAATGATAAATCCTGGAAGGGTGTCTGTCCTCTTAGTACCTCGTCCCAGTCGATCCCGTTGACGATCTCCTTGACCTGTGCGGGAGATCGCCCTGTCGCGTAGATTCCTCCGACTAGGCCCCCCATGCTGGTACCGGCAACATAGCTTACCGGAATACGGTGTTCCTCCATCCATTGCAGAACCCCGATATGAGCCAGCCCCAGTGCACCGCCGCCCTCAAGAACAAGACCAAGCTTTGGATGTCCGGTCGTACCTGACTTAGCAACCTCTTGAGGGTGACTGTACGAAGCCCACAAGACGCAAGGTAACAACAATGACTGCACGGTTCGAAGTTTCATGGAGTCTCTCTGCGCGTGTTGTCATAAACCGAAGACAATACGCATGTCGAAGCAATTCGGTTTAGATTTCATGGATAAGTCTTGAACGGCTGTAGAACCTGGTCCAAATATTGCAAAATCGAACAGCACGAGAGAGACCAGGTGCAGCAACCCAACTTTTGTAGGCGTGAAACAAAAAGTTGTCAGTTATCAGCGTGTTCAGGACCACGATTCCTCGTCGGCAGGCATTCGTTCGTATACGGTTGGTTCAACTGCCGCTTATTGAATGATCGGTACTGCAGATGCGATCTCCAAATCGACTAACAGGGTCAAACGGTTGTCTACCTGGAGGAACTTGGCGGCCTGCTTCGCTCCAATTGCTTTCTTGAATTTCGGATAGAACTCGGCCCTAAGTTGGGTTCTCGCGTCGTCGAACTTGATCATGCGAGCTGCTAATTCGTCGGCCTTGGCATCATCAAGAGTGTCGTAGCTGTCGGCGTAATCCTTGATGATGCTCACCCGCTGATCTCCGATGGTCTGCTGTTTACCGGCATACTCGCGGTATAGCGGCCAGAACGCCTGACCTTGAGCATCTGTGAATTGCATGGTGTGCGCAATGACATCCGTCTTTTGCGCCTGAACATCTGATCGCAACAATGCGATGTCACTATCAATGCCCGCTTGGGGCGGCGTTGTGGTTTGGGCCAGCATGCCGGACGCTACAGACAAGACAGCTAACATTCCTAGAACTCGTACTTTCATGATCTTCATCCTCTTTTCTGTTGCTGTAACCAGGACTACCCGACACCATCAGCCCGCGGGCTCTACGATGGTCCAGACGCGGCTCCTGTGCTCTGGGCACGCACGTTGGAGGTGAGAGCGACGAAGGCAATTGCGAGTGACATGCTCAATATCTTCATGCTGTTTACTCCTCCGCAGATTTCAAGGTTGTGATCCGGCGTGGTGATTTCCGGCGGAATGTCTGTGGCCATCTTCAGCGTCGCAAGGCTTGGTGTCCTCATCTGTTTCTCCCTTTCATCTTCGGGAGCACTGGCTGCACTCGGGTTGCAGAAGTGTTAGCGGTCCACAGGATCTGATTGGCGAGGTCTCCAAAAAAGACGCACTCGCTTAGTTGAAAGAGGCTATCACTATCGAATCAGCTTCAGGCAGTGGCAAAACTAACACTCAGGCACTGGCAAAACTAACACTCCGCAACGCTTAATTGTCTAGGACCCCGGCATCATGCGCGGATCACCGCCAATCCGGAAGTCCACGAACGCCTGATAAGTGGGAGACTGGGCTTTGCCCAGACAGGGACGTAGGGAACATGGTTCTGAGCGAAGATACAGGTGCTGGGGATGGCGACAATCCGCCAGGAACTCGTAAATGACCTCATTGGCCCAATCGCGATAGTTCATGGGGTCACCGAACACCTCAGCACCCCGCAGGAAGTTGTCAATCTGAGTCCTTAGATCAGGGCCGTCACTGAGCACACTCTCTCGGTAGACCTATGGATGTTCCTTCACGACCATTTCCTCGAATAGCAATAGCTGCGCGCTCTGCGGCTGATCCCTTGCGGCGTCCCAGAATTTCCAGAACGGCGGCATCAGGTCTCGTCAGGAAATTAGTCTCTGACGGGATGAACATTTTTGGAAACTAATACGAGCAAGTGGAGGAATTGAACATGCAGAACACCGGTAACAACAACCTTGATCAATAGGTCGCGAGTCAGAGTTCTGGTGATTCTTAGAGACTGGAACAAAATCCTTCTCGAGATTCGTAGCGGTCACGACTGGAAGCAGCCCATACAACTTCCCAGATCCGGACTTGTCGATCACCCAGATTGTTGCCGGTTATTCTGCGGGCCGAGCGGAGCGCGGGGGCGTGCTTAGCCCCGACATAACCCAATCATCAATGTGCCCCACTTGATCCAGTCCTGGCTGATATGAGGCGCCTCCTAAACGATCAGAGACCGTAGAGCCTTTGTTTTGTAGATCGCGACGATGGAAGGTGGCGTGCACGCTATGTGATCGAACGAGGTGCTATTCATGTCATCGCCGAGGCTTAACCCGGATAGGCAAATCGCCAAACTCAACCTTGCGAAATCCTCACTAACTCTAAATCCTACCAAGGTCCCGCCGCACGTGTTTCCTGGCTCGCCAACGCTACATCCTGGCGAACCTCCCCTGCAGGTGACCCCCGACTTCGACGGTTTTGCCGTCACCCATCCATGGATCGGACAGAAGATGGGTAAAATCCAGAGTTTTCCAGGCGGGTTTGGGCAACAGTTCCAAGGCGCTACGCTCTATGGCGTGTATGGCGGGAACCCTAACGAGGTCCATGGCGCTATCCGGGACAAATACCTTGCTCTAGCCGGTCCAGCAGGCTTCTTAGGTTTCCCGACGACGAACGAGACTGGGACGCCGGACGGAAAGGGTCGGTTCAACCACTTTGAACACGGTTCCATCTACTGGCATCCTTCGATTGGAGCATTTGAGGTACATGGAGCGATACGCGAAAAATGGGCATCGCTCGGTTGGGAGGCATTTGGTTACCCTCTCACTGATGAGACCAGCACGTTCTACAAGACAGGTCGATTTAATCACTTCCGCGCTTTCTGGTCCGACGGCACGAGCGACAGATCGATTTATTACTCTCCCGAGACCGGCGCGAATGATGTACGCGACACGATTCGCACGAAGTGGTCTGACATTGGCTGGGAGACAGGCTTCCTGGGTTACCCAGTTTCGGGAGAATATGACGTCGAACACGGTCGGCGCAGTGACTTCCAGAACGGAAGCATCGCGTGGTCCAGCGTTCTCGGCGTTCAAGTGCAGCCCGAGAGGCTCTCAATTTGCGCCCCCGATATTACCTTCGACGCAGGGATAGCAGTCGGCGGATACGGGCAACTTGACGTATTTAGCGATGGGACAACGCACCTGTGGGGTCACTTCCACGATAGTGGTGGCGCTCCTTACGATTGTCTCCTCGTCTTCTCTGTCATGGACACAGAAGGCCGCGCCTATGCGGCTCCTCAAAGCGGCACCGTCCACGGCTGGGATCCGGGTAGCCGAAACATGGATTGGGACACGTGGGGTTCGAACGACCTGATACGAGGAAATTGGGCGAAGATCAGGTCTGCACACACCGGCGGCTACCACGCCGAAGTTACTTCCGACTGGACACCTACGAGGATTGCCGATTTCGTTGGAAAAATCGCTGGGGCAATAGTCGCGGTCGCTGGGATCATCACCCTAATATTCGGCTCAGCCATATTCGGCGGGGGCGGGAGCGGTTCGACTCTGCCGAAAGACCCCAATTACGGCCGACCCGAGGACTATCCAATAGGTGGCGAACCTCCACCATCCTCAGGAATCCAGACAATACCATAACGTGGATAACGACAAGGGCAAGATCCTTTGACCTCGTGATCGCAGATCTGAAGATACCCAAGATGTCTGGTCTTGTATCGCAAGTGAACTGGCCGGCTCGGATGTGACGTCGGCCAGATCAACCTTGCGAATAGACACGCGTGGATACCTTCGTGTCGCAGACAATACGGGAGTTCTCTCGTGATTGCCGGTTTGAAAAAGCGATTGCGGCGTCGCTCACGACATTGGGAAGCAACTTAACTCCGGCGCTCTCGTACCTTTTGTTGCGTGACTAGGCATTTCTACCAGTGTCCTGGTTGAGCTTGGAGCCCCGAATTGGCCACGACACTGCTCAGCATCTGGCAAGAGCCGAGTCTTGTTGGGATTACTCGATTGTGCTGGCTTCTTGCCAGTGTCTCGGCCCCATCACCAAATTGACTGCTGGATCTTTGTACATTCGGACGGGCATCGTCAGCGAAGCATGCCGAGGTTGGACAATCGATTACTCATGGCCGCCGTGCTTACATGAAATCGTTTGGCCAGGAAGGTGATTGCCTCTTCGTCGTCCAGATCGAGATCGTTCTTTTTAACCTCCTGTTGCACGAGGCTCCGAGGCATCAGGAGTGCAGCACCGAGTTGATTGGCTTCGATCTCTTCACGGTCAACTCCTCCGGAGGAATATCCGTCTCGCCGGAATGTCAGATGGCGATCGATAAAGAGCTGTGATTTTTGATTCTTTTTCGTGTGGAGCAAGTAGTGGCTGATTTCATGAGCGATCGTGAATCGCTGCCGGACAAGAGCGTGCGTTGAGTTATATCCGATGGCTCCCCGATCCCCTTCGATCACGAGCATGCCAGCTACATTGTCTCCGAGAGCTTCGGATTGAACTGCGAGGTTAAGCCGGTGGGCACCGGGCAGGCTTTCTTTGCGGTCGTCGAAGAGATGATTCTGAAAATCGACACCGATTTCCAACGGGCGAAGGATACGGCGCGTCATGCGTTGAGACGAACTTCCACTTCGATCACGATTGGTCATTCGGCATTTGTGTCGCCGAGCTTCCGGCGCGAGATACGATCCGCGCTCAACAGAAAGTTCACTTATCTACAGATACAGTTCCGTACTGTCTTTGCTTCGGAGTTGGTCAGTTCTATCAACAGCCGCATGGTCGATGTTGGATTGACGCTTACACCAGTTGAAAACGGCAGTCTGGAGCAAATACCTGTCCGCATAGAACGATTATGCGTGGTCGTTTCTCAAGAGAGTGCCCTGGCTGGAATGCCGGTCACATTCGCAGACTTGAAGTCTCATCCGCTCATCGTCGCGTGTTCCGAACGCGCACATCCAATTTTGTATGAGCGGCTCATTGAAGAGTGTCGCGCAGCCGGTTTTCGACCGACCATTGCCGAAGAAGTTACTTCTGCACAAGAAGCCTTTGACCTCGTAGAGGAGAGGGTCGGATTTGCCATTTTGCCCTGTGGTGTCTGTGAAGAAGCTCCGCCTTCCATCCGGTATTTCTCGCTTTCAGCTCGTCTTCTTGCGCCGTCATGATGATGGCCTGGCTGCGGAGATTCTGGACAAGCTCGCAGCAGCCCTGGCCGAAAAAAAGTTGGAGTGCGCATGTTAGTTTTTGGCGCCCATCACGGTCCGTGAGTGCCTCTCCGTTCCGAAGAATGACATGGATTCCAATCTTGATGCCTTTAAGGCATCAAGTGATAGCTAAAAGGTCTTGGACAAGAAAGAAAAGTGGGGGCAAGCTTTCGGAGATGACCTGATGTTTTCAGGTCGAGATTAGGAGGAACCCATGAACCTCTCGACCCGACGATCAGACCAGCGCTCTCTATTTCCTGAATGGCGACGTGCAGCATGCCGTGATTGACCAGGAACGTAAGGACAACGTCATTCAAACCTACGTAAAGGAGGGATCACTTCCGTATGTCGATGTCGAGATCAAGAATGTCATTCTTGACGATCTCCGGCAATCGCCATATTCAGCTCGAATTGAATTCGAGAAGGTGTATTCGAACCCTGCGGATCATTCCGAGATCAAGCGGGAACGATGGACCGCCAGCGTCACCTATGTCTTCCGCGAGAACGTGAAGAACAACGAGCTGGCCGTCAATCCCCTGGGATTGACCATCGTGCGCTTCCGGGCTGACCAGGCGTTCAGCTAGAGAAACAACCCGAATCAGAGAGGCTTCAAAGATGTCGAACCATGCTGCCAATCCGGCTGCTGTACCCTACGTGTCGTTTCAGACAGTGCGGCCAGCGCTTCCGAATCCGATTCAGGGATATCCGGTGTGCCGTGTGCCTTCTTCTTGCGTCGGACATCGGCCATCGCGACGAGCAGCGGTGTCAGCGAACTTCAGCGGCCGGGAGTGGGATGAGAGCTTTGCTCCGGTGCGTGTCTGCCGTTCTGTATCCCGCCTTCTGTTCGGTCACGGCTTCGGGGCCTATCCGTCGCCCTGCGGCAGCTCGCTCTTCTGCTTCAGATCCACTGCCCTGCGGGTTACGGTTTCCCTCCAAATCTTGTTCGGAAAGTACGCCGCAAAGATTTCTCCTGAGCCTCCGTAAAAGCAGAGCTTCGGCCTTGGGAGCCGGGCCCACTCGCTTGGCTCCGCCTGGTGTGACCCGAGCAGGATCGGGAAATTCAACAAACGGAGACACAATCATGTACCAGAACAAAGCAATCCTCATCGGTTTCCTCGGCAAAGATGCAGAAGTTCGCAATGCCAACAACCGCAGCTTTACTACCTTCTCGCTGGCCACCAAGTCCTCCTACAAGGACAAGAAGAAGGGCGAATATGTCACGCACACCGAATGGCACCGTTGCGTCGTCTTCGGGAAGCTCTCCGAGTTCGCAGCCACGCTGTCCAAAGGAGCTCACGTCCAGGTGGAAGGCGAGATCCGCACCCGGGAATATGACAGCAAGAAGACGGGCGAAAAAGAAGCCGTCACCGAGATTCGGGTCGATTCCATTCTCAAGCTCGATCGCGCTGAGAAAGGCAGCCCGGAAGACAACGAGCAAGATGACCAATCCGGAGAGGGGGCGGCCGCGTAGGCCGCTCCTCTTCACGCGCGGAAGCCTGGCGGTGACGCTGGGCTTCCACCATTGTGAGGTTAACGTTATGAGCTTCGAATTGATCCTTCCGTTCCTTCGACCCATCGAACCGCTGCTACTCGACGAGAGCGTCAGCGAGATCATGGGCAATCCCGACGCTTCCTGGTGGTATGAACGCGATGGAATGATCTTCCGTGAAGCGACCATTCAATTCGACTCAGGCAGGCTCCGTACGGGGCTTGAAGTGATCGCCAATCACCTCGGCAAGAAGCTCGATGAAGACAATCCCGTCCTGCACGCTCAACTCCCCGATGGCAGCCGCCTTGCGGCTGTGATCCCTCCGGTTGTGCGCCCAGCCCCAGCGCTCACGATCCGCAAGTTCACAAGCCGGCGATTCACCATTGATGACCTGATCGATAGAGGCACCATGACACCGACTTTAGCCGACTTCCTTCAGGAGCAGGTCCGCTGCGGGAAAACCCTGCTCATCAGCGGCGGAACGGGCAGTGGTAAGACGACCCTTTTGAACATACTGGCGCAGGCGATTCCCGACTCCGAACGCATCGTTGTGATCGAGGATACCTCGGAGCTTCGTATCCAGAAGCCGAATGTTCTGGCCGTCGAATGCCAGACCGATACCTTCAAGGCTCGCATCTCTTTTGACGATCTCCTGAAGTCGGCATTGCGCTGGCGGCCGGACCGGATCATCCTCGGCGAAGTCCGCGGAATCGAAGCACGAACGCTGCTCGATTCCTTCAATACGGGCCACGCTGGATCGCTGGCCACGATCCATGCCAACTCTGCGGAAAAGGCGCTCCATCGCTTCGCCAATCTGGTCATGCGCAATCATGCTCAGACCACCTTCTCCGACACCGAAGCAGAGATCGGGGAATCGGTCGATTTCGTGGTTCATATCGAACGTCAACCGGGTGGCCGAGCGATCCGCGAAGTGTTGCGGATGATCGGCTACGACCGGGACATAAAACGGTTCCTAATCGAACCCGTATTCGAGGTGCAACATGCCGCAGCTTAGCAAGACTATTAAGGTCGATTTGGCCTATGAGTTCCTGACCCGAAGCTTTACTCCCGGAGAGACTCTAGCGGTCCTCTTGAGGGGCACATTCCCGGTTGAAACTCGACAGCGAATCGTCCGGTTTGAGTGTGCCGTTGCGCCCCGTTATCTGCGCTGGCTAGCATATGAAAACGCCCACGGTGCCAACGTTTATGTGGCCGCGAATCCGTTACGTTTTGGCAGCCGGAAACGCACCAAAGAGTGCATCGATGAAGTTCGCCACCTATATATAGATATCGACTCGGATGGTGATTCCCGATTGGCCGCGGTTCGGGAATCGAAAGCAGTCCCCAAACCCAGCGTTATCCTGTCCACGTCGCCAGGCAAATATCAGGTGCTATGGCAGGTCGATGACTTCCGGTTTGCGGAGCAGGAACGCCTGCTCAAACTACTCGCAATCGCCTTCGGTGGCGACCCGGCATGCACTGACTGCAACCGGGTGCTTAGACTGCCGGGTTTCCTGAATCACAAGTACGATCCAGCCCACCTTGTTACGGCGGAATACCCGAGCTATTCCTTCTCGAAACCCGCTGACTTTCACCTGGACGATGCCATGATTGGATCGATGCCGTTCCGCGAGGGAAATCAGGTGCGAAACGCTCCCGATCACAAGACGAATTCAGAGAACGACTGGGCTTGGATCTTAAGTGAACTCATGTCCGGCACCGACCCCGTCAAGCTTACCCGGATGCTGGCTGAACGGCGCTGCGACAAGTCGAATCCGTCGTACTACGCGCAGCGGACCGTGGACATCGCTTCAGCCCGGCTTTGGCTTCTCGACGGCATTCCATTCTGCGACATCGTGACGATGCTCGAAGTCCGCCGTCGCTTCGAGATTCCGAGCACGTTGAACCTGGCCCGGGCGCACGAAATTGCGTGCACCGCGCAACGCATGATTACCCGGCAGAAGATCGCCTGAATACCTACCCCAAGGAGAAACACTATGCCACTGCTTGAAGTCATCCAAAGCCGCCAGATCACCGCATTTGTTCGCTTCGACGAAACGAACGCTACGCTGGTCGATCAGTACGCAGCATTCATTCATGCCACCGCCGATGACGTCGTGAACAAGGCGCTCAACTACGTCTTCGCCAAAGATCGTGACTTCCAGGACTACCTGAAGTCCTCCGATTCCCGTTACGTGATACCTACCCTGCGCATACGCAGGACCGGCGTCCCAGGAGAGCCCAGGAGTAAGCCTGTGGCGAAGCCGTTAGCAGGGGTGGAGTCGATAGAGTCAGCCAGGGGAATGAAGCCATGACTTGGACCCAAATGCAGTGGAGGAACGACCGCGGTGCTCCGCACCGTCTGTATTCTCGACACTCCACCCCTCATAGGGTGCTGCCAAGGAACCTCGGTTCCTTGCTGCGAACCTGAAGTATCCACAATGCTTACAAATTGTGCGTTCCTCATTAGGAACTGTGGTTTACAACAAGGAACCTCATAAAGACATGTTTGAGGGTGGTGAAATGAAATACCAGTCAGAAGCGAATGGCTCACAGTCCCGACGCCTCCGGGGACGCGCAGCTCGGTCTCAAAGCATTGGAACGAAGCTGACGCTTGAGGAAGAGAGAGAAGTGCTCGCCGCCGCAGAGTCGCTGGGCAAAGCACCGAGCGAATGGGCACGCGACGTAATGCTTCTGGCGGCCAGGCATACGAGGACGCCAGAAGGAAATGGTGCGCTGTTTGCCGAAGTCCAAGCGATTCGCTTGCTCCTGATCAATGCATTGGATCCGCTCCTACGGGGCGAAAAGATGACATCCGAACAGTTCAAGGAGTTGCTCCGCTATGTGAAAAACAACAAACGCAAGGCGGCAGATGAGACGCTCGCCAGCTACACCATCGGGGCCACGGAGGAGTGACTATGCAGACACAATGGGGCCGCAAAGAAACCATAATTTTCCCGCCACATTCGCCGCTGTACAGCTAGGGAGCAATCTTTGTTTCGCTCACGTTGACAGCTCTTTTCCTGTATCTGCATTTCGCGATCGCGATGTTGCCTCTTCAACGTTTTTACCTGCCCTATTACTTTCGCACCGCGGTCGCTGGCGTTGTCCACCGGACCGATAAATACGAGACGTTGATGGTCGCAGATGGCGCAAAGCGAAGCCGTGCGGCAAGAGACAGCGACGTCATTGTGGGGTCGACAGCACAGATGGGCGAGAAGCCGCTTCCGCTGCAGTTGTCCGATTCTGCGCGAGCGGCTGGTCTCCTGTTTCTGTACCGCGGACCGAAAACGGAATACCTCAATAAGCCTCTTTATAACTACTTTCAGAGCACGCTGTACGACGGTGAGAGTGTGCTCAAAATCTTCAGACTGCCGCTGTTATTTGCCAAGCATCGGGAATCAAACTAGTTCACTCGCTGACGTCGGCGCGAAAAGTGTTAATTCGCCGTGGTGAGATTTTGCAGGTGATTTTCAAGTCTCCTCGCCAATTCCATTTACGCCCCTTTTGCCGGGGGAAACATCTGGGTTGACGTAAGAGACTCTGAAACAGAGCCCCCAGGGGTTGTTCTTAGCGTACGTGATAATGGCGAAGGGATCGGTCAGAAGCGTTACCGCAGGTGTTCAATGCGTTCTTTACGACTCATGCAACGATTGGGACAGGCATTGGACTCTTCGTTGCAAAACAGCTTATTGAAGGTCACGTGGTCGAATTTCGATCGAAAGCAGCAAAGACGTAATGGAACATGGAACGAATGTCACCGACTGCACGTGCGAGTTCGACCGGCCCGAAGATTGTGTTCACGATAATGCCAGCCGCGCCATCCATCGGGAGGTTCGGTGGATTTGGACCGAGGGGGAGTTTGTAAGTCTTCCCAGCCTCGTAGTCCGATGAACTCCACGTTACTTCCCAGCAGCGGGGGGACTTTCACGAGCTCGCGAATATACCCAAGTTGGCCCAGGAAATACTGGTTAGTGAGCAATTCGTTTGTACCCCAGGCAACCAAGCGTTGCGATCCACCGAGAGAGAATGCGGGTATTCCCGTTTT